>Ga0209536_100000520_pt1 | contig 62197 bp, 50 predicted proteins | sample DeeMarSeWOR28_12_FD_187461 | JGI IMG/M metagenome (GOLD analysis project Ga0209536, IMG submission 187461) | Marine sediment microbial communities from White Oak River estuary, North Carolina - WOR-2-8_12 (SPAdes) (version 2) | ecosystem: Environmental > Aquatic > Marine > Intertidal zone >...
AAGCAAGCCTCGCCTCGGAGCTCGCGCCCAATCGGAGGTGGTTGCATGCATGCCGATTGTCACTCGCTACGTCGCCCCATCCCCGCATCGCGTTCCGCCAAGCCCCTCACTGCGTCAACTTTAACGGAGGAGGACGGGTCGGGATAGGCAGCACACACGATCCCGGGACCCCCAATCCGCGCACCCTGCACGCTCGACTGAGATCAGCGTCAGGGTCAGCGCTCGAAGGCGACGTATGGAGGGCTGGGAAAAACGCGACATGAGGTGGAGCGGACGTGCGAAGTGCCAATCGCATGGAAGCAACCAACTCCGATTGGCGCGCCGCCCGAGCGGTGGCTTGCGTGGGCAAAGCCCCCAAGTGCATCGGCCCACCTATGCAAGCCGCCGCGTTCCGTGGAACCTCGTGTCGCGTTTTTCCGAGCCCGATCCTTGCGCCACCTGTCCTATGCGACCACGTGGAGGCGGACGTTCTCGGTGTTGGGTTCCGTGCTCGCGGGGGCAGGAATGTATTCGTGGGTCGTCGGGATTGGTGCGCCCGTGCCTTCGTCGGCTTCGGGGACCGCTCGGCGCATGAGCTTGCTCCATGCCTCCTTGGGCGCCGGAACCTTTTCCTTCAGCTCGACGTAGACCAGCCGAGCCAGAGACGGGAGATACGGTGCCATCTTGTCGAAGGTCTTCTTCGCATGGCCCAGGTCCTCGGTGAGAAAGCCCTTGGTCCGGCGCGCCGCGCGCGCAGCATGGACCTTGGCACGGCCGAAGCGGCTCTTGCCTACCAGAGGACCGATCTCGTGAATGAGGTCCGCGCTCGTACCGGCTACGACGTGGGGGGCTTTGTACAAGGTCTCGCCGTAGCGGGATCCCTTCAGGAAAGCACGGGCCTGCTCATCGGTAATGCCGTACTGGTCGAGCGCTGCCTGATGCTCGTGGCGAGCGCGCTCACGCGCCTTGAACATGTACATCTGTACGCGCGAGTAGAAATTCACTGCCCCATCGCCGCTGGTTTCGACTGGGCAGTAGATCGCGTCGGGATGAAGCTCGGTGATGACCGTTTGAATGCCATCGGAGACCCCGGAGCTCGGCATGCATCCAAACGGCTTCACGCTGAGCGTCATGTGCGCTTTGTGCTTAGCCACGTTGAGGATGAGCTTGGCCACCTCCATGTGGCCCTCGCCACCACGAAGCTCGTTGTTGTAGTGGCTGTGCCCAATCTGGGCGATTTCATCCATGTCCGGGAGGCCATGCCTTTTCAGGCCGCTAACCGCGCAAAACGCGGCGAACGTCGCGCGAAGCGCGAGCTCCCCGAGCCAGACGCCAGCCATCTTGTACCCGACATCCGAGCCTTCGAGCCCATAGTACGATTTGTCCGTGCCACGGAGCGTCATCCTGCGCTCGGTGTCGTGCCGCATCTCCCACAGGGTGTAGAGAAGCCAGTTCACCAAGGTTTGAATGTCGTTCTCACCGCCCTCGGACTCGACGAAGCGCTGTAGATGATAGTTGCCGTCACCTTCGGTGGTCATCGCCCAGAACTCTCCGATGATTGCAACTCTTGGTTTTGGCTGAAGCCGGTCGACCTCGATTGCTTCCAAGTGTTTTCTGCCGCGCCAAAGCGCCCGAAGAACGCTTCGGTTTTGCTCGAGCGCCTCGCGCACCTCCCGCTTGACTTCTGCAATCGCCCGGTCGGTCGCACCCTCTTCCAGCTCGTAGGGTCGAATGCGATAGCTCAGGACGTTGATCACGTCTCCGGCGAACAAGCCGCGCGCAAGGGCCATGAAGAACTGCGGATTGAGAACCAACCCGATCTCTTCGCCGGTGGCTTGCTTGAATCCCGCTTGCTGCTGGAAGAGAACCACGCGAAAGCCATCGAACCCCGCATCCCGCAGGGCCTTCCGGTACTCCGTCACGTACATGCCGAACCTACAGGGCCCGCATGCGCCCGCGGTGAGGAAGACGTAGTGATCGACGATCTCCTGTGGTGAAAGACCCTCCTCGTCGCGCAGCCGGCAGAGCTCTTTGACCAGGTTACCCACGGTGAAGTACGTGGGGTTGCACTGCGCCTTGTTGCCGAACTCCTTGCCTCGTCTCAACGCTTCGGTGTCCGCGCAATCCAAGGGCCTCGTGTTGTATCCGATCCCCTTTAGCGCAGCGGCCACGAACTCGTCGTGCGCCATGGTCAGGCCACCATTGAGGATCGTGGTGGTCGGGCGCTCTTTCGCCGAAAAGAACGGGTTGACCATTGAGTCGGTCCACTGCTCGCGCCCGCCGTCGAGGCCCAGCCTGGCCCGCTCTTTCGCCTCGAACTCCGCGAGCTCCTTTTCGATGTCGATTTCGAAACCGTCAGCCATATCCACCCCTTCACACACGAACGACGTCGCCGTCCTTGGTCTTTCTTCCTAGACGGATCAAACCACCCGCTGCCGCATCAGCCAAAGCCGCGTCCTCTTCGGACTTCGCGGCTTCGATGCGATATCGGGTCACCTTCTCCGTCAGCTCGTGAATCTGTCGCTCGAGGCCGAGATCGGCGCGCCGATGTTGCGCGAGCTGCTTCTGCTTCATCCGCAAGAGCTCCAGCCTCTTTTCGTCGATGCGGCGTTGAAGCTCTGCTTTGCGCGACGCGACGTCTTCGAGATGCTCCTCGCGTAGCTTGAGCGAGTGAGCATACGTCTTGACGCGAATCTTGATCGAGCCGCCGGGCTTGTTCGCGTCGATGTCGTGGAGGGACGACGATGGAACGCCGCTCTTTTCGACGATGCGATCGATGATTCCGTAGGTCGGCGCGTCATGCCCGCATTTGAAGCTGCTCAGGTCCAAGATGGCCACGTTGGGGTGTCGGGAGGCGAACTTCGCGGCCCACACCTTTTGAGCCGAGTTGGCCGAGTAGTTTTCGGGCCAGACGTCGTCGATGCTCAACGCGTCCTCGTCCTCCCCATAGAAGCGCCGAAGCCATTCGGGGTCCTTGGGAATCGATCGGATGCTCAAGATGGGATAGCCGAGCACCTGAAATTCGTCGGGAATGCCGTGGTGCAGGCCCGGATCGTGATGATACGGTCGTCCGAGCACCAAGATGGCCACCTTGTTGTCGTACTCGACCTGATCGAGAATCGCTTTGCCCTTTTCTTGCAGGTCTTGGTCGAATCGATCGAGCGCAGCCAGGGCCTCCGCCGCGGCGAAATCGCTTTCGTCCTCGGTGATGTCGAGAACGTCGCGGAAGGCTTCGAAGAGATCGCGCTTGAGAAGCGTCGGCTCTGCAAAGCTGAATGCGGGCGCCAGATACCGGATGCCTCGATTCGCGAAGTAATCTTGCTCCTTGGTGAAGGCAGCCTTCATCACGTCCGGCGTGCCCGCCACGATCGGGCAGCTCGCATAATCGACGGCCCCAGTCACGAACGAGGGCACGTGCGTTAGAATGGGAAAGAAGATCGCATCGAGCGGCGCCTGCTGGTGCTTATGGAAGAGCAGCTGATGGAAATGCGCCTGGGCTACCTTGGAGGGGTAGCAGGGGTCCACCGAGCCGTACTTCCCACCCTCGGCGAACATCTCCTCCGAGCTCGGCTCGCTGAACACGATGTTCTTCGGCCGGACGCCCAGCACCTCGAAATAGGTCCGAAAGAACGGAGCCGTCGAGTACATGTTGAGCACGCGCGGGATCCCGACGCGCCACGATGCCCGCTTCTTCTGAGCCTCCTCCGACGAGCGCTGAAAGCTCCGGGTGTGTCTGGTGCGCTCGATGGATCCGAAGAACTTGCGCTCCACCTTGACGTCTTCGATCGGAGAGCCGGCCTCGGGCATGGCCTGAACCCCGGCCATCCGCTTGAAGGCCTTGAGCCCCTCATAGGTCACTAGGTTCGGGAACTCCTTCATGATCTTGCGGCGCTCGGCGACGATCTCCTCCATGGCGTCCTTGGATTCGACCATGCCTTTCTCGCAAGAGAAGCCGCTGATGTACCGGCTGGTGGACCCGTCGGGACGGAATGCGTCGATGAACGTTCTCGAGCAATTGTTCGCGCAAAAGTGACAGGTGGTCGTCGCGTCGTTCTTCGTTTCGTAGCGAAGATCGATGGCCGCACCGAGACCGATGAAGGTGGAGCCCCCACGGCGCTTGACTACGCGGAGGGTTTCCATGGCCGCGCCGATCGCGCCTGCTTCACCGCTGTGCGGATGGACGTAGACCTCGGCGTTTGGAACACGTTCCTTGATGTAGTCCACCTGGGCTTTTACGGCGGCCATGTTGTATTGCGTTCCGCCCTGCAGCACGAACTTGCGGCCGAGCGCGGCCATCCTCGGCACGCCCACCACGTACTGCCAGACGTTCTTCGGGAGAACCTGCGCAAGACCTGCGAGAAGCTCCTCCTTGCTGAAGCCCTCCTTCTGAAAGTTCACTCGGTCGGTGTCCAGAAAGACCGCACAGCCGTAGCTGAACTTCGGCGCCAAGTCTGCCTTGAAAGCGTTCTCCGCGTACTCGGTGACCGGAAGCCCGAACTGGTCCGCCATCGCCTGCAGCAACATGCCATTGCCCGCCGAGCACTGATTGGAGAGCTTGAAGGTCTTGATGTCCCCGTTCTCCATGAACAGGACCTTGATGTCCTGGCCTCCGATGTCACAAATGACGTCGATGTCGCCAAAGTAGTGCGTGGCGCTCATCATGTGGGCCACCGTTTCGACGATGTTGACGTCGGCACGCACACACTCCTCGAGCACGTCCGCGGCGTAGCCCGTGGCCCCGAATCCGAGCACCTCGATCTCGAGGCCGCGCTGGGCCATGCGTGTCCGCAGCTCGGAGAGCAGATCCTTGGCGTCTTGAATGGGATTGCCCTTCGAAAGCGTATAGGCCTTCATCAAGACCTCGCCGTCTTCGCCGAGGAGCACCGCCTTGGACGAGGTGCTTCCGCCGTCCAAGCCTATGACCGCGCGGACCTTGTCGGTGTGGATCTCCGGCTCGATGAACCTCGGAATGCGATACGCATCGAGGAAACGGTCGAGCTCGTGCTCATCTCGAGCAAGGGGCGGCCCCGCGCTCTCGCCAAGGCGCTCTTTTCGCCCTTCGTTGATGTAGCGGCGAAGGCCGTCGAGCCCCCGATAGACACCGACGCCTTCTGGCTCGTGCATTCCGTACATCACCGAGCCGTAGGCTGCGTACAGCGCCGCATTGTCGGGCACGGTGATCAGCTCTTCGATGGGAACGTCCTTGGGATAGTCGAACCCTCGCTCGTTCCATGTTTCTGGAATGCGCTTGCGCCAACACTCTTGAAGAAACGGAAGAAACGTGTTGGGACCGCCCAGCAACAACACCTTGTGCCGCAGGGTGTTGCCGCGCGTGAGAACCGACAGATTCTGCATCACGATCGCATCCGCGAGAGAGCACATGATTTCGTCGGCGGGGATGCCCGTCTTGACGAGATTGACGATGTCGGTCTCCGCGAAAACACCACATTTGGCAGCGACGTGGTGCAAGTGTGTGTCGTCGAAGTGGAGCTGTAGGGTCTCCGATGCGGGCATTCCGACCTTGATCAGGCACTTGTCGATCGTGGCGCCGGTTCCTGATGCGCACTTGTCATTCATCGATGCGATGGGAGACTTTTGACCCGTCTGACGGTTTTCCTTGAAGATGATGATCTTGGCGTCTTGCCCGCCTAGCTCGACGACCGAGCCAGCATCGGGGTGCAGTGTCTCCACGGCCAAGGTGACCGAATTTACCTCTTGGACGAACTTCGCACCGAGCGGACCTTCGAGCGGCTTGGCGCCGGACCCGGTGGTGAAGACCCGAATGTCCTCGCAGTTGCGCTCCGACAAGAGCTGTCCGATGCGCTCCATGAAGCCGAGCACGCATTCGGCCTGCTTCGTATGGTGACGCTGGTAGTCGCTCCAAATGATCTCTTTGGTGTCAGGATCGACGATGACGGCCTTCACCGTAGTGGACCCCACATCCAATCCTATGATGGCTCTGCGCATACGAACGGCTATGCCCTTCCCTCTCGAGGTAGGAGAGGTAAACACAAGGTCTCGGGAAAGTCACGCGACTTGACTTGCAAATGGCGGACGTCGAAGTCACACCTCTTGGTGCGGAGCGTGCAAAATTCTCGCTGGCACGGGAGGACGAATGAGCAAGGTCTTGATCATAGGAGCGGGCGGCGTAGGAGGCGTCGTGGCGCACAAATGCGCGGGCGACGAAGATACGTTCTCCGAGGTCGTCCTCGCCAGCAGAACGCTCTCACGGTGCGAGAAGATTCGGAAGCAAGTGCGGGAGCTCCGCGGCCGCGAGATAGAAATCGCACAAGTCGATGCGGACGATGTCCAACAGACCGTGGCCCTCGTCAAACGAGTCGAGCCCGATTTGGTGATCAACGTGGCGCTGCCCTATCAGGACCTATCCATCATGGACGCCTGCTTGGAGACAGGCGTTCACTACCTCGACACCGCGAACTACGAGCCTCCGGAGGAGGCGAAGTTCGAGTACAAGTGGCAGTGGGCTTACCACGACCGATTCGAGTCAGCCGGGCTCATGGCTCTGCTCGGCTCCGGCTTCGATCCGGGGGTCACCAACATCTTCTGCGCGTATGCACAGAAGCATCTGTTCGACGAAATCGACTACATCGACATCCTCGACTGCAACGCCGGAGAGCACGGGCATCCATTTGCGACCAACTTCAACCCGGAAATCAACATCCGCGAGATCACCCAGCGCGGCCGCTACTGGGAAAACGGCAAGTGGATCGAGATCGATCCGATGTCGGAGTCTTGGATGTTCGATTTTCCGGGAGTCGGCCCTCGCAAAGCGTACTTGCTCTATCACGAGGAGCTCGAGTCCTTGGTCAAGCACATCGATGGCCTCAAGCGCATCCGTTTCTGGATGACCTTCGGAGACGAGTACATCACGCACCTGCGGGTGCTGCAGAACGTGGGCATGACCAGCATCGAGCCGGTTGAGTTTCAGGGACGCGAGATCGTACCGATTCAGTTCCTGAAGGCCCTGCTTCCCGACCCTTCGACGTTGGGCGAGAATTACAAGGGCAAGACCAGCATCGGTTGCCTCATCGAAGGCCGGAAGAACGGAGCTCCGCGGAAAGTGTTCATCTACAACGTCTGCGACCACGAGGAATGCTGGAAGGAAGTCCGGGCGCAGGCGATTTCCTACACGACGGGCGTTCCAGCCATGGTCGGTGCCAAGATGGTGCTGACCGGAAAATGGGGGGGCAAGGGGGTTTTCAACGTCGAGCAACTCGAGCCGGAGCCGTTCCTCGAAGAGCTCGCCGTCCGTGGGCTTCCTTGGCACGTCGAGGAGAGGTAGTGCGCCCCTGCGAAAAGCTCGATTTGAGCCGCGTCGACACGCCTGCATACGTGATCGATCTCGCCGCGCTCGAGCGGAACCTCGAGCTCTTGGCGCACGCCCAACGGGCGGCGGGCTGCCAGATTCTGCTCGCCCTGAAGGGGTTTGCGGCCTGGTCGACGTTTCCGCTGGTCGGCCGATATCTCAACGGCGCCGCCGCGAGCGGGGCCGACGAGGCGCGCCTCGGCCGGGAGGAGCTGAACAAGCAGGTTCACACGTATTGCCCTGCCTTTACGGAGACATCCCTGCTCGAAGCGATACGCTACTCCGATCACGTCATCTTCAATTCGCCGTCGCAAATCGATCGCTTCCGTCCCATCATCGATCAGCACCGCTCGCAGGTGAGCTTTGGGCTGCGGATCAACCCGGAGCACTCGGAGGTCGCCGTGCCCCTCTACGATCCGTGCGCGCGAGGCTCCCGGCTGGGGACGACCAAGAAATCCTTGATCAAGGCCGACCTACGAGGGATCGAGGGCCTGCATTTCCACACGCTTTGCGAGCTTGGAGCCGATGCGCTGGCCCGCACGCTCGCGGTGGTCGAAGACCGGTTTGGACCATGGCTCGACGATGCCAAGTGGGTGAACTTCGGCGGCGGGCACCACATCACCAAACCCGACTACGACGTCGGACTGCTGATCGACCTGGTTCGCGAGTTCAAGCGAGAGCACGGGGTCGAGGTGTTCTTGGAGCCTGGAGAAGCCATCGCGCTCGAGACCGGCGTGCTGATTGCAACCGTGCTCGACATCATCGAGAACGACGGCTCGATCGCGATGTTGGACACTTCCGCGACGGCGCACATGCCGGACGTCTTGGAGATGCCCTATCGCCCGCGGGTTCGAAGCGCTTCGGAGCCGGGCGACCTTCCTCACACGTACAGGCTCGGGGGCCTGAGCTGTCTCGCTGGCGACGTCATCGGAGCCTACTCCTTCGAAGAACCCTTGAAGGTAGGCGATCGATTGATCTTCGAGGACATGGCGCACTACACGATGGTCAAGAACACCACCTTCAACGGCGTCCGGCTGCCATCGATCGCGCTCTACGACCCACGGGACGATTCCTATCGCGTGCAGCGCAAGTTCGGCTATGAGGACTACCGCGACCGGTTGTCTTGAGGCTTGAACTTCCACGCAAAGCGGTAAGACTCGTGCGATGGGGCCTTTTTCGGAGTTCACCGAGTACGCCAAGCAAACCGGCCGCCGCCTGAGCGATCAGCCGCTGTTGGTAGAGGAAACCCGCTACTTCGACACCACGCAGCGAGCCTTGTTCGACTACGTCAGCGACTTCGACCGCCTCGATGAATGGATTTGGGGGGCAAAGAAGAGCTGGACAGACAACACCCACGCGCAGGCGCCAGGCCAAGTCGGGTCGGTGCGGATGATTCAACCCCCCGTGGGCAAGCCCCTCGGGGAGACGGTAAAGGCATACGAGGCTCCGCGCATGCTGGCCTACTCGGCCGACGACGCCGCGTTCTTCGGGCTATGCACCGATCATCTGGGAGTGCTGACCTGCGAGGCGCACCCGGACGGCGGCACGGTGCTTTGCTGGCTCGCCTATGGACGTCTCGCGAGCGCTCCGGCAAAGGCGTGGGCAGGCAAGAAGCTGTTCCAAGTCGCGCTCGGAAGAAGCCTGAAGAACTTGGAACGAAGCCTTTCACGTCGTTGAGCGCATGGAGCTCATCCGGAGCAATCGAACCGAAATCCTGGCCGATGCGCTCGCGTCTGCGGTTCGCGAAAACCCGGTTGCTCCCTTCGCAAAGGAAGCCATCGTCGTACCGAGCCGGGGCATGGAGCGCTGGCTCACGCTTGCGTTGGCGGAGCGCCTCGGCATCTGGAGCAACCCGTGCTTTCCGTTTCCTCGCGCCGTCATCGAGCAAGCCCTCGAAGACCTCGGGTTTGGGCCGTCCGAAGAAGCCGAGGCCTACGACCCCGAGCGCTTGAAGTGGACGATCGCGCAATTGCTGCTCGACGAAGCTCCAAGCGAGCTTCGAGGATACCTCGGCGACCCACCCGACGCCGATCGGGCGCTCCGCTTCGCGAGCACCCTTGCAGGGGTCTTCGACCGGTACGTCGTGTACCGTCCGGATCTCCTCAAAGGCTGGGCCAAAGGGAAGGAGACCGATTGGCAAGCCGCGCTTTGGCGCCGGGTGGTCGTGCGGCTCGGCCCGCATGACCTATCGATTCGCATCGAACGCGCCGTGTCCTCTTTGCGCTCCTCGCCGGCTGCCGAGCTGCGATTCGAACGGCTTCACCTATTCTCGCTCGAAACGCTTCCCCCGTTGTTCTTGCGCTTCTTCAGCGCGCTCTCGAAAACCGTTCCCACGGCGTTCTACTTGCTCGACCCGTCCTGCGAGTACGTGGGGGACATCGGCCCGGCGCAGCTTTCCCTACCGCTGCGCGGGGATGTCGGCGTTCACCCGTTCCTGTCGAGCGTGGGCCTTCTGTCACGGGATTTTCAGGAGCTATTGCTGGAGGTGGACGAGGCGGTGCGCGATCGGAGGGACCTCTTCGAGGCGCCAAGTGAGACCAATCTGCTGCGCTCCTTGCAGTCGGACATCCTCGCCTTTCGGAGCCCACCCGCCGACGGGGCGCAGGCCACGATCGAAGCCTCGGATGGCTCGATTTCCATTCATGCCTGCACGGGTCCGATGCGGGAGGCGCAGGTTCTGCACGAGCTGATCCGAAGCGCGCTCGAGGAAGACCTCACTCTGCAACCCGAGGACATCGTGGTGATGACGCCGGACCTCGAAATCTATGCGCCGGTCTTTCGAGCAGTATTCGGCCAAGACGAGGGTAGCCGCATTCCTTACGAGGTTCATGATCGCAAGACTCGGGAGGATGTGTCGTTCTACGACGACTTCCTGGCGGTGCTCGATGTGCTCGACTCGCGTTTCTCGGTTCTGGATCTCGTCCGGCTGATGGATGCCGGCTCGATGCGCGAGGATTTCCGCTTCAGCCCGGAGGAGCGGGCGCGCCTGACCGAGCTGCTTGCAGCCGCCGGGGTGCGTTGGGGAATCGACGCGGAGCACCGGGCTCAGCTCGATTTCCCCGCCGAGCCGCTCCATACGTGGCGCGCGGGTCTCGGGCGGCTCTTCTTGGGCTTCGCGTCGATGCCCGAAGCAATGGACGTGTTCGAGGGCTTGCTGCCTCGGGGAGCGCCCAGCTTGGGAGACGCGGAGCTCCTGGCCCGTCTGTCGCGCCTGTGCGAGGTTCTGTTCGATCTTCAGCGGCGCACCCGTCAACCGCTCGACGTCGACAGCTGGGTAAGAGAGCTCGAGAGGTTGGCATCGCAGGTATTCGAAGAGGAAGACGAAGCGAGCCGCGCGGCCGCGGTGCTGCGAGAGGCTTTGTACACGCTGCAGGACCGGGCGCGGCGAAGCGGCTACGCGGGGCGCGTATCGCTCAAGGCGCTTCGGCGAGAGCTGAATACGCTGCTCGTTCAGAGCACGCCTGCAGTCGGTTTCCTTCGCAAGGGCGTGACCCTCACGGAGCTCGTGCCGCTTCGTTCCGTTCCATTCCGCGTCGTTTGTCTTGCGGGGATGAGCGAGGAAGCATTTCCTCGGGGTGACGACCGACCGAGGTTCGACCGGACACGAAGCGCACACCGCCCGGGCGATCGCAACAAGCGGCACGACGATCGCCATTCGTTTCTGCAAGCCATTCTGTGCGCCCGAGACCGGCTGATCGTGACCTACAGCGGATCGGTGGCGAGCCTCCGTACCGAGTCGAACCCGTCGCCGGTGGTCTGGGAGCTTCGAGAGACCATCAACCGCTACTACCGGCATCCGGAAGGAAAATCGCTCGTCCAGCCCACGATGCATCCGCTCCATGCATTCGACCAGCGATACTTCGATGGAAGTGATTTGCCGCAGGGCTTTTCGGAGCGGTATCTCGGGATAGCACGTACGATCGCCGGCCCGACATGTCCGCGACCGCGAATCGAGATTCGCGCGGAGGTCGACGAGCCGGAAACGACGCTCACCGTGGGGGAGCTGGCGAGCTGGTTGTGGAATCCCCTGAGGGCGTTCACCGACAAAGTGCTGCGAGCTCGCTTCGATGCATCCGCGCTGTACGAGCCGACGGGCGCCTTGACCAAGCTCGGCGCGCTGGATGCCTCGCGTGTCGGCAACGGCGCGCTTCGGTGGGGTCTCGGCGGCGATGCGCTCGAGGCATACCTCGAGGCAGCGCCGGAATTTCCAGATGGAAGCTGGGGGAGGCTCGAAAGGGAAGGACTGGCCCGGGAGATCGCAGCGGTCGACATCACGTACCGCGAGGTCGAGGGCGACCGGGAGGTGTGGTCGGCACGGCTCGAGGCGGACCTCGGGGACGTGGTCTTGGAGGGCCGTCTCGACGGTTTGAGCGCGGATCGACGGATCGCGCGGCGATTCACGAAGACGGGGCGAAAGCCGGAGCTGGCCGCATGGATCGAGCATCTGCTGATGCAGGCCGCTCCGATAGCCGGGCTTCCCAGGGAAACGCATCTGATCCTTCGAGGAACCGAGGCGCGCCCCAGCATCGTGCGATTTCGTCCCGTGAGCGATCCGACGCGCGTGCTCGGCGAGCTACTGGACCTCTACCGAACCTGTCGGGCTGCCCCGCTACCGCTTCTCGAAGGGGCCTCGCGCGCCTTCGCCGAAGCTTTCGATGAGAAGAAAAGGAGCTCCGCGATCCGAGCGGCACGCGATGCGCTCGACAGGCAACGGGAATGGGACCCGCGCCTCGCGTACGCGCTGGGCCCGGAGGACCCGTTCCAAGACGGCGAATGGGCGGAAGCTTTCGAATGCGCCGCGCTCAGGCTGTATCGACCGCTGCTCGAGCATCGGAGCGACGGATGAGCGTGACCTCCCCAGAGCTGGCTCGACTCGACGCGCCCACGCTGGTGGAGGCCAGCGCCGGCACCGGCAAGACACATACCATCACGACGTACTTCGTTCGCGGAGTTCTCGAGCAAGGTCTGAGACCCGAGCAAATCCTCGTGGTCACCTACACGAAGGCGGCGACGGCGGAGCTTCGCATCCGATGTAGAGCCCGAATCTTGCAGGCTCTTTCTTCGATCGACGCGTCGTCCGGACAGACCGACGCGCTCGGCCAGATCGTCGCGGGGGCAATCGAACGCTTGGGACGGAGCGAAGTGGAGGAGAGGCTCCGAAACGCCCTTGCCGAAATGGACCAGAACTCCATTCTCACCATTCACGGCTTCTGCCAACGGCTCCTGCAAGACCATCCGCTGCTCTTCGGAATCGACTTCGATTTCGAGGTGGCCGAGGATTTGTCCTCGATGCATGCAGACCTGGCGGTCGACTTTTGGGCGACCGACCTCTACGAGCGCCCGCAGTGGCTGCTCCGCGCCCTTGCAGAGCGCCAGGTGGATGTCCGCTATCTCGCCCAATTGGCGCAAGCAGCAACGATGCCGGGTGTCGAGATCCTCGGACCGGAGCCTGCTGGCGCGGTCGAGCCGGCCGTCTCGCAGGCTGAGGCGCTCCACGAAGACGCTGCAATCGCTTGGACCAACGGTCGCGAGGAGATCTGCGACATACTCCTCGAGGACCAGCGTCTGAATCGCACGAGCTATTCGAGGAAGCGCGTCGAGAAGTGGATCCCCGATCTCGATGCGCTCTTCGAAAAGCGCGGGATCCAGATCCTGCCGGACTACTTTTGGAAGCTCGCCGCCGACCGCATGAGGGTAAAAAAGGGCTTCGACAGTCCGAGTCACCCCTTCTTCGACGCATGCGCGCGCCTGCAACGAGCGCACGAAGCGTTGGCGCCACTGATCGAGCACGAGGTCTGTGCGTTCAAGAAGCGCTTCATCGAGTTCGTTAAGCGGCACGACCGACGACGCCGGGAAGAGACCGCGGTCTTGTCCTTCGACGACCTGCTAACGGCGGTGCATGCGCCCTTGAGCGGCTCTTCCAAGCGCGACCTCGCCTGCAAACCGGAGGCGATCGCGAGGACGATTTCCCTTGCGTATCCGCTTGCCCTCGTCGACGAGTTTCAGGATACCGATTCCCTGCAATACGGCATTTTCAAGTCGATTTACGGCAATGGGGCAGTGGTGTACGTCGGCGATCCCAAACAAGCGATCTACGCCTTTCGCGGAGCGGACGTGTTTTCGTACATCGGCGCCGCCAAGGACATCGGGGATCGCGAGCACACACTGCGGACGAACCGACGGTCGGATCCCGACCTCGTTCAGGCGGTCAATGTCTTGTTTTCCCGGCCGGTGCGTCCGTTCATCCTGGATGGCATCGAGTTCGAAGAAGCCATCGCGCACGAACCCGCAAACAGGTGCAACATCGCTCCGGCCCTGGAGGTCATCTTCGCCGACAAAGAGCACCTCGAGCCTCGTCTGGAGATCTCCGTCGCGTCGATCGTGAGCAACGAGATCGCGCACCTCTTGGGTGGAGACAAATTCATCGAGGGACGACCGCTCCAGCCGGGTGACATGGCCGTCCTTTGCCGGAGCAACAAGCAAGCCCTCGCGGTGACCAGGGCGCTGCGGGCCGTGGGCATTCCGGCTTCGCTCGATGGGGATTCGAGCGTGCTCGACACCGAAGTGGCTCTGGAACTCCGCGCGGTGCTCGAAGCCGCGTTGATGCCGGGCGACTCCTCGGGTGTGCGTCGCGCCCTTCTCACTTCGATCATCGGTGTCTCGCCTCACGACCTTGCCGTCATGAAAGACCAGGACTGGTCCGAATGGATATCCAAGTTCCGCGACTGGAATGCGACCTGGCACAGCCATGGGGTCGTTCGCTTCATGGAGGACATGTTGCGCGATACCAAGGCCGAAGCGCGGCTTGCGGCGACTCCCGCCGCCCGACGAGATCTGACCGACCTCGTTCACATCGAGGAGCTGCTGATGCGAGGGGAGCGGGAGCGCCGGCGCGACCCGATTGCCTTGATGCAATGGCTTCGGCGCCTGGACGAAGGAACGCCCGACGGCGGGGCCGTCTTGTACGAGGATCTTGAACAGCGCCCAGACGCAGCGTCCGGCGCCGTGCGCGTCTCCACCATCCACAAGAGCAAAGGCCTCGAATATGGCGTGGTCTATTGCCCCTTCACCTGGAACGACGCAGGGCTTTTCCGCTTCGACAAGCAGGCGGTGAAGTTCCACGACGAGCGGCGAAACATCAAGATCGACCTAGGCTCGAGCCAGCGGGACGCACACCTGCGACAGAGCGAACGAGAAGCGCGATCGGAAGCCATCCGCTTGCTCTACGTCGCGGTCACCCGAGCCCGGCACCATTGCGTCTTGTTTTGGGGGCCCGCGCCAAAGTGGAAGCACTCGGCCCTCGCTCATCTTCTGCATGGCGCCGACCGGCTGGATATGCTCGACGACGACGCGATGCGCGCAGACTTGGCGGGGCTCTCGGAAGCTTCCGGCGGCACGGTGGGATGGAGAGCGCCCCGCCACGATCCCGCGCCCTCAACCCCGAGCGTGGAGCCGCGCGCGGAGCTACGCGCCCGCGCGGCCATCCGGTCTTTCGATCAGGCCGCGCGAATCGCGAGCTTCACGAGCCTCACCGGCTTCGATGAGAAGGTTCCAGGGCTCCGAAGCGAGTTGGCTGCGGGTGCGGAGCCTCCTTTGTTTGCGGAGCTGCCCGGGGGCACCCGCACCGGCTTGCTGCTGCACGCGATATTGCAGCACGCTGACTTCGCGGATCTGAAGGGTGCAGCGACGACGCGTGTCGTTGCGGACCAGTTGCGATCCCATGGATTCGACCCGGCCCTCGCAGAGGTCGTACAGCGGGATCTCGTATTGGTGGCCGAGACACCGCTCACCCCGGAGAAGGGCGCCCCGAAGCTGAGCGAGCTGCCCGGGAGCGTGCAGCTTCGCGAGCTCGAGTTCACGTTGCACGCCGATCGTCCCGATCTCGGAGGCCTGGCGAAGATCCTAGACGAGCATGGCGCGCCCGAAGCAGCTCCCGATTATCACCGGCGCCTTGCCGAAATCAGCACGCAGGCGGCACAACGATTCCTCCGCGGCTTCATCGATCTCTTTTTCGAGTGGCAGGGCCGATGGTACGTCGCGGATTACAAGTCGAACACGCTTGCGTCCTATGACACGGCGACGATCACGGAAGCGGTTCAACGCGAGCACTATCTTTTGCAAGGCCAGCTGTATACGGCGGCCGCGCAGCGGCACCTGAAGCAGCGCCTGCCGGGATACGACTGCGCGAGGGATTGGGGCGGCGTGCTCTTTTTATTTCTGCGCGGGATGCGAGGTCCGGAGCGTCCCGGCGGCACGTTCTTCGACCGACAGCCCGCCGGTCTTCTGGACGCCGTCGACCGCTGGCTTGGGGGAAGCGATGGATCTCGCTGAGCTTCGGGCCGCCGGTCTTCTCGAGTTACTGGACGTGGAGATGGCGCGAGCGCTCGCACGCATCGGGAGGACCCGCAATCGGGACGTCGAGCTCGCAATCGCGCTCACGAGTCGAAGCATTCGCCGAGGACATACATGCTTTCCGCTAGGCATGGATGTCTCGGACCTCTGGCCGCATGGCTCTGCGCCCCCGGAGCCGTTGCCGGACGTACCGCGCTGGGAAGCCGCACTGCGCGGCGCCTCTCTCACACGGAACGGACCTCTCGTGCTCGACGAGAGCAACCGTCTCTACTTTCGCCGCTATTGGCAGCTCGAGCAGGACGTGGCCAAGAGCCTGTCCACCCGCTCGGCCGGGCCTCCGGCGGCCATGCCTGACCCGACTTGGCTCGAAGCGGCCCTTGGTCGGTTGTTCGGCGGGAACCACGGTTCATCGCAACGCAATGCCGCGCTCAATGCGCTTCGGCACCGGGTCTCCTTGCTCTGTGGAGGCCCCGGAACTGGCAAGACGACGGCGGTGGCGGCAATCGTCGCGCTCCTAGCAGAGCGAGCGCTGCGCGACACGGGCGCTTTGCCGAGAATCATGCTCCTCGCACCGACTGGTAAATCCGCCGCACGGCTCGGAGAAGCGGTCAGCTCGGCCAAGACCAAAATTGCTAGCTTCGAACGGGTACTCGATGCGATTCCAGACCAGGCCATGACCATCCACCGAGCGCTCGGCATGCAGCCCGCCGGCATGTCGTTTCGCAGAGACGCCGATCACCCGCTCGATGCAGACATCATCGTCGTGGACGAAGCGTCAATGGTCGACCTCGGCTTGATGCGGCAGCTGCTCGATGCGACGCCGCCGGAGGCGACGCTGCTGATCGTCGGCGACCCGGATCAACTGACCTCGGTCGAAGCGGGCTCGGTTCTGCGCGATCTGGTCATCGCGAGCACCGAGACCTGGTGGAAGGGCCGAGTCACTCAGCTCACGAGGACCTTTCGGTATGCCGAAGATCAACCGCTCGGTCAGCTGGTAGCGGCGATCCGGCGCGGCGATCTGGCAGAGGTCGACGCCCTGCTCAGCCTCGAATCAGCGCAGGACGTTGCCTGGACGCCAATCGAGGGGCTGCCGGCCGAGCTCGATCGTGCCGCCCTGCATTGGGCAGAGGCCCTGGCCGCCACGGACCCCGAGGCGCATTTCGTGCAACGCGTACGCTTCGCGACCCTGAGCCCGTATCGCGTCGGACCGACGGGGACCCGGCAGCTCGGCATGGCCATGATGGCGCGTTTGACGGCCGAGGGCCGAGGGCCGCGCGTCACGCCCATCATCATCGAGCAGAACAACCGAGAGCTACACGTATACAATGGCGACTTCGCAATGCTGCTCGGCGATCATTCGCGACGTGCCGTGATCCAGCGCGTCGCCGAAGGCCCTTACGAGGTTGCCGAGTCGCGCCTGCCCAAATACTCGGACGCTTTTGCTCTTAGCGTGCACAAGGCGCAGGGCTCGGAGTTCGACGAGGTGCTCATCGTGCTGCCCGAAGAAGATGCCCCGCTGCTCACCCGCGAGCTGCTCTACACCGCGGTGAGCCGCGCGAGGAAGCGCGTGCGGCTGGTCGGGCCGCGCCAAGTGATCGCCGCGGCGCTCGCGCGCAGGGCCCAACGACACTCCGGGCTCGTCGACGCGATCGCACGCGCATCACGTGCGCCAGACCAGAGATCGGCCTAGTATCCCGCGCCAGTGAAACGTGTTTCACCGAGGAGGAGGCGATGGCCGAGTACGACTACATCGTGATTGGGGCGGGGTCCGCCGGTGCCATCGTGGCGAGCCGACTCGCGGAGAGAGCCGACGTCGAGGTCCTTCTACTCGAAGCCGGCGGCACCGACCGAACGACGCTCGTTCGCAAGCCTGGAATGATCAGCCTGGTCCACCAGGTGAAGCAGCTCAAAAAGAAGCTCGATTGGGGCTTTACCACCGTGCCGCAAACGCACCTCGATGGTCGATGCCTCCCCTACACACGCGGAAAGGTTCTCGGCGGCTCGAGCTCGGTCAACGGCATGCTTTATCTCCGCGGCAACCACGCCAACTACGACGACTGGGCCGCCAGCGGCTGCGACGGTTGGCGCTTCGAAGAGGTGCTTCCGTACTTCAAGAAGCTCGAAGACCACGAAGATGGCGAAACCGAATATCACGGGGTGGGGGGCCCCATTCGAGTCAGCCGGCATCCCGATGATCAAATCAGCCCCGCGTCGAAGGCATTCTTGCAGGCGGCGTCCGAGATGTGCGGCATCCCCATCTGCGACGACTTCAATGCCGAGACCCAACATTGCGCGAGCATCTACCAAATGTCTTCGGCCCGTGGCGTACGAAGCAGCACCGCAGAGGGCTATGTGCACCCGAGCCTCAGGCGGCCCAATTTTCACTTGGAGATTCGGGCGATGGCTCACCGCATCGTCATCGAGCGCGGGCGCGCTACCGGCGTCGAGTACCACGGTCCGAGCGGCGTGACCGTCGCCCGAGCGCGGCGCGAGGTGATCATCTCGGGTGGCACCATCGGGTCGCCGCAGATCTTGATGCTCTCCGGTATCGGACCTGCTGATCATCTGCGCGAGCACGGAATCGAGGTGCAGCTCGATTTGCCCGGAGTCGGCAATAACCTGCACGATCATCTCTTCGTGCCACTCACGTACCGCGCCCCCACCAGCCTGCATCGCGGCACGGCGTTGCACTTTTTCGGGGGAATGATCCAGGAGTATCTCTTGGGCAACGGTTGGTTCGGGCGGACCGTGTTCGAAGCGGGCGCCTTCATCAAGAGCCGTCCCGACGCTCCAATTCCCGACATTCAGATCCACACGCTTCCATGGGGTTATCCCACCCCCAACCAGGACGGCCCGGAGCGCCCGGACATCGATACTGGCCATTGTCTGACCGTGATGCCTACTTTGATTTATCCAAAGAGCCGGGGCGACGTTCGTCTGTCGTCCGCCGCGCCGGACGCCGCGCCTCTCATCGATCCACATTTTCTGGAGGAGCCGGAAGACATGCAGCTTTTGGTCACCGCGATCCGGAGATGCAGGGAGATCTCTACGCATCCCGCCATGAGCGATCACCTGCGCGAAGAGCTTTCGCCCGGCGCCGACCGCAAGACGGATGAAGCGCTCGTCGAGGAGATCAAGCTACGCGCGACGACGGTCTATCATCCGGTCGGCACGTGCAAGATGGGTGTGGACGAGACGGCGGTCGTAAACCCCAAGCTCCAAGTGCACGGCATCGAGGGTCTGCGTGTCGCCGATGCATCGATCATACCGCAGATCACGGGAGGCAACACCAACGCGCCGAGCATGATGATCGGGGAGCGCGCCGCAGCGCTGATTCAAGAAGCGAGCTAGTAGACCGACTGCACCTCGAAATGATTCGATGATCGGAGCCTCAGTGCGTCGAGGCGGCCGTCACGAAGACGAAGGACGTGCAGCGTCTAAGCCGCGTGCGGGGGCCACTGCCGGCGGATCCTCTGCGCGACCTTGGCCGCCGTCTCTTCGTCGATCGGCTGGGTTGGATCCGCGCCGAGCTGCTTGAGGATCACCTTGCAGTGCGCGGGGTTCCAGTTGAGTAGCTTGGCAAGCTCTTTGAGATCGTACGTTTCGGTGACAACCATGGCGGCGCTTCCTTTACTAACCGTAAATTTATAGCGCACGACCCGAGGCCGATCCAAGCTTTATTTGCCATTTAGTAAATAAACCGAAATTCCAAGCAATCCCAAGAAGATCAGGGTGATGACCAACCATCCGGGGCCCCTCAGGCCGGCGGCGGGCCCCCGATCGGGCGGGGGCGCCACGGGCGGGCCCTCCACAGGCTTCGCCGCGAGGAATTCCTCGATCAAGCGCTTGGCGTCTTCCACTTGATCGGCTTCGACACGAATCTCGGTCCCATGCCGCTGCCGATCGGTGATGCCCGGGTAGGCAGTGTCGCGGTGATTGACCAAGACCGCCGTGATGCCCTCGGCCTCGAGCGCCTCCTGAAGGGCTAGAGCCTGTACTTCGTCGTCGGTCTCGTAAACGTTTCGTGTCTCCATGACGCTACCTCGATTGCACAAAAGGGGGGACCGGACAATCGAGACCGTCCCCAATAGCGCGGATGAGCTCGGCCTCTCGATCGGTCACGTTGTCGTCGGCCATCACGGTCGCCGCACAGGCCAGCATGAGGTTCTTCTTCAGAGCGGGAGTCGCGGCATCGTAGCGCCGAAGGGCTTGGTCGACGTCAGTCAGCGTGCAGTTTCCGACTGGCAAGATGGTACCCGCTGCCTCTGGGAGATGAAGCGCGTGTGCGCCGTGCCGAAACGCTCGCGATGCCTCCGTCTCCGTTCGGCTGCCCGCTCTGGCAAGCGCTGACAGAAGAACCCGGGCGTCGCGCAGTAAGCTCTTGAATGAGCGAAAGCGAACTGGTGCGGGTCCGGTGCCCTCGAAGTGCCGCGCTAGGTGGCGTTGGATCATTCGGCTGAGCGAATACTCGAAGAGGTCGAGCCTGCGGTCGCTGCGCATCAAGGCATCGACGGCCGACCGAAAGCGGCCGTACTCGGCGACCGACAGGCTGCGCAGCGTCGGGGTGGCCATGTCCGCCAGCGCGATCTTCTGCGCCGAGGAACGATCGACGGATTCCGCGTGAAAGCGGAGCGCGAGATCCGCCGTCTGGGGGTCGGTCAGCTCCGCCAGACGAAGGAGCTCGGTTCCCCGGAGCACCTCGTCGCGCGCAAGCAGAAGGCCGAACAACATCGCTTGCGCCATGGGTGGCTGGTGAACCGCATGGAGCCAATGCTCGGGGAGCGCGGCATGCAAGGACCGCGCGAAAACGAGCTGCTCGTGGCGCGGGCTCCCGATGTGCTCGATCGCCTTGCTCACGGCCTCTTCGGTCGGCGCTTCGGCGAAGGCCATGACTTCCTCGGGAGGCGCGCTCGGAGGCGTGCTGAGGCCCTCGGCGATTTGCGGTAGCGTCACCTCGATGAATCGACCGTCCCATTGCGGCTCGAGCTTGCGTATTCGTTGCTCGAGCGGGGGGTGTGTTCGAAACATCCCGGCAAAGAGTCGAAGCCGGCGGATGGCGTCGGAGAAGAAGATGTGACTCGCCTCGTCCGCCTGAGGCGCATCGAGGTACGAATGCGACGCAGCGCCGCCGATCTTCTTGAGCGCACCGACCAAACCGTCGGTGTCGCGCGTGAACTGCACGGCGGATGCGTCGGCGAGCAGCTCCCTCTGCCGCGAGATCGCGCTTTGAAGCATGCGTCCGAACAGAACCCCGATGGATCCGATCCCCAAGAGACCCAGGCCGATCAGGGCGACGCCCGCACCCTCCTTCCTGCGTCTCGCGGTCGTCCCCCGTAGCAAGAAGCGTCCGATCAACGCTAGGACGAAAATGCCATGAAGCAGACCGATGGCTCGCATGTTGATGCGCGCGTCACCATTGAGAATGTGGCTGAACTCGTGTGCAACGACGCCTTGAAGCTCCTGCCGCCGAAGTAGATGCAAAGTGCCGTGGGTCACACCGATGACCGCGTCGCTCGTGCTGTTGCCCGCTGCGAAGGCATTGATGCCCACCTCGCGGTCGAGGACGTAGACCTCGGGGACGGGAACGCCGGAGGCGATCGCCATCTCCTCCACCACGTTGAGAAGGCGACGCTCTTCCAGGTTGCTCGTGTCCGGGTCCATCTTGCGGCCGCCCAAAGCGATCGCCACCGCGGAGCCGCCGTCGCGAAGCTGCGCCGTCTTGTAAAGTGAGCCGAGCCCTACGATGGCTGCCGTGGTCCCGCAAGCGAGCAGAAACACCGAGGGGTTCCACAATGAGAATTGGAAATCGGAAACTTGGTCGTAGCGTCCGACCATGTAAGCCACGCCGGCCGCATCACCGGTGGCAAACGAATAGACGGCCATCGCCAGCGCATACACGGCCGCCATCACGCCCGCCACGGCGAACGCAAAGAGAAGGGCCAGGCGTACGGTTCGCTTCCGCGCGAGGGCCTGCTCCTCGAAGAAGTCCATGGCTCAGAACTGTACTTTGATCGGGGCGCGCTCGCTCTCGGTTTCGACCTCGAAGAACTCGGCCTTCTGGAAGCTGAACATGCCGGCGATGATGTTCGACGGAACCATCTCGCACTTGTTGTTGTATCGCATCACTGCGTCGTTGTAGGCCTGCCGGGCGAACGCGATCTTGTTCTCGGTGGTCGATAGCTCCTCGGTGAGCTGCATCATGTTCTGATTGGACTTGAGGTCCGGATACGCTTCCGACAAGGCAAAGAATCGGCCGAGCACGCCGCTCAGCCCGGCTTCGGCGCTCACCAGCCGCTTCATCGCTTGCGGGTCTCCCGGGTCGGCCGCGGCGCTTTGCCGCGCCCCCTCCGCCGAGTTGCGCGCAGCGATCACGGCTTCGAGCGTTTCTCTCTCGTGTGCGAGAAACGCCTTCGCGGTCTCGACGAGATTCGGGATCAGGTCGTGGCGGCGCTTGAGCTGCACATCGATCTGGGCGAACGCGTTCTTGAACCGGTTCCGCAGATTGATGAGGTTGTTGTACATGCTGGCTAGCCAAGCAATCAACAGGACAGCAAACACCAGTAGACCGAACAACCACCCCATGATGTCCTCCCCTGCCCAAAGGCCCCCCCAGTGTAAGTGTGGGCCCCAGTAAACTCAAATCCGCATGGCACGGCCGTCGATCCGCCACTACCCGGAGTGTCGAGCGATGTACTTTTGCTTTTCCTTCTCCCCCTTTTTCTCGAGCACGGGCAACACGACCCGGCGAATACCAGGAAATAGATAGCCGATTGTCGCAAGCACCCCACTTGCCACTGGCTTGGTTCGCTCGCGTGCCCCATCCGCAGCGGAAGCCAGGATGAGGTCGGCGATCTCGTCGGCCGTGCTCATGGGTTGCGAAAAGACCAGGGCTGGAACGTTCTCGATGACGTCGCCTTCGGTGATGAATCCGGTATCGACGGGCCCTGGCGAAACCACGGCGACTCTGATGTTGGTGTCGCGAAGCTCTCCGGACACCGCAAACGAAAACACGCGAAGCCCAAATTTGGTCGCGGAATAGGTTGCTTCATCCTCGAGCGGAAAGCGTCCCGCGAGCGAAGCCACGTTCACGACCGTCCCGGAGCCCTGCGCTCGCATCGTCGGAAGCACGAGCCTGGTGAGAACCAGCGGGGCTCGCAAATTCACGTCGAGGATCTGCAACATCTCCTCGACCGGCAGCTTCTCGAGCGGGCCCCTCGAGTTGTACCCGGCGTTGTTGACCAGAATGTCGATGCCGCCAAAACGAGATTTCGCCTCGCCGAGGAGTCTTTCGCAGGCTGCCACGTTGGAGACGTCGGTCGGCACCGCAAACGCAACATCGGTCCCAAGCTCCTCGGCCAGACGCCGAAGAGGCTCGGCGCTACGCGCCGCAAGAACCACGTTGGCTCCCTGTGCAACGAACTTGCGTGCGCAGGCCTCCCCGATGCCAGCGCTCGCCCCGGTAATCACCACCGTCTTGCCATCAAACCTGGTCATGCTCTGTCCCTTCGTGCCTGCGGCATGGCTGAAAGACGCTTCGCCGGAGCCTTTCCCCGGTGGTTCCCACCCTGGCCACGTGGCCCTCTTCGTATCGCCCGCCGCCGCGAAGCGCAATCGACGCCATCTCGTCATCCAAGAGAATTTTCGGCCGATGCATCTTGGATGTCGCTTTCTTCATTTTTTGCCCTAAAGTCCGGCCGATGACGGAGCACAAAGAAAGGCTCGAGTTCGGTGGCGTGCCCGGGAATCTCGCGATGATCATCGGGCTTCCCCTGTTCACGGCGTATCTGTTTTTCGCCGTCCGGTTCAACGACGGCCAAGCTTTACCTCGGCCCGAGGCGGACTGGGACGGATTCTTGCAAGCCATGGTGCCCACCTGGCGTGCCGCGGTGATTTACGGTGTGTGGTTCGTCTTTCAGGCGCTGCTCCAGAAACATGCGCCGGGCCGTGAGGTTCTGGGCGCCGAACTGCCCGACGGAAGCCGGCTGCCCTATCGGATGAACGGTTTGTTCTCCCTCGTCGTCACTTTCATCGTCATCGCCATCCTGCACTGGTCTGGCTTGTTCTCGATTCGCGAGCTCTACGACCAGTTCGGCGCGTTGATCAGCGTCATGACGATCTTCGTCTTCGCCTTCAGCACCTACCTCTATTGGTACGGCAAGCAGCATGGGCAGGCGCGCCATCTGAGCGGCCGCTTCATTCACGATTTCTGGATGGGGACGGGCCACAATCCCCGTGTTCCGCCCCGACCCGACGGGCTGGATTTGAAGATCTTTTGCGAAGCCAGACCAGGCTTGATCTTGTGGATGCTGATCAACACTTCCTTTGCCTATGTCCAGTACCAGCGTTACGGCTTCGTCTCGACGTCGATGGTCCTCGTGTGGCTGTTCCAGATGTTCTACATCATCGACTATTTCTGGAACGAGGAAGCCATTCTCACCACGATGGACATCAAGCACGAAAACTTCGGTTTCATGCTTGCATTTGGAGATCTGATATGGGTGCCCATGACCTACTCGTTACAGGCGCACTACCTGATCGATCGAGTCCATTCGCTGCCTTGGTGGGGCGCCGCGCTCATCATCGCCGTCAACATGCTCGGCCTCTACATCTTCCGAGTGGTCAACCTGCAGAAGCACAAGTTTCGCAGTGATCCGGAAAACGCTCGCATTTGGGGCAAGAAAGCCGAGTACATCCAGACCCAGCAGGGCGGCAAATTGTTGCTGTCAGGTTTCTGGGGATGGTCCCGCCACTTCAATTACGTGGGAGACATACTGATGGCGTTGTCCTGGTCGCTTCCGTGCCTATTCGGCTCGCCGCTCCCCTACTTCTACCCGATTTACTTCACGATCTTGCTGATTCACCGCGAACGGCGCGACCACAATTTCTGCAAGAAGAAATATGGCGCCGATTGGGATCGTTATTGCGAACGAGTTCGCTGGCGCATCGTGCCCGGGGTCTACTGAGCTCCACTGTCCCCTTTTTGAAAGAGCAGATGCGCAGTAGGCTTGGCGGGTATGCCCCGTACACCGGTTGCTTCCACGAAGGTCGAGCGCATCGAGCGAGCACGCCGGGAGCAGACCACCGACCTGCTTGCGGTCGAGGAGCCGCTGCAGATCATTCTGGAGCATGGGGAGGCGCATGCTCGATTGGAGACGCCGCTTGCGCTGACCATGCGCACGCCGGGCCACGATCGTGACTTGGTGACGGGCTTTCTGTACGCAGAGGGTGTCATCGCCGACCCTGCCGATCTGATCAAGGTACGGCATTGCATGCGCTCGGAGACCCCCGGAAACGTCGTCCGGGCGATTCTGCACGAGCGGGCGGTGGTTCCGTCGCGGTTGATGCAACGCAACCTGATGGTGACCAGCGCCTGCGGTGTTTGCGGAGAGCGCACGATCGAGGCGCTTTCGAGGCAGGGTTGCGCAGCGCTTGGCATCGAAGCACAGGCCTTCCATCCCGGCGCCATCCGGCAAGCGCTGGGCTCGATCGAAGCGTCGCAAGCCTGGTTCCGCCACACCGGCGGCACGCACGGTGCCGCGCTATTCGATCGGTCCGGCCGCCTCTTGCTGCACCGAGAAGACGTAGGTCGCCACAATGCCCTCGACAAGCTCGTAGGCGCGTGGCTCCGCGAATCGACGGACGATCCTGCAAGCTGCTTCGTCGTGGTGAGCAGCAGGGCCAGCTTCGAGCTCGTACAGAAAACGGTACGTGCCCGCTTTCCCATGATGGTCGCGATCGGGGCCGCATCGAGCTTGGCCGTCGAGACCGCGCAGCATTTCGGGCTCACGCTCGTGGGCTTTGCAAAGCTGAATCGGTTCAACATTTATTCGGGCGCGGCACGCATCGAGCACGAGCATGACCAGCTCGCATTCGTCGAAGGCGGAGCGCTTTGATGCGGAAGAGCCATCCAAGCCCCGCCGAGCCCCCCGAGAAGGACGACAATCTGCGGATCGGCTCACCGAAGACGAAAGCCGCCGGTTTTGCCTCGGTGCGCTCGTCGTTTGCGCACATGCTCCGGCAGGGGCACTCGCTGCCTTCGGCCGTGCGCATTCTCGGTCGGATGAATCAAACCGACGGCTTCGATTGCCCGGGCTGCGCCTGGCCCGACCCGGACGACCGCGCTGCACTGACCGAGTTTTGCGAGAACGGGGCCAAGGCCGCCGCGTGGGAAACCACCCGGCGGCACCTCGATTGGAAGTTCTTTCAGCAGTACAGCATCGACGACCTCGCCAAGCAGTCCGACTACTGGCTCGGGCAACAGGGACGTTTCACCCAGCCCCTGATGCTTCGTCCCGGTTCTCGCTTCTACGAGCCGATCGACTACCAAGAGGCTTTTCAGCGAGTCGGGAACGCCCTCAAGGGCCTCGGCTCGCCCCACGAAGCCATCTTCTATACGTCGGGGCGCACCAGCAACGAGGCAGCCTTTTTGTATCAGCTATTCGTGCGCGCCTTTGGCACCAATAATCTCCCCGATTGCTCGAACTTGTGTCACGAATCGAGCGGCGTCGGCCTCGGCGAAACGGTGGGCATCGGCAAGGGATCGGTCACGCTCGACGACATCCACGAGGCCGACACGATCATCGTGATGGGTCAGAACCCTGGGACGAATCATCCCCGCATGCTGACCGCGCTACAAAAGGCAAAGAGGAACGGCGCGCGCATCATCGCGATCAACCCACTGCCCGAAGCGGGATTGATGGGCTTCATCAATCCAAAGAGCCCCGCCCAACTGATCTCGGGTGGCACGCCAATCGCGGATCTGTTTTTACAAGTGCAAATCAACGGCGACGTCGCGCTCCTCAAAGCGATGATGTGCCTGATGCTACGGGCCGAAACCGAGGCGCCAGGCACCGTGCTCGATGAAGACTTCATCAGCCTGCACACCGAAGGCTTCGAAGCGTTGCGCGCACACCTGCAAGCGCAAGATCTCGACACCCTGATCGAGGCGTCCGGCGTTCCGCGCGAAGCGCTGGAGCAGGCCGTGTCCATCGTGCTGCGCAGCCGAAAGACGATCGTCTGTTGGGCGATGGGTCTCACGCAGCACAAGAACGGCGTCGGCAACGTCCGAGAGATCGTCAACTTTCTCTTGATGCGCGGCAGCATCGGCATGCCGGGCGCGGGCACTTGTCCGGTACGCGGGCACAGCAACGTGCAGGGCGACCGAACGATGGGAATTCACGACCGGCCGCCCGCTGCCTTCCTCGACCGGCTGCAATCGGTGTTCGGATTCGAGCCTCCGCGGCAGCACGGCTTCAACACGGTCGAAGCGATTCAGGCCATGCTCGAAGGCCGCGCCAAGTTCTTTTTCGCCATGGGCGGCAACTTTCTCCAAGCAACGCCTGATACCCAGCGCACGGCACGCGCACTACAGCGCTGCGAGATGCTAGTGCACGTGAGCACCAAGCTGAACCGCAGCCATCTATTGCACAACAAGTGGTCGATCATCCTGCCTTGCCTCGGCCGCTCCGAGATCGACCAGCAAGCGTATGGCCCGCAGCTGGTGACGGTCGAGAACTCGATGGGCGTGGTCCACAGCTCGCAAGGCCATCTCAAACCGGCCCATCCCGACCTCTATAGCGAGCCCTCCATCGTGACCCGAATCGCCCAGGAGGTGTTGGGGCCGGATTTCCCGGTGAGTTGGTGTTGGTTGATCGAGAACTACGACCGCATCCGCGACTTGATCGCGCAAACGATCCCAGGCTTCGAAGACTTCAATGCCCGCGTGCGACAACCAGGCGGGTTTCACCTCTACAACGGAGCACGCGAGCGCAAGTTCCACACGGACACCGGCAAGGCGAAGTTCACGATCAACGAGGCTCCGGACCTCACGCTGCCCGACGGAGCGTTCCGCATGATGACCATGCGAACGCACGACCAGTACAACACGACCGTGTACGGAAACGACGATCGCTACCGCGGGATCAAGGGCGGAAGGCGCGTCGTATTGGTCAACGAGGCAGACATGCGTGAAGCGGGTCTTTCCGCGGGCACACTGGTCGACCTCACCAACGACCATGGCGGGGAGCTGCGTATTGCACCCCGCTTCACCGTGGTTCCCTACCCGATTCCACGTCGCTGCGTGGGAACGTACTTTCCCGAGGCAAACGTCCTCGTTCCCCTCGACCGCTACGCCGACGGCAGCTTCACCCCGGCTTCCAAGGACGTCATGGTCCGCCTCACTCCGAGCTCGTAGACGGGGCTGCCGGGTCAGAGCCGGCGGAGGACCTCGTCTGCAGCACGTTCGCCCGACTGAATCGCGCCTTCCATGTAGCCGATCCACTCGGTGGCAGCCTCCGTACCGGCCCAGTGAATCCTGCCCTCAGGCTTGCGCAGGTACGCAAAGGAGTGCGTCAGCACGCCGGGCGGCAAGCCGCCGACTGGGCATCCTCGCGACCACGGCTCGGCGCCCCAGTCGAGCTCGTGGTACTCCTGAAATGAACGCGCCTGCTCGCCGAAGTAGCGCTCGAGCTTGGCCAGGACACGCCGCTGGCGATCCGCGTGCGGTTGCGCCGACCAATGCCGCGCCTGACTACCCACGATGAAGCCCACCAACGCCGGCTGCCGCTCGTCGTGCGATGTGTTGTCGTACACCACGCTGAGCGGCCCATCACTGCTCACGACCTCGCCCGAGAATCCCGCCTCGCGCCAAAATGCCCGCTCGTAGGTCACCAGCACCTTGACCGCCGCACCCATGGCGAACCGCTGGGTGAGCTGATCGCGGGCCACGGACACCAGTGGGTCGTATTCGATGCGGCCCGCCAAGCTCGGAGGGACTGCGACGATTGCAAAGCGTCCGCCGACCGCATCGCCGTCCGAGACGGCATCGACTCCGTCGCGGCTCTGCACGAGCTTGCGGACCGGCATTCCGAGACGCACCGAGTCTCCGAGCTCGGCTGCGAGCGCTCGCGAAACTGACTGCGCTCCCGCGACGAAGCGATCTTGTTGCGCGCCGCCCCTCACCTCCGAAAGCTTGCGCAAGCCTCCGCCCCCATTGAGGTACATCAGAAAGTAGAGCGCCGACAAGTCGCGTGCTTCGGCGCCAAAGATGGTGCGCACGGCCGCATCCATGACGGCGTTGATCTTGCTCGACTTCACGAACTTCGACCGCCAGGTCTCGAGCGTCTCCGCATCGAGGGCCTGCGCACCGTCCATGGCAAGCGGCGCCGTGGGTGAGACCTGCTTTCGGACTCGGTCCAGGTAGCTCAGCGCCCCTTGCATTTGAATCAAGTTGGGAATCGACAGCGCCGGAATCGAGCGCTTGTAGGTCGAGAGATGCCCTTCGACCTCGAGAACTTTCTTGCCTTTGGCGTAGGTGGGGAAAGTCTGGATTCCGAGCTCGTTGACGAGCGCCCAGAGCCGGTCTTGTCCGGGCCCAATCCACTGCCCGCCGAGATCGAAGTCGCCTTGGCCGATGTGCTCCGTTCGCGTCCGGCCGCCCACCCGATCACGGGCTTCGACCACGGCAACCGACGCACCCTCTTTCCGGAGCTTTCGCGCGGCGCAGAGCCCCGAAAGGCCGGCGCCCACGACCACCACATCCGCCCGCTCACCCATCGCCTCAGCTTATAGTATCCGCCGCGTAACTACTCAATCTTGATGATCTTGCGCTGCATATTCCGCCTGCGCCGAGCCCGTCTCGAAATCTCGAAAGCTTGATCGATCACGAACAGCTCATGGGAGTCGGGAACCGTCAAGAGCCGCGTAGGATTTCGTGGGGCGAGCAGCGGTTGCATCGACGTGTCGAGCCGTACGTTGAGCTCCGAGCCAGGTGCCGTCACCGTGGAAACATGGGCTACCCCCGCAGCGTTGGTTCGGCCTACGATGCGGTCATTCAACAGGACGGGGAGACCCGCGCCGTTTTGCGCGCGTACCACGATGACCGCGATCCGCTTGCTCGGAGGACAGCGGAGAGCGATTTCCATCGTCGGCAGGGTCGACTCTCGAAGGCTTCGGTTGTCGTGAAGTCTCAGCGTCGTGGGCTCCACGGGATCCCGGTAACCCTCGGGACAGTCGTGCTCGATTCGCACCAGGCTCCCGAGCTGGCTGGCGATCGAAGCGCGAAGCATGCCGGTGGCGCTGCTTGCTCCGACCCGTTTCCCGTCGACCGCGATGCGCACGCCCTCCAGTGGTACGCCGGGGTCGGACTCCACTACGAGGTCCAGCATGACGACCTGCGTTGCGGTGCGAGCTTCTCCGCATGACCAGACGCTCGCGCCAACGAGGGCGACCAGCATGGAGCGGACTAGTGGCACGCTCCATCCATTTCCGGGCTTGGCCTTAGGCACCTTTGCTTGGACTCGAGCACGATCACGATGTTTGCGAACGCTCGGTCGCCGGGAAAGGCCGCGGCGAGACCTCGATAGTGCCCTAGCGCGGCCATGTAATCGTTGGCCGCCAAGAGATCGGCGCCGCGCCTCTCCATCGCGACCCGATCTTTGGTTGGCGAGGCGCTCTCCGTCGGCGCTTCGACTGACCCAACGAAGGGACCGAGCCCTGCGGACGGCGAGGGCGCGCCTGGGCTCCTCCGCTCTGCCGCCTCGGGGATTGATTGCGCCCTGGTGAGCTCAGCGATGGCGGCGCGCAACCCGCACGCTTTCACATGCTCCCGATAGGCAACGATGGAGAGTACGCACAGCATGACGACAACGAGGAAGGCTGCGACGACATGCCACCATTGGATCCGCCCGAAGCCGATACGTCGAGGGAATGCATCGGGCTCGGCGATGTTGGAAGGCACCAGATCGCCCTCGACTTGCATGCGAGGATCGTGGAAACGATGGTCGACGATCGTGCGTTCTTCCCCGTGCTCATCGACCACGAGGGTGCGCGGAAGGCTCACGATGAGCCCTCCTCGCGTGAAGAATGCTCCAAAAGCGTTTCGAGCTGGTAACCCCGGAGCTGGTCGTAGCCACGCACCGCAACGACATGCGTCACGCATCGACGTCCGTCTGGCAGACGCGCAACCTGGACTATCATGTCGATCGCCGACGCGATCTGCGCTCTCAAGACGTTCACTGGAATCCGTACGTCACTCATGAGGGCCATCGTCTCTAGGCGACTCAGGGTATCGATGGGGAGTGTTCCATGGACGGTCGAAAGGCAGCCCCTATGGCCAGACGTCATCGCCTGAATCAGATCCAACGCTTCGCCACCGCGAATTTCGCCGATCACGACTCGATCGGCCCGCATACGCAGGGTGGCGCGAAAGAGCTCGCGAATCGTGACGGCGCCTGTTCCCCGCGAGTCGGCAGGTTGCGCTTCGAGCTGAACCACGTGAGGGAGCCGCAGCCGCAGCTCTTGCGCGTCCTCGATCACGACGACCCTCTCGTCTTCGCAGATGAGACTCGAGAGCGCGTTCAAGAGCGACGTTTTTCCGGATCCACTTCCCCCGGCTATCACCACGTTGTGCCTGCATCGCACCATCTCTCGAAGGAGATCCGCAGTTTCGCTAGAGATCGCGCCGGTCTCGACGAGTCGGTCGAAAGTGAGGCGCTCTCTCGGAAACAAGCGGATGCACACGTTCGCGCCCCCTCGGGACGCTGGCGGGATGATCGCCTCTACGCGAGACCCATCTGGCAATCTCGCCTCTAGGATGGGATTGCGGGGGCTGAGCTCGCGGCCGACATACTGTGACAGGTTTCGCAGTGCAGACATCAACGCATGCTCGGATGGAAAACGGCTTCCGGTGATGTGCAGTCGTCCGTGCTTCTCGACGTAGATTTCATCGTGCCCGTTGATCATCACCTCACTCACGTCATCCGCCTCCAGAAAGCATGCAATCGGCCCGAGAAGGGAGCGTAGAGTTTGTTGAAATACACGCTGAGGCACGGTCATGGGGCGTCTCCAGGCTCCGCCCGATCCCCGTCGGTCGAAAGCGACATCCACTCGTCGACCGGCTCTGTCCGACTGAGCGCGTCGAGAGCCGCGGTAGCCTCGAATCCGTGCGGCCCCGCGGGCGATAGGCGCAGATACTCCCCAAGATGATGTCTCGCCAGGTCGGTGGCGGAGCGCTGGTCGCGGTAGAGCATGCCGAGCCGATAGTGGGCCAACGCAAGACGCGGCTGGGCGTCCACGATTGCTTCGAGGTCCGAGCGCGCTCGGTCGAGATCGCCCAGGGCCTCGTGAATGCTTGCGACCACGAGTCGAAGCGCCCAATCATCGGGTTGCTTTTGCAAGTAGGCGGCGGCGTGCCTTAGCGCGGAATGATAACGTCCTCCGGCGATGCAAACGCGGACGAGCCAAAAGACGGCGCTGGCTTCGTCGTAGCCGGATTGCCTCGCTGCGTTCAGATACTGCTCGGCACGCTGAAAGTCCCCTCGTCGTGCATGGTAGAGACCAGCACTGAAGAGCTGGTCGCCCGTCACGTCGACGGCAGGGTCTTCTGGATGCCCGGGGTTACGTGCGGCCGAATGATGGCAACTCGGCAGCAATGCAAGTAGATGAGCCAGAGCGAATCCGAGAATCGCTTCATGGAGCCACGCGCTCACGCGCCGTGAGCCAGCCCATGGTACCTTCGAGCCATTCGACATAGTCATGTTCCCCGAGATGTTCCGTGAGAAGCAGTAGTTGGCGTGCCTCCGCGCGAGCCGCGGCCCACCGCTTCGACTGAAGAGCACGCATCAGATTCATTCGAGCAGCCGCGTAGTCGGTTTGCACCCGTGTCGAGAGCCCGAGCACGGCCGACTCGGTGCGTGCGACGTCGGCTTGGGAGCCGGCAAAGCGATAACAACTGCTCGCCTCTTGATAGTGGTGCAGCGCCGCAATGCCGTCTCTCGGGTCGTAGGGATACCGGTCGGCTCGCAACCGGCCCCGAGCTTCCAGCTCTCGGCCTAGCTCCCGAGCCGGAGTTGCTCTTGGACACTTTCGCGCTGGCTGGAACAGCATGGGCGCGTCAGGCGCGAGGGCTGCCACCGAAGGGCGCGAGTGACCCAAGGTTGCCCAAAGCGCCAAAGCGCCGCCTACTCCGACAAGGATCAGGCCTAGGCGCCATGCATTGCCGGCGCGCAAGACAGACGATGGTCCCTCCAACTCTTCCGTCATGAGACCCCGAGACCCCCGGTCATCAATCGAACGACGACGGGGCCGAGAAGGAGAACGATCACGCAGAGGAAGATCAGTGTCATAGGACCGATGAGCATCAGCGCTGCGTCGGAAGCGATTTCCTCCGCTGCGATGCTACGCCGAAGACGCTGTGTCTGGGCTTGTATCGCCAGCACCGGACCGAGTGGGCTGCCTTTGGTTTCTGCTTGGACGATCGCGCTCGCCAGCTCTCGAACCTGATCCGTGGGAACGCGGATGGCCAGCCTCTGCAATGCGCTACGCCGCGTGTGCCCGAGGTCGAGCTCCTGTAGGACGCGTCCGAGCTCTTCGATGAGCGGTTCCCGGGAATCGGGTGCGCTACTCACGATGCGGCGCAGAGACCCGGGAAAATCGAGACCGGCGCTCATGCACATCGCCGCGAGCTCCAAAACGCTTGGAAGCGAACGATTGACCGTGCGCGCTCGCTCTCGCCCGATGGCCTGCACTCGCAGCCAAGGCGCGATCGCCCCGAGAACGCAAGCGAGAGGAATGAGGACCCGAGGCCAGCTCAAGAGGCTCGACGCCGCAGCCGCGAACGCTCCGAGGGAAAGGGCGCTCAGCGCTGCGATGGCAAAGAGCTCGTCGTCAGACAGCCCTAGGTGCTCGCCAGCGCGGGTCAGGGCCCGTCGAGCCATGGAGCGCAGGTATCTCGAAGGCACGTGTTGGAACCAGGACCCCACGAAACGGATCGCGGGCTCCACGATGGTGAATACCCCGCTCGTCGCGAGAGCACTTCTACGCTTCACGCCGCGGACGCCCAACCTGGGTCGGTCGAGCATCGGCGTCCTCGCCATGTGAAAAGCGACCCCAGAGATACCGAGAACGACCGTAACGAACGCGGCTGCCAGAAGGAGATCAACCGCTGCGCTCATAGCTCTGCCCGTACGATGTAGTGAGCCCATGAGACCGCGACTGCCCAAGCGAGGGAACAGCCCATGAGGATTGCGCGTCCGAGTGAATGGTGGAGCATCGGATCGAACCAGCTCGGATCGAGCCAAGCGATGATGATGCACAGAACGAACGGAACGGCCGCCAAGACGAAGACTTGACCTCGACCCTCGGCTGTCTTCGCGCGAAGCATTCCCTCGAGGCGTGATGACTCACGCAATGCTGCGGAGGCGCGTTCCAGCGTCTGGGGCAGATCGCCTCCCGTTTGCCTTGCCACGACGATGGTACCGAAGGCACCTGAAATGATGGTGCTTCGGATGCGGCATGCCAACGAGTGGACCGCTCTGTCGAGTGGCACTCCAAGACGCATCTCCTTGACCAGCAGGTCCACTTCCTCCCGAAAGGGCCTTGGGGCGAGCGTGACGGTCGACGCAATCGCCTCGCCCACCGATGAGGTCGCCTTCAACGCGTTGGCAAGCATCAGCAACCAGGCATCGAGCTGTCCCTCGAGCTTTGCGATGCGTGCCAGGTGCCGTCTCCGGAGCATCCACGGCGGAGCAAGTGCCACCACAAAGAGCGTCGCGATGAACGCAGGGTGACGGAGGACCATGAAAAACCCGAAAGCCACGGCGCTCGCCACGAGCTGAAGGCGAAGGATCTGAGCGCCCCGCATCTCGAGCATCAGAAAGCTGGTGTGGTGCTCGAGCAGCGCTTCGTAGTCCGCCAAGATTCGTTGGAGCGGCCTGATGGGGTATGCAAGCGCCAGGTAGACTGCAGCGGAGCTCCCGACCACCGAGCAGAGTGAGCCCACCAGGAGCAGAGGCGTCGAAACGATGCTCATAGGTAGTCTCCGTCGCCGATCAGGCCTTGCGTGATGAACTCGTCGATGAACGTCGGCACGTAGCCGGTAGGGCGATGCTCACCAAGCACTTCCCCGTCCGGGCCCGTTCCGCTTCGCTGAAAGACGAAGATGTCGTGAAGGACGATGTCTCCTTCTTCGCCGAGCGTTCCTACTTCCGTGATGGCGCTGAGGCGCCGTGTTCCATCGGAGAACCGAGCCTGCTGAACGATCACGTGGATGCTTGCAGCAATCTGCTGTCTTATCGTCTGCGGAGAAAGCTCGAGGCCTGCCATCATGCAGAGAGTTTCGATTCGCTTCAGCGCTTCCTTCGCGCTGTTCGCATGCGTGGTGGTCATGGAGCCTTCATGGCCCGTGTTCATGGCTTGAAGCATGTCGATCGCCTCTCCCGCACGGCATTCGCCGACCAAGATCCGGTCCGGACGCATGCGCAAAGCGTTCTTGAGCAAGTCTCGAATGGTATAGGCGCCTCGGCCTTCGAGGTTTCTGGGCTTCGATTCGAGGGCCACCACGTGCGGTTGCTCGAGCTTCAGCTCCGCTGCGTCCTCGATGGTGATGATGCGTTCGTCGGACGGAATCTCAGCGGACAAGACGTTCAAAAGCGTGGTCTTGCCGCTCCCCGTGCCCCCGGAGACCAGAATGTTCTTCTTGGCGCGCACGCATCGCTGAAGAAAAGCCGCCATCTTGGCGCTGAGGCTTCCTAGAGACACCAGCTCCTTCATCTGGAGCGGGCGTTTCGAAAACTTTCGTATCGTGATGCAAGGACCTCGGGGCGCGAGCGGAGGTATGATCGCGTTGACGCGCGAGCCATCTTTGAGCCGCGCATCGACCATCGGTGTGCTCTCGTCGATTCTGCGACCGAGGGGAGTCACGATTCTCTCGATGGCCGCCCGGCAGGATTCTTCGTCGCTGAAACGCAGAGGCGTGAGGCTGACCTTGCCTCGTCTCTCCACGTAGATGGTCGTCGGATCGACGACCATGATCTCCGAAACGGTATCGTCATCGAGCAGGTCTTGGAGCGGACCGAGCCCCAGCACTTCATCGGTCATCTCTGCGATGAGCCGCGCCCTCTGATTGGAATCGCCAATCTCCGATTCGAAGCTGGCGACGATCCGTTCCAAGGCCTCGATCACGCGCGGTCTGAGCACGGCGTCGTCCATGTCGGCACCATCGAGGGAGGCAAGCTCGAGATGGTCCAGAAGAGACTGATGGATGCGGCGTCGAAGCTCTGGAGGCACGGCATTCGTGGATGCCTCCGTGGAGAGCTCCTTCACGTGCAGCCTGTACGGGCCAACACGAATTTGGCCACTTGGCGGCAGAAGGCGCCCGGCGGACCGAATCAGCTCATGACCGAGAACGGTCCCGTTGGAGGATTGATCGACCATTCGAAACCCGTCGTGCTCACGCTCGATGCGAACGTGAAAGCGGCTGACTTCCGGGGACGCCAAGACGACATGGCAGCTCGGGTCGCGACCGATGCTCAGGCTATCGACGTTCGGAACGGCGATCTTTTGCTCGGCTCCATCTGGGGTCACCACGGAGATGCTGAGCCCTGCTTTCATTCGACCCCCTTGCCCCCACGCACTACACGAGGCTCGTCCATCAAATGCTGGGCGTCGACGCCACCTTGAAAGCGTTCGTACACTCGCAGCGCTTCCTCGACCCGGTCGCGTTGGGCCATGCTGATCGGCTCTACGACCGACGGTACGATGAACATGTATGCTTGATTGTCGTCGACCTCCCGAGCGTGTCGGCCGAACAAGGCACCGATGAAGGGCACCATGCCAAGCCCCGGAATCCCGTCCTTCGTCCTTCGCTCGCTCCGAGCGCGGATGCCTGCCAGCGAAACGGACTGACCGAGCTCCAAGTTGACGAGAGTCTGTACGTGCGATGTGGATCGCCCCGGAATTCCACGAACGCCTCGATCGGCATCCAAATCGGAAACGTCCGCACTGATTTCCAGCTCGATTCGTCCGCTCTGGGCATCGTATCGAGGCAACACCGTCAGCGTGGTGCCGAACTCGATTGCCTCAACGTTCACGGTGAGGTTGTTCTGAACCTGCACGTTGAACTCGCCGCCCGACGTGAACATGGCTTCGGTCCCGTTGGCCGTCACCAACGTGGCCTGACGGTACAGCTTTGCCCAGCCCTTCGCTTGGGCGAGGTCGAAGCTGGGCAAGAAGGTCTGCGGCAGGATCTGGAACGTGCTCTGCGTCGGTTGCGCGCTACCACCCGTGATCGCAATCGCAGCTTGAGACGGGGTGAGCGTGCTGCCGATGTTTCCAGGCCAGTTGAGGCCGATTTGGTGGGTGTACCGGTCCTGAATCAGCACGAAATAGAGATCCAAACGAATGTTCTCGCGCCCACCGAATCCCTTGACCGCGTCCGCCGCGATCACCCGGATGGTGTGCTGCACCTGAGTCCCGTCATATCGGATCAGAAGAAGAGAGGTCGTCCCAGCTTTCTTCCCGACGATCACGAACCGGCTTTGGTCCCGCGTGACGCGTACGTCCACGAAGCCCGGCACACCCTCGGAGTAGCTCTGAACACCTTGCGCCGAGAGGCTCTTTTGCTCTCCGACGCGGAGCTCGACGACGCTCGGTGGCTCCGGGCCTGTATCGGCTGCGCTCGACCGCGGCAAGACCACGATGATGGTCGCCACCAGCGGACAGACGGTGAGGTCGAAGCGAAGCATGCTAGTCGAGCCTTTCGATTAGCGCTTTCCGCTGACGCCGTTCGCGCTCTTCGAGCTTCAGAACGTCCGAGTCGTCGGTGTCTGCGAGACCTTCGTTGATCTCCAAGTCGTTGGCGTTTCGCAAGATCAAGCTGATCTCGCCACCACGCTTTGCTTGGGCCAGCAGGCTAGCCTGCTCCATCGTCACCAGAAGCGTCACCGAAGAAGAGCGACCCGTGGTCGCCGAGTCGTAGCTCGCGTGAACGCTGTTTCCTACGGCGAGCACGAGCAGGTTCTGCAGGAGCGGCACGGTGACTGCGGTCGACTCGTGCCCTGGCTTTGGCTTGGTCAGCAGGATGTCGACCCTGTCCCCGGGCAGAAGGAGCTCTGCGAGGGCCCGTCTCGTCCCTTGTTCCACGGTAATGGCGCGCATTCCCTGTGGAATGCGGCTCGAGAGCGAGGAGCTGCCTGGCTCTGCTGCGGCTAGGTCGGTCCAGAGGAGCGTTTGATTGGCCTTCAAATCGTTTGCCGCGCGGACCCCCAACACCCGCGGCAGATCCGACGCCAGAACGTGGCGCTCCTCGACATACGCTTCGGGAAGCGTGCGCACGAACAACGCTTGCTCATCTAGGGGCTCCTCCGCGCTCACCGCTTTGCGCGTGGCTAGGAGCTCAACGAGCTCCCCGCCCCTCACCTCACGCTGGAACTGTCGAACGTACAAGACCAAGAGGACGAATCCCAGAATCGCTACCGCCATCGAGATCACGAGAGGCGTTCGATTGATGGACGGGCTTTCATTCATGGCGCCTCCGATGCGAGAATCGTCAGGATGGTCCGTGCCTGCTCGGCCGGATGTGCGACCACGGTGATCAAATGTTGTTCCTTCTCGGCTGATAGCATTCGGAGGCCGTCGATCTCGATCGATTCGCCGGGGTGTCGATGCAGGACCCTCCATCCGTGGCTGGGCAGCACGGCTCGGTAGAACGACTCGAGCTCCGCTGAAGAATGTGCATCGGTGACGTAGCTGAAGACCCCACTCGGTCCGTCGACCTCCCATGCCGACAGGAGTCGCTGCATGTCCCTCGGCCGAGGCAAGCCGCGTATGTCGCGCCCTTCGGCATCCCGACCCTCCGGCGGGACTAGCCTGCGCAGCAGCGAGCTCGAACTCGTCCAGATCGCCACGACGAAGCTCCGCTCGTGGCCGCTGCCATCGTCACCCTCGACGTACGCGTAACGGAGATTGCCGATTTCGTTGAGATCGTCGCCGTGAGCGAGGCCGAGCAACTGATGGAGAACGCCGTCGAGATCCGCGGAGGCTCCGAAGTCGGCGCACGCGACGTAACCACGGTTGCCGCGGCGGCCGCTAGAGGTTGCGAGCGCGCCCAGGGCGGGGGCCGCACGGCTGACCGGCCCGCCTACGGCTTCGCCGAGCGCACGAAACACCCGGGCGTTGCTCTCGGCGCAGGCATTCTCGTAGTGAGAGAGCACCTGGGCGACCGGCGCTTCGACGTATTGAGCACGCAACGACACCCGAGCGCCGTTGACGCGAACGTCCCGGACCTGGCCGTGAAGCGAACCGGGAAACCGCATCAGATCAGAGCCTAGGTCGAGCAGTGTCTCGTCGATTTCCGCTCGCGCCGCCCGGGCGACAAGCGCTGCCACGACCGCAAAAATTGCGGCGATGAACGTGACGAAGGCTGCTGATCGCCCGGAGACCGACATGACGGTGCCGAACCCCGAATCGCTGTGTCTACCGGCAGATTTCACCCGCGTACTCCGTGGTTCCTAAGCCTGCTGCGCAAGCATGCTGGAGGATGGTCTCGCCACTTTCGGTGTGCCGAGCCGTCGTGTTGCACAAGAGCGTGGTGACCCCTCGTTGTACGGTGGTCGGGGAGCTCGACATCGAGGGCATGGGCGCCTCGGCGACGCCCACACCATCGGTGTAGGTGCCGATCAGGTAGTCTCGGACGCGGCTCACGAAAGAGCGCAGCGACATTCCGTTGCGGTTAATGTGCTCGAGGTCATCGAGACCGCCAGCGTGAACTTCCGCTTCGGCGGCATCGCATGCGCTCGATCTACAGGTGCGCGCGGGGCACTCCCCCGAATCCGCCTGCAACCAGGCCAATCTACGAGCGCGTGCCTTGGCCTCCAGCTTTGCGCCATACATGCTGTTGAAGGCGACGGTGGCCCCGAGGAGGGCGGCAAAGACGGGCAGGCTGACCAGCGCCTCGACGAAGGCCGCGCCTTTTGCATCTCGTAGTAGCGACGTGAGCCCTTCCCTCATGACAACGTTCCTCAGTGAGCCGAGATCGCATTCAGCGAGAAGTCCCGGACGACATCACACAACCCCGTGAGACCCTCGACTCGAGCGCCGCGCGCCCCCGCGCACGCCCCGAGAATTCCTTCTGGCACCCAGGCACGCGAGATCCGAAAGCGGCGCAATCGCCCCCGCCACTTCTGCTTCCACATCCACTCCGCCTTGCCTTCGGCGCCGTCGAAGTAGTACTCGGACTGCGCGAGCCCGATGCGCCCCAGAGCATGCGCACGGTGGAAACCGTTTCGTCCGCGATCACCTCCGCCCTGCGCGGTGCGCATTCCTCTCTCTCCGCGTCCCCAGTGCGTCTGATGTGGGCTCTCGCCAATGCCGTATGCGCGGTACTGGAATTCCTCGTGCCCCAGCCACACTTCCGTTCCGTCCTCGCGTGCGTCGATGACGCGTCGCGCAGGCTCGACCACATCCTCGTCACAGGTCCGGCGTTTACCCAAACGAAGCGCCTTGCTCACCACTCCGCCGAGAAACTTGAGGAGCCACCTCGGCACTTTGGAGCTCACGCTCGCAAGCCGACCGCCCAGCGCATCGGCCACGCGATCGCACGTCACGCCTAGCCCGCTTTCTTCCACGGGAAGCCCTCTGCCTCCGCCGGGGAGCCGAGGGCCGAGCACCGGAAGCACGAAGCCTGCGGCCACCGGCGGGTCGTAGACAGCTTCGAAGGCCATCGAGTCCACTGCGCGCGCCTCGGCCAGCAATGGGTATCCGTGCTGTACGGCATGATGCGCTGCATCGAGCGCATCGTGGGCAACACGCACGAACTCTTCGACGGTGTCGCCAATCCTCTCCACTGCGTTCTCGGCTGGTGTCAGCACTCCGATGAGAGGCACCGCTTTCGGCGCGAGCACCACCGACGCCGCCAGGGCTCGGAGCACGGCCAAGATGATCTCGAGCAACACCTCGACGCTTCGAATCACCAGCAGCACGCCGGCCGTAATTGTCATCACGATGTTGAGTAGAACGTGCAGGTTCATTCCCTTTGCGGCGACGACCGACGCCGCGAACGCCCCCGAATCCGCGCCGTCTTGCATGACCCGGCGATAGAGCACCGCGTCGCCGACGCCGAGGATGTAATAGAGAGTACCCACCATGAAGAGGGACATGAAAAGCGACATGAGCATCATGGACCCGCGCCGCTGCTCGAAAAGGGATGGAGGCCGCGACGCCATCACGAGCCCCTCGTTCGATAGCCGTAAGGCGCGTCTTGTATGAGCAAGGTCGCTTCTCGTTTCAGCTCGTAGAAGCGTGCTCCCGAGAAGCGCGAAAGAATCGGCAGAAGAGCGCGTTCGTAGTCACCTCTGGACTCGAGCTCGTCGAATGAGCGGCAAAGGAGGCGTCGCGCGACAGGTACCGTGCACTGATATGCATAGGTGACCCGGACCGTGATTTCCGGACCGGAAGCGACGTCACCAACGGAGCCCGGAAACGTCACCGCGAGGGCGAACGGCTGATGGTGGAGCGCGGTGAGCAGCACCCGCTCATCGCCAATTGCGTCGCGGATGCTCGGCCGGGGACCAAAGCCCAAGCCGTGCGGCGCGAGGGGCGCAAGCGGAACATATGCCGCAAGCCGAATGGTGTTGAGCCTCGAGCGACCCACGTTCGCAAGCGGCTTTGCGGAAAGCGAGGCCAGCGCCGACTCGTCGGAGTCGCTCGAAGCGAGCCGATGCATGGCGGCAAAGACATCGTCTTCCGCGAAGGGTTGCCGGGCGAGGCTCATCTCGGGCTCGCCCGCGTATTCGTTGGGGTCGTCGGGTAGGACGACGGCTGCTGAACGGGCAGCGGAGTCTGCTGCATTCTTCACCATGAGGCTGGCGCGAGCGATCAACGCAAGCTGCACGACGCAAAGGAAGAAGACCCACAGCGGGAGAAATGCGATGAGGAACTCGAGGAACACGGCGCCCCGACGATCTTCGACGAGCTCTGTCGCGGCGGGCGGCACGGCTTTCAAAGGACCCTCCAAGCCAACACGAGGCGGGGCACGACGAAGATGCCGGTGGCGATCAGAATCGCACCGCCCATTCGAATGGAGATCCGGCGATCGACGGCCTCTCCGGCCGATCCGAGCCAGGGGAAGAGCGTGCGCAGCGGCCTCACGGCAGTGGCCCATAGCCAACGATGCAACCTGCCCTGCCACGCCAGCGTGGCGAATGCGAGAGCCAACGCCACGGCGAAGGCGCCCAGTTGAATTTCGAGCCCTCCGAGCAGATCGAAGCTGGTGATCGCGCCGAGCGCTCCGAGAAGCTTCACGTCTCCACCGCCCATGGCCGAGCGGCGAAAGAGGAAGTAGGGAACCAGCGCGCTCAGCAGCGTTGCCGCAAAGCAGCGAAGAACAGCTTCGAAGCCGAAGAGTTGCCCGTAGACGAAGGGCGCAAGCCCGAGGGGAGGCAGTGTGAGCCAGTTTGGAATCTCCGCCGTTCGCCAGTCGAAGAATGCAGCCACGGCGGCCAAGGCAAGCGCAACGCAGAGGGCGACTCGAATCGGCTCCACGACTGACCCGCCTGCTATTGCACCACGTCTGAGATATAGCCCTCGGCGGCTTCGACTTCGCCGGTCAGCGTCTCGCCGAACTTCTGCCAGGCGGCGATACCGACGACGGCGATCAGGCCGAGGACGATGATGTACTCCACCGTCGTCAAGCCCTTTTCGTCTGAAACGAGATTCGGTTTCCTCGTTGAGTTGACTTGCATGAGAGGCTCCTTGCTCAGGGAATGGGTAAAAGGATAAAGAGCTTCGCCAAGTAGTAGGCCTGGACTAGGGGAACGCCGAGGCCATAGAGCGCGAGCCCCACGCTGAGAACGACAACCCCGAGCACGACCGTATACTCCGCGAACACCACGCTCACTCCTCGGTCATCCGCGGGAGAGGTTGCGCGCCCCGAGATCGATTCGCGGCGGTGCGAGTCGACAGCCTACCGGACCCTCACCACCGTCGGACGGTCCTTGGGCATCGTCAAAATCGCATTCCACCCCGGCGGCAACACCGGTTGGGTGAACTGAAAGAGATACCGGGCATCCGCAGGCGAAAGATTGATGCAACCGTGGCTGCGGCGGCGGCCGAAGTCGTCGTGCCAAAACGCCGCGTGAAAGCCGTATGAGCCCTTGAAGAACTGTACCCAGGGCACGTCCTGAATCGAATAGTTCTTGTCGAGGTCGGTGCGTTCGAGGTCGTCCATGTCGGTGTAATCGAGCTTCACCCACATTCGATGAACCCCGAGCGGTGTCTGAGACTGCTTCGTGTTCCTCCCCGTCGACACCAGCGTGGCAAACATCGGCGTCTCGCCCTCGTACGCCACCAGCACTTGCTGCTCGACCTCGACGTCGATCCAGCGGTCGTGGGGCCCGACGCCTTCGGGGGGCGCGGTGCGCTCGGCGTGCGCCAACTCCGACGTTCGCATCCAGCCGCCGCCGACGAGCTCGGCCCACGGACCCTTGGTCGACCGGATGTGCACCACGGCATGTCGCTCGAGGCGTTTCACCACCCTTCCCTGCGGCCGCTCGTACACCTTCGCCGGCCGAAGCGACACCCACGCGACATCGAGCGTGTCACCGGGCTCGAGCCTCACGCCTGAAAACGGGCTCCCTTTCACGAACTGCACAGAGCCCTTTTCGACCCACAGGTGCCGGCGCGTCCGGACGAAGGAGACGCCCTCGTACACCTGCTCGCCGGTCACCACGATGCCGAAGCCCTTGCCGAGCGCTTCGGCATAGTCGTTTCGAAAGTAGTCGCTCGGATGCAGATACGCTCGCGTCGCACCAAAACGAATGAAAGCATACCGTTGCGGCAGGAGCCCACCCGTCAGCGCCCACTCGTCCACTTTCGGACCGGGCGGTTCGTCCGATGGCTGCACGTGCGCCTCGCAAACATAGAGCTGGTCGCGCGTCTCATACCAAACGCCAGTGGCGCATCCCGGCCCCAACACCCTTCTCGCAAACCCGAGCCTCGTGCCCGCTCCCACGGTCCCACGACGCTGCGACGCGCCGTCGGGCGCCATCATCACGGGAGCCCCGTCGTCCACCACCTCGATTGACTGCGCCCACGACGGCGCGGGCGCGGCCTGCTCCACCGTGACGGTTTCGGCCGCCGTCCCGCCGGGCCACAAGAGAACGACCGCTGCGATCACCGAGAGCGCAAACCCACCCATGTCATCACTATAGGCGCGCCATGCGCCCCGGCGTCAACCTTCGTCGTCGGGGCCGTTGGTCTCGCCGCGCAGGCCGTAGCGTTTGGCCAGCTCGCGCAGGTGATAGCGGGTGAGGCCCGCGGCCCGGGCGCTTCGGCTGATGTTGTGACCGTGCTTGTCGAGCAGGGCCTTGAGGTACTGCGCCTCGAAGGCATCGACCACGCGCTGCTTGGCGTCCTTGAAGGGCGTGCCGCTGTCGACGAACTGCTCCGCCGTCCCGCCCGGCAGGAACACCGGCGGGGTCTTCTGCGAGGCCGGAAGCAGGTCCTGCACGCCAAGCTCGGCTCCGTCGGCAAGAGACACGGCGCGCTCGATGGTGTTCTTGAGCTCACGCACGTTGCCGGGCCACGGATACGCCTGGAGCTTGGTCATGGCGTCGTCGGAGATCGTGTAGTGCGCGCCCTCGCCCTGAGGTCCGCGCTTGGCCGACTCTTCGAGGAACTGCCGCGCAAGCGGGGGGATGTCCTCCGGTCGCTCGCGAAGAGGCGGGAGGTCCACCTGAACGACCGTCAGTCGGTAGTAGAGGTCCTCGCGGAACTTACCCTCATTGACCATTTGGCGAAGGTCTCGGTTGGTGGCGGCGATCACGCGGACGTCGACCGGGATCATGCGCGTGCCCCCGACGCGCTGCACCTCGTGCGTCTCGAGCACGCGCAAGAGCTTCGGTTGCAGGCTCAAATCGAGCTCGCCAATCTCGTCCAAAAAGAGCGTCCCGCCGTCGGCGACCTCGAAGCAGCCGCGCTTGCGGTCGGCCGCTCCGGTGAATGAGCCACGCTCGTGACCGAACAAGATGCTCTCGATGAGATTTGCCGGAATGGCGCTGCAGTCCTGGACCACCAGCGGCCGCTGCGACCGCTTGGATGCGCGATGAATGGCCCGGGCCACCAGCTCCTTCCCCGTCCCCGTCTCCCCACGCACCAGAACCGTCAGATCGGAGGCGGCGACCTTCTCGAGCACCGCGAAGATCTCGCGCATGCGCACACCGTGGCCGATCAGGTCGTAGAACTGCGCACGCCGGCTGAGGTCGATTTCCACCGAGCCCGAGCCGCGCTCGAACCGAATCTCCGTCTGGCCGATGCGGATGAGCGCGCCGGGCTCAAGCCACGCTTCGCGCACGCGCACGCCGCCGAGCCAGGTGCCGTTGGTCGAGCCGAGGTCGCGCAGAAGGAAGCCGCCTTCGTTGGCCACTATCTCGCAGTGCATTCCGCTCACCGATTCGTCCGTGACCGTGAAATCGCAGATCGCGCTTCGCCCGATGGTCACGCGCTCGCTCGCTATGTCGAGACGGGCGCCGGCGTCCGCCCCCTGCTCGACCACGAGCCGGCTCTTTCGAAGCTTGCGCTTGGTCGCGATGCGATCGACGAAGACGGTCGTGAGCGCTGGGTCGTCGTTCACTCGGCGTCCTTTCGAAGCGCTTCGATGGCCGCGGCGTAGTCTTCGTGGGTGAAGATGGCGCTGCCGGCGACAAGCACGTCGGCGCCCGCTTCGATCACTTGCCGGGCCACCCCGGGCTTGATGCCGCCGTCGACCTCGAGATCGATGTCGTAGCCGGATTCGTCGATGAGGCGTCGAATCTCCGCGAGCTTTTCATTGGAGGACGGAATGAAGCTCTGCCCCCCGAAGCCCGGGTTGACGCTCATCACGAGAACCAGATCGACGTCGGGAAGGACGTACCGAAGAAAATCGGGCGCCGTGTGAGGATTCAGTGACACGCCGGCGCGCTTTCCGACAGAGCGAATCTGCTGCAGCGTTCGGTGCAGGTGGGTGCTCGCCTCGGCGTGGATGGTGATCACGTCCGCACCGGCTTCGGAAAACGCCTGAACATACTTTTCGGGCTCCACGATCATCAGGTGGACATCCACCACGTTGTCGGTCGCGGCGCGAATTGCCTCGACGACGAGCGGACCAATGGTGATGTTGGGCACGAATCGGCCATCCATGACATCGACGTGAATCCAGTCGGCACCGGCTTTGTCGACGGCTTGGACTTCGGCCCGAAGGCGGCCAAAATCGGCGGAAAGGACGGAGGGAGCGATTCGCAGCGGCTTTTCGGAGCGAGGCACGGGAGCAGTCAAGCGCCGCAGGGGCAACCTGTCAATGGCATCCGTTCCTTGACCGGGCTACTACCCCCAAAGGACAATGGAATGACGCCTCAGGGGAGGCGAGCGAGCAGTCAATGAGCGATCAGCGATACAACCTGATCGAGAAACTCGAAGCGGGTGGGATGGCCGAGGTCTTCCTCGGCGAAGCGACGAGCGTTCAGGGGTTCAAGAAACGCGTCGCAATCAAGCGCGTGTTGCCCCACCTCGCCTCCCACACGAACTTCATCGGCATGTTCCTCGACGAGGCCCGTCTCGGCGCACGGCTTTCCCACGCCAACATCGTCAGCGTCTTCGACATCGGCAAGTCGGACAACAGCTTCTTCATCGTCATGGAGTTCGTCGACGGGACGAACCTCAAGAAGATCATGCAAACGCTGCGCGTCAAACGGCAGCATTTCCCTTTGAAGGACGCGATCTTCATCGCGATGGAAGCCTGCCGTGGGCTCAGCTACGCCCACGAGCTGGTCGACGAGGACGGCCACCCGCTCGATTTGGTGCACCGCGACGTGTCGCCGCCCAACATCCTGATCAGCAAACGGGGCGAGGTGAAAGTCACCGACTTCGGTCTGGCCAAGGCGCGCACGCAGCTCGAGCGAACCGACCCAGGTGTGGTGAAAGGGAAGTTCAGCTACCTTTCTCCGGAAATCGCCAGCGGGCAGCCGGTCGATGAGCGGGCGGACATCTTCGCGCTGGGCGTCTGCCTTTGGGAGATGCTCGGCGGGCGTCGATTGTTTCTCGGCGAGACCGACTATGAAACCGTGCAGGCCGTCTCGGCCGCGCGCGTGCCGTCTCTCGTCGGAATCCATCCCGAGGTCGACGAGCAGCTCGACGCAATCGTGCACAAGGCGCTGGCCAGAAAGCCCGACGAGCGCTTTCAGACCGCGCGCGAGTTCGGTGACGCGCTCGCGAGCTACCTCTTTCATCATCAGATGAAGGTCACGCCCTACGACATCGCCAACCTCGTCAAGGCGGTCCTCGAACGAGAGAAATCGGTGCCCCCGCAGCCGGTGATGATCGACACGATGATTCAGGAGGAGCTGGCGCGCTTCACCTCCCTCGAGAGCAACGCGAACGTCCCGATCGATCCATCTCAGTCATTCGCGCTGAGCCCGGACAACGAAGGGTCGCGCCCCCTCGATGCGTCCGAGTTCGTGGACCCCAGCAACTGGTTCGAAGGAGACGAGGAGGTCGAAACCGCGATCGAGCGGGTCCGCGACAGTGCGCCGGCCGGCGCGACGATGGGCTGGTTCGAGTCCAAGGACGAAGGTCTCAAGGCGCCGCGCCCGGCAGCCATCCCTCCCATGGGGCCCTCCCTCAATCCTCCCTCCCGCAGCAAGTCGCACGAAGGCTCGGTGATGACGTTTCGGCCGCCTGGGGCGACGCCGGTTTCGATTGCGGCACGGCGAGAGAGTCAAACGGCGAAAGCCGAGGCGGCCGAGCCATCCGCGCCGGCCAAAGGCGGCGGCTCGAAGGTGGCCCTTCTCGTCTTGGGCGTCTTGGTGTTGGCCGCGGCGGGCGTCGCCACGGGTTGGTTCCTCACGCAGTAGGACGGCGCGCCTTCGATCGGATGCTGCGGCTGACCTGACGAAGCCGGACGTAGTCCTGCGGACCGAGGCCTCCCTCTCCGAATCGCGCCGCGAGATAGGCATCGGTGACCTCTCGCACCTCCTCGGCCGCAGGAAAGCCAGATTCGCCGAGCGCATCGGCGTGCTCGCTCGGCGTGACATCGGGCGGGCGGGCATGACCGGCGCTGCGCAGGCTGCTCTCGAGCGAAAGATACAGGCGTACGGCGCGATCGCGATCGGGATCGAGCAGGCGTCCTGCGCGGCTTTGGCGCCTTCGCTTTTGCCTCCATCGTACGAAGAGCACGCCGAGCCCGAACAGGCTCATGACGCCGACGAACCAGCGCCAATCCGGCCGGAAGGGGATCGGACCCAGATTGGTTTCCTCTCCCGTGGTCGCACCGCCGTCGGGAGCTCGGCCGAGACGCCAGTCGCGCCGAAGCGATCGGTACCAGTCGAGCATGCCGCGCAACGCCTGGGCCTGGTCCCGGATGTTGTACTCGACCACGTACTCCGCCCAGCGGACACGCATGGCGTCCAGCATTTGGCGCAGCTTGACGATCAAACCCGATGGCGAAGCGAAGACCTCGCGGGAGGCTGGCGTCGGGTCGAAGGGGATCCATTGGCCGTCGATGTACACCTCGACCCAGCTATGCGCATTGCCGTTCCGGACCGCGTAGTAGCTGCCATAGGGGTTGTAGTCGGCGCCGAGGAAACCGGTCACGTTGCGGGCCGGCAGGCCCAGCGTGCGGACCATGATGGCCATGGCGGTCGAGAAGTATTCGCAGTGGCCGCCCTTGGCCTCGAACAAGAAAACGTGGAGCGGGTCCTTGCCATCGGTGTTGGGCTGCTCGAGCGTGTAACGGAAATCGCCCGCGCGTAGGTATCGCTCCACACGCATTGCCTGCGTTCGTGGGTCCGAAGCGCCGCCCGCAACCTGCTGGGCGAGCGCCGCGATCCGCTCATAGCCGTCCGGCACCTCGAGGTAACGCTCGCGCAGCGTCTTTGGGATGCGTTCCTGCAGGCCTCTGCGCTCCGGCTCCACGAAGACCTTGTAGGTCAGGGCGGTATCGAGCCCGCCTCGGTATCGGACGTCGAAGCCCGGCGCGAGAGTGATCGTCCGGTAGCGGTTGCGACCCGATCGGATGGCCGGCGGAACCTGCAGGGCCACCGCACCGTCCGGTATGAAGAGCACGGCTTCTTCCATCGGGTCCAAGATGATCTCGTACTCGCTATCGTCCGGCTTTGGCGGACGGAACAAGATGTATTGATCTGCCAGACGCTGGACGTCGGACCCAGCCGCCTGCGTGCGCGACCAGCGTCCCTCGTCATAGCGGTCGAACGAGGTGCCCCGCAGGCGTATGCCGATCGATGGCGGAGGCGGACTCGGCAGCCCCTTCATCTTTACGCGCATGACGACAGTGGGGTCGTCGCGGATCGTGCCAAAGCCGCCGAGCTCGACGTCGTCCCCAAAGCCCGCCACCGACTGCGTGCGCGCGCCGAGCCCGGAAAGAAACCCGAAGCCGACCCGCGGAAAGGCAAAGAACATCGCGGCCGTCAGAATGAAGAGGGGCACCGCCAAGAGGGTCGTGCCGCCGAAGAACGCGGGTGTGGCGAGAGATCGGCTTTCGAGCTGTGCGCGCAGCATGGCCGTGCCAGTGCCGTGCTGCGTTTCGAGCTCCTTGCGAAGGTGGGTGAGCGTGAGCATCCACGGCATGACCACGACGAAGCCGAAGAAGACGACCGCATAGTCGAGGCCGGACGAGAGCACGGTCCCGGCGATCAAATGCAAGAAGGCCAGAATCGCGATTTGCTGATAGTCCGCGGCGCTCTTGCGGTGTGCGAGGCGAGAGATCTGAAGAAAGGCGGCGTACTGGACCCCCACGGTGAGCGTGGCTTCGCCGGCCAGGGCTCGAACGACTTGGACCACCAAAAAGACGACTGCCGCGATGTTCCAGAAGCGCGAATATCCGGGTCGGTCGAGCAAAGGCCGCTCCGCAAACCAGCTGACCACGAAGGCCGCGATGACGAGGACCGAGTCGACCGGCGTGAAGGTCGTTCCCAGCATCAGCGCGACGAGCCCGAGCCCCGCAAACAAATAGGCGACGAGCTTGTGGGCGAAGGCGAATCTCATGCTGCCCGTCTCCCCGGCTCGTCGTCCGTGCGCCCGAGCGTCCGCGTCTCTTGAAGGAGCGCCAAGAAGCGCCAGATTGGATCCGGCGCCGAGCCTCCCACGACCAAGGGGGAGACGCCGTCGGCGGCCTGCACTTGCACCGAAACGCCGCGTGCCAGGTAGTCTGCGGCGACCGTGGCCACCTCCGAAATCGTTTGCTCGAAACGCTCCCTCCACGGAGCTTCGTCCTCGAGCCCGGCGGGACGGAGGTTGTCTACCGTGAGCGTCACCAGCGAGCTCGCATCTTGCTCGTGCTCGCGGACGACCAAGTCGCCGCGGCTCGCGGTTCGTTTCCAGTGGATGTCCCGCGCCTCGTCGCCTTCGCGATAGAATCGCACGCTGCCCGCGAATTCGCTTCCCCGGCCCGTTCGATGCATGGGCGCGGCATCTCCTACCAGGGCTTGCACCGGCGGCGCAGACACGTGCCCGAGCAGCTGCGGATAGACGACCGCTTCATCGGGCTGGAACACGGTGTAGCCCTTTTCGATGAGACCGAACGGATATCGGGTCCGGACACGCATGGTGCCCAGCTCCAGGACGCCTCGGCGGGGCGTGTCGAGCTTGTAGGCGGCGTCCCCGGATTGTCCGGGACCGACCCGTAGAAAACGTGCGGGGCCGGTCTCCACGCCATCGATCTCGTCGATGACCTCTACCGAAACGCTGGCCAACCATCGCTTCTCGTTGGAGGCGTCGACCTCGATGAGCGAGCGCTTTCCGGCGAACATACGCGCCGGGAGCTTCCGGTGAATCCGAAGCTTCCAAAGCGCGAGGTCGCTGAGGACGCCACTGACCAACAGCAGGCTCAAGAGCAGACCGAGCACCAGATAGAGAAGATTGTTGGCTGTGTTCACGGCCGCGAACCCGACGCCGCCGGTGACCAGCAGGAACGCCCGACCCTCGCGCGTCAGCCGAAACTTTCGCCTGCTCCGCCTTCGTCGAAAGATCCGCATCGGGCCGGCCGGTCAGAGAGGAACGGACACGACGGTGAGCAGCTCTCGGATCACACGCTGCGCGTCGTCGCGCACGGAGGTGCCAGCGACGGCGCCGGCGACCTTCACGCGGTGCGCGAGCACCGGACCGGCAAGTGCCTTCACGTCGTCTGGCAAGACGTACGACCGACCTTCCACCAGCGCTCTGGCCCTGGTTGCGCGCTCGAAGCCGAGGGCGCCGCGCGTCGAGGCGCCCACCGAAAGAAGCGGTGTGCTCCTGGTGGCGATGACGATGCGATGCAGGTAATCGAGCACCGCGTCATCGACGCGCACCGAGTCGACCGCCTGTTGCACGTGACGAAGCTCGCTTGCGCTCATGACCGCGTCGATCTTCTGCACGGGGTCCGTGCCGCGCCGGTTGAGCACGTCGCGCTCCACGCCTGGAGGCGGATAGCCGATGCTCAGCCGCACTAAGAAACGATCGAGCTGCGACTCTGGCAACGGGTAGGTCCCGTAGAACTCTTGCGGGTTCTGCGTCGCAACGACGAAGAATGGATCGTCGAGCATGTAGGTCTCGCCATCGATCGAGACCTGGCGCTCGTCCATGGCCTCGAGCAGCGCGCTCTGGGTTTTCGGCGTGGTGCGGTTCACTTCGTCCGCGAGCAACACCTGCGTGAAGATGGGCCCGGGCCGAAATTCGAAGGTGCCCTTGAGCTGATTGAACACATTGCCGCCGAGCACATCCGTCGGCATCAGGTCGGACGTGCACTGAAGACGGCGGAACGAGATGCCGATGGACGCAGCCAGCGCGCGCGCCAAGGTGGTCTTACCCACGCCGGGGACGTCCTCGAGGAGCAGATGACCTCGCGCGAGCAGCGAGACCACTGCAAGCTTGATCACCTCTTCCTTGCCGCGAACGACGAGCGAGACGTTTTGAACGAGACGCTGCGCGAGCTGAGTCGCGTTTTCTGAAATGTGCGCAACGCTGGTTTGAGCCACTTTTGGAGCCTACCACACCCAACGTTATGGGTAAAATATTACAATCGCACTGACCGAGCAGTCAGTAATTCAGTTCTTTTCCACAGGTCCAACGAAGCACCAAGCACTCGCTATTCCGGGGGCTTGGATGCGGAATGCGTCAAGCTTTCCACACTCTCGGTTGTGGACAGGATGGCATCGGGGTCCTCGAAGAGGAACGCCTCGATCTCGGCCCGGCGTGCATGGGCATCGCGGCGTCCCATCTCGATCAGCGCCTCCGCGAAGCCGCCATCGAAGAGCAGATAGCTGGCGAGGTCGGCGTCTGCGCCGGCACCGACGTCCAGCAAGCTGATGAATGCCCGTCCGAGGCTCTTTCCGAATCGGACGCGGTTCGATGCGAGATAGTCGGCGGCCACTTGTCCGATGTCCGTGCTCGGCCGCAACACCAGCGAGCTCAGCAGTCGGCGCGGCGCCAGCGCGCCACGGGTTTTGGCGGCCTCGTTCAAGCGATCGAGAAACGAAGGGCCGTAGGCCCGGACGCCGTCCTTGAGGAAATCGTTGATGCGTTGCACCTCCAAGAGGTCGGTGTTCACGTGATCGAGAAGGAACGCGTTGAGGACCTTGCCCAGCATGTAGGTCGCGCCCGGGTACACCCCGTTTACCACCGCTCGCCGGTCGGGGGAATGCGGTGTCGAAAGCCCGACCACCAGGAGACGGTTCATTCCGAGATGAACCGAGGGACCCATCGGGGTGTTCAACCTGAGGCCCCCGTCGCAATGGATCTCGTCGCCTATCTCGACGGCCGGAAAAATCAGGGGAATCGCGGCCGATGCGAGGACGTGGTGCTGTCCGATCTGTGCTCGGCGAACCAAGGCATGGAGGCCCAAGCTCTGGGGAATGCCGACGCCCGGCGCGGCGTCGACGAAGATCACGGGCTGGCCCGTGCCGACGTGGGTGGTGCTCACGGTGAGCGCACGCAGCGTGCCGGTGCGGATGTTCTGCCGAAGCCGGCGCCATGCCACGGTGCGGCCCACCAGCGCCGAGAGCGGCGCTGGGTCGAAGACGCCGCGTGCCTGTCCCGCGCCGCCCAACAAGACGCGGTAAAGCCCCGCTGCTTGCCGAATGCCGAATCCGAGCACGTGCGCAAGCTCGAGGCCGGTCCAGACGGAGACGAGCTGCTTCAGGCCGCTCGGGACGTCGTGGATCGCCGAAGCGATGAAGGTGCCGTTCACTGCGCCGACGCTCGTGCCCGAGATCAAGTCCACCTTGGGCGGCACGCCCTTGGCGTCGGCGAACTCGCCGAAGATGTACTCGAGGATGCCCACCTCGTAGGCCCCTCGAGCGCCGCCTCCAGAAAGTATCAAGCCAAGCCCGCTCACCTTTCGTCCTCGTCCTGTTTCAATTGTAACAGCCCGCCGGGGTCGCCGCCGAGATCCTCGTCGGCGAGGAGGCGCCGGATCTCGGGCGGCAGCCAGATGTCACGATGGGGCAGCTGGCAGAGCGCCTGTTGGAGCACCCTTGCCCGCCGCCACGGCGGCGCCGCAGGCGACACATACAAGACGACCTCTCCTGCGACTTTGCAGAGCCCCCCGTCGATGTGTGCTTCCTCGGGCAGCTCCTCCTCCAGAAGCCGGATGCCCAGGCGCATCAGGGCTCGCTCCATGGCATCGACCTTTCGTGCGAGGTCCACGGTCGGTAGCGTGGGCCCGCGAGACTCGCCCCGCAATCTGGGCGTTTCCAAGCGCCGGCTGGTAGAATGCGGGAGCTTTGATTCGCTTGGCCAAACCGTGGATCGGCGAGGACGAACAACGAGCGGTCGCTGCCGTGCTCGAGTCCGGACAGCTCGTGCAGGGGCCGCTGGTGGAACGTTTCGAGCACGCCGTCGCTGCCCTGGTCGGCCGCAACCACGGGGTCGCGGTATCGAGCGGCACCGCGGCGCTCCAGCTCGCGCTCAAGGTCTTGCAGGTCGCGCCAGGGGACGAGGTCCTCTGCCCGGCGCTGAGCTGGCCGAGCCCGGCGCATGCCGTCCGCATGGCCGGGGCGAAGGTGCGCTTCGTGGACGTCGAGGAGGACGAGTGGAACAGCACGGCCGAGGCGCTGCGGGACGCTCGTACCTCGGAGACGAAGGCAGCGATCGTCATCGATCAATTCGGCAACCCAGCTCGCGCGGCCCAGATTCGAGAGGCGCTGGGCGCCTTGCCCATCATCGAAGATGCGGCGTGCGCGCTCGGAAGCCGATTCGCCAACGGTCCATGCGGAAGCCTCGGAAAAATCTCGTGTCTGAGCTTTCACCCGCGCAAGATCCTGACCACGGGCGAAGGTGGAATGTGTCTGACGGATGACGACGACATCGCCGAGAAGCTCCGAATGCTGCGCAACCACGGGCAGCTCGGCGGGCAGTTCGTGGTGGCTGCCGGAAATTTCCGAATGACGGAGATGGCTGCTGCGCTCGGTCTCGCCCAGCTCAAGCGGCTCGACGAGATCGTCGTGCGGCGCCGTGAGCTCGCCGCGCTGTATCGGGAGTTGCTCGAGGGCGAGATCACGATGCAACGCACGCCGGAAGGCGGGGAGTCGAACTACCAAACGCTGGGGGTGCTGCTTCCGCAGGGCCACGATCGCAACGCCGTACGAGAGAAGATGGCCGAGCGCGGCGTCGAGACCAGCGTGCTGTCGTTTGCGATCCACAAGCTCGGAAGCTTTACGGGGAGCCAAGCGTCGCTACCGATCGCCGAGCACGTCGCCGCACGGGGGATCGCTTTGCCCCTTTTTCCGCAAATGCGAAACGCCGAGGCGGAGCAGGTCACCGCTACGCTCCGAGGACTGCTCCGTGAGTGAAGACCTGGTGCTCGAGGTCGAGGGGCTTCGAAAAACCTTTCACATCGGCTTCTTTCGAAAGCGCGTCGAGGCGGTCCGGCGGGCGAGCTTTTCGGTGCGGCGCGGTGAGATCTTCGGCCTCCTCGGCCCGAACGGAGCGGGGAAGACCACCACCATCAAGTCGATTCTGCGCCTGATCTTTCCAAGTGAGGGAGAGATCCGCATCTTCGGCCGCCCTGCCGGCGATCGCGAGGCAGCCAAGCGGATCGGCTACATGCCGGAGAATCCCTACGTCTACCAATACCTGAAGCCGCTCGAGTTCCTCGACCTATGCGGACGCTTGGTGGGGATGCCGTTGGATGACCGCCGGCACCGCTCCGAGGTGATGATCGACAAAGTGGGGCTCCGGCATGCCGTGGATCGGCCGATTGGGAAGTTCTCCAAAGGCATGATGCAGCGGATCGGGTTGGCCCAAGCGCTTCTGCACGACCCGGAGCTGTTGATCCTGGACGAGCCGATGAGCGGGCTCGATCCAATTGGGCGAAAAGAGGTTCGCGACGTGCTCCTGGAGCAACGCGCGCGTGGCAAGACGCTGCTCTTCACGAGTCACATCCTGAGCGATGTGGAGTTGCTCTGCGACCGGGTGGTGATCATGCAGCGCGGGGAGATCACCTCGGAGGGAAATGTGCATGACCTCTTGGAGTCGACAGGCCACCGGGTCGAAATTCGACTGAGCGGGGCCTCGAAGACCCTCCGAGATTCGCTCGCCTCGCGGTCGGCCATCGTCGAGGCCGGCGACGGTTATCTGACCCTCCGGGCCGAAGGGCAGCAAGCCGTCGACGAGATTCTCCGAATCTCGAGCGCAGCGGGGGCTCGACTCGACGCGATGATCCCGGAGAGGCAGACCCTGGAGAGCTTGTTCTTGCAGGACGCGGGGCGCTGATCGGTCGGTTGCATTGGACGCGCGCATCGCTAGATCAGAGCCATGACGGTCAAGAGGGTTTCCCCAGTGGAAGCGGATCGCCTGGTGCGCGAGGACGGCTACGCCTACCTCGACGTTCGGTCCGTCCCCGAGTTCGAGGTCGCCCACCCAGCGGGCGCCTACAACGTGCCATACCTGCACGCGACGGCCTCGGGCATGCAGCCTAATCCCGATTTTCTGCCAGTCGTGGAGTCCCTCTTTCCAAAGGACACCAAGCTGGTAATTGGCTGCCGCACTGGCAACCGATCGCTCGCGGCGGCGCATGCGCTGTTGCAAGCGGGATTTGCGCGCGTGGTCGACCAGCGGGCGGGGCTCGACGGCACACGCAATGCCTTCGGCCAGATTCTCGAGCCGGGCTGGGAGGCAGAGGGTCTCGAGATCGCCACGGTGCCCGAGCCGTACAAGACCTACGCCGCCCTACTGGCGCGGATGCGTGGTTAGCCGAAGAGGCTCGACCAGATCAGCCCGGGGAGTCGGGCCAGCGACGGGTCGGCGTTGAAATAGGTCATCTTCCGGCCGACCTCGGCGGCCGTCTTGTGGTCGATGAACCACGCGGGCTTCGGGAAAACCCGGAATGGCCCCCGAACAACCGACTTCTGCGGCCGGTCGAACATGTAGGTGTTGTGCACGACCCCACGACCGGAGCGGATGTCCTCCGTGGTGTGCCCCGGAAAGGCGCCCCAGGTCGGCGTAACCAACGCAAAGTTGAGACCGGCCCAATGATTGACCGCAATCGCACCGTACCGGAGGCTCGCGATCGCACGGTCCACCGCGGCGGCGATTTGCGGGTCCTTCATCGATTTCGGATGAACGAAGATGCTGCAATTGAGCGTGCCCCAGACTCGCTCGTTGCAAAACTCGACGGCCCGATCGATGTACTCGGCGACGGAATCCGCAGGCAAGGCGACCTCGCTGGTCTGACCGCACCACGACTCGGTGTTGAAGCAGATCTCGTCCGGGTCGCTCGGGTCGAGATGATGGATCAACGTCCAAGGCACGTGCCCTTCGCCTTTGGTGCCGAACTCCTCGGCGTGGGGGTGGTGCTCGAGGAAGAGCTGCTGGCGCTCCTCGGATCCCGGGTAGTACGGCCTCCGATCCTCGGCCTGCTGAAACGCTTTTCGAAGCGAGGCGAGCAACGCTTCTCGCTTGCCCCACTGCTCGTGCTGGATGATCACACGGGTCGCCGAGCAGTTGAACCCGGCATTGTTGACCACCGAAGTGGCGAGATTGACCCCATGGAAGTCGAGGTCTTTTTGAGACCACGGACCAGGGACGATGATCACGGGGCTCACGTTACCTAGCTCGCAGGTGAGGCGTTTGGTGTTTCGCGGCTCGGCCTCGGCTTTGCGGCGGCTGCCCTCCTCGCCGAAACCGAAGACGATCGCATCGTGGGTCTTGTCTGAGCCCGTGATATGGATCTCCTCGACCCGCTCGTGGCGACACAAATAGTCGCCTTCCGCCGCTCCGCCGTAGACGACTCGAAAGAAGCCGCGCTCGCGAAGCGCCGCAAACGCGTGGTCGATGAAGGGTCCGAGATACTCGTTGACGGGGTTCATCTTGAGAATGACCACCTGACCTTCGACGAAGAGCTTGTAGAGCGCGTCCATCGGACCGATCGAGGCGACGTTGCCGGCGCCGAGCACCAAGGCGACCCTGCCCTTGGGGGCCTTGTCGCGATAAAAGGCGGCTTGGCTCTCGCTCATGTTCTCGAGCGTGACGCCGGGCTGCATCCAGACCTCGGCCGTGAATCCCTGAAAGAGAAGCTTGTCCCATGTGCTCGCAGGCAGCACCGGAGCGACCACCTGTCCATCCGGCCGGGTGAAGGCCGGCTTCGGAAGCTGAGGAACCCCATACTCCTCGATGTCGCGAAGAGCAGCGATCAACAGCATGATGTTTCGCAGGGTCGTTGCAGGGCCCTCCATCCACTCCTCACCCTCCTCGGCGGTTCCAAAGGTCATGCCCTTTGCTTCGACCGAGGCGCGCACCCAATCTTCGGCCACCTCGACCACCCCCTCGCGCATTTGTTCGAGCAGCTCGATTCGTTCTTCGAGGTCGAGGGCTGCCCACTCCTGCTTGTGGTCATCGAGAATGGCGAGCGCGTCGTCGAGCTTCGACTGGGATGTCGGCTCGATTCGATGTGGCGCTTCGGGAATGGCTGCGGAGCCCTGCATTTCTACGGCGGCTTCGGTCACGGGTCCTCCTTAGGCGGATCGAGACGCCATGTTGGGGGTTGCGGCGGTAGAGATCAAGAACTCCCGAACCTCCTCCAAGCTGTGGCAGGCACGGGCGGGGGGAAGGCTTCGCATGAAGACTCTTCCGTAACCTTTGCGGCGAATTCGCGAATCGAGGATCGCCACCACGCCGCGGTCTCGTGTGGTTCGGATGAGCCGCCCGAAGCCTTGTTTGAGCGAGAGCGCCGCTGCTGGAACCAGATACCGCATGAACGACGATTCCCCGTCCTCGTCGATGCGGCGGCATCGGGCTGCCACCACCGGATCGCTCGGGACCTCGAAGGGAAGCTTGTCGATGATCACCAAGCGCAGCGCCCTTCCGGGGACGTCGACTCCCTCCCAGAAGCTCGCGGTGGCGAACAAGACGGCGTTTCCTTGATCGCGAAACCGGTCGAGCAGGATCTGCTTGGGCGCATCTCCCTGCACGAACCATTCGTGATCGAGCTCGTTTCCTACTCTCTTTGCCAGCATCCTCATCATGCGGCGGGAGGTGCAGAGCACGAAAGCGCCGCCCTCGGACAGGCGGATCAACTCCAGGATCTCCCGAGCGGCTGCATCCGGAAAGTCCGAAGCACGCGGATCCGGCAAATGATCAGGGACGTAAAGCGCCGCTTGATCCTCGTATCGGAAAGGCGATTCGACCACCTCTTCGCTGACCTCGGTGCCGATGCCGAGGCGGCGCTTCACGAACGCGAAGTCACCGCCCGTGGTCAGCGTCGCGCTGGTGAAGACGATGCACGGGACGCGCTCGTGCAGGCGCTCGCGCAGAAGTGGACCGACGTCGATGGGGCTCGAGCCGACCGACTGGCTCTTCCCCGAGCCCTGCGACCAACTCACTTGCCCGCTGGACTGCAGGGAGCCTAGCGTGTCGCGGAGCTGATCGGCGCGTCGGGCGATTTGCATCAAGCTTTCGCAGGGCGGCCGACGGTTTCGGGAGGAGGCTGCAAGCTCCGCAAGGGCATTGTCGAGGGCAAAGAGCTCCTTTTCTGGAATCGACTCAGGCGGCAAGGGGCTGCGGCCGCCGTTCGGGTTCGTCGGCAAGGCGCCGAAGAAGCTCGAGGCTTGATGCAACAGCGCATCGAGGAGGCGCGCGTCGTGACCGCCCAGAGTCGCCTCGGCCGACGTCGCCACGCGGGCATCGCGAGCCAATCGCTCCACCATGGTGACGGAGAGACGGGACCCAAAGAAAAGCGTGGCGGTGTCTTCGATTTGGTGCGCTTCATCGAAGATGACCGCATCGTAGTCCGGTAAGACGGAAGCAAAGCCCGTGTCTCGAAGGGCGAGGTCCGCGAAGAAGAGGTGGTGGTTCACCACGACGAGCTGAGACTCTTCGGCTCGCCGCCGGACTCGGGTGACGAAACATTGATCGTAGTAGTCGCACCGGGCGCCGATCCGGGTGTCCGAGCCGCTGACCACGCGGGACCAAATCGGATCCTCCTCGGCGATGGTCGCGAGCTCGGCGCGGTCCCCGGAGGCAGTAGTCTCGACCCAATGCCGAAGCGTAGGGAGCAAGCGTGCCACGCGTTCCTGGGCGGCATCCGCGCTGCGAGCAAGCTCTTCAAAACGGCGCCGGCACAGATAATTGCCGAGGCCTTTCACACATGCCGCGTCGATGTCGAGACCGAGATGACGCCTCAGAGCCGGAACGTCCTTTTCCATGATCTGGTCCTGAAGGGCGCGGGTGCCCGTCGAGATGAGCACGCGCCGTCCGCTCAAGGCCGCCGGGATCAGATACGCCCAGGTCTTGCCCGTTCCGGTTCCCGCCTCCAACAGCACGACGCCGTCGTGCGCCAGCGCTTCCTGGACGGTGCGGGCCATGCGGATTTGGCCTGGACGATGCTCGTAGCCAGGCACGCCGCGGGCCAACGGCCCCTTGGGTCCGAGCAAATGGCCGGCATCCATGGATGTGCTCTAGCACGAGCCGCTGCCACTGCCTCGCCCGCGCGCTATAGACGAACGGATCGTGATCCCCATCCGCGACATCAACCAGACTCGGCGCACGCCAATCGTGACCTGGGCCCTCATCGCGGCCAACGTCCTGGTGTTTTTCGGAACACTGAGCCTCGGAAAGGACCAGGCCGAGGACGTGGTGATGCGCTTTGGGGTCATTCCGGACGTGATCCTCCACGGAAACTGGGGCGCCACCCGCATGGAGGGCGGTGCGCTCGGCAGCTGGGTAACGCCGATCACGAGCATGTTTCTGCATGGCGGCGTGCTGCACGTGGGGCTCAACATGCTCTTCCTGCACGTCTTCGGAGACAACATCGAAGACGTGCTCGGCCGGGGCAGATTCGTCGTTTTCTATCTGCTTTGCGGCCTTGGGGCGGTCGTCGGGCAAGTCCTAGTGGACCCCGACAGCACGGTGCCGATGATTGGCGCCTCGGGCGCGATCTCCGGGGTCCTCGCGGCGTACGTCACGCTATTCCCACACGCCAGGGTGGTCACGCTCATCCCCATCTTCATCTTCATTCACTTGGTCGAGTTGCCCGCGGGAATTTTCATCGTCTTGTGGTTTGTGCTGCAGCTCGTGCAGGGGTATCTATCGCTCGGCATGATCGCAGAAGGCGCAGGAGGCGTGGCCTGGTTCGCGCACATCGGAGGCTTCTTGGCCGGCCTGGTGTGTATTCGGTTGATGTACCGCAGGCCTAGGGGGCGGCGGCGGGTGTTTCGTTAGAAACGGGTGGCGGCTCGGCGGCCTGCGGGGCTGATTCCTCAGCGCCCGGCACCGGCTCCACGGCGGCCGGCCCAGCTGAAGCCTCGTCTTCGTTGCCCTGCCGCGGCCGCGAGGCCCCCTCAGGCTCCAACGCCACCGAGATCGAAGCTTTCATGCTCCGGGGCTCCTCAATGAAGCTCGCACGGGTCACCGACTTGGTGACGGTCTTGTAGCCATCCTTGGAAATCACGATCTTCCGCGAGCGGGATGCGACGCCCAGATCCAACGTGCCCGGCGAAACGAACTCGCCCGCGTCGGTGACCCTGACCTGCGCGCCGGGAGGATCGGTGACGACCTCGATGACGTAGGGCAGCGGCAAGAGCACCATCTTCACCGGCTCCTGGCCGGCTTGCACCACGACCCTTTCTCGACGGCCGAGAAAACCACGCGCCTTCGAGAAGATCCATAGCTCGCTCCCAACCTCGTGCTCGAGCTCGAGCGGCGTGCGGCCGGCGCCTTTGCCATTGACGCTGACGAACGCCCCGGTGGGAATCGAAACCACTTTGAGCTTGGCCATCGCGGCCGGAGGCGCCTGGGCCGATTTGGTCTCTTTTGTGGCTGCTGCCCGTTCGACGGGCTCTTCCTCCTCGACAGCCACGGGTTGCGCGGGAGCGTCTTCCCGCCTGCTCGACACCTTGGACGCGCGATCGGTGGAGGCCGCAGGCGGGACCGGCTGGGCTACGAACGAGGAAACGCCGGCCGGCGCATCGGCGATCGAGAGATCTGGAACCCATCGATCGATGAAATCGTCGAGCAAGCCGAGCCGCAGTGCTGCCACGGCTGCTGCGAACACCAAGAGCACGAGCAGGAGCAACGCGAGCCATCCGCGCGTACGCCGTCTCTCGGTTGCGCGACCCGGATCCTCCACCGGGGGCGCGGCCTTGGGCACCTTGAAGACCTCGCCCGCATTGGAAACCGGATCCGGAGCGTTTGCGGCGCGCGGTGGAACCGTCGCCACGGAGGGGTCGAGAAGCTTCGGGTCGATGTACTCTCCCGGCGCAGGGCCGAACGAGTCCACGTCGGTGGACTCGAACAGATCCGGAACTTCTTCTTCGAGCGGTGAGCTCGAGGCGAAGGCCGTCGGAACCACCGGTGTCGGTCGTTTCTCGCGCAGGAAGGGCGAAACGTCATGCGCCACGACGGTGGCGTCCGCGTCGGGGAATTCCGAGGTTGGCAGCTCTTTGACCTTGGTCGTCTCCTCGTCGAGGAAGTCGTCTTCGTCATCGTAGGCATCGAAGGCCGGGGCCGCGGAGCTATGCCGCCCAGCGCTCGCGCTTGCGGTCGAGCCCCCAAACGCTGACATCGCGCCACGAGATGGGGCTTCGGAAATCGAACGGCCCCGTTCTCGAACATCCTGGCGAGGGGCGCTGAAGGCGCCGCGCGCCGCGGCTCGGCGGTCGCCCGGGTGACCGCTACGTTGCCGCGCTTGCTCGACGCCGGCCCGTGCTGCGCGCGTTGCCGCGTCTCCCGCACCGCCCTCTTCGAGCGCAGACGCCAGGAACTCGCTGACGTGGCGAACCTTGGTGGCATCCGCGCCGCGAAGCTCGTCGGAATCGGATGCCAGGGAAGTCACTCGAACGCCTTCCTTGCCTTGATCGAAGACACCGGGTCGCCCGCGGTCCTCTACGATTCGTTGAACGACGGCGCGTGACTCGGGATCCATCTTGATGAACTTGATTCCCATGCCGGCGGGATTGCTCTCGTCGGCCTCCGTTTCGTCGCGTCTCCACACAACACGACCCACGCCGTGGATCAGCGGCGACTGATCATTGAGCAGAAACTCGAACTTGAGAAGCGTCCCCACAGCCAACGGCTTCTTGGCCTTGATGAACACACCACCCTGCGAGATGTCGTTGCTGTAGCGTTCGATGAAATCCTCGAGCGTGGCGCTCTTGTACCGGATCTTGAGCGAAAGCAGCGTCCGCCTGTCTTTGCGTGCGTCTCCCATTGCGCTGTATGAAACCCCCACATCAGCGTAACTAGCCGTTGGTGAAGCAACAAACGTTTCGGCTAGAAAAAGACGCGGCCATGGCTGAGGGACAGCGA
>Ga0209536_100000521_pt1 | contig 62192 bp, 54 predicted proteins | sample DeeMarSeWOR28_12_FD_187461 | JGI IMG/M metagenome (GOLD analysis project Ga0209536, IMG submission 187461) | Marine sediment microbial communities from White Oak River estuary, North Carolina - WOR-2-8_12 (SPAdes) (version 2) | ecosystem: Environmental > Aquatic > Marine > Intertidal zone >...
TTACTGCAACTGAAAAATATGCAACCCTTTGGCGATTATAAAGGTAATTACATAGGCGTCCGCGGTGATATCGATAGCATAGAAAGCGCTGGCTTTTTCAAACAGATTGAGACTTTACTGGGTCGCAAACCGGTTGTCTTTCCATACGGTCCTGAATCCATAGCACATGTTGGGATTATCAGCGGTGGCGCCCAGAAGGAGGTTCGTCAGGCGGTCGAAGCCGATCTCGACGCATACATTACCGGTGAAGTAAGCGAATATATAATGCATTATGCACAAGAGGAAAATATTCATTTTGTCTCAGCCGGCCACTATGCGACCGAGAAGTTCGGCATTCAGGCACTGGGTGCGCTGATTGCAGAAAAATTCAATATCAATGTACAATTTATCGATATCGAAAATCCGGTTTGAAGGTTGCTTAGAGTTAAAAAGATCAGGTACGTTTCGATCTTTTATGATTGCATTACAGCATTGTCACTTTTCGAAAGATGATAAGCCTTTCAGATAAGACTTATCCCAATCTCAAAATAGCTGAAGTTCCAGAAAGCGCACCTTAAATATGTCTCTCCTGCAGTAGACGGCTCAGTATATCTCTTATCTGAACCACCAAGTATACAGAACGGCTTGATTAATATTCTTGCACCATATTCTGATTGCTTGATATATTTTATCGTTCTTGTTTTTGACAGAAAGGAATGTCCGTTGTCATTATTTAATAAACTGATCGTGCTTGTCTTGCCGTTTGTACCCAAATTTATTGTCTATCTGTTTGCAAAAAGATACATTGCCGGACCCACACTGCAGGATGCCATCAATGCCATAAAGGTCCTCAATCAACAGGGTATCATGGCTACGGTTGATATTCTTGGAGAAGAAATTGAAAACCAGAATGATGCGCTCGCCGCTTTGGAGGAATATGGAACTGTCTTAGCAGCCATAAACGACCATCAACTTGATTCCAACATATCCGTGAAACCAACGCATCTCGGTTTAAAAATTAACCGGGAATTTTGCTATACTAATATCCGGAAACTCGTGATCGAAGCACAAAAATATAACAATTTTGTACGCATAGATATGGAAGATCATACATGTACGTCCGATACGTTAGAAATCTATCGCAGACTGCGAAAGGAATTTGATAATGTCGGGGTGGTCATTCAATCATATCTGCGCAGGACCATTGACGACGTTGATCAATTGATCGATTTAAAAGTAAATCTGCGGCTCTGCAAAGGTATTTATGTAGAACCCAGGCAGATTGCCTACAAGAATAAGGAAATCGTTAAGTCTAATTTTCAATACATCCTGGAAAAATTGCTGACCAACAGCTGTTATGTGGGGATTGCCACGCACGATGAACAACTCATCTGGCATGCCTTAATGTTTATCGACCGGTTAAAGCTGCGAAAAGATCAGTATGAATTTCAAATGTTATTGGGGGTTACTGAAGAATTACGTGAAATCCTGATTTCCGCAGGTCATCGGCTGAGAGTGTATGTCCCGTTCGGGAAGCACTGGCATGCATATTCATTGCGCCGGCTTAAAGAAAATCCAAGTGTGGCGAGTTATATTATAAAACATATTTTTTTCAAAAATTAATTTTCCCGATACCAGATTTTAATACTTTCAGCGTCCAGTGTTATACTATGGTTGCTGTTGCCCGCAAGGAAAGCGTCTGCATCTTCGGTTATTCCATTAATATGGTCGACCTGGTCAATAGTACCGATCAATTTCCATCCGCCCGGGGATAACGTAAATTCAGCGAATACCCCAGCTGTTGTATCAGAGTTGATCAATACCATCATTTGCTCATTCACGATGTATCCCAGCAAACGTGTATTATCCGGTTCAATCCAGCGAAAATACCCGGGTTTGGGCTTGTTGCTGATCCGGAATATCTTCCCCATGTCACTATTCCTCAGCCGGATTAAACCTCGCCAGAATTTGTACAGATTATCATAATTACATTTCACCATACCGGCGTCATCTCCCAGATTCTTGCCTTTATTTTCCCATAAGAACGCATTTGCGGTGGCCAGATTATATGTATCCCGTTTACCATGGAAATAAATATAACCTTCCTGAAATTTTTTCTTAATTTCAACCAGGGGTGCGAGCCCTTTACTGCGTAAAATTTCTGTGCCGCCATGCATAACGACTGGTCCCAGTGAGGTTAACAGCAATGTGGCGGCAATTTTTATCCGGTTTTCATGAACACCTTTTCGCCCATCCCAATCATCGATTGCAAATCGGTCTGCCAATGCCCAATTGTCGTGAATATCGAGATAATTTATCCCGGAAACCGGAGTAACATCGGTATCGAATCCAGCGCTTAGCGCATTTTTCACCGATTCACGGTCACCATTACCCCCTGCATAGCCCCGGTCTTTCCATTTATTCACCGGATTGGAGGGCGGGCCCTTAAATGCATTCCGGCTGTCATCCTGAAAGAACGTAATCGGTGAATCTTCTTTATACCAATCCCAATCAGGATTATCTTCGTAATTTGGATCGGCGGATGCAATCCAGGGTTCACCATATATGATGATATCCGGTCCTAGCACCTGTTTCAATTTCCTTAACGTTTGCTCGTCAGTTTGACCGGCAAGATCAATTCTGAATCCATCGATTCCATACTGGTCAACCAGATTCTTACATTGGTCAATAATCCATCGCTGCACCATCGGACGCTCTTCCGACTTGGTTTCCGTTCCATATTCTCCAATGAAATCGAGGTTTTCATCAGTCCGGTAATAATATTGTTTATCCAACACTGAAAAATTCAAGTAATCCATACGTCCATCCATACGTTCCGCAGTATGGTTAAATACCACATCGACGATTACGGCTATATCAGCTGCATGAAAAGCATCAACCAGATCTCGAAATTGTGAATTTTGCGCACCCCACTCGCTGCCCTTTACTCGATATCGGCTTTCGATCGCCAGCGCATGGGACGTTCTATATCCCCATTGATAGTTCTCATGGTTAATACCCTGCTCAATCATATACGGATCATGTATAAAAGTATCACTCCACAGATTATCCTGATAATGTAAAAATTCCTGTACCGGCATTAAATGGATAACATTTATCCCCAGATCGGTCAGATGGTCAAATCCGATTTTTTCTCCGACACTGTTTCGTAGACCGGCTTCGATAAAAGCAGCGAATGTTCCCCTTTTATTCTCATCAACGGGCAGAAAGCGGGTAAAATCCTGCACGTGCACCTCGTATGCCACAACATCTTCCATAGGTGGACGCCCTTTCCTGAGCGATCTCGGGGGAGCAACTTCCGGCCAAACCCTGCAGGGCCCCCAGCTATCCACACTTACCTGTCCATAGGGATCGGTTATATGTACCGGATTTGACTCATAATAATGGCTGCCCGGTTCCGAATAGCCATGAACAGTGTAGTCATAATATATCCCGTTTAAATTCCGGTCATAACTCGCTTCCCATATCCCATTATTTCCTAAGCTAAGGCTGGCAACCGTGAAAGCCTGGGCACCGGGTTGGGTGTAAAGATATAAATTCACCATTGTCGCCCTGGGGGCAAATAACCGGAAGTATGTTTTTCCTGAACGCTCATCAAAGAAAGCACCTAATTTTTGTGAAGTGTATATATGACGAAACCATCCATCGGATCGAACGGTACATTTTACCTGATTGATCAGGTCCGTCAGATAATAAATCCTTTTTGGATCCAATGGTTCAACCGGATAGATCTGCAATTCACCCGGTTGTATATAAAAAACATCTTCTATAGCCAATGCAACCCCATTTGCATCCGTTAATTGATATTTACGCGCTTCCAGATTGGGATTGCCGGAAAAGCCCTGATATTTAATCCTGATGTGCCGGGCGGAAACCAGTTCAGCTCTAAACATTTTTGTAGTAATATTATGAGCAAAAATGAGATTACCCCCTTTCAGATTTGGGGCATCTGCCGGTGGCTCCAGCCAGTCGCCTTCATTGATGCGAAATTTAAACGGTGAATGAACAGCAATTTCGAAAGGAATCTCCAGTACCCAAAGATTATCGTCTGCTTTCTCAAGCCACCAGGTCTTATCCGTCATATCATGTTTCCAGTTTCGGAATCCGCCCTCCACAACAACCATTTCGGGCTGCACATTATAAACATTTTCATCGAAGACAAAATAGGATCGTCCCTCAATGAGGGCATAACCTGCCAGACGGTCTGCATCCGAAAATTTTACCTGACCAAACACAGATCCTGAAATAGCCAAAATCAGTAGTATATTAAAAATTCTGGGCATTTTTTCTGTTGTAACTATTTTACTTGATTTTATTTTCACCAGAAAACGTTTTTTATTCGTCATCCGTGGAGAGTTTATCCAGCAGGTTGTCTCTTATCACCAGTAAAACTGCTGATTGGGGGAGAATCAAATATTTTTTGTGTTCAAACTCAATTTCGACCGATGATTTTCTAAGGAACAGAATATAATCCCCCTCTTCTACCTGCAACGGCAGATATTTAGGATCATGTCGGCTGGTTGTATGCCAGGGTTCGTCTGAGACCGCATTCGGGTCAGGCAGTGGATACCCAGGGCCGGTTTTTACAACATATCCGGCCTGAATTTTTTCCTTTTCTTCAACGCCCTGTGGGAGATATAAACCGTGTGTTGTTTTTTGCTTATTCTCGTCCGGGATCACCAAAACGCGATCACCGACAACCATCAATTTCTTTTTGGAATTAAGTTTTGTTCTTGACATAGCTTTGTTCGCTTATCTAATATCAATCAGATACAGATAATTTAAGAAATTTTATGTAACAATTCTGATAAAAGAGATATTGATCATTGGATTTATCTATAAAATTGATTTATCTTAAACAAAATTCCTGGAGTATATATGGCTAAAACGCAGGTAATTGATATCGCGCTGCTGGGTTTGGGGAAACTTGGACACGGTATCTATCAGCTTTGGGATGAGAGAAGGCAACACATTCTTACCCAAACGGGTATAGATCTCAACCTAAAACACATTTTTGTGAAGCATATCAATTATCGCAGGGGTGCCTTTGTACCACGTGAGAAAATAACCGATGACCTGCAAAACATTCTGAATGACCAGAGCGTTAAAATTGTCATCGATGCCATGGGCGGTATTGAACCGACATATGGTATCATAAAGCAATTTCTTCAAAGAAAATGTCACATTGTATCGGCTAATCGGGCTCTGTTGGCGTCCAAAATGCGTGAGGTGTTCGAGCTCGCCCGTCAACAAAAAGTCCATCTTCAGTTTGATGCTGCCCTTGGTGGTGGCATACCGATAATCCATACCATTCGAAGAGACCTTGTCGGTTCAAAAATACTTGGAATCTGGGGAATTTCAAGCGGCAGTTCCAATTATATCTTGAGTAAAATGAGTATTAGCAAACGGGCACTTAAAGATGTCCTAAAATTACCGGAATTAAAATCAATGTCAGAAAGTCATATGTTGCTCGACTATGAGGGTTCCGACTCAGCGCAAAAACTTGTTCTTCTTGCGGCAACTGCCTTTGGCATCGAGGTTGATTATCTGCAGGTATATGCCGAAGGCATATCACACATAAAAAAGCTCGATATCAGCATCGCTGAAGAATTCGGCTATCAGATAAAATTATTAGCGATTCTTAAAGATGGCAGAGAAGGGATTGAACTAAGAGTTCACCCTACACTGGTTCCGGAAGGTCATCCTCTAAATTCTGTGCGCAATGATTACAGTGCAGTTTATATCCAAACCGATAACGTGGGCGAATTTATGCTATATGGCAAAGGTGCCGGGATCATGCCGGCCGCAAATATGATCATCAGGGATCTTGTGGATGTCGCTTCCACGATTAAATCTAGTTCAAAATATATGTTCGAACTTCCCTTATGGAATCAAAAGATGATTCTACCGATGGATGAGGTGTGGTCCAAGTACTATCTGCGATTTCCCTGTATTGACCGGCCCGGAGTAATGGGAAAACTTGCCACGACACTCGGAAAAAATGGAATAAATATTGAATCAGCACATGCCAGTATCAAAGAAATCAAACGGGATTTAAAGCTCAGCTTTGTCCATCTTTTTACGGAAAAAGCAAAAGAAAAGGAAATTTTAAATGCCATTGCTGAAATAAAAAAATTTAAAATAATCCGTGGTGAAATAAAAATGATCCGTATTCTTGGAGAAATATAATATGTCCACCGTTCTGTTAAAACCGGAAAGTGTCTATCGGGTTGGTAAAATTGTCTGCGTTGGTCAAAACTATGTAAAACATATCGATGAGCTTTCCTCCAAACGATATGATACCCCTGTTCTTTTCTTGAAGCCATCAACCTCTTTGCTGACGGATGCCAATCCCATCAGACTGCCTGACTTCAGCAATGAGGTGCATCATGAGGTTGAATTGGCTTTACTTGTCGGTAAAATTGCCAGACATATCAACGCTGATAACTGGCGGGAATTCATTATTGGTGCAGGAATTGCACTCGATTTAACTTTACGCGATCTCCAATCGATCGCAAAAGAACGCGGTCTACCCTGGGCGGTAGCTAAAGGATTTGATGGTTCGTGCCCGGTTTCTGAATTTATAGCCATAGACAGAATAAAAAATTTGCAAAATCTGACTATTGAACTTCGGATTAATGGAACGCTGAAACAACACGGTTCAACCTCTGAAATGATATATCCCATCGGAGAGTTGCTTGCATATATAACAAATATATTCACCCTGGAACCGGGGGATATTGTGTTAACGGGGACGCCCGCAGGCGTTGGAAAAATTAAAACCGGCGATCATCTTGAAGCCTCAATCACAGAAATCGGATCTATGGCATTTGAAGTAATATAGTAATCTGCATTAGCACATTCATAAGATATCCATCATCGGACAGAATGTACCTCCAAATCAATATATGCTGTTTAAAATATATCGTATTTTGAACCTATCCGACATTCTAATTGAATTTTCAGTATTTCCAGCTCATGATTTTCCAACCTCTGTTTTACATTTTTGTGATCCGATTTACCGAAAAGTTCTGCCTTTTCATGTCAATAATATGGCAGACAGAGTGGAAAGAATCTAAATTTTTCAACTGGAGATGTAAATTCACCACCACACCCTAAGAGAGTTCGTCCGGTAATTCAGACTTTTTGCAGACTGGAATTATCGATGATATATTTTGATGACGCGCTTGGTTCATAATTCATAATTTATTAATATTCAATGAAGCGATTTTTAATACAAAAACGCGACACTGCCATGATGAAGAATGACTATTTGGGACAAGAATTTTCACGTCTATATGCTATTTTAACACAGCTTCGGCGAGAATGCCCCTGGGATAAAAAGCAGACCGCGGAATCCCTCAGGCAGTATCTTTTAGAAGAAGTATTTGAAGTTGTCAGTACGATTGACCACGCCGATTGGTCGGAACTGCCCAAGGAATTGGGTGATTTGCTTTTGCAGATAGTGTTCCAGAGTGTTATTGCTGAGGAAAAAGGCTATTTTACTCTTCGTGAAGTGCTTATGTTGATCAATCAAAAAATGGTCGAACGACATCCGCATGTGTTTGGCGGCACTAAAGTTGATTCCGCTGACGAGGTTGCCGATAATTGGGAGCATATTAAAATCCATAAAGAAAAAAGACCTTCCATTCTTTCTGGAATCCCCGATAATACATCATCATTATTACGTGCCCAGCGAATACAGGAGAAAGCGTCAAGGGTCGGGTTTGATTGGCAAAATATTGAAGATGTTCTGGGTAAGGTCGAGGAAGAAATCAGAGAGCTGCGTGAAGCTATAAACGCCAATCAACAGGCTAAAATCCAAGCTGAATTTGGTGATCTGTTATTTTCGTTAGTTAACTTTGCCCGTTTTATTGATGTGGTGGCAGAGGATGCTCTGCGGCTTGCTGTGAATAAATTTATTCAACGCTTTAAACAAATTGAAAAATATTATGGAAATGATTATACAAAAATCAAGGCCGCCTCATTGACTGAATTAGACCAGATCTGGGAAAAAATCAAGGAGCATACAGGTGACGGTTAATATAACGGATAGTGAAATTCTGCTGACTGCCCTTGATGGTTCTACACCAAAAGAGCTGGTGATATCTTATTTTAATTTTATCCGGCAGAATTTTCCGGATTCGGATGGTGGGATTTACGAATATTGTGCGACAACGGATGATCTTTCTCTTATTGGCGGGAATGACGTGCATACGAATGATAAGGATGATGAACAGGGTATCTCCCAATTTGTCTATCCTGAATTGTCGTCCAATTGTGGCTTTCTAATCAGACTAAAAACCAAGGATGTAACTACATCAGAAAATATAGCGGTATACTGTAATTTTTTCGGATTGTTATTTCAAATACTCTTACACCAGATTGCTTCATGTGAGGAAAGGAATGCTGAGCACTGGGCCGGTATAGTCAGTCAGCTTACACATGATCTGAGTACACTTATTGATCCGGAAGAAAAAACACCCGGGGATCGAAATAAAATTCAGCAGAAAAAGAAATCCCTGGAAAAGGCTTTTCCAAGACTGCTTTTATATATACGTCCTTTACAAATCAGTCAAAGCACAATATCCTTCCGGCAAATATTTGATGCAATAATTGAAAAATATCCGGATAAAAATAAGATCACTACCGTCGATTTAAAAAATTTAGATGATATTAATATTATTTGTGACGCCGAATTAATGGATATGGCTATATCTGAACTGCTCGACAATGCCATCTTGGCGAGTCGAATTCAGGGCGGTCCGGTGCACATCTCCGGAAAATTGCAGCTGCGAGGATCATCTGTGCAAAGCCGCGAGTGGTTACAAATCGAGGTTACAAACCCCGTGTCGTCCATTCCCAAAGAATTTCTCCAGCAGGTCAAAAACCCCATGTTCACAACATGGAAAAATGAAGGGAGGTCTGGCATGGGACTTGCGCTGGTTGACCGGATCATTAAAGCACACAATGGTATCTTCGACATTAAAAGTGCTCCCGCGTTAGGTGTTAAACAAACTATCTATCTACCTTTTTTTAAAGCCGATGAAGAAACATAAGATTTTTATTGTTGAAGATAATCTGGTATGGTATGAGAGCTACAAAAAGTGGCTTTCTTCAGAATATATTTATATGCATGCCCCATCACCGGTACCGGCTCTGGAAATGTTCGACGAACAGCATCCGGATCTGGTGATCCTTGATCTTGGTATTCCCGATTTTCAAAGCGGATTTGACCTGCTGGATAAAATTGTTTCACGCGGCACCGATGCTGAAATTATTGTGATTACTTCATCAAAAGACCATATGCACGCTCTCGAAGCGCAAAAACGTGGCGCCAATGCTTATTTTTTCAAGGGGGAAAATATTAAAGATGAGCTCCCTTTTCTCGTCAAACGTTCCTTAAAAATGCAATCGCTTGAACGCGAAAATAAACGTCTGCGTCAGAGGCTGGACAAGTTTTTTAATTTTGAGAACATTATTGCTGTAAGTAAGCAGATGCAAAATATTCTGGCGCTGATCGAAAAAGTAAAAAAGAATAATGAATCCGTATTGATTACTGGAGAATCCGGGGTAGGAAAAGAAATAATTGCCCGCCATTTGCACCATCGGAGCAGAAAACGAAATCAGCCATTTATTGCGATAAACTGTGCTGCCATGCCTGAAAATCTTTTGGAAAATGAGTTGTTCGGACACGAAAAAGGCGCATTCACTGGTGCGGCGGATCTAAAAAAAGGCAAAATAGAACTGGCCAACGAGGGAACACTTTTCCTTGATGAAATTGGTGATCTGCCTATTCAATTGCAGGCCAAGCTGCTGCGAGTACTGCAGGAACGTAAGTTTTATCGCCTTGGAGGTTCAGAGGAACAGCTTTCAAATTTTCGGCTGATTGCCGCTACCAACAAGAATTTAAGTGTCGAGGTTAAGAATAAACATTTTCGTGAGGATTTGTTTTACCGATTAAACGTTATCCCAATTCACATTCCCCCCTTACGTGAACGCCCCGATGATATACCGGCTTTGATTGATTATTTCACCAAGCACTATTGTGAACAGAACGGCTTACCCTTTCCTAGAATAGATCCATCGTTAATCGCATTTATGTCACGTCTGAACTGGGAAGGAAATATAAGACAACTGGAAAATGCCATAAAACGAATGCTGGTCCTAAATCACAGATATCTTTCCTTGAGTGATCTTCCGGAAGAACTTAAACAGGGCGGCTTACCTTATCTCCATAATGCCCTATTACAGCAGCAAACCCTCGAACAGGTTGATAAGTCATATGTACGCATGGTGCTGGAACATGTAAAAGGTAACAAAAAGGAAGCCTGCAGAATTCTCAACATCAATTATCGAACCCTTCAGCGTAAATTATTGGAATAATCAATATTGTATTTAATACAAATTGCGTTCTCGCATAATTGTATTTTATACAATCGCGTTTGCCAGATTTTCATCCTAACCCACTATTTTTATTCAAGTTAAATCAATATATCCGTTAACCTATTAATATTCTTAATGTTACATACTTGGCATATATTTTGATGCTACCTTTACAGGCAATCAATGGATAAGTATATGAACGCAGACAAAATACTTGATAGTTATTTTAATATTAATGCACTGTCCGATGAATCAGGTAGAAGGTATTTCAATTTAAAAGTTCACTTTTCTGAAGATGATATTCTGACCATATATCGTAATTCAGTTGAAGAACTGCTTGATGACTTACCGCAGGTACTGAGTTCTGCGATTCGGGCAAGGATAATTCACGATCAAGTGAGCTGCTAAATGGGGGATTATATTTAATGAAGATAATGATCTGTGAAGGTGATGAGGATAAGGCGAAAGTATTATCCGATCTGCTTAATGTTTATCAATTCAAACTGGTAAAGATTTCCCGGAGTTCTGATTTTTTGAAACAGGTTCAGACACATAAACCGTCGGTAATTATTCTTAACGAAACCTTTGCCCAGGGTTCAGAAAAAGAAATCATTAAACAATTGCGGATGAATACCATTGTTGGTAAAACCCCGATTATTTTGATTTCAAATGGAAGTAACGGAGAATCAATCGATTTTTCCGGAGATTCACTCGTTCAGTTAATGCGCGAACCGTTTAAAATCAAACATTTGCGACATTGTGTGGACCGGTGGACATTGTTTCGCAGTTTATATGTCAAACAATAAGGTTTTACATGAAATTTTGGGCTTTAGCCGTGATACTTTATGTAAATGTAATTTTATTAATAGTTTTAAACGTAGGTCAAAAAATATATAAAGGCAGATCGTCCAGTTCCGGAAAATACTCCTCCTAGAGGACCCTTGGAAAGTGAGCCATCAGTAAAAAATTTGTTCAGGGTTGTCCCCAAGCCCCTTATTCCCTAGCAAATTTGGTGGTTTCAAGGGTCCTTCTCCTTTTTCCTTTTTTTAATCATTCTTCTTTGGTAAGTTGCCGGATGTGAAAATAGGCTTGATATCTGATACCCACGGGCATCTTTCTGGGATCGTTCATAACATCTTCAGCGAGGTTGAACTGATCCTACATGCGGGTGACATTGGTGACCAGAATGTAATCCGTGAGTTGGAAACCATTGCTCCGGTGAAAGCAGTTCATGGTAATATTGACAGCTGGCCGTTGAAGAATATTTATCCTGCCATTCTTAATCTTGACCTTCATGGGATGAAAATATGTATTACACACAATATTGTGTCCTTTCAATATTTCACTTTTGAACTTTTCCGGCGGCGGGAACAACCAGATCTGGTTGTTTTTGGGCATACCCATAAGCCCGTATTTGAATCCTATCGCAATATAAAATTCATCAATCCAGGAAGTATATACCGTCCAAAAGGGGGCTCGAAAAAGAGTCTGGCCGTTATAAATCGATTTGGACCAGCTTTTGAACCTGAGTTTATCAACTTGGATTGACCATTAGGTCATTTGACGATTGAAGATCGTACTGAATAACTCTGCGAAATGCTGAATATTCTGCTTGTCGGATTCAGTAAATTTACCGGGAATAACATGTTCAAGGATGACTGCGCCAAAAACCTGATCACCTGATGCCAGAGGTATTCCCAGGAATGAATGAATTCCGTAATTTGACTTTTCTGATTTTGTATAGCGCGGGATAAAATATTCCCCTTTTTCAATATCATCAATTAGATATGGCTTGTTTTTCCCAATTACCCAACCAGTGAGTCCCTCATCAAGCGGTATTTCCATGTTTTCTTCGAATTCATCCTTCTGACCGATCACTTTTTTTATCACCGCATTTTGAGTATCTTTTTTCACAACTGCTACTGTCAACCTGCTTGCCTCAAAATTAGTAGATATCCATTCTACAAAACGCTCTAATGCCAGATTTACGGTTTTACACCCGCTCAATGTTTTGGCAAAGTCCAGCTGTCCCTTGGCTTCGTTCAAATCAGATAGTAGAGAGTAGGCTTTTAACCGGTTAACGATAAATGTCTCAATACCGGCAATTATCTTATAGATGATTTTAGCATCTTCCTGATTGAATTGTTCTTTTGTACCTGAATCGAAACAAAATAATATTTTCTGTTCGTTCGGCAGAGACAGGGGAATACCTATAAAAGAAGATGCCTGATATTTTTCCTCATCATATAACGCAAGAAGACTGGATTGATTATCGATATTGTTTTCTATCAGCACTTTATCTGACTGATCGAGTATTTGTAGAATTCCCTTAATCTCATATATATCTTGATCGAGAGGAAAACCATTCCCAGATATATTTTCATATTGTATCTTTTCTAATTTTTTATCTGGATTTTTCAAAAATATCCACCCATTATCAGGCATCAGCAGATTACCCATTACAGTAAACTGATCCTTAATAAACGCCAGAGTCCGTTCATCATTCATGATCAGTTTTTTGAGGTTCCATTCCTGCTCCAGGTTGACCTCTATATCATGCTTTGTTTGCTGTGGTTCAATCGGAGCCTGATATGCCGGGTAATCTTCTCTTTCGGTAGCCTTAAAACTCATATACGCGATATAGATTATACCCGCGAACATAAAAAACCTGTAAATAAAGTCAATTGCTCCGGGTTCAAAGGGGTGAACGAAAATTCCCAGGATGGCTAATAATACTGTTAAAGCAAGTCTTAACATTATGCGCCTTGGAGTTCAGGTACGAGGAATAAAATCGAAGACAATCTTAATATAAAGAAATTAGCCAAGATCTTCAATGAAACTTACGGCTGTGATTCCTGAATCTCTTTTTGATCCACGTGTTTTAACTTTGGAACCGACTTGTCTTTGGTGGAATCGGAATGAACCTGGGCTTCCTCAAGCGTTTTAATATCCCTTCCCCCCAAGGATTCACCGGTATTATTATTATCCACCTGATTTATATTTTGCTTATTTTTTTCCGGGGATAATTGCATTGAAGCCTCTGGTGTCAGGGGGGAATTTGCTGTCTCCTCCGATGAAAAAGGATTAAGAATAACCAAAATTAAAATAAATATTGCAGCGAAAGAAATGGACAGGACATATTTCTTGACCGGATCTTTCTCAGGCAGCTTCCGGTTTAGCAAAATTTTCTCCCGCAATTTAACATTGAAACTATCAGAGCACCTTAAAGATTGAAGATTCCCAAGTATATTAGTTATCCTCCCGACCTCGCTGGTAATTTTTTTTAAATGGTCATCCTTACCAAGTACCTGCTCAAATTCTTTTTGTGTGGATGGATTGAGGGTATGTTCAAGATAATCGGTAATATGTTTTTTCATCCTGTCACAATCACCCATAGGCGTTCTCCTGTTAATTGGCAATGTCTTTAACGTCATCAAAGAGAAAACTCAGATCGTCCTGCAGTCTGAGCCGTGCGCGATTTACTCTTGATTTAACCGTCCCTAGCGGAACTCTAATTATGGAACTGATTTCTTCATATGAAAAACCCTGTACATCTCGGAGAATGATTACCTGCCTGAATTTGGGAGGAAGACTACTGATTGCTTTTTGTATCAATTTATCTGTAATAACGCTGTTAACCTCCTTTTCAGGATCTTCATCATGGTCAGGTAACTCTATATCTTTCTCCGCTGGTGATTCCTTATGGATTGAAAAAATACGCTTTCTTTTACGTCTCCTAAGTTCAGTTTTGGCCAAGTTTCCGGCGATCGTATATATCCAGGTCGAAAACTTCGCCACCTCTTTATAGTAGTGTTTATTTTTATAAACGCGGTAAAAAGTCTCCTGAACAATATCTTCCGCCTCGATCAAATCCCCAAGAAAACGGTACACGAAGTTAAGCAGGGGATCTTTGTAGCGTTTTACCAGTAAATCGAAAGCATATGCATCGCCCTGTTGAAATCGTGCAATGAGTTCTTCATCACTGGGCTGACCTTTTGTATCACTGCCCTGGGGATGTTGATTTTCATTTCCCGCTTTTGTCATTATTATGATGTCTTTTTAAACAGGTTAGTAAATCGTAAGTTCCCAAAAAATTTATTAATTTTTACAGATATGATAACAAACCATAGATAAAATTGAAAGTTCTTTTTTCATTGAAGTTTTAAGTAAAAGTTCGCTTTCTTCTAGCATTCGGAGGATCATTTCGATTTGTCGATCACTAAAATTACCGATGCTCGCAAAGATATCATTGTAGGCATATGGATGACCATTTAGTTGTTTAAGTATTTGCTTCTGATTTTGATTTTTCCGTGTCAGATATTTTACCACCCATATCCGCCGGAAAAAATTACCCAGCATTGGCAGAATTGCCGACAACAACTCCCCTTGTTCCAGCAGCAATAGGCCCGTTTCAAGACTTTTACTTAAATTACGGCTGCCAAGTGCTTTCTGAAAATTAAAAATACTTACGTCCCGTGTGAATCCCGTGATTGCTGAGACTGTATCAATATTTATCTTACCTCCGGTTCCAACATAATTGATCAGTTTTTCAATTTCCAGATTCAATCTCAGTAAATTATATCCAATATTTTCAATTAAAAATCCGATGGTGGGCTTCTCAAATTGAATTCCCGCATCCTTTAGTTTATTCTCCACCCATTTATAAAGATCACCCATTGACAATGTTCGGCAATTTACCGTGACGGCATTTTGTTGTATCTCCATAAACAATTTTGTTTTTTGCCACTTTTCAGCCATGAGAACAAGAATCGTAGACGGATGTGGATTATGAACATATTTAAGGAAACTATCCGCCTCGGTCATAACAAGTTTATCAAATTCTTTAACGATGACTAATTTTCGGTCGGCAAACATGGGGTAGCTCACGCAGGTCGACAGGACTTCACCAAGTGTGTTTTCGGTGCCATAGAACTGATGCCAATTAAGATCCCGATCGGATTTATTCTTAAAAACAAAATCGCCAAGCTGTGCAAGAAGTATGTCGAAAAAAAATCTTTCTTCTCCATAAAAGACATAGATAGAATTTACCGGATCTCCGGAAATAAATTTTCCGAATTGAGTAACACTTACTTGAGGCATTATTAATCCGATCTTATTCTGGTAATCCGATTATTAAATATGACACCGATTAATATAACCAGAAGCCATTGAAGCAAGCATGTTCCGATAGTGAATTCCCGAAATGGTTGCCACCAATCCCTGGGATACCATTCAAGAGATTGAAAAAACCACCACAGGAACATAATAAAAAATTCCATAAGCATAAATATGGATATAAAACGTAAAAATCCTCTTTTAAAAAAGAAACTGTGTCCCTCATATCTTAATATTTCAAATTTAAAACGAAAAATGCCATATTTATTGACAAAAAACAGAAAGAAAAATCCGGACAACAACAGACCAACGCCCCATACCCAGTCCTGATTATTGAAGAATCGTAAAGAGTATCCGGAAGGGAAACCGGCAACTATCCCTGCCCCGAGTACCATCAGGATACCGGTTTTCCGATTGATTCCATAGTCAGAAAGGATCCTGATCGCAAGTTCAATCATAGAGATCAGGCTGGTAATGGACGCCACAAATAAAGCCAGAAAAAATATTGCGGTAAAAAATTTTCCCCCGATCATTCGACTGAACAGCTGAGGCATATAAATAAACGTAAGTCCCTGGTTGCCCGACCGCAGTGCCTGATATGCCTCATCAACACCCGGTGATAATGCAAATACAGTAGGAATAATAGCCAGGCCAATAATAATTGATGCCAGATTATTCCCCAGACCGGTAAGGATGGAATTGCTTATCACCTTCTCTTCATCACGCACGTATGTTGCATAGGTCAGAATCAATCCCCAGCCGGCGCCGGTTGACCAGGCCGATTGAGATAATGCCTCAAGCCATACTTTGTAATTCAGCAAATCTTCCATATCAATCCGAAAAAAATAGCGTAATCCATCTTCACTATTTGGCAGGCTGATTGATTTTATTGCGGCGACTATCATCAGTATAAATAAAGAAGGAATAAGGATTTTACTCGCACGCTCTATGCCATTTCTGATACCACCGATTACCACCCCACATCCAATGATCAGAGCTGTTATTGCAAATATTACCGGCTGCCAGTTTCCCGTTGTATAATTATCCCAAAATGCTGCCGGATCTGAAAATTCCAAATTTTGGGATACACTCACAATAAAATATTTCAAGCTCCATCCGCTTACAACAGAATAATAAAACATGATACCAATGGTGCATAGTCCTACGAACCATCCCATCCATGCAAATCGGGGACCAATTCCCTCCTTAAAAGCACCGATAACCCCCTTGCGGAATTTTTTGCCAATGGAAAACTCAATGATAATAAGCGGTATGGACCAAATAAAAAGAAATAACATCCAAGGGATAAGAAATGATCCGCCATATTGGCCGGCAAGACGGGGAAACCGCCAGAGATTTCCCGCCCCGATCGCCATACCCAAAGCAGCCAGAATGAAGGTCCAGCGATTTGAAAAGAAATCTGATTTTTTTAACATCGGTTTAATTAAGGTACCAGATTGAAGTCATTAAAACGATAAGATAGCAATAATAACCGAACCATTCCAGTTTGCCTTTTCGGACAACATCTAGCAGCCATACTATTGCCAGATAGCCTGATCCAAAGGCGACAGTGGCTCCAAGAAGTAAATGCCACAACTCATCTGCCAGCATCTGGCTTTCTAATAAATCTCTTACCTTTAAAACAGTTGCACCAAGAATTGCCGGTATTGATAAGATAAAGGAAAACCGGGCTGCCTCCGAACGGTCGACACCAAGCGCCATGCCAGTTACTATTGTTGATCCACTGCGTGAAATACCCGGTAAAATGGCAAAAGCCTGTGCACATCCAATCAGAAAACTTTTTAGATATGAGATATCAGCTGTGGATTCTTTTACATATTTGCTTAATATCATCAAGGTACCGGTTATAAAAAGCATAAGGATTACAAGCAGCACATTTGAGAAGACGGCTTCGATTTGCGATTTGAATATCAGACCAATCACCCCTGCCGGGATGGTACCAATGAGCACATAAACGGTCCAGTGGGTGCTGCGCATTAATTCCTGATCCCGCTCACCCTTGAACCAGACGCGGTAAGGCGCCACAATCATCTGGAATATATCCCTGCGAAAAACCAATAAGACTGAAAAAAGAGTCCCGAGATGAACAAATACTTCGAAGGCAATACCCTCTTCATGGAAATTTAAAAATTCTGCTGCCAGCACCAGATGACCTGAACTCGATATCGGTAAAAATTCTGTAAATCCCTGCACCAGACCCAGTAAGATAATTTTGATAATATCCACGTTTACTCCATAGTAAATATCTTAAAGAACCGCAAATTTATCATTTAAGCGGTTTTATTCCAACCTAAATAATTTCCTGGAATAAATTGTTGTGGGGAATAAATTTCACTCTGAAAATGCCCCTGCTTCAGGGGAGAAGATAGCCGGCGCCAATAGATATGGTAATCATATCCTCGGTTCCCGGAAGTAGGGTATATCGCGGTTCGAAAGAAAATGACACATTCTTTAGTTTGAGTAAATAACCAGCAACAATACTGTATCCCACCCGGCTGATATTTCGTGTTACAATTTCATTCTCAACAACATCAATTCCTGATAAAAGTTCATCTTGGCTAATGATGTGATATTGAATTCCAAGCCCGGCATAAAAACCACGCGGTTTTGTATTAAAGAATCCGATAAATTTCGATCCAAAATATATATTTGTATATGTTAAATCCTGTCCTTCTTTGTTTTGTCCCGCATGCCAGTAGCCTATTTGCGAAACCAAAAACACATATTTGATTATCTCTCCGAGCTCTGATTGAAGTTCAACTGCAAGACCATTATTCCATGTATTCTGGGGGACTAAGATCCCCCCCATCGCGCCGACCGATTTCAACCCAACCGGATCGGAAGCATTCGATTTACTGATAAACAATATCATTATCGAAATAATAATAAAATATGATCTTTTCATTTTTCAGCCCTATTACAGTTTCAGTATAATATTCGTCAATATTATCCGTAACTAAAACTTTAATCACTTCTGATCAAATTGACCGCATGCCTATAAGACCGATCATCCTCCCGCTTTGTTCCTTATCACGTCGGTACGAATAATATAAATCCATCCGGCACATCGTACAATCGCCCTGATTCTGAATCTGATCCCCGGGAATTCCTAGATCCATTAATCTATTAATTATATATCCTGACAAATCGAGATATTTTTTATCAGGATCGGAGTGTGGAGCCAGATAAGTATCGGTGAAATACTTACTTACATCAGATCGTACCTCAAAGCAGTCTTTTTGCAGCCCCGGACCTATAGCAACGAATAAATTTGCTGTCCTGAGATCAAAGCGTGATTTAAGCTTTCCGATTACTGTTTGAAGAATACCTGATTTTACACCCCGCCAACCGGCATGAATCGCAGAAACCACCTGTCTGTGTGGATCAAAAATGAATATCGGGAAACAGTCGGCCGTTTGAATAGCCAAAAATATATTTTCCCTGCTCGTAGCCAGAGCGTCACTTTGGCGATAAATCCCTGGTTTGTCAACAATGCTGACATTGCTCGAGTGTATCTGATCAGCTAAGGCGATTTCTTCTGTCAAAATGCCGAATTCCTTAAAAAAACGCCTTTGGTTTTCTGCCAGAATTTGTCTTTTATCTCCGATTTTGAGACGTGCCTCCTGGTCGGAATTACCACCACTGCTTTTGCCATCCATACGGATTGAAAATGCACAAATTAGATTGGGGAAGTTGCTGAAAATGTGAAACCCGGTATATGAAGCAGGTATCATGACACACTGGTGAGCGGTTGGTTCAAATTTCCAGGACGATATCCATTTCTGTCAAATTCAATCCGGTGAAAGCCAATTCTTTCAAATTGTTGCCGAATTGACTTTTGGTTACAGGAGTCAAATAGATCTTGCAGTTCATCGGGACCTACTTCAATACTTACAAAATCACCGCGGTAACGGACTCTGACAATTTCAAATCCAAGACTTTTGAGATACGACTCCGCTGTGGCAATTTTATTTAAGATCTGTAACTCAATCGGCTGGCCGTAGGCCATCCGAGAGGACAGACAGGGTTGAGCCGGTTTATTCCAATTTGGTAAATCCAAAAATCTAGCAAGTTCACGTATATCTTCTTTATGCAGTCCCACCTCGATAAATGGACTTCTTACATGCAGTTGTTTTGCGGCTTCTCGCCCCGGCCGATAGTCATTCAGGTCATCATAATTGTTGCCATCGAGGATATATTTTATTTTCCGGTCCCGCGCATAGGCTTTAAGTATCGAATACAATTCAAGTTTACAATGATAACAACGTGAACGATCGTTGTTGATATATTCGGGATTGTCCATCTCATGCGTCTCAAGCTGAATCACATTTGCATTGAAGGATTGCGCAACACGTAACGCCTCATCAAGTTCACTTTTTGCCAGACTGGGTGATAAGCCTATTACACCAATGCAATCCTTCTGGAGGACCTCCTTACCGATACGCAACAGCAGTGTACTATCAACACCCCCTGAATAGGCGATAATGACCTTTTGCATTTCAGCAAACAGATCTCTTAGTTTCTGATATTTGAATTCTAGACTCTTGGAAATCATTTTTTTTTCAATTTAAAGGGATAATCTGGCCATAATTGAATCGTAATAGCTGTAAATAAATGTTTCGATTTTGATCGTCTAAAAGTATTTTTCGGTAGATTCCCTCAAATTTCCCAATCTGTTTGAGCCTGGTGGTATAGTCTGCACGTCCCAGTATAATATTCCCATTATCCAGCGGTTTCAGGATAAAACGCATACAATCATAGCCGATCAGGTTATAAGAGGTGGGTGTGGTGTTCATGGCAACGCGGTATTTGTTTCGGAAATTTCGATAGTCCCAGCTTTCCTCATCAATAAAGCCATCGGCAATAAAAATCATACCATTGATATAGTTTTTATTTTTCTTCAATTCTTCAGGATTATACCAGTCACCGTTTCCAAGATACTGCGATTGGATATTGCTGTAGGCGATCTGAGGTGCAATAAACTTAATATCTTCACGATATATGGGTATAAAGATGCCATCGATCGAATTTACCGCGATATCTGCCGAATCAATCTTAGAGCGTGATTCTTTCGCCAATTCTTCCTGGCGCAGATAAGCGGCATAAAGACTATCTATTCTGAGACTGTCGATCAATGGATCGATTGATCTGATGGAATCAATAAACGCATACTTCAAACCAATGCGCTTGATATTCATGAATTGCTCATGCAGATCCTGATCGGCCGGATAATACCATTCCTGGACGACGACAGGTACGGAGCGTGATTTTAAAATGTGGGTGAATTCATCCACCATTTTCACAAAATGATTTTCTACCGGTGAAAAGGTCGCAAATCTTTTGATTCTAAGACTGTCAACCGCGTATTCTGCCAGTTTTTGCGCCCGCATTTCAAGTGTCGAGTTTATCTGGAAAAAATAATCCGTCAAATATGTAAGTTCATCCTCAGTGGCAGTGGGACTGATGACTGGAAATTTTTCATATTCGGAGAGTGCCGCACATGCTGATGATATGTCATTTTCAAGCGGACCGAACACTGCAAGAACATCTAAATTTTGTGCGAGCTCTTTATAGTAGCGTATTGCTCTGGTGATATCCTCTCCATAATCCTTAACAATAAGCGTTACCGGATAAGCCGCGGATTGATTGTATTCCCTTACTGCAAATTCAGCTCCGGCACGAACCGATTCTCCTATTTCAGCATTATAGCCAGATAAAGGTATCAAAAGTGCGATTTTTAATTCTATCTGACTATGTGCCCTGCCGGGTTCTATAAGTTGTTCAGCTTTGTTCCTGAATCGCGTTTGAGGATACTGTGACAATGTTTGTTCGATTAAAATTTGTGCTTGATACCTATTTCCTTGATCGATCATGATTTCAGCCTTGGCAACAGTGAGAAGTACCTTGCTGTCATCTGAAAAATCAGTATTTTGCAACTCGGTGATATCCTTATTGGTCAATTTATATCTGGCAGTACGTATAATCAGATTACCAATTTTCTCAATTAATTCGCTGTTTTCAGTGAGCGATAGACTTTTATCCCATGCACCGACTGCTGTACTGTATCGGTTAAGCCTGTAGTATATGTTACCAATCAGATAATAAATTTCATCCTGATATCTGCTGCCGGGGTATTTTTCGAGAAATGTTTTCGCAGACTGCAAGGAAATTATGTACTGATCGTTCTTATACTCCGATTTTGCTTTCATTAAATGATTCGTTGTGATAAATGGACTATCCGGTAGTCTCTCGATCATCAGAGCAAAATTCTGGGCCGCTTTTTCGTACCGTCCGGTTTCATAAAGACTGATATTTTTATAGAGTATTTCACGCTCACGTTCAATCGCATCCTGGGCAAATAATAAAATTGAGAATAAATATGAAAATAGCTGAATAATAATTAATGTTCGCATTCTTTATCTGAGATATAGGCTAAGTTATTCCACCGTTACACTTTTGGCCAAATTTCGAGGCTGATCCACATCACATCCGCGTTTTACCGCCATGTAATATGCCAATAGCTGCAAGGGAATTACGGTTAATAATGGGGTTAATGTCTGACATCCATTTGGTACATAAATTACATGATCTGCCAAACTAGCGATTTTTTTATCCCCTTCTGTCGCAATGGCAATGATTTTTCCCCGACGTGCACGCACTTCCTCAAGATTACTAATTACTTTATCATAGATCAAATCCTTTGTCGCGATAAAAAGCACAGGCATATCTTTATCGATCAACGCAATCGGTCCATGCTTCATCTCAGCTGCCGGGTATCCTTCAGCATGAATATATGAAATTTCCTTCAATTTAAGGGCACCTTCAAGCGCAACTGGAAAGTTTATTCCTCTTCCAAGATAAAGGAAATTTCTATTATTTTTATACTGTTCTGCAATATCTTCGATAATATGGCTTTGAGCCAGGATCGATTTTACTTTCGCCGGTACCTTTGTCAATTGATCAATAATCGATTGTCCCTCAATCACCGACATATTTTTTTTCCTGGCAATCATTAACATGATGAGTGTCAGAACTGTAACTTGCGATGTAAATGCTTTTGTACTGGCAACGCCGACTTCAGGTCCCGCGTGTATATATACACCGCCATCGGTCTCTCTTGCTATTGTGCTGCCGACATTGTTAACTATACCCAGTGCCAACGCACCTTTATGCTTTCCCTCTCTTAGTGCCGCAAGAGTGTCCGCAGTTTCTCCAGATTGAGAGATTGCAATCAACACATCCTTTTTACCAATAATAGGATTACGATATCTGAACTCCGAGGCATATTCAACCTCAACCGGAATTCTACAATATTCCTCAATTAAATATTCGCCAATCAGTCCCGCATGCCAACTTGTACCGCAGGCAATAATAAGAATCTTCTCCGCATTTATCAGACGATCTTCCACCTCCGCAAGACCACCCAATTTTACTTTGCCTTCACCCTGCAAGATCCGGCCCCGGTAGGCATCCATAATGGTGTTCGATTGTTCATATATTTCTTTCAGCATGTAATGTGGATAACCACTTTTCTCAATGCGCTCGATATCGAAATTAATTTGCTCAAGATTTTTATCCACTATTTTATCAGCACTGGTTTTTGTTGTTATTCCCTCCCTGCTCAGAATGGCCATTTCTCCATCGTCCAGATAGAAAACACTGCGGGTATGGGCCACAATTGCCGATACATCTGATGCAAGGAAATACTCATTCTCTCCAACTCCAATCACCAGCGGGCTTCCTTGACGCGCAACATATATCTTATCAGGATCATATCTGGTAATCAATGCGAATCCATAGGCACCATCCAGCTCAGTAAGAGCTCTTCGGAAGGCATCTTCAAAATCACCTGTATAAAATTCTTCAATCAAATGTGCAACAACTTCGGTGTCCGTTTCCGACCGAAACAGGTGACCTTTATCTTCCAGCATTTTTTTCAGAATAGAATAATTTTCGATGATACCATTGTGTATGATGGCGATATTCCCGGAAGAATCAAGGTGTGGATGTGCATTGTGCTCCGTCGGCTCCCCATGTGTTGCCCAGCGGGTGTGTCCTATACCGATTGTGCTGATATTTTGTTTAATATTGACGGCATCCTCAAGGTGTCGTAATTTCCCCGCTTTTTTGATAACTTCCACATGATCATTTTCAATCAATGCAATCCCGGCGGAATCATAACCGCGATATTCCATCCTTTTTAATCCCGCCAATAGAATTGGGACCGCTTTTTGGGGGCCGATATACCCAACGATTCCACACATACGCAAACTCCTTTATTTGTTACTCCCACTCAATGGTAGCAGGAGGTTTAGAACTAATATCATAAACCACCCTGTTGATACCGTCTACTTCGTTAATGATCCTGTTTGAAATATGGGAAAGGACATCATACGGGATCGGATACCAGTTAGCGGTCATTCCATCGGTACTCGTCACCGCTCGCAGGGCAAGCACGTATTGATAGGTACGTTCATCGCCCATCACACCAACTGACTGAACCGGCAATAAAACGGCGAATGCCTGCCATATCTGATTATACAATCCTTCCTTTTTTAACTCCTCTATATATATTTCGTCCGCAAATTGCAGGATTTTAATTTTTTCGGGTGTCAATTCACCCGGAATCCGAACAGCCAATCCCGGCCCAGGAAAAGGATGCCTGTCGATTATCTCATCAGGGATACCCAATCCGTGCCCAACGGATCTGACTTCATCTTTAAATAATTCTCTTAACGGCTCGATCAATTGAAACTTCATTTTTTCAGGAAGCCCGCCAACATTGTGATGGGATTTAATTGTCGCAGAAGGGCCCTTGACAGAAACGCTTTCAATAACATCCGGATACAGTGTTCCCTGTGCCAGATATTTAAATTTTCCTAACTTTTTGGCTTCATTTTCGAAGACATCAATAAACAAGCGGCCGATAATTTTCCGTTTTTCCTCCGGATTGGAAATATTTCTTAAATTACTCAAAAACAGCTCGCTTTTATTGACGCATATCAAATTTATGTGAAAATATTTTGTAAAAATTTCCTCTACCCGCTTCGCTTCCTGATATCGCAACAGGCCGGTATCAACAAAAATGCACTCTAGATTTTTACCGATAGCACGGTCAAGTAAAACAGCAACAACACTGCTGTCCACCCCACCGCTTAAACCACAAATTACTTTATCTTTTCCTACCTTTTTTTGGATCTCCCTGATCGATTCATCAATAAACGATCCGGTTGACCAATCGGCCTTGCAGCGGCACACTTCAAAACAAAAATTCCTTATGACCTGAACCCCTTCCTCAGAATGTTGTACTTCCGGATGAAACTGGAGGCCGAATATCGGAAGATTACGGTGCTGAACAGCTGCGTATGGACTGTTCGCGGTATCCCCGATTGCTTCAAAATCCGGTGCCAGTTTTATCACCTTATCACCATGACTCATCCATACTACCGATTTATCTTTTATATTTGTCAAGAGTTTATTCGGCCGCCGGAGATTCAGATGGGCTTTCCCATACTCCCGTTTTCCAGCCGGAGCAACTTTCCCGCCTGCCATATGAATGAGCAGCTGTAATCCGTAACATATGCCCAGTATCGGCAAATTTAGATGCAGCAAATCAGGTGATATTCTGGGAGCGCTGGAATCGTACACCGAACTCGGACCCCCGGATAAAACAATCCCTTTGACATGCGGTTTATTCCTTAATACACTTAGATCGGTACTATATGGCAGTATTGTTGAGAATACCCCTTGTTCTCTTATTCTCCGAGCAATTAACTGGGTATATTGGGATCCAAAGTCCAGCACAGCGATGGTTTCATGTTTCTTTTCGGAGATCATCGTTCGATTCCCCACGTTCTTAAACGCACTAACATTTCATGATCGGTAAGATCATATCTGATCGGTGTTATAGAAACCTTATTTTCATTGACAACAACATCATCCACATCCTTGTCTGTATCAAGCCGCATGCGCTTACCGGCAAGCCAGTAATAAACACGATTTGTTGGATCGACACGTTTATCAAAAAATTCTTCGAATCTTCCCTTGCCCTGTCGTGAAACAACGATCCCCTTGATGTCCTTCGGCTTGACGGCTGGCACATTCACATTGAGCAATGTTCCCGGTCGAAGTCCGTGTTGTTTAATCTTTTCGATTAACTCAATGGTTATCCTGCAGGCAAACTCGTATTCATGTATATTAAATGATGCAAGTGAAACAGCTAGGCCGGGAATGCCCATTATAACTGCCTCTGCCGCTGCAGAAACGGTTCCTGAGTAAATTATATTAATGGCGGTATTCGGTCCTAAATTAATTCCCGAAATTACCAGATCCGGTGGCGCCGGCAATAAGCATTTGATCCCAAGCTTTACACAATCCGCCGGTGTACCGTTAACGGCATATCCAAAGAATTTTTCTTCTTTAAATACTTCATAGACACGCAGTGGATCTGAGACTGTGATGGCGTGGCCGACCGCGCTACGTTCAGTATCCGGCGCTACAATGGTTATATCGTGAATCTTTTCCAGGGATTTTTTTAAATGGTAAATTCCTGGTGCATGAATACCATCATCATTGGTAATCAAAAGTTTCAATTTTGTCCCCTTTTACACCTGTGGTATATCGAAATTAGGTCAGGCTGTAGGATTATTTAAGTGTGAGAAAAAACGAAGGAGATTGGCAATCCGGAATTTTAATTCGTGACGGTGTATAATCACATCAACGAATCCATGTTCCAAAAGAAACTCTGATCTCTGAAAACCCGCCGGTAAATCCTGACCAATAGTCTGTTTGATAACACGGGGGCCGGCAAAACCGATCAATGCTCCCGGTTCAGCGATATGAACATCTCCCAGCATGGCATAGCTGGCCGTGGTCCCGCCGGTAGTTGGATCGGTGAGTATTGATATAAATGGTAATTTGGCTTCAGCAAGTAAAGCCAATTTTGCACTGGTTTTCGCCATCTGCATTAAACTCAATACGCCTTCATGCATCCGCGCCCCCCCGGATGCTGATAAAATTATCAACGGCCTATTCTCCTGGAGGGCAACATCTATTGCACGAGATACTTTTTCACCTACAACCGATCCCATACTGCCCCCGAGAAAAGAGAAATCCATAATCGCAAAAACCACCTCAATATTTTCGATTTTACCGCGGCCGGTGACAACAGCTTCATTTATCCCTGCTTTTTTAACTGCCGATTTGTATCTGTCAATATATCTCTTTGAATCCTTAAACTTCAATGGATCCACCGATTGGAGATTTTGATTAAATTCAACAAATGAACCCGTGTCAGACAAAATGGAAATATAATTACTGCTCGCAATTCGAAAATGGTAATCACATTTCGGGCATACATACAATTTTTTTTCAAGCTCCTTTTTGTAGATTATTTCTCCGCAGCTATCACATTTGATCCACAATCCGTCTGGCATTTCTTTTCTATCGACGGGTTTTAATACCTCTTTTTTTCTCTTAAACCAATCCATTGTGTTATCCATTTTACATTGATTTTACCATAATAATTGCATCTTCACCGTCAGGATAGTAACGACGCCTTTTAAATAGTGAAGAAAATCCAAAAGATTCATACATCTTAATCGCATTATAATTGTTCTCACGAACCTCCAGATAAGATATTTCACAATCGTTTAAAAGTGCAAATAAATTTGACAGTAAAAATTTCCCGACACCTTGCCGTTGTCTTTCAGGTAGAACCGCTATATTACCAATGTGCAATTCGCGGGAAATATACCACCCAACAATATATCCGATCAAATTTGCCTGATCTTTAGCAACGAACGGATAAGAATATTTATGATTACGAACTTCGTGAATAAAACTTTTTTTTGTCCATGGATTTGAAAATAAGAGTTTTTCTATTTCATAAACCTGCTTTATATCCTGTTCAGTCATTCGCCGAAATAATAACTTCACCTGGCTCCTGCAAATTTCTGCAAATACAGCGGTTCCAGATCATTTAGATTCTCATAAATCCCCGCGGTATGTTTTTTATGCGCAATCTCGCATACAACACCGGCGAAATAGCCTGAGCCAAGGACAACACGATTCTCCATTTCAAATTCCGAGATAAACGCCGGAAGTATGTGCCGCTGAACAACTGCCTGTACAGAATTTTCTAGAATTGATTTTACGAGCATGTGGTCAATTATCTGTATATCGTAAGGATCATTGTCCTTTGATGCAAACTGTGCATAATAAAATTTGTTTACATGTGCATCGATGAATACATCTATCGGATACAGATTTAATATGCCCTGAAATGCTAAAATTTCAAAATTTGTTACCGAAATTATTGGAATTTCAAGCGCATAGGCCAGACCTTTTGCATAAGCCATTCCGATACGCAAGCCGGTAAATGACCCCGGACCGGAGGCAACAGCAACCAAATCGAGTTCACCGGAATCAATCTTTAGGGATCCTAATCCCCCTTCCACCAGTTCACCAAGAATCTCTGCATGCAGGTTGGTAATCTCGGTGTTACATTCGATCAGCGTTTTATCATCTCTGGCTATGGCTACGCTGCAGCGTGATCCTGATGTTTCAATTCCCAGGATTAACATTCTTTAAAGAAAATTTTCTCCAGGTTGGCTGTTTGTGATCGGTCTTGATTTCAATACGGTAATGTGGCCATGCAATATATTTTTCGAGAAGTTGTGGCCATTCAATAAAATTTATATACGGTCCCTGCCAAAAGTCCTCTAAACCGAGGTTTGACAACTCCCTTGAATCTTTTATTCGATACAGATCAATGTGATTGATGGTAAACCGATCCCCTTCATATTGGTTTAAAATTGAAAATGAAGGACTGGAGACAATATTTTTCATCCCCATTTGTTTTACGATTTCCCGGATCAAAAAAGTTTTTCCACTTCCCAGTTCACCATATAAAAGTATTGTATCACCAACATTAAAAATATTTCTAATTTTTTGTGCGAACAGGATGGTTCCCTGCACATTATCCGCATAAAATTGGGTGAACAGCTGCAGTGTCATTTATTTCGGTTCAAGTCTGATAAATGGTAAAATCATTTCTTCAAGTGAAGCTCCACCGTGCTGAAAGCTGTCTTTATAATAGTTGAGGAATTTATAATAATTAGTCGGATATATAAAATAATAATCTTCCTTAGCGATAACATATGTTGTATTGATTCCGAATTTCGGCAGACGATATTCAGAAGGATTTTTTATGAAAATGGCATTCTTCGTATCGACTTTGAGACTTCTACCATATTTATAGCGCAAATTCGTTGACGTTTCCCGGTCACCGATAACTTTAGTCCCTCTTAAGCCACGAATACTTCCATGATCTGTCGTGATAAACAGCAGGTGTTCGGAATGGGAAAATTCTTTGATCACGTTGAAAATGGAGGAATGTTCGAACCAGCTGCGGGTGAGCGATCTGTACGCCGACTCATTGGGTGCTATCTCTTTTAAAATAGGCATATCGGAGCGACTGTGTGCCAGTACATCAACAAAATTCAGTACAATGGCCAGGATTTGATGTTCAAGATACCCTTTTACATTACGTTCAAGGCTTTTTGCTTCCTCATTTGTTACAACCTTTATATATTTTAATCCCTGGTCCGGTTTATATCCGTTGCGTAAAAAATTTTGTTCAAGAAGTTCTTTCTCATTCCGGTTTAAGCTACTTTCATCGTCTGCAGCCTGTCCCCAGATTTCAGGATATCTTTCTTCAAGCTCTTCTGGAAACAGGCCGCTGAAAATAGCATTTCTTGAAAACGGTGTCGCTGTTGGCAGGATCGAGTAATAGTATTCACGTTTGATATTAAAATAGTCATAAAAATAGGTTTCAAGGGTCAGCCACTGATCCAAACGCATGCAATCAATGATCATGAATATGATTTTACGCCCGCGTTTTAACTCGGGAATTATATACTTTTTCACAAGATCAGTAGATAACACGGGTGATGCTTTTGTGCTGTGAATCCATTTGGTATAATTCTTTTCAATATATTTTCCGAATTCAACATTGCATTCACGGCGCTGATCGTACAATAATTGACGGAATTCAGGTTCAGCTGAGCTATCAAGTTCCAAATCGAGACTAAAAAGCTTCAAATTCAGATTGATCCATTCAGTATACTCCAGAGCATTTTGCAAACGATTTGACAAATCCCGCAGATCATCAACGTAACGTTTACTTCTTTTTTCAGTCGTTATATTTTTACTATCCAGAATTTTCTTGCAGGCCATCAATATTTGACTGGGATTTACCGGTTTGGTCAGATAATCATCAATTTTTTGCCCGATTGCATCTTCCATCAGACTTTCTTCTTCACTTTTGGTGATCATGATCACCGGCGTTTGCGGACTCAGCGCTTTTATCTCTTCAAGTGTTGCCAACCCGTCTTTTCCGGTCATCATCTCATCCAGTAAAACGATGTCGTAACCACCTTCATTAACTTTCGCAATCGCATCATCTCCATTGGTTACGGTATCTACATCATAACCTTTCGAGCGCAGATACATAACATGCGGCTCGAGCATATCAATTTCATCGTCAGCCCACAGAATATGTTTTTTTTGCATTAAATTATTCCCGCAAATTGCGTGTGAAAGTAAAGAAATTCTAATGTTATGTCAAATGTTTTGGAGCGGTAGGCAGGGGCTGTTATTTTTCTTTCATAACCGTTACACCGTCCCAATCCAGGCCGGGACTATTGAATTTATATTCAATACACCGGCTGCGATATTCACTTGACGGCGTATCTTCCGAGCGCAGTTTCAAACAGTTCTCGAAACAATCAATTGCATCGTCCCATTCCTGAGCTTTGTAGTGTTCTAATCCTTTGGCATATATATCCAGCATTTCCAGAAATTTTTGATCCAGTTTAGCTTCTTTTGAAGCGATCAACTCAAATACCTTTATCGGCTTTTCTTTACCCTTGACGCGTATCAGATCTAATTCTCTGGTATAATAATCAGACTTAATACGATCATAGGTAAACTCACTGATCATTATCGATGTTCCATAGAACTTATTGGCCCCTTCCAATCGGGAGCCTAAATTTACATGATCCCCCATAACCGTGTAATCAAAAACGTTTCGGGATCCCATGTTCCCGACAATGACTTCACCGGTATTTATGCCAATTCTTGCCCGCAACGGAGGTTTACCTTCTTTTTGCCATTTTTCTCTCAGAAAATATAATTTCTTCTGCATTTGCAGTGCAGCTTTACACGCCATATATGCATGATTTTCATAAGGCACCGGCATTCCAAATTCTGCCATGATGGCATCACCCTCATATTTATCAATAATGCCATCATTGGCCAGTATAATATCCGTCATTTCCGTCAGGTATTCGTTCAAAAGTTGTACCAACTGTGCCGGAGTCAGTTTTTCAGAGATAGGTGTGAAACCCGCCACATCGGAAAACATGACGGTTACGATCCGCTCTTCCCCACCAAGGGTAAGTTTATCAGGATTCTCGATGATCTCTTTTACTACTTTTGCCGGGACATAATGACTGAATGCCCCCTGTATCATCCTTTTTTCATGCTGTGACAATATATACTGATAGAGATTATAACCGCCAAAAGAGAAAACGATTGCAAGTAAAGGCGTGCTGATCTCAAAGATCAAATTTCCATTCGTAAAAATCCAGAAGGCAAAGACGAAATATCCGATAATAAGTAAAGACGTTATTATACTTCCTACCAGGGTGGGTAGATACCGTGAAAACAAATAAACTAAAATCACTAAGAGGATTACTATTCCCAGTTGATAACCAAAACCGATTTTACTCAGGTAATTTTCAGTCAGAATCATATTCACCGCATTGGCATGGATCTCGACACCATTGGTAAGAACCTGAATCAAACGCCCTTCGGAATCGCGTGCCTCGAGAAACGGGGTGGGAAATTCATCATGCAACTCCTGCATCGTATAGCCAATCAGGACGATTTTATCTTTCAGCTGCCCGGAGAACAAAAGACCAGGAGGTAATCCCAGATCGGGATCCCCCGGATCATCAAATACATCGAGATCATACTCTTCCCTGAGATCAAAATCCACATCGTCCAATACGGCATCGAATGAATAATGTGGGAAGGTTCGTGCTGGTCCGATATAATTTATCAGGGTTGAATAACTGTTATACTTCGGAATTTCATAAGGTCCGAAAATGAATTTATCCGGCAGACTTTTCACCTCTGTCCTCGGATCCATTTTCAGATATTTTTTAATCACCTCTGTTGCAAACGAACCATACACTGAGTCGTTAAAAGTCTGCCCGATCAAATACCGGCGATAAAACCCATCTGCATCCAGGTCAAATGATACCAGGCCCCATGATACGCCGGTTTCTACAAATTTATCATAGGGATCGACAAGTGTTACAAGGTCCGTTCGCCCCCTTGGCGCTTCTATTTTGCCGGCAATGATGACATTATCATATCGGCTGAGCACTTCGGCAAACAGGGCATCAGATTCCGGCCCATTCACATCGGGCTGATCAAAAATAATGTCGATCCCAATCGCTTTCACACCCGCTTCAACAAGATTATCAATCACATGTGCAAAATATGCCCGTGGCCATGGCCAGCGATGTGGCGTGGATTCATCCGACTGATCATCAATTGCCAGTATGACTATTGGCGATTCGGAAATGTCCAGCTGACCTCTCAGCTTGAACCGGTAATCGAGCAAGTCATTTTCAAGGCTTAAGAAGGTGGTCATCTGGCCAAGAAATAAAGCCATGATAATTGAACCGATTGTAATCGCTATTGAAATGATCGGTTTTTCTTTATGCTTTTTCTTTGGCATTATGCCATTCCTATGTTAATATTTGCTTAAAAATTATATTGATATTTTGCGTTTATTACCGAATCGTTGTAATCTGGTGCAACTTCTCCACTGTATGAAATCAAATCATATCTAAGCGATAAAACTCCCGCAACAGGATTTTTATACTGAAGCCCGAACGTAAAATTATTCCTTTTAGCTTGAGGTGTATCGGTAAATTCTATATCCTGAAAAGTATAATTTACAAACGGTTTAAGTAAATCCCCGGCTGCAATGCCGCTTAACTGATACTCAAATCCTATAAAATAGCGGTTGATACTGGTTGTTCGCTTGTTCTGTTCACCAAAAATTGTCTCGGAGCGTGAATAATTCAATCGTGTTGTCAATGGGAATTTAAATCTGCTGACCAGACCAAGCCCGATAATATTGAAATCACTCTGATTTTCCTTCCTACCTTCAAGGGCTTCATCTCTCATATATGTAGAAAAATTAAGCGATACATTATTCCGCACCGTGTTCAGATCAAAATTATAACTTGTCGAAATGGTGAAATTCTGTGTCTGATTATCTTCCATATAGTATTCCGGGCTTTCAAACAACGCCGTATCGGCAAGACTCACGTCATTCGATCGGCCAATTGAGGTATAACCCAGGGTCAATGAGGGTAAATTCCCCTGCGGTAAATATGAAATAGTTGCTCCAAACTCTGTGTTGCTGGTTTTTTGTACTGTCTGCGAACGGTTGGTACTATATGACCGGAAGAATATATTTGTAAACAGCTGGTTATTGAGAAGCCGAAAATTATCACTGATATATATTCCAGAAATATCCTTCAACATGTATGGATTTCCGGGACTGGAAAAATTTCTTTCGATATTTGTATATCGTATCGATAAACTGTTGTTGAAATATCTGAAAATGGCTTCGAAACGCATACCCAGACTGGGATAGGGATTCAAACCGGGCGTCATCGAAATCATTCCCAGATCTTCAAGGATATTCCAGTATGTTCGAACTGCATCGTTTTCCGCCAGGCTTGAATCGATCTTCGCCAGTGAGTCAAAAGGAACTTCCGGTAAACCGGCATCATTGTTATTGATACTGGCCTGGAATGCACCTTCAAAAATGATCCGGCGGTGATCAAAGTTCATGTTTAAATCGGTACCGAAAACCATCGATTCTTTTACGTTGCCGCCATATTGAATCGAATTTTTGTCTTCCCGGGCGTTCATCAGATTTAGATTCCATTTAACGCTTTCACCAAAGCGAAAACCGGGCCGGAAGCCCATTACAGTCTCACTGTATGTGCCGACGCTGAGTAATGTATCGGATAATGAATCAACGACTACACCCGGATTTGAAGGATCATAAATCGGAAATTTGGAAATTTTCATGCTGCCTTCTACCGCCCTATTTGTTTGTCCGTATAAAAAATCAAAGGTAAAAAAGCCGAACGCCAGGCCGGTTTGAATTCCTCTGACTCTTTTATTCATGAATGTAATTGGATTGTAATATGGCATAAAATCACCGCCGTTAAGATAAATATTGTTTCTGTCAGAAAAATTATAGACCAGCTGCACGCCATAGCGGTTTACCGGCTGCCGCTTTGCATCTTCTTCCGAAGAAAAAATCAGCCTCCCCCGATAATCGAACTCATTCAGGGAACCATTCACCATCGCGCCGCCGCGAAAAAAGTTTTGACTGTTTTGGCCGATATTGATATAACGGTTCTCCAAAAAAACCGATCCGCGATACGTTGAACCTCTCATTTCCGGTGTCTCACTGCCACCAGCGGCTCTGAATGACCATTCCTTTTTCGTCAAAAGAGTCTTTGAGGCATCATAGACTGCAAGTTCTATATTGTGATAGCCCCCACGTATCTGTTTGGGTGCAAAGGTAAAAATACCATCTACAAACTCTGCCAGATTGGTGACATCTGTACCATCAATCAGTAATGTAAAATTCGAGATATCGGTTATTGTTTCGCCTCCGAACAGGGAAGCAGCGATTATAAGTTCCGTGTAAGCCACGACCTCATCCGGCTCCGGACTCAAAATTACCAGTTCCATGCCGCTGGTTTGTACGGAACCCGGGGACGGAGCAATCTGCATTATATACGGATTCAATTCTGGCGTAACCTCCGGCATGGAGCCTATTTCTCCCAGCTCGCCTTCATAACCAAAATAGTATTCGATTTGTCCGGTCGTTATCTCATTTGTATTAATGCTTATCGTGTAGAGATAGCCTTCACGCTCCATGGATCGATATTGGAAATCGGTTGCACCAAGCGGCCGGTAAAATAACTGCATATCATAGATCCGGGTATTTGCGTTTGCCAGCATAACTTCGAGCGTAACATTCTCCCCGCGTACAACCCCCTGTGGAGTCATATGAAAAAATTGACCGTTATTGCCTTTGGCTGCAGTGATCATTACAGCAAACATCAGAAAGGTATACCTGATTATGGATTTCATGTTGCACCCCATGTATAAAGTAGGAATTATATTCTATACGACAAATCAAAATTCTAATCAGCGCATGGTCAGAACCAATAAATCACTAAAAACAAAGGATCAGAGTGTAATGACTATAAACATTCATTACACTCTGAATAAAAGAATTATAAATTTCAGGATCTATTCTTCAAGTTTAATTTGAAAACGCAGCTGTTTCATTTCACCCTGTTCGTTTTCAAATTCAAATTCATAGTCTTCGGTATCTACTCCAAATTCATCCCATTCACCTTCACCGGGTCGGGATTTCCTGGTGACCGGGGCAGTATTGGCGTTCAGGACTTCTACGGTTTCACCTTCCCTGAGCAGAGCGGCGCCAACCTCGTTCGATATTTCAACAACACCCGCCCTCCCATAATAATAGGTGGCACCTTCCAAGATCTGTTCAGTTATCCATTCGGTACCCTTGACGCTCGCAACCGAGGTCGGAGTGGATATTTCAAACTTACCGCGTTGTTTCGTCACCCGCGCAAAGATCGTCCCGACTTCAAGATACACGTTTTTAATCAGTTCGTTTTTTTCCTTTTTGCCTTTTATACTGCAGGTGGAATTTGCCCTGATTCGCAAAAGACTGGCATCATCGATAAAACGGATCGCGGCATAAGCCTGGGGCCCGGTCACGATTTTGTCGCCATCCTGTAACCTGAAACCCCGCTTTAGCGACTGATCGCTCGCCTTTCCGCTGCGATGCAGCTGAATATTCCCTTTTACTTTCAAAACCACTGCAACGGTTTCCGCCACTACGGAAGACGCTGTAAACACAGCAAAAACGATGAGAGGCAAGAGTACATTTATACGATTTTTCATGATCATCCCATCCTATTCTTGTTTTCCAAGCAGCTCAATATATTCAATTTTTATCACCTTACCCGTATATTGCGTGATACGGTCATAAAGCCCGGTGATATCTATCGGTGTGCCATCGACCCTGATTTCCTTCAACATATAATTACTTAAAATGTTGATATACTGATCTGCCCGCTCGCCGATTAAATAGCGCAGTATCATTAAAACTTCCGTAGCCGTGGCCTGTTTTACCAAATCCTCGCTGACCGTTGTGGGATCGACCAGTTTAAAGGCAAAAATCGGTGAATAAATACGATCGATACCGGCCGTTGTCTGCAGATTCAGAGTGACCCGCCATACATAGGTACCGATTGTAAGCGGCTGGTACTCATCGATTGTAAAATCCGGCGCTTCCGAAGCCGCCTTGGGATACTGGAACAGAGTTCTTCCTGTGCGTATCCGTAAGTGCGGCGTGCTCGAAAGGACATCATCCACCGATGTGTGCTGATCGGACAGGACCTTGTACACTTCGACTTCAAAGGGTTCTCCCAGTTCAAACGGATCAATCAGATCCGTGTTGAACTGAAAAACGGGAAACTCATTATAGATGATCTCCGGGTCGGTAAGCGCACCCTCCCGTCCGGGAGTAATCGGAAGTACATAGGCACCGCCCAGCACCTCGATTTCATCTCTGCCAGCGCCGATCGGTGCTGGATCTGGAAAATCATTTACCACCCGGAAAAACTCCACGCTGATCTGATAACGACCGCTGGGCAGTTTCCCTCCCTGTTGGATCTCCCGCTCAAAATCATCATCGGGGGACTTAAGATTCCTTTCACTAAACTGAACTCTTTCTCCATTCGATGGGAATACATATCCGTTTGACAGCTGAATATTATTCATGGAATTAACGCCCGCTGGTAGATTAAAATTATTAGTAGTCGCCTCAGCAATCACCTCGTTGTTGCGATCCACCCGAAAAACCATTCGGCCCCGAGTGTCCTGATCGGCATTTATCGTCACGTGAAAGAGAAACTGTGCCGCCCCCAGCTCTAAAAAATCAAAACTTGAGATATATACCACTTTTGCATTCTGAAGAGTCGGGCTTAGAATCAAATCTATTGCGACCTGACCTTGTGCCGAATTCATGAGAAGCAGAAGGGGTAAAAGAACAAGAACCATTCTGGCTTTTTTCTTCATAGATACCTCCTTCATTTTATTCAATGTATTTTATAATCCCAAGGACAATAATGATTTAAGTCACAGATATCAGAAACATATATTTTATATCGGATGTGTCAGTATTCCAATATAAAAGGATTTTCCAAGAATAAGCAAGAATAATATCGCCGTCCGCAGCTTAAAAATCTTTAGACTGTCCCAGTTGTTCAATTATTCCCGTAATCAATAAAATAAACTTGTTTTTTGCCTGTTCCGCCGTATCGGTTACTTCATCGTGCGACAACGGCGTCAGGCTGATGCCCGTTGCCATGTTTGTGATGCAAGAAATTCCTATTACCGGCAAGCCTGCGTGATTGGCTGCAATCACTTCCGGGATTGTCGACATACTGACGGCATCACCACCGAGTTTTTCAATCATCCTGACTTCAGATCTGGTCTCATATGAAGGACCCGATGAGGCATACAGGATACCCTTTTTCAGCGGTATTTTTTGGGCATTGGCGACATCCTCAACCAACCGGCGATACTTTTTGGGATATGGATCGGACATGTCCGGAAAACGGGGTTCGCCGAATTCAAGCCTGCCACGTAATGGATTGGTAAACATCAAATTGATCTGATCGTCAATTAACATTAAGTCGCCGGGTTTAAACCTGCGATTAACTCCGCCCGCAGCATTGGTGACAATTAATACCCTTGCTCCCAGAGCGCTAAGTATACGTACAAAAAAGGTTACCTGCTTTGCCGTATATCCTTCGTAATAATGGGTTCTCCCTTTAATAACCGCAATCGGTGTATCCTGCCAATTTCCAAAAATCAGTTTCCCCTCGTGGCCAGCTACGGTGGAAACCGGATAGTTTGGAATATCAACTCCTTTTAACTCAATGGCATTATCCATGCTATCCGCAAAGGTTCCCAATCCCGAGCCCAGAACAATGGCCAGTTTTACATCCGGAACTGCATGTTGCTTTATAAAACTGGTTGCCTCTATTAATTGCTCAGACACTATCACGCTTTAATTCGTTTCTAAACACTATTCCATAATTGATGATCGAAATCAGTACCAGAACAATAACAATGTAATGAAAGAACATCGCAATCGTATACCATCGAAAAATATATACACAGGCATAAAGGGCAATAACAAAAACGGTTGTTTTTCCGATCCTGTTGGATGAAAGTACCATCTTTTTTCTTCCTATAAAATATAACGATGCGATCGATATGACCACATCTCTGCCAATAATCAGCAGGGTGAGCCATAACGGAAAGCTTTGATAAAAATACAGAGCAAGAATACCTGCGGTAGTACAGATTTTATCAGCAAGCGGATCCAGAATTTTCCCTAATTCGGTGATCTGATTGAAATACCTGGCAAAATAACCATCCAAAAAATCGGTAATAAAAGCAATTGCAATTACGATCAGGGCAAGATCGTTTTTCTGCGCAGCCAGATAGAAAAAAATCGGGATTGCCAGGAAAATGCGGGAGATACTGAGCAGGTTTGATACGTTGATATTTTTTTGGTCGAACATTTCCAAATATTAATTGAAATTTATTTTATAGGGCATTAGCATTAAGTATTGCAACTGAAATGTCCGGATATGATTCTCAATTTTATCCAGATATGAATATGGGCTGTATTCGAGGACCGATAAATACCTGAAGAAACTGCCAAAGAATGATCTTCTCCTAGGATAGATAATCAACTGAACATCCTCATCTGGATCAATATTTGCCTGCTCTTTAGCAATATTTATCGCCTCCTCAAACCCTCCGAGCGTGTCGATAAGACCAAGTTCATATCCCTGTTTACCACTCCAGACCCTGCCCTGGGCAATTTCATCTATGGCTTCAACAGTTTTTCCTCTGCTTTCGGCAACCCTGGTGATAAAATCTTCATATGCATCTTCGATCAATTTTCGGACAACTTTTCTTTCACTGGCGGAAAACGTTTTTACCAGGGAAAACATGCGGGCGTTTTTTCCTCTTTGGATCGACTCCACATTTATGCCCAGTTTCTCATATAAAGACGCTATGCTGAATTTTCCGATAAAAACCCCGATAGAACCGATCAGGCTTGTTGACTGTGCAATGATAGTATCTGCACCAATCGCAATGTAATAGCCACCCGATGCGCCAAGATCTGAAATACTGGCGATAACCGGTTTTTCTTCAGCAGCATTCTTTATGCTGTACCAGATCTTCTCCGATGCAATCCCCGATCCGCCGGGACTATCAATGCGAAGAATAATTGCTTTGATGCTTTTACTCCGGGTAGCCGATTCGATATTCCTGATGACCCGGTTGGCGCCAATCGTGCCGCCAAAGATCGGATCACTCCCATCTTCGCCGCCGGTTATCGTCCCCGCACAATATATCACGGCCAATTTTGGTCCCGTTTCCACCCCGAGATCCTGCGGGTCGATTCTCGCATAATTCAATGCGGACACCTCTGAAATTTTCCGATCATCCTGACTAAATATGGAAGAATATTCATCCGGATAACGCAGCCCATCAATCAATCCGTTATTCAACGCATCGTCACCGGTAAACCCTGATATGGTATCAATAATCTGTTCCAGCTGAGCCTCCGGAATATTCCGATTAACCGATATGGTCTTTAGCAGGTGATCAAACCGGTTTTCCAAAATACCGTTTATGACCTCGCGCTGGGTGTCACTCATTTCCTGCCTCGTATACGGCTCCGGATAACTTTTATATTTACCCACGTGCTCAAAGTCTGCCTCGATTCCCACCTTGTTGAGCAGTCCCTTGTAAAAGGTCACTTCTGCTGCAACGCCGGTTAAAAGAATTGCTCCGCCAGGCTGCATATAAACAGAGTCGCACGCCGATGCCAGCAGGTAATCTCTCGTCGTTGCAACATCCAGGTGAGCGATTATTTTTTTTCCGGATTTTTTAAATTCAGAAATCAACTGGTGCAGTTCCTGTATCTTTGCAAAACCGGTCTGCAACAGTCCGATGCGCATAACGACACCGCTGATCCTTTCGTCAACAGCAGCCATTTTAAGACTTTTGCGCAATTTTACCATATCCAGCATAGTTCCGCTCAGATATTCCTCAAGTGCATCTATTGCAGTATATTCCGGCAGGGTTCCCCAAATATTACAGACCAGATAACTATTCCGTGGAATATATGGTTCATCTCGAAGCAATGCGGATAAAACAAAATATATGCCTGCAACGAAAATGATAAAAACAGCTACTGCCACACCAAACCACAATAAAAATTTTCGCATTTGGACCCCAAACTTATTATAAGGATATCAAAACGCCGGCAATTGTTGCCGTCATAAAAGTTGCCAGTGATCCACCAAGCACGGCACGCAGGCCATATTTCGCCAGGTCAGATCGTCGGTCAGGGGCAATGCCTCCGATACCACCAAGCTGAATGGCAATGGATGAAAAATTGGCAAAGCCGCACAGCGCATAGGTTGATATAATAATTGCCTTTTCGCTTATCGCCTGGGTGGGAATAATTGCCGACAGATTCATATAGGCAATGAACTCATTGATTACAATTTTTTGGCCGATGAGCGATCCGACCGTCACCGCATCATTCCATGGGACACCGATAATAAATGCAATCGGACTGAGCATATGGCCGAGCAGGATCTCCATCGTAACCGGATCACCTGAGATGGTAATCCCCAGAAGATCCGTAACAACCGATCTCAGTATCCAGTTAAACATGCTGATCAGAGCAATAAAGGCAAGCAGCATCCCGGCCACATTGAGTGCCAGTTTTAATCCATCGGAAGCACCTGTAGCGGCGGCATCAATTACGTTAGTTGTGCTGCGTTCTATTTTAAGTTTTACTGTACCCATGGTCTTTGATTCCTGGGTTTCCGGAATCAGGATTTTCGCAATTACCATGGTTGCCGGTGCTGCCATGATACTTGCGGATAGGAGATGTTTGGCATAGATCAGTTGTTGCGCCGGATCGCCTCCCCCAAGCAGACTTACATATGCCGCGAGCACCCCTCCGGCAATCGTGGCCATACCACCTACCATCAGCGTTAGCAGCTCGGAGGAGGTCATACTGGATACATAGGGTCTTACAACCAGGGGTGCTTCAGTCTGCCCGATAAATACATTCGCTGCCACCGAAATCGATTCCGCTCCGCTGACCTTCATCAGCCTGGCCATTACCCAGGCCATTCCCTGAACAACTTTCTGCATGATACCCAGATGATACAGGACGGTCATCAGGGAGGAAAAGAATATGATGGTTGGCAGAACCTGGAATGCAAACAGAAAACCGATCCCGGTACTTTTGAGATCCGCCGGGAACGCATCGCCGAATATATCCTGGTCCGCCAGGACGCCGAAGACGAATTTGGAGCCGTCATCGGTGAAGTCAATAATCTTGACAAAAAAACTTCCGATCGCGTCAAAGACCAGTGAGCCCCATGGGGTTTTGAGCACAAAGACTGCAAATGCGAGCTGCAAACTAATGCCGATTAATACGATGCGCCAGTTTATTTTCCTCTTGTTGTTTGAAAACAGCCATGCGATCGATAATAAAACCACCAATCCCAGTATGCCAAAAAGCACATCACTCATTTAGGCTTATTCCTTTTGATTTTTTCTTCCACCGGCGGCTCAAAACAGTTGCGGCATCTGGCCTCATAGATATCTGCAGCCCCGATTACCACCTGGTTCTTGGATTTCGTCTTGCGCTGTGTATAATTTGCCGGATTTCCGCAAATAACGCAGATGGCGTGGGTTTTGGTGATATCTTCCGCGATGGCCAGAAGTCCGGGTATCGGCTGGAAGGGCTCGCCCCGGTAATCCATATCGAGGCCGGCTACAATCACCCGCTTCCCCATATTTGCCAGCATTTTACAAACTTTTATCAAAGATTTTCCGAAAAACTGTGCTTCATCTATCCCTACCACCTGAGCTTCCAGTGCAAGCGGAATGATTTGCTGGGCATTTTTGACGATCAGTGACGGCAGTTTCTGATCGTCATGCGAAACGATTTCCTCATTGGAGAAGCGTGTATCGATTGCCGGTTTAAAGATGGCGATTTTCTGGCGGGCGATTTGTGCCCGGCGTATCCGCCGGATGAGTTCCTCGGTTTTTCCAGAAAACATGCTCCCGCATATTACCTCGATCCAGCCCATATGTTTTTGAACAACCGTATACACTCAGATTTCCCTGATATCGGCTAATAAGGTCTTTATTTTAGCGGTTAATATATCAATGGCCACCTTATTTTCGCCTCCTTCCGGAATAATAATATCCGCATATCGCTTGGAGGGTTCAATAAACTGAATATACATAGGACGGACCGTATCCAGATACTGTTTGATTACCGACTGGACATTACGATCCCGCTCATTGATATCGCGGATCAATCTTCTGATAAAACAAATATCCGGATCCGTATCGACAAATACTTTTATATCCATCAACTGCCGCAGACGGCTGTCGGTTAAAATCAGAATTCCTTCCAGAAATATGATCCTGTGCGGCCCGACGGCTTTAACATCCTTCGTGCGAGTATGCGTTTTATAATCATACATCGGATGTGAGATGGATTTACCGCTCAGTAAATCCTTGATCTGCCGGTGCAGCAGATCATGGTCGAAGGCATCCGGGTGATCGAAATTGCGTCCCGCCCGATCATCAAACGGTATGTCGGACAAGTCTTTATAATAGGCATCCTCCTGAATAAGCACAACTTTTTTTGATCCCAGTTTTTTCAGGATATTCCGGGCTACCAGCGTTTTCCCGGAACCTGAGGCACCGGTGATGCCTACCAGAATGCCTTTTTTCATTTTCGTTTTCGTTCCAGTTTTGTCGCCCCGAAGGCCAGGGGCAGCAACTCACTTAACTTGACCGTTTTGGTATTTTGCCCGTCGGTCATTATAACCGACAAATCCGGTGCGTAATCGTACAGTAATTGCCGGCAGGCCCCGCATGGCGGGCAAAAGTCAGGATTCGGCCCGACTATGGCTATCGTTTTAAAGGAAGACTTTCCTTCTGACAGGGCTTTTGCCAGCGCCACCTGTTCCGCGCAGATGGTCAGCCCATATGAGCTGCTCTCCACGTTACAGCCGGTAATGATTTCCCCGTCGGTGGTCTCCAGCGCGGCTCCTACGGGAAAATTTGAGTAATTTGCATGTGCCTGCTTTCCGGCTGTTCTGGCAGCAGTGATCAGGTAGCGTTTGGCTGATTTATTCATACTGATTGAGTGTTCAGTTTTTGAATTTACAGGATTTTGATACAAAAACAAATCGGTTTAATCCCGGGATCAGCTCATTACAGGGGTCGGTTTTCAACAAAAAGACAAAGACGCATTTACCGCGGTAAATGCGTCCTGGCTTGGGGGTGGGGAGGGTTTTTGATACTTAAAACGGGAGATCGTCTTCTTCTTCACTTTCCTGCTTGGCGGCTTCTTCCTGCTGGGGTGCTTCATCTTCCCCGCTGGTTACGTCAGGCGCGGAATCGGTATCGCCTTTACTTCCCAACAGTTGCATATTGGCACAGACGATTTCGGTCATATATCGTTTCTGGCCGTTCTGATCCTCCCAGGAGCGGGTCTGGATCCGGCCTTCGATAAATACCAGTTTTCCTTTTGTCAGGTATTCCCCCGCGATTTCGGCGGTTCTGCCGTACGCGACGACCCGGTGCCATTCGGTTTTTTCATTAAAGTTACCGTCCTGGTCTTTGACCGCGTGGTTGGTGGCCACGCTGAAGTTGGCCACGGCGGTTCCGGAGGGGGTATATTTCATTTCCGGATCTTGTCCCAAACGGCCGATGATGATAGCTTTATTTACGGTTCCCTTGGCCATTATATGCTCCTTTCTTTAGCAAAAATTCTGCTTATTTGTTTTTAATTGAATGCGAATATCATGCCAACAAATTTCGTTGGCGGCTTGCATGAAAAATCACGGTCTTAATAGTTTTTCAATATTCATAATAATCTATTATACTCTTTACAGTGCGCAAATGCCACAATAAAATAACACAACTGTGCGATTTTATGATAATGTTATACGATTTTCTGGATTGTTATTTTAAATTTTTTGAGCCGGCGGATGAGGGCATCGCGGGAGATGCCGAGCAATTTTGCTGCCTGGTTTTGGTTGTAATTTGTTGCATTCAATGCCTTCTTAATCAAATTCATTTCATTTAGCTGTAGATCGAGATTTTCCATCGCTGGTTTTAAATCATGTTTTGGTTCCTCAAGAGAAATTGTGAAATCGGAGACATCCAAGTATGCGCGTTCAGATAATATCAGTGCACGTTCAATAAGGTTTTTCAGTTCCCTCACATTACCGGGAAAGTGATATTGTTTTAGCACTTCAAATACGTCGGTCTTAATCTTTGGGACAGCTCGATTTTTATTAAAAGAAAATTTATTAACAAAATAATGGATTAATGGTTCAATATCTTCAGGGCGCTTGCGCAGAGGAGGAATTTCTATTTCAACCACATTTATTCGGTGGTATAAATCGATCCTGAATTTGTTTTCTGTGATCAATTGATTTATATCGCGATTAGTGGCGGATATTATTCGGACGTCAACGTCTATTTCTTGATCACTGCCAATTTGCTTTATTTTTCCTTCCTCAAGGGTTCGCAACAATTTCGCTTGCAGTTTTAAAGGCATATCACCAATTTCATCCAGAAAAATTGATCCACCGTTCGCCAGTTCAAATAAACCACGTTTATTTTCTTTCGCATCAGTGAAAGATCCCTTTCTATGTCCAAAAAATTCGCTCTCTAGTAGTGTTTCGGGAATTGCAGAGCAATTTACAGCGGTGAAATTGTTATTTTTTCTTCTGCTAGAATAATGAATTATACGAGCAATGATTTCTTTACCTGTTCCATTTTCGCCAATGATCAGGACACTTGCTTCGCCATCTTTGGCCGCTTTCATTGCTTTTTCATATGTGATTCGAATTTGAGGACTGACTCCGATAAAATCCTTATCGATTAATTTTTCTAATTCACGATTAATTAGTGAATTAGTGTCCTCAACATCTCTGAGTTTATTTAAAATATCAAGATATTTTTTTGTACGTCTCAGAGCTAAATCGAGATCAAGTAGCCCAAAAGGTTTTCGAATGAAATCTACTGCGCCCTCATGCATTGCTTCAATAACCATTTCAATATTGTCGTGAGCACTGATCATGATAACTTCTAAATCAGGACGTTCCTTGCGCACCCATTTGAGTAGATCAATACCGTTTGATCCTTCAAGCACTACATCAATTATTGCGATATCAATATCAACCTTCATTAGTATCTCTGATGCTTGAGTAAAATCTGCAGCTTTATATGTATCAAGATTCTTATCCTCAAGAAATGCCGCTAGTTTATTTAATATTGGAAGGTCATCATCGACAATCAGTGCTTTAATTGGATTCAAAGTCTATCCTTTCACGAATCTTTTGATCATTTTTAATCGGAATATTTATTGAAACCGTTGTCCCCGTATCTTGAATGCTTTGATATTCAATCCTTCCGCCTATTTCCTGTATCATTTTTTTTACAATTACCAATCCCAGGCCCGTACCGATACTTCCAGTTTTTGTAGTAAAGAATGGTTTAAAGATATTAACTTTTATTTTATCAGGAATTCCAATACCGTTATCGCTGAGTAATATTTTAACGTCCTGTTCAGAGATCAGGGTGTGTATTTTAATTTCTCCCGGCATGATAGGAGTTTTGGAACGTTTTTGATAGATGGCATCGCGGGCGTTAAGGATCAAATTAATCATGATCTGCTCAAAGTTAAAATGATTTCCTTTCAATAACGGCATATTTTCGGTGAGAATTGCTTCGACATTTATTTTTTGTGATTGAAGTTGTCTGCGCGTAACAAGTATCGCATCTTTGATGGATTCATTTACATCGAATGTATCCTGTTCTATATGTTTATGCTTTTTAGCAAATATCATGATATGTTTAACAATTTTTTCTGCTCGGAATATATCTGCTTTGATTTCATTTATCATAGTCAGCACATTTTCTGCCTTTTCTGGTTTATCCCTTATACTAAATAAAGCTGAATCAGCGGTTAATTTTATATTCTGAATTGGTTGGAGTATGTCGTGAATAATGCTGGCAGCAAGTTCTCCCAGAGACGTTAATCCAGCTTGATGAATTATTATTTGTTGCTGTTCACGGTGTCTTTTAATTGTATCATCAATTCGTTCTTGCAATCTTTTATTTGATTTATTTTTTAACCAGTATTGGTGTAACAATAAACCACATAAAAGGATAAAAATTGATAAGAAAAGTAACTGGATTGTTTGTATGAGCTTTTGCTTCTCTATTTTAAGTTCTTGGATTGAATTATTCCTACGTAAAATTACATTTTCTTTTTCTCTTTTATCCGTCTCATATCGAAGTTGCATATCGGCAATTCGAATACTGTTTTCAATTTGGAGAACCTCTTGTAATCTCAAAAATTTGTCTTGATATTCAAACGCAATCTTGTAATCTGATTTAAGTGAATTTATTTCCGAAAGACCATCAAAAGCTTCAAGTATTAAGTTTTTCGCATCTATCTTTTCAGATTTTTTAAGACCCAAATAAATGTATTTTTCTGCCTTGTGATAATTATTCAATTTTAAATATATTTGTCCAATATCCATTGATACTTTTGCCATTCGCCATTCATCTTTACTATTCTCACTTAGAGAAAATGATTTCTTTAGATTATTTAGTGCATCCAGATAATGACCTTTTGACGATAATATATTACCAAGGTTGTTATAGGTAATTGCAACTATTTGCGGATCATAAAAATTATCACTTAAAATTTTTGCTTGATTAATAAACAATAATGCAGAATCTATCATACCAATTTTGTGATATATTGATCCAATTGAGTTTAAGCAACTTATTTTAATATTCAAATCTTGACCGTTATTTAACATACTATAAGAGGCAAAATTTAATTTCAGAGCTTTCTCATAATTTTTTAATTCTTCATATACTATACCCATAGCATGTAAAATCATTGCGTTCATAATTCCCTGGTCATTTATTAATAACCTTTTTGCCATTAAGTAATACTCTATTGCTTTGTCATATTTTGCGACGGCGTTATAAATAGATCCAATAGAGTAGTATGTTTCAACTAATTTCCCTTCAAGTTTATGATTTAAAATTAATTCCAGAGCTTTTAAATGATAATCCATTGCTTTACCAAATTGACGTTTTTTGTAGTAAATACTACCGATTATGGTTAAACATATATATAAATCCGATTTGTCTTCGTTTATAATGTTTAAATTTTTTGCGACTGAAAAATATTTTAATGCTGAATCCAATTCACATGTATAGTAATAAGCTGATCCAAGGTTCATTATTGAATATAGTATAGTTTTTGAATCTAGATTATTTTTAACTGATTTTAAATAAATAGATAAATATTGAATGGCTTTATAAGATTCTGCTTTTTGATTATAGGCAAATCCAATTAATGATATAGATTCTAGATAAACGTCGTATAATTCTTCAATATTCTTAGTGGCTGAAATAATACTGTCCCCGATTATTATAGTCGAATCGGGGTAAATTTTTAAGTAACTCCTTGCTTTTTCAATCAATTCCTTGAGTTCGTTCTTGCTTGACATTGGATTATTGGAAAAGTTTTTGATCTCCGGCTGTCCTAAGACCGCTGAAATATATACACCTGAGATTAAAAGTACTAATTTGAAATATCTTCCCATCTTTATCCCCAGTATTCAACCTGATAGAAAATTTTATACAAATTTCATTCCAAAACTTGCCTAGGTACACGATACTCAAAAATTTGAGCTTTACTTATTTATCTTCATCATGATTTTTCCTGACTGAATATTCCTTATCCATTTGAAAAATGATATCATGATTAATCACTCAACCAGCTCTTTACTTGAATATACACAGGCACCGGTAATATTTAAAATTCGCAACTAAAGAATCCCCGCCTGCCTGACGAAAATATCGGTAGCAACACACATTACCAAATATCCGGTCGAAACCGGTTTGTCTTGCATTATTTGGGGACATCGTTTAAATTGACACTTCTGCAACGTATTGATTTATCAATAAATTATGCCTGAAGCCTTCCATAGAATTTGATGGAGAATAATATGAAAAAACGGGGCGTTAATATATGGGCAGCATTCATCGGGATCATCCTCCTCCTGGCGATTTTCCAGCTACCGGCCAATGCCCAGCGGGCCAGCGCCGAATTCATCTCCTCCATCGGCCCCCCCAGCCTCCTGACCGGCCAGAATGTCCGCGACGGCATCCATGAGGTCATCTATAACGACGGCCTGCTCTATGTAATCGACGTCTGGGCCGGCATCCAGGTCGTCGATGTGTCCAATATCAGCAAACCGGTCGAGATCGGCCGCTACCAGAACAAACACCGCGCGCGCAATCTGGCCATTTCCGGCACCAACGGATACCTGGCCGATGAACTGGAGGGGGTGCATATCCTCGATCTGTCGAACCCGCGGGCGATCATCGAGGTCGGAACCGTAACCACCGAAGGGGATGCCTGGTGGGCCGAAATTGAATATCCCTACCTCTACGTCGCAGAAGCTGAAAACGGCGTAAGAGTGTACGATGTCTCTGATCCGCAAAATCCCGCCGCCCTGAGTACGTTTGACACCCCCGGCTGGGCCTGGGGGCTCCTGGTCAGCGGCGATATCGTTTATGTGGCGGATAAAACCGGTGGATTGCAGATCATCGACTTTACCGATAAAATAAATCCCAAACGCCTGGGACAGTTCCGGGAACCAACCCAGGCAAAATCACTTTACCTCGAGGATAACCTGCTCTTTGTCACCGACGGCCCTTCGGGTCTATTTATTCTGGATGTCTCCAATCCCAAGTTTCCCTCTCTGATAAGCAAAGTAGCAACCGATGGTTTTATCTACGATATCTTCAAAGGGGGCAAGTACGCCTACCTCGCCAACGAGTCGAAAAGCCGGCTTGAGATCATCAATCTGACCGATGTCAATAAACCCACAACCGAAGCGGACTACCAGGCCGACGATAAAATTTATGGCGTCTGGAAAGAGGATGTGTACGTATTTGTCGCCGCAAACAATAAAACACTGATCCTGCGGCATAACAGCCCGCCGGTACTTGCCGATATTGAACCGCAGGCCGTCGACGAACAGATCGAGCTGCGCGTTGCCGCCCAGGGATATGATCCCGACGGTGACAAAGTCTATTATCTGGCTCAAAATCTGCCGGAAGGGGCGCAGTTTGACAGTCTGAGCGGCGTGCTGACCTGGACACCCACCTATGAGCAGTCAGGCCTGTATAAAAACATTTCGATCCGGGTGATCGAGCGGACACTCAGTAAACTCTATACGGAGAAATCATTCGAAATAACCGTCAATCATGTCAACCGTGCACCAAGTCTGCCCGAAGTGGAAGATCAAAAAATTAATGAAAATCAACTGCTAACCTTTCAGATTTCCGAGGGCTCTGATCCCGATACAGAAGACAAAGGCCGTCTGCGCTATTCGGCTGAGAATATGCCGGAGGGGGCAGTTTTTGACTCAACCAAGCGGATATTCACCTGGACCCCGACTTTTGAACAATCGGGATCATATGTCATTGATTTCGTTATCAAAGATCCCCCCGGTGCCATGGACCGTGATGTCTGTACGATTACCGTCCATCATGTCGATCGCCCGCCGGTACTGGAGGCGATTACCGATCAGACGATCGCTGAAAATGCGGTCCTGTCACTAACCTTAAAAGGCTCTGATGCAGACAAGGAAGATCAGGGCAAGATATCCTACTCAATCATCAATCTGCCTGAGGGGGCCAAGTTTGATCCGCAGAACCAAACATTCACCTGGACGCCTGCTTATGACCAGTCGGGTGAATACAAAGATATCAAGGTGGTGATGAAAGCCGGTAATCTTTCAGATACAACCAGCTTTAAGATAAAGGTCGATCACGTCAGCCGTCCGCCTGTAATCACTGACATCCCGAAGAAATCGGCAGACGAAAACGCCCCTCTCCAGTTTACCATAAATGTATCTGACCTGGATGCTGAGGATCAGGGAAAATTAACCGTCAGCGCCGCTAATCTTCCCCCCGGAGCAACCTTTGATGCCGACTCCCTCAAATTCACCTGGACACCCAACTACGAACAATCCGGTCAGTATAACGATATCGCATTCACCGTGACAGACGCTGCCGGACAGACCGAAACAAAGAGTGTCTTGGTGACGATTAATCATGTAAACCGGCCCCCTGTGCTTACCCAGCCGGAAGCCGTTACCGTGGACGAAAATGTTCCGGTGTCGGTAACCATCACCGGAACCGATCCCGATGTGGAGGATCAGAACGTCCTGAAATATACCGCTGCGAATTTGCCGCAGGGGGCCACATTTGAGCAGCAGATCATCAGCTGGACCCCCTTGTATGAACAATCCGGAATCTATACCATTCGGCTGAGCCTTTCCGATGGGAAACTTGAAGACACCAAGGAATTGCAAATAACCGTTAATCATGTAAACCGGCCGCCGGTATTAGAAGCGATTGAAGACAAGTCGATTGATGAAAATCAAATACTGGAGTTCAGGGTTGTGGGCTCCGATCCGGACAAGGAGGATGCTGAAAAATGGGCCATAACTGCCGCAAACCTGCCCGAAGGAGCGCAGTTTGACAACCTAACCTCCATGTTCAGCTGGACACCAACCTTTGAGCAGTCCGGTACTTACGCCGTCACTTTTACCATCACGGATCCGCAGGGCCTTACGGCTGAACTTCCGGTCAATATTACTGTCAATCATGTTAACCGGACACCGGTGCTGGAGCTGCTGGCCGCTCAGACGACGGATGAGAATACCCCTTTCTCCTATACCATCCCCGCGGGCAGCGACCCGGATGCAGAAGATCAGAATAAGCTGATCTATACGGTGGAGAATCTACCGGAAGGTGCTGCATTTAATCCCGAAACAAGAATGATTGACTGGACACCGGGATTTGATCAATCCGGCACCTATGAACTGATCATTAAACTGACGGATGGCCTCATCTCGGTTCAGCAACCGCTGCAGATCGTGGTTAACCATGTCAACCGGCCGCCTCAGATTGAAGCGGTTGCCCAGCAGTCTGTTAATGAGAATGAACCGCTCAGTTTAACATTACAGATCAGCGATCCTGATCAGGAAGATGCAGGAAAACTCCAAGTGAATGTGTCGAACCTGCCGGCAGGAGCCAGTTTCAACGCCGGTGATAATTCCGTTTCATGGACCCCCTCTTTCGATCAGGCGGGCACCTATACCGGCATCGTTGTTAATGCCACCGATCCGGCCGGCCAGGCCAACCAGCAGACATTTGATATTATCGTAAATAATGTAAACCGGCCGCCCCAGATAAATACACCGGCACCGGTAACTGTCGCTGAAAACGCCCCTGTCAGTATAATGGTCCAGGCCAGCGATCCCGATCAGGAGGATGAGGGTAAACTGCAATTTTCAGCCGGAAATCTGCCGGCGGGCGCTGCAATCGATCCGGCAACCGGAGCCCTGACATGGACTCCCGATTACACGCAGGCGGGTTCTTATAATATATCTGTCGTGGTTACGGATCCTGCCGGGGCATCTGCGGAAGCTGCAGCTTCTGTCGAAGTAACCAATGTTAACCGACCGCCCTCTATACAGGCACCACCGGATCAGCAGATCGAAGAGAATGGCCGGGTAAGTGTAAGTATTCCGGCGAATGATGAGGACCAGGACGATCAGCTGCGCTTCAGCTCTGACAATCTGCCTGCCGGGGCATCCCTCGATGAAAGCTCAGGTACATTTACCTGGACGCCGGATTTTGATCAGGCAGGTGATTATCAGATTTCCGTGACCGTTTCAGACGGCGAGGCACAGGCTGCGACTTCCTTCAAGGTTACCGTCCAGAACAAAAACCGGCCTCCTGCAATCAGCGGGGGCGGATCGGTGACGGTAACGGCAGGAGAAACGGCCCGCCTGTCATTCTCAGCCTCTGATCCAGATGACGATGCGCTCACCTTTGAGGGAAGCGGCCTGCCTGCCGGTGCCTCGCTCGATGCAAATTCCGGGCAGTTTGAGTGGACGCCGGCGGAAGATCAGACAGGTAATTTTTCTTTCACGGTCAGTGTTTCTGACGGGCAGTCCAATGATGAAACGACCGGCTCGGTCACGGTGAATTCAAAACCGGCGCCGGTGGAGACACCCCAGAATGAAAATTAATTTCACCATTTAACATGCGGGAAAGAGGATTGGGGGAGTGCCGATCCTCTTTTTTTGTTGGATTTATATATGCTTCAAACACTAAAGAAAAAATTGAAGAATTATTTTATTTCCGGCTTGCTGGTTGTTGTGCCGCTGGTCATAACCATCCTCGTGATCAGGGCATTGTTTTTATTTCTGGATAATCTGCTCCTCCCGTATCTGGTTCCTTATGTCGGGGAGTGGCTTAGAATTCCGGGTCTGGGTATTTTGATCACGATCCTTACGATTCTGTTATTCGGAATTATTGGTACAAACATTATCGGACGTAAATTTGTAAATCTCGGTGAGATGATGCTGCTTCGGATTCCTATCGCCAAATCGGTTTATGGTTCGGTAAAGCAGATCGTTGAGACGTTTTCCTTCACACAGGAAGCCGAAAAACAAAAAGTTGTCATGGTCGAATATCCGCGGGAAGGCATCTGGTCAATTGGTCTGATAAACGGAAAATCCCGTCACCCAAAAACCCGTGAACCGCTGTATAACGTGCTGGTCGTTGCTGCGATCAATCCAACCTCCGGATTTTTTATTCTTGTCCCCCAATCCAAGGTCGTGCATCTAAATATATCGATTGAAGAGGCCATGCGCTGGATTGTATCGGGCGGCATTGTCTCTCCGGCAAATTTAAAGTTGACCGATGGTGCAAAAATGCATGACCAGACAGATAATTCAGTCCTTACAGAAAACTGACTACATTGTTATTCCGGCTGCGCAGCTCGAAAAATTCCTGGATGAAGTGGATATCATTGAAGAAGTAAACACGTTTATGAGTGATTTCCTGCGTATCGTAGCTTTTGACGGTCATCTTTTGGTTCAGGAACTCTCACCAAAAGAGGAAGTCATTATCCGGGAGATGCATTCCATGGAAGCCGCGCGCACCTTTATCGCTAAAAGAATGGATATATATGAAAAGATGTGGGATGGCTGCGGGTGTAAAGTCAATTATTATGCCTGAAAAAAACCTCCCCGGTAGAACTCGGGGAGGTTTTTATAAGCTGCGTTAGCCGCTACACTTCAAATTTTATCCCCTGAGCCAGCGGGAGTGTCTTTCCATAATTTATCGTATTTGTCTGACGCCGCATATAGGCCTTCCAAGCATCTGAGCCTGATTCACGGCCCCCGCCGGTATCCTTCTCACCGCCGAATGCACCGCCGATTTCAGCCCCTGATGTTCCGATATTTACGTTGGCGATGCCGCAGTCTGATCCCCATGCCGACAAGAATGCCTCTGCTTCCTGCAGGTTGTTGGTGAAGATTGAAGAGGATAATCCCTGGACGACACCATTTTGCAGATCTATCGCATTCTGAACATCACCTTCATAGTTGAGCAGATAAAGAATCGGGGCGAATGTTTCCTCCTGCACTATCTGATAATGATTTTCTGCTTCTACAATGGCGGGAGTAACATAACATCCGGACTCAAATCCTTTCCCGTTCAGTTTTTTCCCCCCGATAATAATGTTGCCCCCTTCTTTCCTGGCCTTTTCCAGCGCCTCCATCATCGTGTCGACTGCCTGTTTGTCTATAAGTGGACCCATATGATTTTTTTCATCAAGAGGATTTCCGATTTTCAGACTTTTATATGCCTTCAGAAGACTTTCTTTGACCTTTCTGTATATTTTTTCATGTACGATCAATCGTCTGGTGGTCGTACATCTTTGGCCGGCCGTTCCTACTGCACCGAAAACGATCGAAGGAACAGCCATTTTGAGATCCGCTTCAGGCGTCAAAATAATGGCATTGTTGCCCCCCAGTTCAAGGATATATTTTCCAAGACGTCTGGCGATCACCTGTGCCGCATGTTGCCCGACTTGTGTAGACCCGGTTAATGAAAGCAGAGGTATATTCCGATCATTTAACATTTCCTCGCCGATTGTTCTTCCCGAACCGACAATCAGCGAGAAAATACCTTCGGGAAGCTGATTATCCTTAAGAACTTCACCCACGATATTTTGACATGCAACTGCGGTCAACGGCACCTTTGATGCCGGTTTCCAGAGATTTACATCCCCACAGACTGCGGCGATCATGGCATTCCAGGACCAGACCGCTACCGGGAAGTTAAAGGCTGAAATGGTCGCCACGATCCCCAGTGGATGATACTGATCGTACATCCGGTGGCTTGGTCTTTCGGATTGCATGGTAAATCCATAAAGCTGGCGGGATTGTCCTACAGCAAAGTCACAAATATCGATCATCTCCTGTACCTCGCCCCAGCCTTCCTGCAGCGATTTGCCCATTTCAAAGGAAACGAGTTTTCCCAGCGGATCTTTATATTCCCTGAGTTTAAGGCCGATCTGGCGTACAATATCACCACGTCTGGGTGCAGGTATGGTTCTCCAATATTTAAAGCCATCCTGAGCAACTTTTACCACATTATTATAATCATCCACCGATGCCTGATAAACCGAGGCAATGTATTCCCCCGTAGCAGGTGAATGTATTTGCAGTTCTCCATGATCTTTTGTCTGATTCCAGTTCAAACCCGTGGAAGCTCCGAAATTCTTCGCTTTTATTCCGAGCTGATCAAGAAAATCCATATATCCTCCTTAGATTAGGCATTATTCCATTAGTCCGTGAAGACCATCCCGATTAAAAAGACAAATCGCATATTCTTAATTTAATAAATAATCATTGGGCAGTAAATTTGTTTTTGTATGCTGAAAATTTTTCCCAGATAAAACACAATTTTTAATTGCCGTTAATCTTTTATATATTTTACCGATTTAGGAGAGGTCCGGTTTTATGGATTTGTTGAAAATTGACGCCGACGTTGTCGATAAAATTTTAAGCCGCTTTCTTTCCGAGGAAGTAACCAAAGCCGGTTTTAAGAAGGTTGTTTTGGGATTATCCGGAGGAATTGATTCGGCCGTGGTTGCTTGTATTTGTGCACGGACTTTTTCTCCCAAAAATGTCACCGCATTGATAATGCCCTATCGGACAAGTAATCCTGAAAATATGAATGATGCCGAAAAAATTGTCGCAGAAACAGGTATCGCCTCCGAAATCCATGATATATCACCGATGGTCGATGCCTTTTTTACGGATTATCCTGATGCCGATATGATTCGCCGGGGGAATAAAATGGCCAGGGAACGTATGTGTTTTCTATACGATTTTTCCTCACGTCACCGGGCGCTGGTAATCGGAACAAGCAATAAAACTGAATTGCTGCTCGGGTATGGTACCATTTTCGGAGATCTTGCAAGTGCGGTGAATCCCATCGGCGATTTGTACAAAACCCAGATAAGGCAGCTGGCTGAATTCTACAAAATTCCCAAAAATATTATTGAAAAACCCCCTTCAGCCGATTTGTGGGCCGGTCAGACAGATGAAAAGGAAATAGGATATTCCTATAAAGATATAGATTTATTGTTGCATTACCTGGTGGATTTGCGTTACTCCGAGGCGATGTTGGTCGATCTGAATTTTTCTACCGAAATGATCCTTTCAATTCAAGAAAAGATTCAAAAATCTCAGTTTAAAAGACGACCACCGATTATTGCCAAATTATCACACAGAACTATTAATCAGGATTTCAGATATTGTCGTGACTGGGGCGTATAATTTTGGAAGAAATCATACCTGGCGCCCTTTACCTGGTCAGTACACCGATCGGCAATCTGGGCGATGTTACTTACCGCGCTGTACATATACTGAAAAATGTTCACCTGATAGCAGCAGAAGATACCCGCAAGACTTCTATTTTATTACAAAAATATGAAATTGCTAAATCCCTGTTCCCCTATCATAGCTACAATCAAAAACAACAAACTCCAAAACTAATTACGATGTTAAAGAATAGGTTGGCCATAGCACTAGTTTCAGAAGCCGGAACGCCGGGTATTTCTGATCCCGCCTATGCACTTGTGAGAGCATGCGTTTACGATAAGATTCCAATCGTTCCCATTCCCGGTGCCTCAGCCTTTCTCTCGGCACTGGTGGTGTCCGGATTACCCACCCATCGGTTTGTCTTCGAGGGTTTCCTGCCCCAAAAAAAGGGGCGAAAAACAAGAATTTCTGAACTCACAGGAGAAACGCGTACAATTGTCCTGTATGAGTCACCCCATCGCATCACAAAAACCATACCTGAACTATACGAGGCTTTGGGGGATCGTCCCTGTGCAATGGCAAGGGAACTGACAAAAAAATTTGAAGAGATTTATTATGGTTCTCTTTCAGATCTTTCAGAATTTATCAAGCGTAAAAAGTCAAGAGGTGAATACGTACTTGTCATTGCCGGAAAGGATTTGAAATTTTTCGGCTAGTCGCAATGAGGTTGGTTTAGAATACTTCAATTATTTTTTTTAGAAATACTACGATTTAAGCAAATTTTATTCTGACCGGATTTTTATACACCACTTGTAATTATGCAGTCCGTGCACGGAGATTCATTTATATGAAAGACACAACGTGAAATACTCAAGACCTTTCCGCCTGCAGTTATGGATTTTTCTTCAGTGACACTTAATCTGTTGATTGGGCTGTTTTGATCAGTAAGGGGGTGCACTGGTGGGCGTCGGAATTGCCCGGCAGATGATTTTATTGATATTCCCGATATTTCTTACCTTAATGGTTGGCAGTACCATTATTATTGCCCGCGCATTTGGTACAAATGATACCTGGCAGGGAGAATCATATACTCGGGAAATCAATATTTTTCGGAGTCCTTTTATTTGATATGATTGAATTGATTTGGTGTATCGAGCGCCATTGATTTTTTCCTTGATCCCGGAAAAGGAACCTATCGCTTGGTTGAATTGTGTAAAATATATAACACCTATTGGCTGAATTACTCCGATCATTGTTACAAATTTTATCGCAGCAGTTATAATCCGGCGAACAGGTGATACAATCTGGAATATGAGAATTAACGTTTCCATGCAAATTCTTAACCTTATTTTGAATGCACTGCGTATATTGGGTTTTCCTGGCTTTCCAAGGCTTGAGACCAAGGGTGCAGGATTGCCGGTTTGAATTGCACATTCGGGTGGATTTTAAATTACGCAAGCGTAAATGCACCTGTCATTAATTTTTATGGAATTTACCGGCCTGAATATGGTAACCTTTAAACACCGTGTCAAATGGGTATAGTGACAACGGTAAATCAGCTGATCAGGTGGTTTCAGGTTGGAAGGAATCAGGGTTCTGCAGGGGATGGACGAACTGCCCCGTTTATATTAAATTAATGGCATTCCAACTATCGTCAGTGGAAAATTATTGATCTCTAACAGGCATGATGAAATGAAGAAGTCAGGTATATTTATCTCATTTGAAGGATTGGATTTTGCCGGAAAGTCTACTCAGATAGAACTGCTGACTGACCGGTTAAAGCTCTTGAAGTTACCCGTTATCATAATCCGGGAGCCCGGCGGGACAACAATATCTGAAAGAATTCGTGATATATTGCTCGATCTGAATAATAGTGAAATGACCGATATTTGTGAACTTCTGCTTTACAGTGCAGCGCGTCACCAGCTGATTTCTCAAAAAATCAGAAAGTTTTTAGATAAAGGGACGATTGTTATAGCAGATAGATTTGTTGATTCAACCACAGCATATCAGGGATATGGCCGGCAACTGCCAATGTCATTTATCAGTCAATTAAACCAGATCGTCACCGAGGGATTGTTGCCGGATATTACATTTTTCCTGGATCTCAGCTATAAAGATATGCTCGCACGCAAAAAAGCACGGGCATCAGGTTCTGACCGTCTCGAGATCCAGGGGCGTTTATTTTTCGAACGTATTCGAGACGGCTATTATGAGATTGCGCAACAAAATAATAATAGATTCAAAATTATTGCGGCAGCTAAACCGGTCCTACCGATTAGTGAACAAATTTGGGAATTTGTGGCTGCGCTTTTGCCTTTAAAAGATAAACTATAGAGGTTTTAAAAATGAGACAGACGAAAGCAATTCTGATAATTTTGGCGTTATTGATCCTTATCGTACCTTTTGCAGATATCAATACTGATATTAAAGCTGATGAGGGGGAATATTATGCCAAAATCAAGCGGGGACTTACTTATTTCCGTAAGGTATACGAGCGGGTTCAGTCAAATTATGTGGAGGAGATTGATCCCTATGAGTTCGTTAAATCCGGAATCGATGGGATGCTGGCAACTCTTGATCCATATACCGTTTTCATTGAGCAGGAGGCCGATGCCCGCCTGCGCATAATCACCACCGGTAAATACGGTGGTCTGGGTATGGAAATAGGTATGCGTAACAATCAGATAACCGTGATAAGCCCGATGAGTAATTCTCCTGCTGAAAAAGCCGGAATCATGGCCGGTGATATAATTGAAAAAATAGATGGCGATCTGGTTTCTACCCTTTCCCCCGAAAAAATATCAAATCGTTTACGCGGTCCTATCGGCTCAAAGGTGGAGATCACTATCCGCAGGCCGGGATATGAAGATGAGATTATTCTTAATCTTCAACGGGAGGAGATTACCATCGAGGATGTAAGTTATGCCAATTTTATAAAACCCGGCGTTGCTTATTTTAAACTAACCGGTTTCACTGAAAAAGCATATAACGAAATCTACAATGAAATTGAACGCCTGGACCAGATTCAAAATATCGAATATATGATTCTTGATCTCCGGGGTAATTCGGGTGGTCTGCTCGAAGCTGCCGTCGATGTAGCCAGTATATTTCTCCCCAAGGGAACGAATGTGGTTTCAACCCGTGGTATACGGGATGGAGAGCACTTTTTTAAGACCACCTATGATCCTCTGCTGCCCAACACACCATTGGCGGTTATGGTTGATGGCGGAAGTGCCAGCGCTTCAGAAATTGTAGCCGGAGCATTACAGGATCTGGATCGGGCCATCATTGTTGGGACCGAAACTTTCGGCAAGGGTCTGGTTCAAAAAGTTTACAACATTGACAAAGACAGCAATACCAAAATAAAAATCACCACAGCCAAATATTATATTCCCAGCGGTCGCTGTGTTCAAAAACAGGATTATTCCAGAGAAAATGCGGTTTTTTTTCATGCTGATTCCGACTCCCAGGTCAGAAAAGAGGAAATTCCAGGTGTGTTTTATACCGCTAACAACCGACAGGTGTATGAAAAAGGCGGTATAGCTCCTGATAAATACATTTCGGGCGATAGTCTGGACTATCTAATCACCGAACTCTGGCGAAAAAGTCTTCCGTTCAATTTCGCCGTGAAGTATCACAGTGAACATCCCATATGGAGCGGAACCTTTGAAGTAAGCGATCAAATATTTAATGAATTTGTGACCTATCTATCCGATCAGGATTTTGCCTATACTCTCGAAGGTGAACGTGAAATCGAAAAATTTATCGGATTGGCTGACGAGAACAGATATCCCGTTGCAATTACGGAACAGGCAAAAGCTCTATTGAATCAACTAAGTGCCATTAAAGAAGAATATCTTATCTCCAACAGGGATGCGATAATCCGAGTTCTGTATACTGAATTGGCCGAAAAATATTTTGGCAGTAAGAACAAGTTTCAATACATTCTAAAATATGACAAACAGGTTGATGCTGCCACTGAAACCCTCACCGATCAGAATGCTTATCGAAAGATTCTTGCAATCAAGTGATATTAGATTTAAAATTCTTAGGTATATATATAAGGATTGATTGAATCAATCCTTTTTTTATGCCTTGCTATTATGAAAATAAAACCAATAAAAAAATCCACCCGCGATTTGTTTAAGTCCCTGTATATGCTGGGGCAACAACTGAATACCCCGATATACGTAGTAGGGGGATTTGTTCGTGACCTGTGGCTTGGTCATGAAAACCGTGACATCGACTTTGTTATTCTGAGAGATGCCATCAGCTACGCGCGGGCATTTAAAAAGAAACATCATGCATCTGCACTTGTCGTCTATCCAAAGTTCGGTACGGCCATGGTGAAACTGGATCCGTACAAGCTTGAATTTGTTACCGCCAGAGAAGAATCATATATTAAAAGTTCCAGAAAACCAAAGGTTTGGAAGGCGGATTTACAAACCGATCTGAGTCGCAGGGATTTTACTGTGAACGCAATGGCGATGGACATAAGCAGGGAAAAATTTGGTGAAATAATTGATCCCTGGAATGGTCTGACAGATCTTGAAAATCGTATTTTACGTACACCTCTTGATCCAGATATTACATTTTCTGACGATCCGTTGCGCATGCTCAGAGCTATCCGGTTTGCTGCACAGCTTTCATTCGAAATCGAGCAGCATACTTATGAATCAATCCGGCGAACGGCTGATCGTCTGAAAATTATATCACAGGAGAGAATAACCGACGAATTCAACAAAATAATGCTGGCCCCAAAACCGTCGGTTGGCTTGAAATTGCTGTATGAATCAAATTTATTGGAAATTTTCCTGCCTGAGTTGGTCCAAACTATCGGCACAGAACAGCGGAGTAATTTTCACCATAAGGATGTATTTTTTCATACACTTAAGGTTACCGATAAAGTTGCGCTGCTTACAGAAAAACTGGAATTACGTTTAGCGGCCCTGTTTCATGACATTGCGAAGCCACGTACTAAAAGATTTGAAGAGGGTACCGGGTGGACATTCCATGGGCACGAGGTAGTCGGTGAGCGTATGGCGGGCGCGATATTGAATCGCCTAAAATATCCTGCTCAGATAATACATTACGTAAAAAAACTGGTTCGTCTTCATTTACGGCCAATGTCGCTAGTTGATGAGGAAGTTACGGATTCCGCGATAAGACGCTTGCTTTTTATTTCAGGTGCCGAATTCGACGATTTAATGATATTGTGCCGTGCTGATATCACCTCTAAAAATCTGAAAACGATCAAAAAGCATATGCAAAATTATGAGATCGTACTGGAAAAAGCCCGGATTGTTGAGGAAAAAGATCGCATACGCGCCTTCAAAAGCCCTGTCGACGGTATTGAGATCATGCACATTTTCAATCTAAACCCCGGTCCTGAAGTTGGCCGTATAAAAAAAATCATCGAGGATGCTATTCTCGATGGATTGGTCCCCAATGAACATGATGCCGCGTTATCCTATTTATTAAAAAATCGTGATAAAATTTCTTACATACCAGAATCTCATGATTAGTCCAAGACATAATTTGTACAAGCAACGAAATATATTCCGCTGTGTTCATGATATTCATCAACATTTCATGGACGAAATGTCGCCATATCACATACTGATCCAAAGGAAATGTTATCCATCCGGCTGCCTGTATTTTCAATGGAAATGCCGTTTATTGGCAAAACGGAAAAAATGTTTTCGAAATTTTGAAAAAGTTGGGAGGGAATGCTTTAACTGTCGCTATTTTTACGAAGAAAAAATTCATCAATATCCTGAATTCGTAAACAATGAACTTGATTTTTCGGAATACCACGAATCTTTTGAAGAATTCGAAATGTGGATTGCCTCGCTTCGGAATAAACGGGTAAATGTGGAAGGAACCGTAAATTTTGTTTCTCCGGAACTTGTTCTTCACAAAATTAACGATATAGCTTCTGTCAGATTTTCAGGTTTTTTAATTCGCTTCCAGACCGGATACATTGACAATGTTCCATTTGAAGATCCATTCTATCTGCGCATTTCCGCTTTAACGCAACAGCAGCTTGCAATACGTCAGGGGGATGAAATGGATTTTAAGGCTCAGCTTGAGATCGATCGGGGAAGATTTAGATTTATAAAATCGGGCTCTTTTTTGTTCTATAATCGTGGCACATCTGATCATCCGCAAAAGAAGGATATTCTTGAACGAATAAGATGTAGCATCATTCATACAAAACAGAATCCAGGTTGTCTGAGTTGCCGAAATGGGGTACTTGCTGATATAAAAGGTGATACATATGGTCCTTCCCGCGCCCTGGTATGCTTGGAAGGAGTCAGTATTCCTGCTCACTGCTCTAAAAAAATTGCCATAGATAAAGATGACCTCGAGGAAACCTGTGGTAATTCCGACTGGAGAAGTTAGGAGAGCTGGAAAGCGATTTAATATATGAGACTTCTGAAAAATAAAAATATCTGCCAAAATGTCATTCTGATTTCTATGACTTTGTCAAGTGTTCATACTTAATAAATTTGGGTGGATAGAAACATAGTTATCCACATACGTTCTTTGAGATTGTATAATGGCACA
>Ga0209536_100000522_pt1 | contig 62043 bp, 47 predicted proteins | sample DeeMarSeWOR28_12_FD_187461 | JGI IMG/M metagenome (GOLD analysis project Ga0209536, IMG submission 187461) | Marine sediment microbial communities from White Oak River estuary, North Carolina - WOR-2-8_12 (SPAdes) (version 2) | ecosystem: Environmental > Aquatic > Marine > Intertidal zone >...
AGTCTATGGTTGTGAGGACTCCCAGGAGAAGTTCCTGCACGACTTTGTAGCGGCGTGGAACAAGGTAATGAACCTTGACCGCTTCGACCTCGCCTGATGATCGCAGCATAAACGTCTTCGAGGGCTTCTGAATCGTATTCTGAACTGCAAATCGGATGATCAGGAAGCGATAACCGCCACGAATTGACGGATGTTTTGAACATACACGGAGGCTATTAGCAACATATGAGGGCGGCGTTTCAATACAATCTGAAATGCCGCCCTTTCTTTAGGCCCTTAGAGTCTGCTGGTCACAGAATCGGAGCCAAAAACACATATCAAGCGCCTCAAGGGTGACATCAATTGCAAATCCATTCTCATTTCTTTACGTATAAGAGCGCTCTTTTTTTTCCGATTGGATTTATAAATCCAAAAAAAAATCCCAATGTGCCATTCAGGCACGCCACCGATAACTCAGCACATTGTATAAAATAATAGATTGCCATATGCAGTTTGCAAAATTGACAAGCAATGAATACTGTAATGAGTGGTTAGACGTAATTGTCTGTTTCTGGTAGAGGCATATCGACAAAAGTCCTCACCAGCTGCCTCCCGAAATCTGCATTGCCGTTTCTAATAATTTTGACATAGTGCTAATCGACAAAACAGACACTAAGGAATAATCACTCAAATATGGAAAAGAAAATAAAACACAAATTATCGGAGTTGACTGTGCCTAACAATCCTATCCAGGATCGAGCGGAAGGCGCCATATTAGGTGCCTGGATAGGCGATGCGCTGGGTCTTGGTCCGCATTGGTATTATAATTTAGAAGAACTTCACCGGGACTATGGCGATTGGATTGACCGGTACACTGATCCAAAGCCAGATCGTTACCATGACGGTATGAGGGCCGGCCAACTGTCACAGTCCGGCTTCATCCTTGCCCTCATGGTCCGATCTTTAATCGAGTGTAATGGTTATGACGAAAAGGATTTTTGCCGTCGCATGGACCAGGAACTCTTCCCTCTTCTTGATGGCACACCGGTAAGCGGGCCGGGGCGATACACCAGTCAATCTATAAGGGAAGCCTGGCGCCGCCGCGTTCAGAATGATCTTCCCTGGAGTCAAACTGGGGGCCATGCCGATACAACCGAAGCCATAGAGCGTACCCTTGCCATTGCTGTCCGCTATGCATTCCAGCCTAGCCAGCTCGCTGCTGCAATAACTGCCAACACCTTGCTGACCCAAACAGATGACACGGTCGTATCAATGACAGTGGCTTTTGGTGCAGTACTTGGGCTTCTGGTGCAAGGCCATCCCCTCGACGCCAATCTATCGGGTAAACTGATGAGATTGGTTAGAAGCGGGGAGTTGCCCTTTCACACCGTAACCAGAGAAGATTCGAAGCCACCGCGCCCGGGCGATCCTGATCCGCCCCGGGCAGGGCGTTTCGCCTCACCGGATGCATTGATAACACCGATATACATGGCTGCAGCAGCGGTTGATCCGGACATCCGCATTGAACCCGCCTGGAAGGTTTCCATCGTTTACGGCATGCCTTGCGCCATCTACCACATGCTTCCTGCGGCATATTATTTATCGGCACGGTTTCACAACGATTTTGAATCGGCAGTGCTCCATGCCGTTAACGGTGGTGGTCAAAACCAGGCAAGGGCAATTTTGACCGGAGCCTTAACTGGGGCACAGACAGGACTCTCTGGCATCCCGCAACGTTTTCTTGACGGTCTTGAAAACATTGACAAGCTTCGTGAAATGGTCACCAAATTGGCAGTGCAGGCAACAAATGCTTAAGCAACAAAAAGTATCATGGATAAAATAAAAAAATATTCTCGCCCCACAGTTTTGTATCTTTCCCATGGCGCAGGACCGATGCCCTTGTTGGATGATGATGGTCATAAGGAAATGGTCGAAAACTTGAAGATTATTGCAGCTAAAATTGTAAAACCTTCGGCTATTATCCTTGTTAGTGCCCACTGGGAAGGAGCGAGTCCGACCATTACACTAGGCGCTAACCCCTCCTTAATCTATGATTACTATGGATTTCCAAAGCAAGCTTATGAAATCCAATACCCGGCACCAGGAGAGCCGAACTTAGCTCGCACGGTTTTTTCGCTTTTAAGTGACAAGGGCATAGAATCCATCCTTGATGATAAAAGAGGATTTGATCACGGCCTATTTGTGCCATTGAAAATAATGTACCCGGAGGCAGACGTACCCTGTATTCAATTGTCGCTTGTGAAAAGTTTAGACCCAAGAGTGCACATAAAAATTGGAGAGGCAACATCCGGATTGGAATATGAAACCTTGCTTGTGATCGGCTCTGGATTTTCGTTCCACAATATGAATGCCTTTTTTGCTCCATCTACGATCGAAACGCAATCTATGAACGAATCCTTTGAGCATTGGTTGATTGAAACATGTTCAGACCCGAAGCTCGACGAGATTGAAAGAACAAATCGGTTAGTGAATTGGGAAAATGCACCTTCTGCCAGGTATTGCCATCCCAGAGAAGAGCATTTATTACCATTGCATGTCTGTTATGGGGTTGCTAAGCGCGCTTGCAGAGAATTTTTTGATCTGAACATGCTAGGGAAAAAGGCCAGTGTTTACCTTTGGTGAAAATATACTAACAAATGGTTCCAGTTCATTTCGAGGCTAAAGCCCCTTGACTCGACGATCCTGCGGCGCGGGGTCGAACCAAAGCGCTCAGCGTCATTTTGGGGTTTCAGTCATAAAAAATCTTTTTGAATAACCCACTTCTCATTGAAAGATCTGAAAACCTATCTCGAAACACCTTATTGATTATATCTGATATATTCTAAGCTTCAATATTACATCAGCACATGCAACAAGTTTTCAGTCTCTGCAAATTTCAGCTTTAGGCACGAAGTCTACAATTTTGGTATTTTCATAACAATAAAGATTTGCGCATGCATTATACAATTAAAAATCATTGGATTTTTATTTTTGGGGATCAATGCAACACCATTTGAGCTTAGATTGAATTATAACAAGTTGCAGTAGAGTTCAAATTTTTATATTTAAGGAATGCAGAGGCGCTGTTGACCGTTGAAGGGAAAAATAAAGACAATGACAAATGAGGAAAAGCACCATAAGGTATTTTATGGATGGTACATTCTAGCCATAGGAATGGTAGGGGCCTTTATGGCAGCAGGTACTTCTCAACTCTTTATGAGCATAATGCTCAAGCCGCTAACCCAGGAATTTGGATGGAGCCGTACAGCCGCAACCGGCGCCATAACCACCGGCACAATCATTTCGGGCATTCTTTCCCTTCCCATTGGTAAACTCGCTGACAAATATGGGCCCAGGGCTCTCACATCATTAGGGGCGCTCATCACAGCAATCGCTTATATAGCCTTTTCAAAGTTAGTCGCATTGTGGCAGTTTTATCTCATTTTTATTATCTCACGGGCAATTTCCACAAATACCCTCACCAACATTGTACCGCGAACAGCGGTGGTTAACTGGTTCTTCCGTTTTCGAGGGCGCGCCCTTGGTCTGCTTGCTATGTGTCCAGCTCTTGGAGCATCGGTTCTCACCATAATTGCTCAGCTTATAATGAAAAACCACGGGTGGCGTGTTGTTTTCGCAATATTCGCCATAGGTATGATAGTGTTTCAGGCAATCCCATCTGCTCTGATACTCCGAAAGCGACCGGAGGATTTCGGCCTTCTTCCCGATGGTGAAAGAAAAGTAGCTGTATCAATTATTTCCTCAACACAAGTAGGAGCCGAGGAAGAATTAAATTGGACATTGCGAGATGCCATCCGGACATCCGCCATCTGGCTCTTATCAGCGGCCACCGTTGTTGCATTAGCAATCAATTCCGGTATAGGTTTCCATATGGCTGCTTATTTCACGGATGTCGGAATAGACTCCACAATAGCAGTTGGAGCGATAAGCGTTTATGCTCTCACAGGAGCGATTTCAAATCTTATCTGGGGATTTATGACAGAAAGACTGCCTGAGAGACTCATGGCAGCCGCAGTCATGATAATTAGTGCGGGTGCAATTCTTTTTCTTCATTTTGTGACGACCGCCGTTGACGCATACGCCTTCGCGGTAATTTTTGGGTTAAGCTCTAGAGGTGAAGGAGTTCTGGTCAATATTATATTGGCCCAATATTACGGCAGAAGTTCCTTTGGCACCATAAACGGGTTCGTTTTTCCTTTCTCTATGATAGGATTGGGCTTCGGCCCACTGATATCAGCATTTTCCTTTGATCTAACAGGTTCCTATAACACGGGTTTCAATATTTTTATAGTTGCCTCTCTAATAGCGGCAACGCTCCTTTGGATAGCGAAAAAGCCTGCAAGAGCGCCTCTATCCAATAAATTATCATGAAACCATTAGAACTTAAAGAATGGATAGACAAATCTTCTTAAAATCAATCAAAGGCCGACGTTGGTTATGGATTGTCTGCTTGGCCATTGTTCTGGTGGGATTGTGGGTTTTGTTTACTAGCATTTATCGGGAAGAAGAAAAGGAACTGCGCCGTCAACTTCGTGAAACCGTGAAAGAACAATTTCCCGAACAGACAGAGAAGTTCTCCCGGACAATCGGACTATTTTTCTTTGAAGCAGATCGGAAAGCACCCCGTGGGATGTCACCAGATCGGAAATCCGTCGTTTTAATTCACGGTCTGGATGATCCCGGCACCGTGTGGCAAATCCTGGCGCCGGCATTGGTAAGAGAAGATTTTAATGTCTGGCTGATGCAATATCCCAATGACCAGCCGATCGTGGAATCGGCGCAGCTGTTTATCGAGGCATTAGGTGGACTTAAACAGAGTGGTATCGACCGTATTAGCATTGTGGCGCACAGCATGGGCGGTCTGGTTTCCCGGGAAATGCTCACCCGTCCTGAAATAGAATATAACGCATCTGCCAAAAATGGACAGGTGCCCGAGGTAGCGGCACTCATAATGGTGGGGACACCCAACCATGGATCGCAGCTGGCGCGATTGCGGGTGTTTACCGAAATGCGCGATCAGCTGGTTCGATTGACAAAAGGCGAAGCTAACTGGCTGGCGGGAATCCTTGACGGCGCCGGCGAGGCCAAGATCGACCTGCTGCCGGGAAGCCGATTTTTAACCGAATTAAACGAGCGGCCGCATCCGGCGGGGGTGGACATGCTGATTATCGCCGGTATTACCAGCCCCTGGAGCGAAAAAGACATTAACCGCTGGGTGGGCAACCTCCGTAAAAATATATCGGATGATAAGCAACAATGGGTCGATGAGTTTGGCCATAATATGATTGCCCTGACCCATGGATTGGGGGACGGCCTGGTGACCGTTGAATCCACCCGGCTGGAAGGGGTGCCCCACCGGACCGTCGACGGCACGCACCTGTCGATGATTCGCAATATCACCGGTGGCAGCCGGCGCATCCCACCGGCGGTGCCGATCATCGTTGAGCAATTGAAAAAGCCGGCAAAATAGATCCCGCTTGAAAGGATCTTATTATTTCCTCTTATTTCCTCAAGTTTTTCCGAATATACTGAATTTATTTAAAAAATAGCACAATGTTTGCATTCAAAAATAGACTATGATAGACTTTTTATATAAATAACCATAACAAAATCCGTAACCTACGCGAGATTTCAAGCCTGTCCTTCGCATACCATTCCGGCAGATTTGAAAATCCTGAGTTTCCGAGTTTGGTTTATTAATTTTTTAATAACAGCAAGTTAAGAATTTTTATGTTTATCCGCGGTCTCCGAACAAAAATCGCTTTTAACCTTGCTATCCTTTTTTTTGTGGCCATGCTGTTGATTAATGCTGTCACGGTGATGACCGCCAAGCGTGACATCATCCGCAAAGAGGCATCCAGGGGTCACTTCATATTATCCACCCTCGAGGCTGATCTGTTGAACAGTTTGAAATTTGGTGCGGATTCAATGCCAAACAGTTCCAGAGCCCAGGTCTTTCGTTTGCTGACCGAAGCCGGTGTCTCCAGTGCATTGATCCTGGGTAAGAATAATGACACGATTTATTTTGGGGACACGTCGCAGTCTTTGAAAGACGAGCTGATGAAGCGCTGCCGCAAGGTAATGCAATCTGTAAAGCAGGAAACCAATTATTCCGGGACCACCTGGGGGGTTTTTTGGAAGCAACGGCGCAACCTCGTCATTTCAACACCGATGCTGGAAAACGGTCATGTTTTAGCCGGGGCCAGCATCGTTCTGCCGCTTGAAGGGATCTACAAGACCCTGCGGCACTCCCAGAAGATGCTGTTTATCTTTTTGTTTATTAATACGGCGATTTTGACGTTTATCGGTATTTATCGCCTCTCCAAAGTGTATTTTCAACCACTGGCCCGACTGGCGCGTCGTGCTGAAGATTACCGTGAGGATGAGCAAATGCTGTTTTCAGTTCGCAAGGAGGACAATGAGCTCCATAAATTATCCGGTTCGTTAAACAGCATGCTGCGACGCATATCCGCCGATAAGGAAAAACTGCGATCGACCGTCAATTCCCTTGAGCGGGCCAACCTGCAACTGAAAAAAGCCCAGCAAGAAATCATTCGCGCTGAAAAACTGGCATCGGTAGGACGGCTATCAGCCGGTATTGCCCATGAAATCGGCAATCCGATCGGGATTGTCATGGGGTATCTCGAACTGCTCAAACAAAAGGGCATTCCTGCCGCCGAGAAAAAAGAATACCTTTATCGAACCGAGGAAGAAATCGAGCGGATCAACACCATTATCCGCCAGCTTCTTGAGATTTCACGCCCGTCCAATGCGGGGTTACAGGCCTTATCGGTCCATGATTTAATCGACGACATTGCCGAAGTTCTAAATGTGCAACCGCTGATGTCAAATATCGAACTCGAATGTCGCCTGGAGGCACAAAACGACAAAATTCTGGCGGATTCGAACCAATTACGACAGGTTTTTTTAAATTTGATTATCAATGCCGCCGATGCCATTGCTTCAGGGGGCAAGGCAACAAACGGTAAACTTTTGATCCGGAGTTCACTGGATGGTGAACCACCGGCGTACCAAGACGGCCCCACCTACCAAGACGATGCCGGCATATTCCAAAATTCTGCCCGTCCGCGTGCCCGTAATCAGGATAATCAACCGGATGATCCGCAAAGCTATTTAAAGATTATGTTCATTGATAATGGGCCGGGAATACCCGAAGAAAGTATCGGCAATATTTTTGATCCGTTTTATACGACCAAGGAACCCGGCAAGGGTACCGGTCTGGGTTTATCGGTCAGTTTTATGATCGTCGAGGGATTCGGCGGTAAAATGACAGTTAGCAGTAAGGTCGGAGAAGGGACAACGCTGACACTTTTGCTCCCTCTAATGGGAAACGAAATTAACGTCACAGGAGATCCAAATTTTTCTGATCTGGAAAAAGTAGATAAGGATTAAAAACAAAATGACCTCTAAAATACCGGGAAAACGACTTCTGGTTATCGATGATGAAGAAAACATGCGGCATATGCTCGCAACGCTGCTGGGTAAAGCCGGATATGTTGTTGAGGCCGCCGCCAACGGCCATGAAGGGCTGGAAATGATCCAGCGCACGGCCTACGATTTTGTTCTCTGTGACATCAAGATGCCGTATATGAGCGGGATGGATTTTTTAAAAACAGCGCGCGATAGGCTCGGCACTACCACGGTCATTATGATGTCGGCTTACGGGTCGATTGACACGGCTATCGAGGCGATGAAGCTCGGCGCTTATGATTACATATCGAAGCCGTTTAAAACCGACGAGGTGTATCTGACGCTTAAGAAGGCCGAAGAACGTGAAAGCTTGAGGCAGGAAAACGTTCGGCTTAAAGAACGCATCAAAAAAATCGAAAGCAATTATCATTTCGGCAACCTGGTGGCGAAAAGCGAGACGATGAAGTCCATGTTCCGCATCGCTGCCAAAGCAGCCCAGTATAAAACCACCGTGCTTTTACTGGGTGATAGTGGAACCGGCAAAGAATTGATTGCCCGTGCGATTCATTTCGAAGGCGAGCGGTCCGCCTTTCCGCTGGTCCCCGTAAATTGCGGCGGAATTCCGGAAACGCTCCTGGAGAGTGAATTGTTCGGCTATAAAAGAGGGGCATTTACCGGTGCGGACAAAAATAAAAAAGGACTTTTTCAGGAGGCGGAAGGCGGAACGATTTTTCTGGATGAAATCGGCGAGTTGCCCCTGGCGTTGCAGGTTAAAATTCTGAGAGTCTTACAGGAAAATGAAATCAGAATGGTGGGTGATTCAAAATCCACAAAAATTGATGTTCGCGTGATCGCGGCGACCGCCAGAGATCTCGAACAGGAGGTTGGAAAGGGCACCTTTCGGGAAGATTTGTTTTACCGATTAAACGTCCTGACCATTAAAATACCACCGCTGCGAGATCGCTCCGAAGATATTCCCCTGCTGTGCGAACATTTTATAAAGCGGTTTAACACGACACTGGGGAAAAACATAAAAGGCATCGCACCTGCCGCCATGTCCCGTCTGCTTCAATACAATTGGCCCGGAAACGTCAGGGAACTGGAAAATGCTATCGAACGAGCGGCCGTGCTGACGGAAGACACCCTGCTTTTACCGGAGCATTTTCCAGTTGAGCTCGGACAGCGAGTCGGAGAAGATCAAATCGATGGAATTTTTAACGGCCATTCACTCAAAGTCGCGCAAAAAAGGATGGAGAAAAAACTGATCACAAAAGCACTGCAGAAGACCGGGGGCAATCGAACCCAGGCCGCGCGTTTGCTCGAGATCAGTCATCCGTCCTTACTCAGCAAAATTAAATCATACAATATAAACCTGTAAGTGAGCTAAAATGCCTAAAATGATCTAAAGTGACTGAAGTTCAAAATAGGAATCAATCCATTTTTTAATTTTAGGCACTGTAGGCATTTTAGCTCACTTTATACACTTCTCAGTCGATCGCCCACCTCAACAATACACTGCCCCAGGTATAGCCGGCGCCAAAAGCCGCCAGGACAACCCAGTCGCCTCTTTTCAGCTTTTTATCCCGATAGGTTTCGGACATCGCCAACGGAATGGTGGCGGCCGTGGTATTGCCGTATTTATCGATGTTGATGACCACGCGGTCTGTATCCAAACCCATTTTTTTGGCAGCAGCATCGATAATTCGATAATTGGCCTGATGGGGGATAAAAAACGTAATATCTTTTTCGGTTAACCTGTTTCTTTCCAAAATTTTTTCAGATACATCCGCCATGCCGGTCACCGCGTGCTTAAATACGGTCTTGCCGTCCTGCCAGATATAGTGCAGCCTCTGGTCAACGGTTTCCCGGGAGGCTGGATAGAGGCTGCCGCCGGCTTCTATCTTGAGGGCTTCGGCTCCTGAACCATCCAGATGCATAATAAAATCTTCGATGCCTGAACCATCTTCTTCGGAGGGTTCCAGTAGGACGGCGCCGGCTGCGTCGCCGAACAATACACAGGTTGTGCGGTCCTCATAATTGGTTATGGCACTCATTTTGTCCGCTCCGATGACTAGAACTTTTTTATGCCGGCCGCTTTCAATAAATTGTGAGCCGGTCGCCAACGCGCACATAAAACCGCTGCAACCGCCGTTGATATCATATCCCCAGCTGTTGGTTGCTCCCAGATTTTTTTGAATAAACGCAGCGGCGGATGGCACCGGCATATCCGGTGTAACCGTGGCAAGCAGGATTAAGTCCAGCTCATCGGGTGAAGTTTGCGTTTCTTCGAGAACAACTTCCGCCGCCTTCGTCGCCATATACGAAGTGCCTTTTTCTTTGTCGAGTATCCGGCGTTCCTTTATTCCGGTCCGGGTGGTGATCCATTCATCATTGGTATCGACGATTTTTTCCAGGTCGCTATTTGAAAGTATTTTGTCCGGCACATAGTGTCCTATCCCGGTGATAGTCGCTCGCATTCAAAATCCTCCGTTACTTATTTTTTGCGCGTTGAACAGTTCGCGCATGTTTGCAAATTTTATTCGCCTCCGCCGGGATAAAATGTCCGCCCGAGGCGGGCTGCAGGGAACTTGATTTGAAGCACCAAATTCTCCCCTGTTTTTCTATACCCTGAAGACGTTAGACCTATAATAGGCCTCAATATGAAATCTTCAAGTCATTAATTAGGGTTTATGGATATTGGCCCTACGTGGCAAGCGCAAATGAAGCGTATGATATGAGCCGCAATCGAATTTGCGACGAGGTGCGGCGGAAATCTTTTTCTGATATAAGTAGCACACACCGCCAAAAAAATAAACCGTTGAAAGTCATTTATGTTCAGATATGAGAGTGGGAATATAATTAAAGGAATTAAACCGGTGGGCTTTCCGTTGGGTTTACCTTTACCCGGCAGCGTTTGTGATTTTATCTTAAAGTCGTTTCTTTCAGGAAGCCGCCAAAGCTAAAAATATCCGTTAATTTTTTTCCTTAATTTTCCTGAGCACTTAAATGTGACAACCCTTCGCTCTCTGAGGATCAGGTCGTCACCTGTTGCCGGATTCCGGCCTCTGCGTTGATTTTTTTCTTTTACACAAAATTTTCCAAAACCGGAGATCAATACATCTTCGTTCTTTTCCAGTGAGCCTTTAATAATTTCCAACAAAGTTTCGATGATTTCGACTGATTTTTTCTTCGTAAAACCAAGCTCGTGTACCGCGGCAACGATTTCGCTTTTGGTTAATGCCATGGTGCCTCCTCATAAAAACCGATGCACTTTTAAATGATTGGGTGTTTTCAGATCCCGCCACGGCGGGACTATGTACAGGATGTTGGGTTAATGCAGCATGATCGCTTCCGCTCTCGTGTCTTAGGCGCTATCCGTGCTGCTCATATCTGGTGAATTCGGATTTTCTCCGGTATTTTCCGTACCTTCGCTCTCCGCTTCTTTTTTTGGCGTTAACGCATCAACTTTTTGCATAATGTTTTTAACGCCTTTCATAATTTTATCAATTTCAGTTTTTATCTGCGCATCATCCATATCGTTCATTCAGGCGTCTCCATGGAAATTATTTGAAAATCTTAGCTAAATGTATTCGTTTTTTTATTTGGTGATTTACGTTATTTCGGCTATCATAAATGAAACCGCATTTGACGCGTGCGATGCAGAAGGCTTATAAAAATCGATTTATAAATAATAAGCTTATACGCACCGAAATCATATGTCAAGATGCGAATTAATTAAATAATGATGATTCAAAAACTAATGCGCGCCCGATTTTTTTTAAAAATCTGAATCCGATTCAATTTTTTAGGTATTTTTGATCGTCGCGCAAAAAGCCAGAAAAGCGGTCTTTTTAGGAGCGTGTTTCGTATTTTGTATTTTGAGTCAGGTTGCCATCTATGAGTAGATTGAGATAATAAAAAGGGCTCCCGACGGATAAATAAGGAAGCCCTTCGTGCAAAAATGGAGCCACCGTGCGGACTTGAACCGCAGACCTGAGCATTACGAATGCCCTGCTCTACCAGCTGAGCTACGGTGGCGTGAACTCTGTTTCATTACTTTGTTTATGCCTCTAAATCAAGCAATAAATTCACTTAATACCCTGATAGATCAGATAGCGTTCCAAAGCCGCACCGTCGAGTTTGCGGGTCTGAACGGATCCGATCAGGCACTGCTGGTTTCACGAATCCACCACCAACATCATTTTCCCATTTTGGTGGTTATGCCGACCGTAAAGGAAGCCCAGGGCTTTCTGGAAGACATGCGATTCTTCAATCCTGGCGCTGATGCAGCGTTGCTTTTATTTCCGCCGTATAACATTTTACCATTTAAGTTTCTTTCCTATCACAGCGAAACCGCAGCGCAGCGAATTTGCACGCTTTATCAAATAATTGAGTCCAGCGCGCCACCGGTAGTTCTTACTTCGGTAGATGCCTTGCAGCAAAAGGTTATTCCAAAGCAGGAAATCATTGATTATGCTGAATTGATTGTTGGCGGGGAGGAGATCGATAGAGAGGAATTCGTTAAAAAGCTGGTGGCCGGAGGCTATGAACATGCCTCTATTGTCGAAGAGCCGGGAGATTTTTGTGTGAGGGGAGGGATCGTCGATATTTATTGCCCTTTTTACCCAGATCCCATTCGAATCGAGTTCTTTGGTGATATGGTGGAATCCATAAGATTTTTTTCCGCCGGCAGCCAGCGCACACTGACCCCTATTGAAGAAGCCGTTGTCCTTCCCGCGCGCGAAATGGTTTTAAATAAAGTGATGGTGCCGCAAATCATCAATAGGATAAGATCGCGCGCGGCGGAGCTTGAAATCCCGGTCAGCAAAATTAGAAAGATTATCGATCCAATCAAAAACGGTCGGGGCTTTCCTGGAATTGAGAGCCTCATCCCCCTGATTTACCCGGATCTTGATACTGTGTTTGAATACCTGCCCCAAAATGCCCTGATCGTATCTACCGCTACGGAAGATCTGGGGCGGGCGATAGCAGAGTCTGAAAAGCGAATCGCAAAGAATTTTGAAACATCATGTCAGGCCAAAAAACTCTGCGTGGATCCTTCACAGCTGTATTTAAACTGGTCAGAACTCGAGGCAAGGATTTTACAAAAAAAGCCGTTAATCTTTAAGCAGCTTGAGGTCCAACGGGGAGTTGAGCTAAATCGCCCGGAACCGATGCAGTTTAAGGCAGATGTAGAAACCAATACAGACATCAGTTTGCAGCTAAAAAATTATCGAGATAAAGAAAATCTTCTCAAACCGCTGGTCGATTGGATTAATAAAAAACGGCAGGCCGGGTTGACCACTTTCATTGTATGCCGAACCAGATCCCAGGCTGAAAGATTAAAGTCGCTGCTTACACCTTATGGCCTCCAATTTAACTTTGCACAGACCTTTTCTGATGCGAAAATTGAGCCCAATACCGTCCATTTATGTATTGGGCGGATCTCATCGGGATTTGTTTGGCCGGCGGAATCTCTGGCCATTATTACGGAAGCCGAAATTTTTGGATTAAGACCTCGCCCTAAAAAACCCTATCGCTCCAGACGGCCATCTGAATTGCTGGATCTGCAGGATCTCAAAAAAGATGATCTGATCGTACATGTTGAACATGGTATCGGGCGCTATGACGGACTGATGAAATTAAAGGTGGACGGCCTCACAAATGATTTTCTGGTGCTTTTGTATAAAGATGGCGATAAGCTTTATCTTCCGGTTGACCGGATGAGTATGGTGCAGAAATATATGGGGGTGGAAGGCATTGAGCCGGCCATTGATAAAATGGGCGGAACATCCTGGAAGCGCATAAAAGACAGGGTCAAACGATCTGCGGAGAAAATCGCCGGCGAACTTCTAAAACTGTATGCCAAACGAAAATTTGATAAAGGGTATGCCTTTCGTTCCATCGACAGCGATTTGCGCGATTTCGAGACCGGATTTGAATATGAAGAGACGCCAGATCAGATCGGCGCGATAGACGACGTACTCGATGACATGTACAAGAAAACGCCTATGGAGCGCCTGGTATGCGGGGATGTCGGATATGGCAAAACGGAGGTGGCGCTGCGCGCCGCATTTATTGCCGTAAATAACAATAAGCAGGTTGCGGTTCTTGTTCCCACGACGATACTGGCCGAACAACATTATGCCACCTTTTGCAAACGTTATGAGCGTTATCCCATAAATATTGCGTGTCTGAGTCGATTCCGTGCGGTGCGGAAACAAAAACAGATCGTAGCAGATCTTGAAGCCGGCAGGCTGGATATCGTCATTGGCACCCATCGGCTCCTGCAGAAAGATATCGCTTTCAAAGACCTGGGCTTGTTAATTCTCGATGAAGAACAACGTTTTGGCGTCAAACATAAGGAGAAGCTAAAGAGTTTAAAACAAAATGTGGATGTGCTGACACTAACAGCGACACCGATTCCGCGAACGCTGCATATGTCTTTGGTGGGCATCCGTGACATTAGCATTATTTCTACACCGCCCGAGTTTCGACAATCCATCATCACTTATATCTCCGAGTTTGATGGGGCTCTGATTGCAGAAGCGGTTCGCAAAGAGTTGAGCCGACAGGGGCAGATCTTCTTTGTTCACAATAATATCCAGACGATTACGAAAATCGCCCGGAAACTGCAGCACCTGGTACCTGAAGTCCGATTAGACGTCGCCCATGGCCGGATGGATGAAAATGCGCTCGAGCAAGTCATGTATCGTTTCTTAAACAAAGAAGTTGATATGCTCGTATGCACAACCATCATTGAGTCGGGTCTGGATATCCCATCGGCCAATACCATCATTGTTAATCACGCTGATCGTTTTGGGTTGGCCCAAATTTATCAGCTGCGCGGACGGGTCGGGCGCGCAGATGAACAGGCTTACGCCTATCTGCTTATCCCGCATGAAAGCCTGCTGACGAAAGATGCCCAGAAACGCTTAAAGGTTCTTATGGAGCACAGCGATCTGGGTTCGGGTTTTCAAATTGCGATGAATGATTTAAAGATCCGGGGCGGAGGCACGATTCTCGGAGCATCTCAATCCGGACATATCGCTGCGGTCGGATACGATATGTTTTTAAAGTTAATGGAAAATGCGATCGCCGAGTTAAAAGGCGAAACGCCATTGGATCCGCTGGATCCTGAAATCAATATCCGTATTTCTGCTTTTTTATCAGAATCTTATATTCCGGATATCGACCAGCGGCTGACAGCTTACCGGCGGTTGGCCAAAATGACCGAGCTTAAAGAGGTCGGCGATTTTAATACCGAGTTAATCGATCGTTACGGTAAATTGCCGGAAGCGGCCAAAAACCTTTTTTTTAAGATAGGCCTGAAAATTTTAGCAAAAAAAGCGGGCATCACCAGGCTGGATTTAAAAGGACAGCAGCTGCTGCTCCACTTTTCAGATGCGCACATGAAAAACGCTGCGTCACTTGTGGATTTGATTCTATCTGCCCCGGAACGATACAAACTTCAGAACGGCCGCGTATTAGACGTTAAATTAGCAGGTTATCGCGGTGGCAGTCCGTTGGGGCGCGCTAAAAACATATTGAAAGATATTGCGCAACGTGTTAACAATTAAAGGTTAATATCTGAATCCTGTATGAAAACAGATGAGAATCTTTTACTTAAAAAGTATTTCGGATGATGGTCATTTTTATTTCTCATCTATTTTCACCCTGCGGGCGAGCCGGAGGCTTCCATCTGCTGCGTTATTAAGGCCGAGGCATAGTTCACTATAGCCTCAGTCTTAAGTGCCTTGCACATGAAAGCCTCCGACGCGTGCAAAATCAAGATAATATCTGAATCTTGCATGAAACTAGATGAGAATGGATTGTAAATGACAAGGTATTTTTCTTTAATAAACGGTTTGATTGGACCATTGTTGATCCTTTATGGGTTTGCCGGTTGCATGAATGCAGGTTCAAACTCTGATAATGAACATTTAATTCGCGTCAGTGATCGGGTTCTAACAGTTCTGGAATTTAATCAGGCGTTTGAAATTTCCAAAACGGCTTATCCTCATAACCTTCGAAACGAACCCGATAATTTCAAAAACGCGCAGCTCCGTCTTTTAAATCAGCTGATGGTTGAAATGATCATCCTTGAAAGGGCCGAAGAACTGGGACTTTATGTTTCAGATGAGGAGCTTGAAAAGGCGGTCGCCGAAATTAAAAACGACTACCCTGAAGATACTTTTGAGAAAACACTGCTTGAGTTGGCCGTGTCTTATAAATCATGGGAAACGCGATTAAGAAATCGATTGCTGATGGAAAAAGTGGTTGACAGCGAGCTGAAGAATCAAATTGTCATTACACCGGAAGATATTGGCGCATATTATGAGAAGAATTTTAAGATGCAGGGACCCGATACGGATTCGTCCAAGAAGATGGAAGATATCAACGAAATGATGATTAAACACTTGCGACAGGAGAAGACGGAAGAAGCCTATAAAAAATGGATAAAAGAACTTAAGCAGCGATATACTATCGAAATCAACAGCGTTCAGTGGGAAAAAATTTCAGGTTCCGATTATAGGGAAGACCAGAACCTGGATACTTTGAATTCTAAAAATAAGTAGGTGTGATTTCTTAACCCGATCCGATAGAGATTTAGCACCCCTGATGATCATTTTGTCTAGAAGTGGATGATGAAACATTCTTTTAAAAAAATTGTGACGGTTTTAACCTTTTATTTTTTGGGGGGGGCTGTTTTCGGCATCGGCGTCTTCCCTGTTGACGGTCAGGATGCAGATGCTGTTGTTGTGGATCGAATTGTCGCCATCGTCAATGATGACCTCATTACTCTTTTCGATCTGAATCAGAATTTTCAGCCTTTTGAAGCAAACGTCAAAGCGCTCGGATACGCTCCTGAAAGAGAGCGTGAAACTCTGTTTAAATTACGATCAGACCTGCTCAAACAGCTCGTTGAGAGGAAACTTGTAGATCAGGTAATTAAGAAAAACAATATCGAGGTAAGTGAACAGGAAATTGATTCCACGCTTGAACGCATAAAAGAGACGCGCTCGCTTACCGATGCCGATTTAAGAGCCGGACTGAAAGAGCAGGGTTTGACTTTAGAAGAATATCGAAAGAACCTAAAACAGCAGATACTCAGGAATAAACTGGTTGATCGTGAAATTAAATCAAAAATCGTAATTACGCAAGACGAGATTAAAGAATACTATGACGCGCATCGCGAAAAGTATGCGGGTGAGGTGAAATATCACCTCTGGAATATACATATGCGGATCCCTGAATTTGCGAGTGAGTCCGCAAAGCGCCTTGCATTAGAAAAAATTGAAGCGGTGTTAACGGAGTTAAAGCAAGGCCGTCCATTTGAATCCATTGCGGCTGAAGATCAGGGTTCTCCGGCGGGTCCCAGAGGAGCGGACCTGGGGCTATTCAAACTGGACGAGCTTTCTCCGGAACTGCGAGATGCTGTTAAAGGCATGAAAGCCGGAGATTTTTCTCCGATTTTAAAGACCGATATGGCGTATCAGATCATCTATGTCCAAAAAATAGTTGAAACTGAATCCAAAACCCTGGAAGCCGTTAAGTCTGAAATTCATGAGATCTTATATAACGAAGCATCCAATAACAAATTTCACACCTGGCTCGAAGATCTGCGCAAACGATCTCATATCAAGATTATTAAATAATAAAACTTATGAAAAGTCGGAAGAATTTAAATTCATTTGGCCGCTATCTTCAGTCCATTCGGATTGATAAGAAAATCAGTCTGGAAACGGTTTCAGAAGAGACGCGCATCGCGATTGGAAATTTACAGTTAATCGAAAAAGAGGATCTCGAAGCGCTTCCTGCTGAAGTATTTGTAAAGGGCTTTTTGCGCGCATTTGCGCGTGCTATCGGTGCCGATGGTGAAGAAGCTGTTAAGCTCTATCAAGCCCGGCTCAAAATGGAGGATGAATTGGCCGGGGCCGGAAGCTTTTCGGGAAGATCATCTCTAAAGCCTTGGTTTGACCTGGCTTTAGCGTTGATCGCCCTGCTAAGTCTGGTGGCCTTGTCTCTTTACGGTGTTTCTTATTTTCAAGCGCGGGTCCATATGCCTGAAACGACAGATACACATGCGGTCGGGGAGAATTCAAAAGCGATATCGACTCCGAACAAGCAGGTGTCAAATACGAAAAAAAAATCTACAACAAATCCTCCTGAGAAATGGGTTTTACAAATAACCGCTATTGAAAACACATGGGTCAAGCTCATAATAGATAATAAAGATCCAGAGGAGCACAACTTAAGCTCCGGGGAGCAACTGGAAGTAGAAGCTGCAGCGGGATATAATCTGCTTATCGGCAATGCCCGCGGGCTGGAACTGAAATTAAATGGCGAACCGGTACCGATTTTGGGTAAAGCTGGAGAAGTTGTAAGTATCCAACTTCCTTAGAAGTGGTTTCAAAATCTCAGATCAGGTTCAAGGGCAAGGCGCAGGCCGATCGAGATAGCGCAGCATACATGGGTATGTGAGCATTTATCGGAAGTCTGCAACGCAGCCATTGGGCCTCAGATGGGGTTTTGAAGCCGCTTCTAAACATGGTCGCACAGCAAAATCCCTTGTTCGATAGGGTGCTGTTCAATCCCTTCAAATTCTAATAATTTTATTCGATTTCATTACAAATATGCAAACCGATCGCAACAAAATATTGGTTGAAAGTATCAAACGGCTTTTACGTCGCGGGGCCACAACGCATCTGGTTAATATTGTCAACAAAACCCATGCGGCCGACCTATCCGTCGTATTTCGTTCGTTATCGCGGATGCAGCAGCGTAAGCTTTTCAATATGATATCGGACATTGAGCAAAAGGGAATTCTGTTCAGCGAACTGGATGAGGATTCATTTTTGGACCTCGTCCAAGAGATGAAGGTTGAAGATATTGTTGAAATTCTGGAAAAGATGCCCAGAGATGACGTGGCCGATCTGCTGGGACGATTACCGGAAGAAAAGTCCGACGCCATCTTGGAAAAGATGAAGAAAGCGGAATCGGAGGAGGTCGAAGGTCTGCTGCGCTATGAAGACGACACGGCCGGCGGTATAATGGTGCCCGATTTTATCGCCCTGGCAGAGGACATGACCGCGCAAGATGCCATCGAATCATTGCAAAAGGAGCACTCCGAAGTTGAAATGCCCTTTTATCTATATGTGGTGGATGATTACGGCAAGCTGGTCGGCGTCAGTTCCCTGCGACAGCTTGTGCTCGTACCGCCGGATACTCCGCTTAAAGAATTTATGGCCACGGACGTTTTTTCTGTCCAGACGGGCATGGACCAGGAGGAGGTGGCAAAAATAGTTGCGCGTTATGATATTCTGGCGGTACCGGTGGTAGACCAGACGAACCGATTGGTCGGTATTGTGACCGTTGATGATGTCATTGATATATTTAGACGTGAGGCCACCGAGGATATATTGAAGATGGCCGGAGTGGGCGAAGAATTTATCGAAACCAAATCGGTGTTGAAAAGCACCCGTACCCGTTTACCCTGGCTTTTTGCGAGTTGTGTGGGAGGGATTATCGCTTTTTTCATCATTGGTAAATATGAGGGGACGCTGCATAAAATAGCCGCTCTGGCCGCCTTTATTCCAGTCATCATGGGTATGGGGGGTAACATCGGCACCCAATCTTCAACCATTGTTGTTCGCGGTCTCGCAACGGGCCGTCTTCATATCAGGGATCTGTGGTCTGTCGTCTTCAAGGAACTTTCGATCGGTTTTATTTTAGGCCTCGTCTATGGCCTTTTGATCGGCTGCGTGGCGCAAGTGAGCTATAGCATGGAAGTGCTCGCGATTGCAGTATGCATTGCAGTTATCAGTTCGATGTCTGTAGCCGCGCTGGTCGGGTCGCTGGTCCCGATGGGTTTCGCTCGAATAAATATCGATCCCGCAGTTGCAACCGGTCCGTTTGTTACCACTGCGATTGATATCATTAGCGTATCATTTTATTTCATGATTGCCACCGCTCTTCTTGGTCTTTGATTCCATGCCAGTATTTTCCACGCCTGCGATCTTACTTCACAGACTCGATTATGGAGATTTTGATCTTATCTTAACGTTTTTATCCCTGGAGCGGGGTAAGATTTCTTTGATTGCCAAATCCGCAAAAAAGAGCACAAAACGTTTTGCGGGAATTCTGGAGCTCTTTTCGCTCATAGAAGTGGTGGGCAGCACCGGAAGAGATCGTGGCCTTCCTGTTTTACAGGAAGCCATACTGCGTTCCCCTTTTAGCACGATTCGGGACGATATAAGAAAAACCGCCTACGCCAGTTACTGGTGTGAGTTGATCAATAAATGGGTGGAAGAAAATAGGAAGCAGGCGCAACTGTACTATCTTTTGCGGCATGTTCTGAACCAACTTGACAGCGGCGCGGCGATGGCTGAAGAATTGAGTGTCTTATTTCAGATGAGGATGCTGACATTGTCCGGCTATGGCCCGAATTTAAGGCAATGTGCTCGCTGCCAAAAACAATTGGAATCGATCCAACTCAAACAGATTGTCTTTGACATATCGAAGGGCGGAATTTTGTGTGATAGTTGTGCTGTAGGCACCGGCGGCCGCATCCGCCTGTCAAAGGGGACCATTAAACAATTAAATTGGATTAAAAGCGGGGATCTCAAAAAGGCATCCAGGATGCGATTCGGCTCTCAGGCTTTAGAAGAGGGGCTTGATTTTTTGGAGACGTTTGTACCGTATGCTATGGGCCTGCAGCCCCGGAGTCTTAAGTTTTTGAAACAAATTCGAAAATCATAATTTGAAAAACCTAAATATCTTGACGCTTAAAACTTTACGGGCAAAACATAAAAATTAAACACGAAAGCACGAAATTCTATTTTATATTCTTTTTTCGTGTTTTTAATCTTTCGTGCTTTCGTGATAAATAAATTTAATCATGTCAAATAAATTCAAACGCATCCTTGAAAAAAAACCCATTGAAGCATCGGCGCCGTGCCGAATTGACATGGGGGGTACTCTGGATATTCGGACGTTTTATTATCCACTGCGGCACCTCTCTCCCTGCACGTTCAATATTGCCGTGGACCTGAGAACCCGTGTTCGTCTTTTGCCGTATCATGACGACCGGATTAAAATTTCTTCAAAAGGATTTGAAAGTGCCGAATTTCCCGTAAGCCGTGCGCCCTTCGCACATCCCTTGGGCCTGATGTTTGCGATTGCAGCATATTTCAAAGTCCGCAATATCCACATCCAAATTGAATCTGAATCACCTCCGCGCAGTGCCATAGGAGGCTCATCGGCGGCGGCTGTTGCGTTGATTGCCGCATTTTCAAAATTAATGCAGAAAGCGGTTTCAGAAAAGCCGCTTACGCGTCCTCAAACTGCCAGTCTGGCGCATGGATTGGAGGAAAGTGTGGCAGGGGTCCCCTGTGGATTCCAGGACCAACTGGCCGCCATATATGGGGGTGTAAATGCATGGTTCTGGCCGGTCAGCATTGAACAGCCTCAATTCAGAAAAAAGATGGTGCTGCGCAAAGAAAGGCACAAAGATTTTGAGCGTCACCTGGTTTTGGCCTATTGCGGGAAGCCGCATGAATCCAGAGATATAAACAGCCGCTGGGTCCAACAATTTCTTGCCGGTAAGTTTCGGGATTCATGGTCTGAAATTGTTTCTTGCACCCGGCAATTTGTGACCGCCGTGTCTGACCGAAATTACACGCAGGCCGCGGCATTGATGAACGCAGAGACGGCCATTCGAAAAAAAATGACACCGGACGTGCTGGACGAGATCGGGAGCCAATTGGTTGAGGCCGCTCTGGCAGGTCATTGCGGTGCCAGATTTACAGGGGCCGGAGGCGGGGGATGTATATGGGCACTGGGGGAATTTAAACATATTGACAGGCTAAAACCGGTATGGGAAGACATACTTTCCAGTAAAAATGAGGGGCGTCTACTGGATGTGAAAATCGACTCCCGAGGATTGGTGGTTCATGGTTAGTGTTTGGTATTTTGTGTTTCATGTATTGTAAGGGCCGAATACCTCGAACTAAAAACCAAACACGAAGCACCAAACACGAAACACAAATCCTAAGCAAAAGGAAACCGTAATGTATTTTCAAGATGTAATTTTAGAACTGCACCAATTTTGGGCACGTAAGGGCTGCGTGATGGTACAGCCCTATGATATGGAAGTCGGCGCCGGGACATTTCATCCGACCACGCTTTTAAAAGCCCTGGGTCCGGAGCCGTGGTCCGTTGCCTATGTTCAACCATCCCGCAGACCGACCGATGGTCGTTACGGGGATAATCCGAATCGGCTTCAGCATTACTATCAGTACCAGGTCATATTGAAACCTTCTCCTTTTGATGTTCAACGTCAGTACCTGCAGAGCATGAAGGTTTTAGGCATCGATCCCCTCGATCATGATATCCGCTTTGTTGAAGATGATTGGGAATCACCCACCCTGGGCGCTTCCGGCTTGGGATGGGAAGTCTGGCTGGATGGCATGGAGATCACGCAGTTTACTTATTTTCAGATGGCCGGAAGCATAGAGCTGCATCCCATATCGGTCGAACTGACTTACGGTCTGGAAAGAATTGCCATGTATCTTCAGGGTGTAGATAACGTTTATGACCTGCAGTGGAATGATGAAATTAAATACGGAGATGTCCATCACCAGCAGGAAGTCGAACAATCGACCTATAATTTTGAAAAAGCCGATGTACCTGTTTTATTCGAGTTGTTCCAAAAATATGAGGCGGAGTCTGTACGCCAAATTGAAGACGGCCTGGTTTTACCGGCCTACGAGTATTGCCTGAAATGTTCTCATACCTTTAATCTCCTCGATGCCCGGGGAGCCATCAGTGTTACTGAACGGACCGGCTATATTGCCCGTATACGAAATCTGGCGCGGCTTAGCGCCGAAGCATATTTAAAACAGCGTGAAGATATGGGCTATCCGTTGCTGAACAAAAAAACATAAGGGTTTCAGGGTTCACCGTTCTGGGTTCTGGTTTGTACCAGGCTTAATACCTTGGTGCTTTCGTTTCATTCGTTGCATTGGTGTTATTAGTTCAATCTTAACCAATCGAACTAATAAGACAACAAATGACTTGCTTGGCACCTGATAGACGAACCATGAACCTCTGAACCCTGACTCGAGGTGAAAATGGATGCGTTATTGCTTGAAATTGGTACCGAGGAAATCCCGGCCGGCTACATTAAGCCTGCTTTGAGAGCGCTGGCTGCAACATTGCAGCAGGAAATGACCGCCGCTCGGATCGAACATGGTCCTGCAAAGATTTACGGGACCCCCAGGCGACTTGCGGTTAAAATCGAAAAAGTTGCTGCCAGGCAGCTGCCCTTAAAAACAGAACTTACCGGCCCTCCGGTAAGAATTGGAATCGATGAGTCGGGGAAACCCACAACGGCGGCAAGGAAATTTGCCGAAAAGGCCGGCGTTAAAGTCGAGAAGCTGACAATTAAAGATACCCGCAAGGGGACCTATTTATGTGCGGTCAAGCAGGAGCGGGGTCTGGTAACCCCGACATTGCTAAAAGACATTCTGCCGAAGGTGGTATTGGGGATTCCGTTTCCCAAAACCATGCGCTGGGCGGATCTGGACATTACGTTTGCAAGACCGATTCATTCCATCCTGGCTTTGCTGGGTTCCAAGATTATTCAATTTAAGATCGGAAACACAAAAGCCGGCCGTTATTCCTACGGTCATTCGTTTATGCACCCCGGAAAAATAAAAATCGATTCTGCCGATGACTATATCAAAGAATTAAAAAGCGCACGGGTTGTTGTCGATCTCGATGTCCGTCGCAAAGCGGTTGAACATGAAATCACAAAAGCGGCAAAAGAAGTCCACGGCAGCATTTTGCCCGACGAAGAACTGGTAGACATTGTTAACAATCTGATTGAGTATCCGGTGGCAGTCGCTGGAAAATTTGACGACACGTACCTCGAACTTCCCGATGAAGTCCTGATCACCGCCATGCGGGAACATCAGAAATATTTTGCTGTTATCGATAAATCCGAAAAGCTTTTGTCTCATTTTATTGCCGTCAATAATACAGTTGCCAGAGACATGAAGCTGGTAGCCGTAGGCCATGAGCGGGTGCTGCGGGCACGTCTGGCCGATGCCCAATTCTTTTACGAAAGTGATTTGCAAGTCTCCAATGATACCCGTCTCGAAAAACTGAAAGGTGTTTTATTCCAGGCGCAGCTGGGTACCATGTATGACAAAACGCAACGCGTGGCCAAAATTGGCAAATTCATCACCAAGGCGGCGGATTTGGGGTTGTTAGGGGGAAAACAGGTAAATGAACTCAAATCTCAGGTCTCACGGGCGGCCAAATTGTGCAAAACGGATCTCGTCAGCCAGGTTGTGGGGGAGTTCCCGAAACTGCAGGGCGTTATGGGAAGAGTTTATGCGGCGATTGCCGGTGAGCTTTCAACCGTATCGACGGCGATCGAGGAGCACTATCGACCCACATATTCCGGCGGTCCCTTGCCGGATACCCTTGCCGGTTCGATATTGAGCATTGCCGACAAGATCGACTCGATCTGTGGCTGCTTTAGTGCCGGGCTGATTCCCACCGGGGCTTCCGACCCCTATGCCCTCAGGCGACAGGGCATCGGCATCATTCAAATTATGAACGAAAAAGGGTTTTTCTTTTCGTTAAGGAAACTGATTCGGAAAAGCCTCCAACAATTCGATCTAAAAGGAACCGATGAATTAAGCGCGCTTACCCAAAAAGTGTACACGTTTTTAAAGAATCGCATCATTCAATTATTGGCCGATCAGGGGTATGCCAAAGATGCGATTAAAGCTGTTGTTGACGCCTCAATCGATAATATACCGAATATATGGAGTCGCCTTGAAGCGCTTGAATCGCTCAAAGCCAAACCGGACTTTGAGCCCCTGGCCGTCGCCTTTAAGCGCGTGGGTAATATTATTAAGAAATCCGACAAATCAGAAGCGCACGGCAAACTTGATGAAGTCAACGAAAACCTTTTCGAACATGAAAGCGAATCAGCGCTTTTAGCGGCTTTCAAAAAAGTTGAAAAAGGGGTTTCGAACGCCATGGAAAAAGGGCTTTTTGAAAAAGCGCTGCTCGACATCGCTGCGTTGCGCGGTCCGGTAGATGCATTTTTCGATGGGGTCATGGTGCTGGCCGAGGATAAAGCCGTGCGCCGCAATCGGCTGGCGCTGCTCGGACACATCGCCGCGCTGTTCGGCAAATTTGCCGACTTCTCGAAATTATCGACCTGAATCGCTGTTAAGCGTTACTAAGATTCAGCATAAATCCCCTCTTTCTTCTCCCCAAGAAGGAGGGGATTTTTTATTGCTCTGCTACCACAAGTGGACCCAGCATCAAGCCGGAATCCAATACATTAGATGATGATATTCACAATAAAAACTAGCTGTCTATGCTGTGCACGAACACCACATCTGCAATCCGAGGTGATTTCGGAGAATACAACTTCACATTAGGAAGACAAAATTTGCACATTTATTATATCTTCGCCACTTTTAAACGCCTAAACTGTTGTGTTTGACCACCACCAAACCTCATTGTTTTTCTCTAAAACAAATCTTGACAGCACTGTCTTATATGCTATATCATATAGGATAATTTATAAGTATTTGAAATAATTAATTATATATAAGTGAATGTTATGGCAATCGCTTTTAAAACTAAAAATGTGGCCGTCTATGAGGTGCTTCGGCAGGATATTGTGGACGGCAAACTCAAATCCGGCCAGAAAATTATCATGAGCGATGTGGCAAAAAGATTTGGATTGAGTGATATCCCGGTTCGTGAGGCCATCCGCAGGCTTGAAAGTGACGGCTTTGTTCAATTCACTCCTCATATTGGCGCCGTTGTCAGTAAAATGGACGAAAAAGAAGTTGTCGAGATCTACCTGATCCGAATTGAACTCGAGGCGCTGGCAACCCGTCTTGCCGTCCCTTATGTGACCTCAGATGATATCGATTATCTCGAAAAGAAAAACCGTGATATGGAACTCGCCATCAAGCGGAACAGACCGGAACAATTGGGAACTTTAAACAAAGATTTTCATTTGAGGATATACCGGGCCGCTCCTTATCCCTACCTCAATAAACTCATCAACGACCTTTGGGAAAAAGTTGAACGAACCCAGAGTGTATTTGCCTATGTACCTGAAAGAGCCGCAGCATCCGTAGGAGAACATAGCCAAATTATAAAAGCCCTTCGGTCAAAAGATCTGGCCGCAGCAGAAAAGCTGATTAAGGAACAAAAGAACCGTACCATGGCAGCATTGCAACAATATATAATAGATAGTGAATAAAAATATTAGCCTTTAAATGGAGGTTGTTCGTGGAAAACAAATACTTACAGGAAAACAAATGGTGGGTGAGTCCCTATAATTTTGTGGATGAGGTAACAGATTCATTTGACCTTCCAAAAAAGGTTGAAATTCATGACGCCACGTTAAGAGACGGGGAACAGACGCCCGGTGTCGTATTCAGAAAAGAAGATAAAATCCGAATCGCGCAAAAGTTGGATGAAGTTGGCATAGAGCGCATAGAAGCGGGGATGCCTGCAGTTTCTGAAGAAGATTTTCAAGCAATCAAAGAAATCAGTAAGCTGGGATTAAAGGCCAAGATCTTTACCTTTGCCCGAGCCTTGCCAATCGATATCGACAAGGCGATTGACTGCGGCGCCGATGGTGTTGTGGTCGAAGTACCCATCGGATATCCAAAACTGAAATTCCAGTTCGGCTGGACATGGGAAGACGTTTTGCGAAAAAGTGTTGACTGCATTAGTTACGCAAAAGAAAAGAAAATGCATACCTTGTACTTTCCTTATGATACCACCCGTGCCAGGGAGGAAGATTTAACGAATCTATTAACCCGGATTATGCGGGATGCACCTCCTGATGCGGTCGGTGTTGTGGACACAATGGGGTGTGCCCTGCCGGAAACGATAAAATATATGGTCCGGAAAGTAAAAAAACTGACTGGGCTCCCAATAGAGATTCACACGCATAATGATTTTGGAATGGGTGTGGCCACGGAGCTTGCCGCCGTCACGGCTGGTGCCGAAGTGGTGCATTCCTGCGTCAACGGACTTGGTGAAAGAACCGGCAATGCCGCTTTGGAGGAGTTGATGATCGGCCTTCAGATGCTTTTGGGGATAGAAACCAATTATAAATTCGACGAACTTTTGTCCCTTTGCAAGCTGGCCGAAGAACTATCTGGTGTAAAGCCCGCCATTAACAAACCCGTTATAGGCGTGAGAAATTATACCCGCGAATCCGGTATCGGTGTAGATCTTGTCATGAAAACTCCTTTGGCCATGTTTGCGACAGCCCCGCAGTTTTTTGGTCGCGAGGGTGAAGTGGTGCTCGGAAAGAAAAGCGGCAAGGCATCGATCACTTATACACTTGAAAAACTGGGCATAAAGGATGTCAGTGACGCGGCCGTTGCCGAGATCTTAATGGATGTCAAGGCCAAAGGAACCGAAAAACGAGCCCTGCTGACACTGGATGAATTTAAAGAAATTTTAGCCGGGAAAGGAATTGGCTGAATACTTAACAATCAGATTTTTTCTACACGGCAGTTAGTGGGTTTAGGCCTGAACAGGAGCGTTGCTATGGCAAAAAATGACGCCATTTATGCCTTTGCCGGCAAGATACTACGGGTAAATCTAAGTAATGGCCAGATTTCTACTGAGCCTACCGCACACTATGCAAGAGAGTGGCTTGGCTCCACCGGTATCGCCATTAAGATACTCTACGATGAGTTAAAGCCATGGGTGACACCTTACGAGCCGGCCAACAAGATCATCTTTGGCGCGGGGACCCTGTTGGGCACAACCGCACCAGGGGCTTGTAAAAGTAGTATCAGCACCCTGGGACCCCTGACAGGCGGATGGGCCAGTGGCCTGAGCGACAGCTATGTTGGCGGAGAGCTGAAATATGCTGGATATGATGCAATCGTTATTGAAGGTAAAGCGCATAGCCCTGTTTATTTATGGATATGCGATGATCGTATTGAAATACGTGATGCCACTCACCTGTGGGGGAAAACGACTTGGCAGACCCTGGACATAATAAGGGGTGAGCATAAAGACGCCTTTCTTCACGCTGTATCCATTGGGCCGGCGGGTGAAAACCTGGTTCGCGGGGCCTGCGTGATCCAAGACAAAGGAAGGGCTTTTGGAAGATGTGGCATTGGCTCCGTTATGGGGTCCAAGAATCTAAAAGCCATCGTCGCTAAGGGCACGGGTGGCCTGAAAGTTTCCAACCCGAAACGGTTTATGGCGGCGGTCTTAAATTCCCGCAAAATGTTTAAAAACGCTTCAACCCTCAACGGCATGCAAAAGTATGGTGCCCTTGCCGCCTTGCAGTCAAAAATTGATGTTTGTGGCATCAACTACAAGAATTTTCAGGATTGTTCTCTTTCTGATGATATGATCAAGGCAATTGACCCTCGTGAGACCATCAAAAAATATCAAGTATCGCGGAAGAGTTTCCCGGGTTGTGCCGTTGGTTGCGGCAGGCTTTTGCATATAACGGAAGGACCTTATGCCGGCTTAAAGACAGAGGCCTGTCAGCTGGAGGCACTGCTCACGCTCCAAACCCGCTTGGCAGTGAAGGAACCGACCTTCATGTTCAAAGCCAACGCCTATTGCAACGAGATGGGTCTTGATATCGATGCTGCAGGAGGACCTATCGGTTGGGCGATGGAATGCTATCAGCGGGGCATTATCGACGAGGAAACCACCGATGGCCTTAAGCTTGAGTGGGGTAATGCTGAAGCTGCTCTTGAAATCATAAGAAAGATTAGCTACCGGGAGGGTTTTGGTAATATTCTGGCCGAGGGCTGCGCCAGAGCCGCTGATATAATCGGCTTGGATAGCAGCTATTATGCGCTTCACATAAAGGGTCAGGATCTTTACGAGCCCTGCCGGGGCTCGCTGGGATGGGCCCTGGGAACCACCACCTCCACCCGGGGCGGGGGTCACACAACAGGGGCTGTTTTGGATTATCGCCCTTTTAACAAGGGCAAAGCGAAGGAGAAAGCCATTTCGATTTTTGGTGTCGATAATCCATATACGGCGCTTGAATACGAAGGCAAGGCCAAGATGGTAACGTATATGGAGGTCCTACATCGGGTGAACAACTGTTTGGGGATCTGTCATTTTAATACAATTCATCAGGATATCGAACAGATCGATCTTCCGCAGCTTGCCGAGCTGTACACCGCTGCCACCGGTTGGGATACATCCGTAGAGGATTTAAAATGGTTGGCCATGAAACAGCTCAATCTGGAAAAGGCCTTTAACCTCAGGCATACAAATTTTGACCGCAAAAACGACCTTCCCACTCAGAGGGATATCTGTGAACCCATACCATCCGGATCTTTAAAGGGCTGGAAATTGGACATAGAAAAATACAACCATATGCTCGATGAATATTATGAACTTCACGGTTGGGACAGGGAAACGAGTTTCCCCAAAAGAAGAACTTTAGCAGATTTGGGACTTAATTCCGTCGCCGATGACCTTGAAAAAATCGGCAAATTGGGTTGAAATCAATAAAAATGTTTACTCCGCAAACACGCATAAATAAATGAGCTTAAAATACAGGTTTGAGATTGTTTTTAAAGGAGCAGTATCGTGATTTTCAAAATGGCATCTTGTGGCGGATGCAGGACCTGCGAAATAGCATGCTCATTTAAACACACCGGCGAGTTTAAGCCTACATCCTCAAGTATAAAAATATTGGACAAGGAAGACGGATTAGGCTTTCGTGTTTGCCTTATTGAAAACAGTACTGAAAAAAGTAACGCTTGCGATGGTTGCGCCAATCTTGATGAACCGATGTGTTTGCAATACTGTGAGAAAAGAGAAGATCTTGAAAAAATATTACAAGATTTTCTAAAACAGCCCAATCAAAAATGATAGATTTGCTACAATTGCCGTAACCCGTTGCTGTGTTCAATCTGATAAAAGGGATCGGGGATAGCGCAATGATTTATCCGACAAGGAGCTGGCGAATACGATACACAAAAGAAATATTATCATCACAAGGAGGTTAAAATTACCATGAAGATCAGACGGGTTGTAACCGGACACAATGCGGAAGGCAAAGCCGTTGTGAAATGGGATAGCGAAATTGAAAGCATTCCGGGTAGACCGGGCTTTTCGCGTGTCGATATGTGGGCAACAGACCAGTTACCTCCAAAACTCACCGATGAAGATCCGATTACATGGGAAATTGGAACGACGATCGCCAACGGATCCGTATTTCGCATTATTAAATTTGAGCCAGGTGTTGCCGGACGAAGACATGTGACCGATTCGATCGATTATGCCATTGTACTGTCGGGCGAAATCGATATGTTGCTGGATGAAGCGGAAGTCCATTTAAAAGCCGGTGACGTGCTTATCCAGAGAGCCACAGTACACGATTGGGAAAACCGGGGAACAGAACCGTGCGTTATTGCTTTCGTACTGATTGCAACGGAAGGAGGTAAATCCAAAGACTGGTCGTAGCGGATCAGAAGTCAAAATACCATAATGTTGACGATACCCCTGTGATTAAGCAGATTCTAATATGGCCAAGCAGCTTGTGCTCTAAATTTATTATACGCTGAGTACATTTTCGATTTTAAGTCATAAGGTTTGTTTTACGGTCGCTGGGGAAATAAATCTCAAACCCCAGATTTATATGAACATAAACTATTGGAGGTGTGTGATGAAAAAAAAGGCTTTATTGATCACGTCAGGTATTTTTCTGCTGATAGCAGTGTTTGTTTTCCCTGCTGCCGGACTTGCAGAAACCAAAAAGATGACCATTGGAACCGCATCGATGGGCGGCGCTTATTATCCGGTAGGAACAGGGATTGCCTCCCTGATTAATAAATATGTTCCCGGAACCGACGTCAGGGTCGAAGTTACCGGTGGTGCCGTGGAAAATCCGAGATTGGTAGGTGGCGGTGGAACTGATCTGGGCATTACCAATGCCGGGCCCGGATATGCTGCATATAAGGGCAACAAACCCTATTCCAAGGCCTATCCGATATTATCGTTAGGATACATGTATCCCAGCACCCTGCATATGGTGACCCGTCAGGACAGCGGTATTAAGACCCTGAAAGATCTAAAAGGCAAAAGAGTCGGTTGCGGTGTAGCCGGCGGCGGAACGATACTGATGATGAAAAGGCTTTTCCCCCTGATTGGTATGAGTATTAAGGATATCAAACCGAGTTATATCGGGTATAAAGATGCCAGCCTGGCCGTACAGGATGGTAATCTTGATGCGACCTTTGTGTTAGCGGGGGCGCCCACTTCCGCAATTATGGAACTCGGAATGCACAGACCGATCCGCTTTATCGACATCAGTCAAAAAACCATCGATCTATTTGTTGAAAAGTATCCCTTTTATACCGGCGTCGTGATTCCAAAAGATTTTTATAAAACTCCTGCTGATGTACCGGCGGTGGGTGCCGCCAACCTTCTTATTGTGAACAAAGATATGGATGCAGAACTCGCCTACAAAATTACCGTCGCTACTTTTGGGCATATTGATGAATTTCAAAAAGTTCATCCGTCTGCAAAAGTTATTAGCCTGAAAACAGCACCGAATTCACCGGTTCCGCTCCACCCTGGAGCAGCACGCTTCTACAAAGAAAAGGGTGTTCTAAAATAAGGGCCGCCTTTAAGGAGGAGCAATATGCTTCATTGTCGATTCGTTCGCCCTCGCGATGATACGCTGTCCGCCGGAGGTGAACTATTGTAAGCTTCATCGAAAGCCCATAGTAGAAGACGAATCCAGAAAAAATGCTTTGCATTGAAAGCCTGTGGCGCTAAGCCATAAGAACCAGGGATTGGGTGTTGCACCGGATTGCCTGGTCATAGCAGGTGAAATCCCTGGCGTTTGAATAAAAGGTCAATGGCCGGGGATCTTTATCTGCTGAAATTTGACAGCTTAGGTGGATACGGCTGCCGGTGATTAATATTAACGGAGGTAATTGAAATCGTGAATTCAAATCGGGAGTCACGGGCCGATAACACACGTCCTGAAAAAACAACGACGACATTTTCTAGGGATGCTGAAAAGGAAAAACCAATATATCCGAATAATTTTTGGGCCTGGGCAATTTTAGTCATCGGTGTGGCAGCCTCCATATTTCAACTCTATACAGGCGGTTTCGGTATTTTCTCTTCAATGATCCAGCGCTCAATCCACTGGACCTTCATGAGTGTTCTCGCATTCCTGGTCTATCGCGGGCGAAAAAGTTCAGAGCGGGAGACGCCCTCGGCGCTGGATGTTGTTTTTGCGATTTTGGCGCTCTTTGCAGGTTTATACATTTTCTTCAATTGGGAAGCGGTTGTAGACCGGATGGGCATGCCTATTGAGCGGGACATCTTTGCCGGTATCATTATGATCATTGTGGTGCTCGAAGCTACCCGACGGGCCGTCGGCGCAGCCCTCGCGGTTACGGCGCTTGCATTTCTGCTGTATGCTTACTTTGGGCCCTGGATGCCGGGCATATTTGCTCATAAAGGTTACAGCATTGAGCGACTGGCCGGTGTCATGTTTACTTCTACCGAAGGAATATTTGGAATCCCCATTGCGGTTTCTTCTACCTATATCGTTCTTTTTGTTCTTTTTGGCGCTTTTTTGAGTAAATGCGGCGGCGGCAGATTTTTTATAGATTTTGCCTTTTCGTTGACCGGTCGCCGGCGGGGAGGGCCGGCCAAAGCGGCTGTGCTCAGTAGCGCCTTTATGGGTACCATGTCCGGGGCTGCTGTTGCAAACGTTGTGACAACCGGAACATTTACCATTCCGCTGATGAAGAGAACCGGTTACCCTGCAGTTGTGGCCGGTGCCATCGAAGCCGTAGCTTCCACAGGGGGTCAGATTATGCCGCCGATTATGGGGGCTGCGGCTTTCATCATGTCTGAATTTACTGAAATTCCATATATTACCATCGCAAAATCGGCCCTGATCCCTGCGCTTCTTTTCTTTTTTGCGATATACCTGATGGTGGATAATCAGGCAAAAAAAATGGGGCTCAAAGGATTACCCAAAGAAGAACTGCCCAGTTTCGGTGCAACCGTCATCTGGGGCGGCCATCTGTTTATTCCCGTAATCGTTTTGATTCTGATGCTGGTAAGGGCTTATTCTCCCATGAAAAGCGTTTTCTGGGGTATTGTCCTTATTGTGATCGTGGGAATGTTGCGCAAGTCGACCCGGGTCCACCCGTGGAAATTGATAGAAGCTTTGGCACTCGGTGCACGAAATGCGGTCACCATTGCAACAGCTTGTGCCTCGGCAGGAATCATTGTGGGGGTGATTTCCTTAACCGGTCTGGGTTTGAAATTCTCCGATAGCCTGATATCATTATCAGGGGGCAACACTTTTCTGGCGCTCTTTTTCACAATGGTTGCCAGCCTTGTTCTCGGATGCGGAATGCCCACAACTGCTGCTTATGTTGTTCTGGCGGCTCTGGCTGCACCAGTTCTGATCAAACTTGGCGTGCCGGTGATTGCCGCCCATCTGTTTATTCTTTATTTCGGTTGTATTTCAACCATTACGCCGCCCGTTGCACTAAGCAGTTATGCCGGAGCCGGACTGGCGCAGGCAGACGCGACAAAAGTCGGGAATACGGCTTTTAAATTCGGTATCGTTGCTTATATCATTCCTTACATGATTGTCATTGGCCCCGCATTATTAATGCAGGGAGGTCCGATTCAGATTATTGGCAGCCTTATTACGGCGTGCCTCGGCGTCATCGCCTTTTCAGCCGGGATACAGAACTATTTGAAACAAAAATGTCAATTATGGCAAAGGCTGCTCCTTTTATTAGCCGGTTTTAGTCTGCTTTATCCCGGTATTAAAACAGATATCTTTGGAGCCGTTTTGCTGCTGGCTGTCTATGGGTATCAAGAATACGGCCTGCGTAATACGGCCACCGTCTCATAAAAGACAAATACCATAACCTTATTCAGCAAAAAAATAGAAAAAATGAACCATCTAAGACGCACGTTTGCTGCAAAGCTCCTGGGCTCGCATATTGATTCTGAATACCGGAAATTGTCGTCGTTTTCTGATACAGAACGACTTAAACCCTTAAGGCAACAAACATCTGCACCGGAGGGACGACAACCTTTTAATTGGGGTCAAATACCATCCGGTGTAAAGGTTGTCCGTTCGGCTTGTTTTTCCTGCAATACCGCCTGTGAAGTGCTCGTCTTTGTAGACGAGTTGACCGGAAAAGTTCGCAAAGTGGAAGGCGATCCGAAATCACCCGTTACGAAAGGCGTTCTGTGTGCCAAAGGATTGGCGGCAAAAGATCTGGTCGAGAATCCGGAACGAATACGGACGCCCCTTAAAAGGATTGGTAAACGCGGTGAGGGGAAGTGGGAATCTATCTCGTGGGATAATGCCCTCGATCTAATCGCAGAAAGGATGATCGCATATAAAGCGCAATACGGACCCCAGAGTGTGGCCGTCTTAGAAGGCACCCGGAGGGGTTGGAGTCGCAGTTATTCACGCTTGGCCAATGCTTTCGGCGCAGTAAATAACGGTGCTGCAGGCTGGGCGCAGTGTTTGTGGCCAAGGCTGGTTGAAAACAATGCGACCTTTGGTGCCCCCTATCTGGAATCTTCAGACTGTGAGAACACAAAGTGCATGCTGGTCTGGGGTGTTAATCCGCCAGCGACATGGCCGGTCAAAGCTGCGGAGATCATGGATGCGCGCGAACGGGGTGCCTGTCTGATGGTTGTTGATCCTCATTTTTCAGAAACCGCCGCAAAGGCGGATTTATGGCTACAACCCCGGCCGGAAACAGATACAGCCCTTGGCCTGGCCATGATACACGTGATCATCAAAAGCGGCCGGTATGATAAAAACTTTGTTGAAAACTGGACTACCGGGTTCAGGCGGCTTAAAGAACATGTGAAGGAATGTACACCTGAATGGGGAGAGCGTATTACCCGGGTGCCTGCCGAACAGATCGAAAAGGCTGCTGAAATTTATGCCGGAACAAACCCGGCCTGCATTGCACGCTGCCTGTCAGTGGATCTTGACCATGACTCCCTGCAGGCTTGCCGCGTACTTTCTATACTGGCAACGATAACAGGCAATATCGATATCCCCGGAGGTAATATTCTCGTTTCCGGACGGGGTGAAATCAGCCAGAACACCCACGAATTTATTGGAAACCACTTTCTTTCCAAAGAGGATGTGCCTTTGAGAAGGGGTTACGCGCAATTTCCATTTTTATGCACGGATTTATGTCCGGTGCCCACAGCCCACATGCCAACCTTATGGGATACAATTGTGACCGGAGAGCCGTATCCGGTTAAAGCGGCAATTATTTTTGGGAGTAATGCGGCAGTCAGTTATTCTAATTCAGGGCGTGTCCAGGAAGCATTGGGAATCCTCGATTTTCTTGCGGTTGCTGATTTGTTCTTAACGACAACTGCAAGAAGAGCCGATGTTGTGCTGCCGGCATCTTCGTGGCTGGAAAGAAATAATGTTATTTCATCTTTTCAAACCGCATACACCCATACCATTGCACAACAGAAAGCCGTAAGCTTACCTGATGCCCGCTCGGATGTGGATATTGTCATTGATTTGGCTAAGCGTCTGGGCCTTGAGGATAAATTTTGGGAAAACGAGACGGCCATGTATGATAAATTACTGGAACCGACCGGCTTTACCCTTTCTGAATTTATCGAGAAAAAAAATCTGTATGCACCGCTTGAATTTTATCGTTACCAAAAAAACGGGTTTAAAACGCCTTCCGGTAAAGTCGAGATATATTCTTCCATTTTTGAAAAAAATGGTTGTGATCCCCTACCGACATATACAGAGCCATTTCAAAGCCCGCAAAGAACCCCGGAACTGGCCAAAGAATATCCCCTGATTATGACCAGTGCCAGACGGCCATTTTTCAGGCACACCGAAAACCGCCAGAATCCATTATTAAGAGAACAATGCCCATTTTCACCGGTACGGATTCATCCTGAAACTGCCGAAAAATTGGGTATTTGTGATGGGGATTCTGTCGTCATCGAAACACCGACCGGTAAATGCAGAGCGATTGCCGAGTTAACCGAGGGACTTCATCCGGACGTTATCCAGACGATGCCGGGCTGGCCGGGAGAAGAAAATGTCAACAACCTGATTCCCTGGAATGAATTTGCCAGAGGGATGGGTACCGTCAGTATGCACAGCATTATGTGTCGTATTGCGAAGAATAAAAATATCAAAGGGAAACAGCTTCATGGAAAATAATGTCAGTCTGATAATCGATCTGGATAGATGCTGGGGGTGTAAAGCCTGTGAAGTTGCCTGCAAGCAGGAACTTGAGCTCGGAATTGGTCCACGGCCCATAGAGGTTGAAGAAATCGGACCAAGAAAAATCGGAGACAAGCTGCATAAGGATTTTGTACCGGTCATGTGTCAGCATTGTCATCAGCCAGCCTGCCGGGAAGCCTGTCCAACCGAAGCGATTTACCGGGCTGAAGATAAAAGCATACAAATTGGACTTGATCTGTGTGATCACTGCAGGGCCTGTGAGGCGGCATGTCCTTATGGCGCGATTGAATTTACAGAACAATACGGACCGGTCAAATGCACGCTCTGTTTCAACCGCCGTGAAAACGACTGGCTGCCGAGCTGTGCACAACACTGTGAAGGTCGTGCATTTACTTTGGCTTCCAGTCAAAATATTTCTTCGGTTATCGCAGGAAAGAAATACGCATGGTCCACAGGACAGGTCGTTTATGTTTCCAACAAGTGGGCCAGTATTGGGAAACTGCTTGCCGTTAAGCCAGATTGATCAAAGCGGGATGAAGCTTTCTTTATCGCAAACAGCGGATAAATTAGATGCCTGTTGAGTTTACTGATTTTTAGATTTCCTAACGAAATGTGAAAAACAGCTCAATGATGGGTTTCGGCTATGGATAAATCATTTCGGATTTTGATATATAGCTTTTGCCAACCAAATTTCGCCTGTTCGTAACATGTTTTCTGAGTTATTGCTTTTCAAACCTTTGAATGGTAATCTTTTCTCATGAAACAAATTTGGGTCAACAAGGCCGGATCACTTGAAGAGGCCAATAAATTTGAAACAGCGTATTATAAGGATCTTTCAAGTGAAGCGCGCGTCGAAACCGTTCAGTTATTGCGGGAAATGCATTTTAAATCCACGGGATTGAAGTTTCGTGAAGACGGAAAAAGATTACGAAGAGTTCTTAGCGTTATTAAACAAGCATAAGGTTTGGCGCAAGCATGTCACAGGACCTTACGGCCGGCAGACTGTTAATTACATTGATCGTCAAAATCTGATAAAATTAAAAAAATTATCTAATCGGATACAGGATAGAGCCGATCTGGAATTACTGTTATCCGATAAATAATCCAGGTCAGAACCTTCTTCACTACTAGAAGATGCATTATCTCCTCTTTGCGCTTCTTTTCTTTGCTGATTCATAATTCATAAAAAAGCGAAAAAATTTAAACTTAACCCTTCCATTATAGGGATGTAAGGGGCGTTTTAATTTTCATTTCAACCGACCGATCATTTGATCGCTGGCATGACTTGTCTGTGCGGCGTAGCTTTAGCGAAAACGGGTCGTTTTCCGGACAGGCAACTTGGTGTTTGGAGAATTTGACGTTTGGAATTTTGGAAATCTAAAAGACGGATTGACAAGCGATTTTTGAGCCGTTAAATTTGCTAGCATGTGAATGCAGAAATACTCAAATTAAGTGGAGGTTGCTATGGCGTATGATCCTGAGATGGATAAGGTTTTAAAAATGTGGAAATGCAATGAAACCGGGTTGGTCGTTTCAATTAACCGATATGGTGCCGGTGAGGCGAAAGTTCAAATCGGACCGCGGATTCTGTTAAAAAAGGACGGGACGGAAAGAGCGCCGGTAAAAGCCGGTCGGCTGACCATCGAAGATCTGTTGTGGTTATATGATATTATCGATGAGGTTAAGGATGAGCTTACCAATGTTGCCAAACCAGCATAAGCTTTGGCATACAGTTTACGGCCATGGACGCTGATAATGCCATTATATTTCCCAAAAAGGGGAAACGTTCGCCGAACCTGGGTCCTGTGGCCGTGATCGCCGGGACCGAAACCGATTTAGCGCGGCTTTGCAAATTGCTGGATTTGGGCAGCGGCGCCAATCAAAAATTATTCACCAGCCGTCTATACGCCGCTGACGCCTCAGCTGCCGGAATTTCGGTAACCGGGCCGGTAGTGGGCGCGCCGTATGCGACGATGGTGCTTGAAACGCTGATCGCCTGGGGCGCAAAAAAAATTATTTTTTTAGGCTGGTGTGGTTCCATCTCCGAAAAGGTTAAAATTGGTGATATTCTTGTTCCGACTTCTGCGATAATTGATGAGGGCACTTCCGGACATTATAAAGAAGACGATAGTCGGATTTCATTTCCCTCAGAACGAATCGTCACCAAACTCAAAGCCGCATTGGATCGTCATCGTGAAAACTACCATCAGGGAACGATATGGTCTACCGATGCGATTTACCGCGAAACCCGTGACAAGGTAGAACATTATCAGCGCCAGGATGTTATCGGTGTTGAAATGGAGATTTCGGCATTGTTTACAGTGGCGAAGTTCCGCAAGGTAGATATTGGTGCGCTGGCTGTTGTTTCTGATGAGCTGGCTTCTTTCAAATGGCGTCCGGGATTTAAGAGGGACGAATTCAAACACGGTCGCATGACCGCCTGCACGGTGATAAAAGACGTATGCCACAAAATTTAAGTTCTCGAATCATTCAAAAAGTTGATGATTTAAGAAAAGCGCTTCACCGGCATAATTATCGCTATTATGTGCTGGATGATCCGGAAATTTCCGATGCCGAGTACGACCGGATGATGCAGGAACTTAAACAGCTGGAAGAAAACCATCCGGAGCTCACCAGTCCGGATTCACCGACGGCACGGGTGGGCGCGCCGCCGCAGGAAAAATTTGATACCGTCGCACATACGATCCCCATGCTGAGTTTGGACAACGGCTTTAATGACGAAGATATCCTTGAATTTGACGGGCGCGTAAAGCGAAATCTCGATATTCAGAGCGATATTTTATATACGGCTGAACCTAAGATGGACGGCGTTGCGGTAGAACTCATATATGAGAGCGGAAAGCTGGTAACTGCATCTACCCGGGGAGATGGCTTCACCGGAGAGTTGATCACCACCAACGTCAAAACGATCAAAGCGGTTCCGCTGGTGATGCAAACAGATAGCCGGTTCGCCTTACCGTCACGGCTTGAAATAAGAGGGGAAGTCTTCATCGGGCTTGAGGCTTTCAAAAAACTTAACACGGAACGCCTTGCGCAAGAACTGCCGCCGTTTGCTAATCCGCGAAATGCTGCCGCGGGTTCTTTACGGCAGCTGGATTCAAAAATTACGGCCACCCGGCCCCTTGAGATATATTTCTATGGGATCGGGGTTGTCGAAGACGTTGCGTTTCAATCCCATTGGCAACTCCTTAAATCTCTGAGAAACTGGGGCTTTAGAATAAATCCGTTCATTCGCCCCACCATTGGCATAAACGAAGTGCTGGATTACTATCACGATCTCAGTGAAAAACGGCATCAACTTGCTTACGACATCGATGGCGTTGTGGTTAAGGTCGACGATATTTCGTTACAGCAACGTTTGGGGGCAACGTCCCGAAGTCCAAGATGGGCGATTGCCTATAAGTTTAAAGCCGTTCAGGAAACGACAATACTTGAAGGGATTGAAGTTCAGGTCGGACGCACCGGGGTACTGACACCGGTGGCTCACCTTAAGCCCGTAAATGTCGGCGGGGTTATGGTCAGCCGGGCAACGTTGCACAATGAAGATGAAATCGAAAAAAAGGATATCCGCATAGGGGATAAGGTTCTGGTCCAGAGAGCCGGTGACGTCATTCCGGAGATCGTGAAGGTCATCACATCGAAGCGCGACGGCAGCGAGATCCCATTTAAGATGCCGGCAACATGCCCGGTCTGTGATTCGCCCGTTTTCCGCATGGAAGGCGAAGCGGCTACCCGCTGCATCAACTCGAGTTGCTCCGCGCAGGTTAAAGAGCGAATCAAACATTTTGCTTCCAAAAAAGCTTTTGATATCGATGGGCTCGGTACCAAGCTGGTTGATCAACTGGTAGATAAAAAACAGCTGGCGTCATTTGCCGATATCTTCAAATTAGATGAAAATACGCTTAGTGCATTGGAGCGCATGGGTGCCAAATCGGCTGCGAATTTGAAAAACGCCATTGAACAGAGCAAATCAATATCTTTGGCCCGTTTTCTTTTCGCTCTGGGGATCAGACATAGCGGTGAACATGTATCCGCTTTGCTTGCTGAACATTTTCCTGATCTGCAGTCGCTGATGAACTGCCCCCGTGAAGAATTGGAGGCCATTGAAGGCATCGGGCCGATTGTGGCCGAAAGTATCGACAGTTTTTTCAAGCAGGAAAAAAATCGGCGTATTATCCAGCAGATTTTGGACAGCGGTATTAAATTTAAAACGGCATCCCCCAGGAAAACCGGTAAACTTGATGGCAGCGTTTTTGTTCTGACCGGTTCACTTAAAAAATTGACGCGGTCCCAGGCCAAAGAACTGATCGAAGCCGCCGGCGGAAAGGTCAGCGGATCGGTCAGTGGCAATACGGGCTATCTGGTAGTCGGTGAATCTCCGGGCTCAAAGCTCGATCGGGCTAAAAATCTCGGGGTAAAAATTATAGATGAGGCTCAACTAAAAGAGCTGTTAAACGGTTAAACCAGAAGGCTAGAAAGCTTGGAGGCTTGGAAGCTGGGAGGTAGATATACTGATAGTTTTTTAGCCTTCCAGCCTCTTAGCTTCATAGCTTGCAAGCCAAATACTTGTGAGGTCAACATGGAAAAGCAAGTAAGGGCTCACGCCGTTATATCCGGACGGGTTCAGGGGGTGTTTTTTCGGGCGGAGACACAGCGCGCCGCTGAAGGATTTGGGGTTTCGGGATGGGTGCGCAACAAACGCGACGGCACGGTCGAAGCTGTTTTTGAAGGTCGGCAGGAAGATGTTGATGCTGCGCTTGATTGGTGCCGCCAGGGACCCAGGATGTCGCGGGTGGATAAGGTCGATGTGAATTGGCAGCAATATACGGGAGAGTTCCAAAGCTTTGATATCACCTTCTAGAACCCATCTCAAAAACGCGTCTAAGGGTCCATGGCTGTGTTGCGGATCGGCTCAAACTGCTCACATACTAACGAGTATGCTCCGCTTTTGATCCGCCCGCGCCTTGCCCTGAACCTTGATCCACATTTTTGAGATGGGTTTTAGAAACAGAACGGGCGACTTATCTTACTGATAAATCGCCCGTTATTTTTAAATTGCTTACACGGCATCCCGGAGTTTCTTGCCGGGACGGAATTTTACAACGTTGGTAGCCTTAATTTTAATCGGCGCGCCGGTCTGTGGATTGCGTCCCTTACGCGCTTTACGGCGGACCTTTTGAAATGTGCCAAAACCGACCAGCGTCACTTTGCCGCCTTTTTTCTTCAAAGCTTTGGTCACACCATCCATAAAAGAGTTCAATGCAGCTGCAGCTGCAACCTTTGAAATTTTTGCATCCTTGGCCGCTTTTTCTACCAGTTCTGCCTTTGTCATAATGCTTTACCCCCTTCTAATTTGATTTTGATGGTTTGCGTTAGTATTAACCGATCGCCTATTTTCCTGTTTCCATATAGAAAGTTAAAATCTATGTCAACAGAAATCTACATTTTACAACACTTTTTTTGAAATAGCCGCTGTTGACCTGCTGCTTGACGGGATTTGCAAGGATATATTCTCCAATTTTTCCTGAAGACCAAACGAAACGGTGCCGTTAAAAAAGAGCTTCAACGAATTGGCTGGCATCAAATTTGTGCAAATCTTCGATTTTTTCACCGATGCCGATATACTCTAATGGTATTTTCAAGGTATTGCAGATGCTTATAACAATGCCGCCTTTGGCCGTACCGTCAAGCTTGGTCAGGGCTAAGGCAGTAATGCCGAGGGCGTCGTTAAATAGTTGAGCCTGCGACAGGGCATTTTGGCCTGTGGTGGCATCCAGAATCAATAATACCTCATGGGGCGCATCCGGAATTTTCTTTGAAATGGTGCGTTTAATTTTTTTCAGCTCTTCCATCAAATTCACCTTCGTATGCAGCCTGCCGGCGGTATCAATGAGCACCATGTCGGCACCCCGCGCAAGAGCCGCTTCAACGGCATCATATGCAACTGCAGCCGGATCCGCCATTTCTTTGTGCTTGATGATCTCGGCATTTGCTCTTTCAGCCCAAATCATTAATTGCTCTATGGCGGCTGCCCGAAAGGTATCGGCCGCTGCAATGAGAACCTTTTGACCGGAAGCGGTGGCTTTGGCTGCAAGTTTGCCGATCGTGGTGGTCTTGCCGGTTCCGTTTACCCCGACGACCATGATGACCCTGGGCGAAGGCGTCGATTTTTCCGGTGGCGATCCCGTGGGCTGAAGGATGGATAAGATTTCATTCTTGAGTAGAGATTTTATTTGATCCGCATCGGTGATCTTCGAAGATGATATTTTTTCGATAAGCATTAACGCCGTCTGAACCCCGATATCCGATGTAATCAATAGTTCTTCGAGTTCTTCCAGCAGGTCATCATCGACGATTTTTTTGCCGCCAAAGACCTTATCGAAACCATCTGAGAAGGTTTGGCGGGTTTTGGCCAATTGGTCTTTTAAGCGGCGGAAATACCCGCCGGCGGAATTGAGTTCAGCTGACATTAATTGGAGGCGTGCGCGGCGTCGAAATTCACCGAGACAACTTTGGATATGCCTTTTTCTTCCATGGTAATTCCGAAGAGCGTGTCGGCAAATTCCATGCTGCGTTTGTTGTGCGTGATCATAATAATTTGTGAGTTTTCACCAATAATTTTCAGTAAATCATTAAATCGGTAAACGTTGGCGTCATCGAGGGGTGCATCGATTTCATCCAGCAGGCAAAATGCGGCCGGTTTGATTAAGAATATTGAAAATATGAAGGCAATGGCGGACAAGGCCTTTTCTCCCCCTGACAGAAGGCTCAAGCGTGTCAGCTTCTTTCCCGGTGGATGAATCATGAACTCCACACCGGTCTCCAGGGGCGAATTGGGATCCTTTAAAATAAGATTGGCCTTACCACCGCCAAAAAGCCTGGGAAAGACCTCATCTAATTTCTGATTGATCAGATCGAATGTTTCCAAAAAACGTTTTTGGGTGATCGCGTTAATTTTCTTAATTACCTTGTGCAGATCTTCAATGGCGCAAACCAGATCATTGCGTTGTTCATCAAGAAAATCAAATCGATCCTTTAGTTGTTCATATTCTCGGATGGCACCCAGATTCACATCGACGATCTTGGAAATTTTTGTTTTACAGGTGGCCAGTTCTTCTTCCATGGCCTCGATCGTCTTTTCGGAAGTCAGTTCGAGACTTTCCGGATTCTGATGGAACTCGGATTTGAGAACGGAAAATGCATTCTGATATTTTTCTTCGAGACGACTGGCGATATTTTCCTGTTTGATTTTGCGCTCGGATTGCTCAAGCTCGAGCAGTCGCACCTTCTCCAGCGTCTTTTCCCGCTTGCTCTTGATATCGGATATTTTGCTGTCGCTGTCTTGAAGTTCCGCATCGATGGCCTGGTAATGCGCTTCATTGGATTTAAGTGACTGATCAAGCGTCTCCAGGCCGCGATACATTTCAGAAAGCGTCTGTTCGTATTCGGCCACTTTCTGTTTTGAAGTTTCTTCCTTTTGGTGTTTGGCGAGAATTTCCTGGCCGATCTGCTCAAGCCGGCTTAAACTGTCGCTATGAAATTCTTTGAGTCGCCTCAAACTGTTGTTGGCATTTTCCATCTTGGCGTTCAACGCGGTCAACTGCAATTGAAGATCAACGACTTTGTTATTGTATTCGTCCAGTTCCGTCGAAACCGAGCTTATGGTTGCGGAGATATTTGAAACTCTATTTTGAGCGGCATTGACTTCAGCCGAAAGATCCGCCAGGGCCGTATTATGCTTGGTCATTTCTTCGTCGATATCGCTGGCTTCCCCCTGTAGCTGTTCTTTTTCCAGGGTTACGATTTCAAGATGGCGGGCAGCATTTTTTAGCTCTTCGGTGGCCTTGACCTGCTCTTTTTCAGCCTCAATTTCATTTTTAGCGGCATTCGTTTTCTTTTCATTGAGTTTTTGAAGCTGCGTTTCAAGATTGCGGGCCTCTGATTCCAAGGCGGCTTGATCCAAACGGGCCTTTTCCAGTTCTTTCTCCAGCTCTACACGCTGACGACCGAGATCTTTAAGTTCCTGCTTTTTGACCAGAATGCCATTTAGTTTATCTTTGCTGCCGCCGATCAAGATGCCCTGGGGTGATATGACATCACCGTTTTTGGTGACAATGGTTGTGGATGCACCATTGCGGTTGAACATCTCAAGCGCTTCGGACAAATTTTCGCTGAAGACAACATGGCCTAAAAGGGCTTTGATAATGGGTTCATAACCGGATTTGATCGTAATCTGATTTAAAAGGCTTTGCTCCGCGGCGATGTTGTCCGCCTGCTGATTTTCGACCTGTTTAACAGCCGTCACCGGTATAAACCCACTTCGCCCGGCATTGTGAGACTGCAAATACTCGATGGCTTTTAGCCCGGTTTGCTGGTCTTGCACAATAATATACTGGAGTGCGTCGCCCAGAACCGCTTCCACGGCGGTTTCATAGGTCGGCTTCGCCTCGATAATATCCGCCATGATTCCGACAATCTTGGTTGATAACTCCTGACCGATTGAAGGCCCGTCGGTGCTCGGGGGCTTCATGATGGCCTTGACGCCGTCACGGTACCACTCGTAATTGTCCTCCATCTTTTTTAAGGTATTTAATTTTGATTTAACCGTGTTATTCTCCAATTCCAGCGTCTGGGCCAATTTAACCTGTTTGCCGAGCGTTTTGTTTTTTTGCTCCAATTGACTGATGGCCGCCACGATTTCTTCCGCCAGATCATTTATATCGCGCTGAATGCTGTCCACCTGAGCACGCGCTTTTTCTTCCAACCCGCGGGACCGGGTAACTTGCTTTTTGGCCTGGGCCTGGTCTTCTTCCGCTTTTGTTATGCGTTTTTGGAGGCTTTCTTTATTGCTGATGGTGGTTTGGTAGATGTTTTTATATTGAGCTTCCCGGGCCACCAGGTCCATTAATTGCGCTTTATTGGATTCGAGATCCTGATTGAGACCCGACAATTTTTCGGTGATTGCCGCCCGCGTTCCTCTTTCCTGATCGAGTTGCGTCTTTAGCGTGGCGATTTCTTTATTCAGTTGAGAGGTTTCTTTTTCGACTTGATCCATTTCAGAAAGCATCTCGTGATTTTTTTCTTCCAGGTCAACCCGGGCGCTTTTGAGCTCCCCCGACTCCTGGGTAAGCCTTTCGATCTCCTGACGCAAATGGACCAGATCGTTCTCAATACGGTCGATGCTGCGCTGGGTTTCGAACTGATTTGATTTTTGTTCGGAGATCTCCTGATTTTTCTGCCAGCGCTTGAGTTTGATCTCTTCAACCGAGGCATCCAGCTTTTTTATCTCTGTGGTGTGGCTGACATCCAGATCCTGCAATTCGGTTAAGAGCGCATCGGTTTCTTGAATCCGGCCGGCATAGCTCTCATAATAATGCAAGCCGAGGCATATCTCGAAGGCTTTAATCTGCTTCTGATAGTTGTTGTAGATCTCTGCCTTGCGGGCCTGGCGTTTCAGACTGGCCATTTGCCGTTTAATTTCTGAAATAATGTCTGTTACGCGTAATAGATTGTTTTTAGTTAATTCGATTTTACGCAATGCCTCGATTTTGCGGTTTTTATAGCGGGTAACGCCGGCGGCTTCCTCGACAAAAAAGCGCAGTTCATCGGGGTTGGCATCGGTAATGGCGCCAATTTTACCCTGCTGGATGATGGCATAAGACTTTGATCCGAGTCCGCTACCCCAGAAGACATTGTGGATGTCCTTTAGCCGGCAGGGTTGTTTGTTTAAAAAATAGGCGCTTTCGCCGGATCGGTAGAGGCGACGGGTGAGGTTGATTTCAGTAAACTCTTTTAGCTCTTCGGGGCTGTCTCCATTTTCGTTTGACAGGGTTAACGAGACTTCAGCCATGTTCAACGGCGCTTTCCCATTGGCACCCGAGAAAATCACATCTTCCATAGCTTTACCGCGCAGTTGTCTGACGCTCTGTTCTCCCATAACCCATCTTAACGCGTCAATGACATTGCTTTTGCCGCAGCCATTGGGCCCCACAACCGCGGAGATGCCCTGCGGAAATTCAATGTTGGCTTTATCATAAAAGGATTTGAATCCGGTTACTTCAAGCTTTTTTAATTTCATATACCCAGATCTCCCCAGATCGACGACAGGATGAGCCGATCTTCATTGGAGTTTTTTTTATTATAAAAGACGAATGTCTATTTCTAAAAAAAAGGCCTTCAATCTGCCTGCCGAACCCTATTTCAGGCAAATTTTGGCTTGCAAGATGATCGGAAAGCGGTCATGATTTTCACTGAAAAATCATAGCAGGATGTGGACCGCTTGTAAAGAAAAAACACAAGTTACGGTATAATTTTAGTGGTTTGGATACAAGATGTGGGGGATATCTTTCCAGCCTCTTATTATTTTAATCCAGCTAAAACCGGGGGCACTTTTTTGGCTATGGCGACCCGATCGAGGAGGTGACGTGTCAGTCGGAATTCGACCTTCCGAAAGAGGAAGAGCACGCCGTAGACCAATCCAAGGTAAAGAAGTGCTGCGGCGATGAACAATTCATAGAACGCAAAGCTGCGTGCTGCAATAACACGGGCAACACCGGTGATATCCATTACAGTAATGATGGAAACCAGCGATGTGGCCTGCAGGAGGAAGACCACTTCATTGGTGTAAGCCGGCCATGCCAAACGGAAGGCTTTAGGCAGTATAATTCTGCGATATAATAATCCTTTAGACATGCCTGCGGCGCGTGCTGCTTCGATTTCGCCGAAGGAAACGCCTTGAATTGCCCCGCGCAGAATTTCTGCTGTGTATGCTGCTGTGTTAAGCGTAAGAGACAGGATGGCACAAAAGTGGGCCTCTCGAAAGAAAGTCCAAAGGCCGATTTGAGATAGGAATTCTTGGAATTGTCCGCTGCCGTAATAAATTAAAAAGATTTGCACGAGAAGTGGCGTGCCCCTGAAATAGAAGATGAAACCATAAACCGGCAAACGCAAAAACGGGTTGGGTGAAACTCGCATGAGCGAGAGCGGTACGGCCAGGCAGAGCCCGATGAATACGCTGATCGTGGTCAGTTCAATTGTTATCACGGCCCCGTTGAGCAATTTTGCCAAGCTGTCCCAAACGATTCCAAGATCCATTTATTAAGACCTCCTGACGCCCCTATCGGCCCAGACTTCAGCGCGTTGCTGGATGAGCATCGAAGCAATTGTTATCCCGAGGTAGATGAGCGAGGCGGCGAAATAGCAGGTAAAAGGCAGGTGGGTGGCACGCGCTGCGATATCTGCGTTGCGCATCAATTCGGGAAGTTGGATAACGGAGATAAGGGCGGTGGCTTTTATAAGAACCATCCAGACATTACCCAGCCCCGGTAGTGCAAATCGCCACATTTGGGGCAGAATGATCCTGCGAAAAGCGAGCGCGGGACCCATGCCTGCTGAGCGCGCCGCTTCGATTTGGCCCTTGGGAACTGCAAGATAGGCCCCGCGGAAGACTTCTGTTGAGAAAGCACCGTAAATGAATCCAATGGTTATTACACCGGCTGCAAAGGGATTTACATCAATAATAATTTCGTGGCCAACTGCTTTTGCGAGGTCTTGGATTACGGTGGGTATGCCGTAATAAACAAGGAGTATAAGGACGAGTTCCGGAACTCCGCGAATAACTGTCGTATAGCTGTCTGCGGCCGTACGTGGAATTTTTGCCTTTACGAGTTTGCCCCAGGCACCGATGAGTCCCAGAACAATCGCAATCGCCATGGAGAAAAGCCCGACCAGAACGGTCAATTGCGCGCCTTCCAACAAAAGCCAGCCGTATCCCTTCAAATTCAGCATAGGATTCTATCCGGTGAGCAATGCGTTTTATTGAAAGAGGCAGCAAAACCAAAAATAAAATTGCTTAGGGTCGTACTGCCTCATTTCGTAGGAGATTAATCACCGTAAACATCAAAATCAAAGTATTTGGCGTTGATTTTTTGATAGGTGCCGTTGGTTCGGATCTCTTTGATTGCCTTATTAAACCCATCGCGCAAATCGCTATCTTCCTTGCGGACAGCAATCCCAATACCTTCGCCGAACCATTTCTTATCGGAATAACCAGGTCCGACAAATTCGAAATCTTTGCCGGCCTCGGTTGCTAACAGTCCTTCAAGCAAGACAACGGAATCGGCGATAACGAGGTCGATACGGCTTGAAGTCAGGTCCATGTTGGCCTCATCCTGGGTGGCATAAGATTTGATTTTGACCGTATCACCAAAATTGTCGCGCAAAAAGTTTTCGGCGACTGTAGCGCGCTGTACCCCAACCGTTTTGCCTTTAAGCCCTTCTTTTGAAACTTTTATGCCGGCCCCCTTTTTGGCAACGAATTGGGCGGGTGTCATATAGTACTTAACGGTGAAATCAACCTTTTGTTTGCGCTCCTCGGTAATCGACATGGAAGCGATGATACAATCGAACTTTTTAGCCAGCAGACCGGGTATAAGACCATCCCAGTCCTGTACGGCAAATGTGCATTCAGCGCCCATTGTTTTGCATAACGCTTTGGCGATATCAATGTCGAATCCCTGAAGCTGACCGGCTTTATCAATGAAATTGAATGGCGGGTAGGCGCCTTCAGTACCTATTCGAATACTTTTCCAATCTTTTGCTGTGGCATTGCCTGCGATAAGTACCGCCGCAAGTAGGAAAACAACGATGAACCATTTTTTCATAAGCGACCTCCTTTTGTATACGGTTTAGGACCGGAAGATGTTCACATGTTAAAATTTACCGTGCGCATCTGCTGTTTACAGATAGCTTGCTAAGAACTGGCGGCATCGAGGGGATTTTGGATTGCTAAACATATACTTGGGTGGCCCTTCATCTTCAATGCGGCCTTCGTGCAGGAATACGACATGCGAAGATGCTTCCCGCGCGAAACCCATCTCGTGCGTCGCAATAATCATCGTGCGCCCTTCTTCTGCCAGCTGCTGCATCACCCGAAGCACCTCTCCCACCAGTTCCGGATCCAAAGCTGATGTCGGTTCGTCAAACATCAAGACATCGGGCTCCATAGCAAGCGCACGGGCGATTGCTGCGCGCTGCTTTTGGCCGCCCGAAAGTTGTTCTGGGTAATAGTTTGCCCTATCTCCAATGCCGACTTTCTCCAGCAGCTCCATGGCAAGCCCGGTGGCTTCTTTTTTGGGCTTTCGGAGGACATGAATCGGTGCTTCAACGACGTTCTGTAATACCGTCATGTGCGTCCAAAGGTTGAAATGCTGGAAAACCATGCCAAGTTTGGAACGAATGCGGTCAACCTGTTTGGGATCCGCCGGCACTGTTTCGCCCCGACGGTTTTTCTTCATGCGTATAAGCTCATCGCCTATGTAAACGTGGCCGGAATCTGGTATTTCCAATAGGTTTATGCAACGAAGAAAGGTGCTTTTGCCGGAACCGCTTGATCCAATCATCGAAATTACGTCCCCTTCAACGGTGCTGAGCGAAATGCCTTTCAATACTTCGAGATCACCAAAGTTTTTGTGGAGATCTTCAACGACCAGCGCATGTTTCACGGCCATTTTAAAGAACCCTTCCGATTTTGATATTTTATTGAGTCAAAGGTAGCATAGGATAATGCGATTTGACTGTCAAGAGGACAAAGAAAACCAAATGAGACTTATAAAAATATATCCTCAATCGAAAAGCCGGAATTGTATACTCAGCTTAGGTGTTTATTTTAGAAAACGTGCGGTTATAGCAAATATTATTGACACTTACCGATGAGGTTGGGTAAAAATGTCGTTGGCGTTTGCTTTGCGTATTTTGACCCACAAAATCAATCTTTAAGGAGACACGCATGTCGCGGAAAAAAGCGCTTAAACTGGAAGATATTTTAAAGCATCCCAAAGTGCTCCAAACCACCGACGATTTTAGTGCGGAGTTACTTGAAAGAAGACAGTATTCGCCTCCCGTGTCTACGGCGTTTTCCCAGAAATATACCCTTCTTAAAGAAACAGATCAGTTTAAGTTCACGATTCATAAAGAAGCAGAAAAGCAACTGCCCCATATTATCGATAATAAGGTACAGAAGATCGTCGGCCTTGAAACGGCCGCTGAAACCTTTGTCCGGGAATATTCTAAGCGCCGCAACATCGGTATTGTCTTTTCCGGCGGACCCGCACCCGGCGGGCATAACGTCATCGCCGGTCTTTATGATGCAGTTAAAAAAGCCAACCTCAAATCCAGGGTTTATGGATTTCTAATCGGACCGGATGGAATCATCGAAAACGAAGCAATCGATCTCCATGACGATCTGATTGATGCCTATCGCAATCTGGGCGGTTTTACCATGATCAAAACCGGCCGGACCAAAATCGACACCGCGGAAAAGATGGAACTATCCCGGGAGACCTGCAAAAAACTCAAACTGGATGCGTTGGTCATTGTGGGCGGTGACGATTCCAACACCAATGCCGCGTTTTTAGCCCAGGAAATGTTTGGCGACGGGATTCAGGTTATCGGTGTACCCAAGACAATTGACGGCGACATCCAGGTCAGAGACGACAATGGAAACGTCCTGTGTGCCATGTCTTTCGGATTCCATACCGCCGCCCGGGCGTTTGCCAATTCAATCAGCAATCTGTGCACGGATAGCAGTTCAGATGTCAAATACTGGCACGTCTGCAAAGTCATGGGCCGGGTGGCCAGCCACCTGGCGCTCGAGGTTGCTTTGCAAACGCATGCCAATCTGACGCTCATCGGGGAAGACCTGGCGGACTACATCGACGAAAACAGGCTTAAGAAGGCCCGGAAGAAAGGCTACGTTGATTACCATGGGTACGGCATGACCCTGCGGCACCTATCCCGCGTCATCTGCGATGCAATTCTGCGCCGCGCTGCGGTCGGGAAAAACTACGGCGTGATCGTCGTCCCGGAAGGCATTCTGGAGTTCATCAATGAAATTCAGGTATTTATTATAAAGCTGAACACCATCATCGCCGAATACAATCGGACTCACGATAAGGATTTCCATTCGGCCTTTGCGCTGCTTGAGGACAAGTTGGACTACTTAAGACGACTTGCCCAGCGTTCTAGAGATGATGCGTCGTTTGCACTCTGGAACGCACGGGATGAAGATCTGTTTAACGATATTCCGGCCTTTTTCCAGGAGGGCCTCTTGATGGAAAGGGACAGCCACGGCAATTTTCCCTTTTCTCAGGTTGAAACCGAAAAGGTTTTAATGGACCTCGTAAGAGATTATCTCAGCATTTTGAAAGAAGAGGGCCTTTACCGCCTGGGAATTAAGCAGGCCTATTTTGAAAAAACCCTAACACAGGCCGGGCTGGACCCCGAAGCATACGGGCCGCTGCTATTTGAAAACTACGCCGAAGGTGATTTTCTATTGAGAAAAACCGCGATTATGTCGCTAAAAACCTGCAAACAGGCGCTTGAGGGAGAAGGGCTGATAAAACAAAGCGATGTAATCCCGGCTGTTGTTGAAAAAATTTTTAAAAAATCGGTTCCTTCTTTTAAAACCCAGATTCATTTTTACGGTTATGACGGCCGAGGCAACGATCCGACCCGGTTTGATTGTATCTATACCTATAATTTGGGGCTGACCGTGTTCAGCCTGATTGCCAACGGCGCTACAGGGCAGATGGCGGCTATCCGGAATCTGGAAAAAGATTTTTCAAAATGGGAGCCGATCGGTATTCCGATAGCGCCGTTGATGCATCTTGAAGAGCGCAAAGGCAAGCTGGCTCTTGTGCTGGAAAAAAGTATCGTCAATGTCAATTCGGTTGCCTTTCAGGTCGTCAAGGCAAATCGGGAGAGATGGCTGGCGGTTAGTTCGGACGCGGATCACTTCAGAAGACCCGGCCCTATCCGGTTTACCGGCAGGAGTGAAGAGGATCGACCCATTACACTCGAGTTAAATGCGCTGGCCGATCAAAGCGATTAATCAACTTTTAGTAATACTGGCTTTCCAGCCGGGATTTTTCATTTTCATCGATGATGCCCAAATCTACGAGAAGATCACCGACTCCGGCTTCGCGAAGGTAGTCGATTTCCATGATGACCGCTGGTTTTTTTAGCTTTAAGCTGTAAAACGTGTAATGCAGGTGAAGAGAGGTTTTTTTTAGCAGATGGACCTCGGTGCCGTAAAATAGGATATGATTGCTCATTATAAAATAGCCCGCTGCCGCCAGTATCGCAATCAGAATGTATTGCTTAATTCTTGAATTCATTATATCAACTTATTTTTTTAGTTTAAAAAATGTTCATAAAACGATACCGTTATTCTAATGATAAAAATTTTATCAGAGAGGGGCGCTTTCGTCAATATTTCCAGAACCTATCTCAAAAATGCGTCTAAGTGCCCAGGGCTGCGTTGTCCCGCGAATTGAAATACTCACGTACTGCGTGTACGCTCCGTTTTCAATTCGCAGGACGCTTTGCCCTGAACCCTTAGCCACTATTTTTTGGATAGGTTCTAGTGCGCCACTGGCGCTTTTGGGTTTCTGTTTTGTTTGGGAAGTAACTCAATGAATAAATTCAAAAAAATTTTTCGTAATCGGGTTGATATGGCCGATTACATGGTTCTGACCGGAATTTTTCTGGGGGCTTTATACTGGGCACTGGAGTCTCTTCTAAACGTGTTCTCTCCGGAAGAAATCAGTTTTTATCAGGAAATATTCGGACCCAATATTAGCGAAGTCTGGCCGCGTTTAATCGTTTTTTGTCTGTTTCTAATGTTTGGTTCGCATGTACAGTTTACAATTAATGAACGTAAAAAAGCTGTAGAAGCCTTAAGAGCAAGTGAGGAAAAATACCGGACCATTCTCGAAAGCATCGAAGAAGGCTATTATGAAGTCGACCTTGATGGTTATTTCGTTTTTAGCAATGACGCATTGAGCAAAATATTAAGGGTGCCCAGGATAGATCTAAAATTTATGAACTTTTGGGATTTTATGGACGAGGAGAATACCGGACGGGTCTATGAAACATTTTTGGAATGCCGGCGCACCGGCCAGGCGGTTAAAGCCTTTGACTGCGAATTTAATATAAATGGCGCGACATTGTATATTGAAGCTTCGGTTGCTTTGCTGCGGGATTCAGAGGGCCGACCGGTCGGATATCGGGGTGTGCTGCGGGACAGGACCGAAAAGAAGAAGATGGAAATGGATCTACTGGAATCCTACCGCAAAGTTCATGAGGCCCGCACCGCAACGATTCTGGGTCTGGCCAAGCTTGCCGAGTACCGGGACGAAGGCACGGGCACCCATCTGGAAAGAATCCGCGAGTATGCCAGAATGATCGCACAGGAACTCGCCGTGAATCCTAAATTCAGCGACCGTATCGACCAGCAATATATCGACGATATTTACCAATCCTCTATTCTACATGATATCGGAAAAGTCGGCACTCCGGATGCGCTGTTGTTGAAACCCGGGGAGCTCACAAAAAAAGAGTTTGATATCATCAAACGCCACACTTTAATGGGAGGCAATGCGATCAAGGCTATCGAATTGCAGATCGAGGGAAAATCCTTCCTGGCAATGGGAAGGGAAATCGCTTTTAACCATCATGAAAAATGGGACGGGTCCGGCTATCCGCGGGGACTCAAAGGGGAAGCGATTCCCTTATCCGCCCGCATCATTGCCCTGGCAGATGTCTATGATGCATTGACGACCAAACGGTTTTACAAAGAAGCCTATTCCCACGCGAAAGCCAAGAATATGATCATCGAACTGAAGGGAAAGCATTTCGATCCTGAGATCGTTGATGCCTTTTTGGCCGTGCAAGACGAATTAAACCGCGTGCGCGAGGAGAAGCTCAAGGAAGAAGCGGTTTTGATCCAACAGCCGGTTCAGGCGCTGGGCCGGTAATCTAATTCGGGTCGACGCCGGGCAATTTGTGCAATTTCCCGCAAAATGGAATTTTTGCCGGGCCACCCCAAATTCTCGTCATCACTCAAAAATCCATTCAAGTATCCCTCCAAAATTGCCGATATAACAACCAGATCTCAAGCCGATCGGCCGGTGATTCCTTAAGGTCTTTGGGCGGTTCAATCTTCTTCCGATTTTAAGTTTTAAGGACAAATCGAATTGAATTGTTATTTGCCAGGGTTGTGGGTGTGGCCGCCTGAGACCGTGTTGCCATCTTTTCGGCTTTTGAAACAACTTCTAAGCAAGGATTGAATCGTTCCTATGACGGACTTTGAGGCCAAACAATTCGGCAAGTATCAGCTGCTGGACAAAATCGCTGTGGGCGGTATGGCCGAATTGTATCGAGCCAGAGTTACCCGGGACTATGGCTTTGAGAAGCAGGTTGCCATAAAAAAAATATTGCCTCATCTCTCCGATGAAGGCAATCTGGTAAAGGCCTTTATTGATGAGGCCAAACTCGCGGCATTGCTGCAGCACGAAAATATCGTGCAGATTTATGACTTTGGCAATCTGAATGGCGAATACTTTATCGCCATGGAATACCTGTTTGGCAAAGATCTGCGCAAGCTGACTTACAAGGCGAAAGAAAAAGGCGTCCCCATTGATCTGGAAAGCACCCTCTACATAATTTCCCGCGTTTGTGCCGGTCTTGATTACTCTCATAATCTTAAAGATTTAAAGGGCAAACCGCTAAATATCATCCACCGCGATATCAACCCTCAAAATATTTTCATCACCTATGAGGGACAGGTGAAAATTATTGATTTTGGCATCGCCAAGGCCGCCAGTCACAACAGCACAACCCACGAGGGGCTGATTAAGGGTAAACTGGCCTATATGTCCCCGGAACAGGCTAACGGCCAAACAATTGACCGCCGCTCCGATATCTTTTCCACCGGCATCATTCTCTATGAGCTGTTGTCAGGTCAGCGGATGTTTCAGGGAGAAGTCATGCACATTTATTCTCAGGTGCGTGATGCGGCCTATAAACCTCTGGAAAGCCTGGTGCCCGATCTACCCGCGAGACTGCATGACGTCGTCCAGCATGCCCTGGCCAAGGAACCGGATGAACGCTATCAGAGCTGTGGGGAAATGCTCGCCGATTTGGAGGAATGCATTTATGCGCTTTCTTTCCGACCCAATGCGAGAAATTTTGCCAATTGTGTTAAAGATCTTTTCAAACAGGAACTCGCTGCGGAAGAAAACGCCTTATTCGCAAACACCGAGATTTATGGTGTCGTGCCAACCGATTTTGCTGATGATTCATTGCCGGACGAAGCCACCGGTAATGAGACAATTGCGCTTGACGTTCCCAAAATGCCAGTTGAATTTCAGTATAACATCTGGCGAATCGGATTGGTGGTCACCATGGTCATCATCGGTTTTGTGTTTGACCTAAGCCTGGCAAAATTGCCGTTTACCCCATCAGATCGCTTGGTTTCGGCCTATTCGATTGAACCGCCGGCGCTGCAACCGAATCCGACCGAAGATAAAATAGAAGCGGCAAAAGCTGCCCTTCAAAACAAAGAGTTTTCCGTGGCGCTGGCGCTTTTGGATGAAATTTGGGCCGGAGATCCATCTCTGGAAAAAAAGATTTCGGCTGCTTATTCAGAGGCGCTGCTGGGTCTGGCAACCCATGTGATGTCCAAAGATCCTGATGCGGCCAAAGCCTATCTGGTGAGAGCGCTGGAAGTGGATCCTGCCAGTATATCGGTGCTGTCGCAACTCGGATATATTTATGTCCGCCATAAGGATTATCCGCAGGCTATTGAAACCTATAAAAAAGTTGCCGAACTCGATCCGGGGCGTGCGGACACCTTTTTTAACCTCGGATATATCTATGCGGTTACCGAAAACTATCCCGAAGCAAAGGAAATGTATTACCGGGTGGTCGAGCTCGCGCCTGACTTTCTTGATGAAGCCCTGTTTAATCTTGCAATGGTCCAGGCTCAACTTGGCGAACGCGATAAATGCATCGAAAGCCTGCAGAAAGCCATTGAGGTCAATCCCGCCAATGCGTCAGCTCTGGCCTATTTAAAGCAACTAAAAGAATAAAAGGAGTCAATCCCATGAAGTGTTTTGTTAGAAACGGAATTCGAACCGGCATCATCGGGGCTTTTGTGATTATCATGCTCTTTGGCTGTGCCGGCGTAAACCAAAAAATGGAGGATATGGGCGTTAACCAAAAATACGAGACTTCGAAAACGTGGATTAAAGCAAAATGGAATGCGATGGGTTCCAAACTCTCATCCTCAGATGACGAAGAAACGCCGGTCGAAAGCCAGGACCAGGACCCGAATTCTTCGGAAGACGATGTCGCCAAACTGCAACCCGATTATTTTGAGCACACGGTACGGTGGCGGGGTGAAAGCCTGTCACTGATCGCGCGGTGGTACACGGGCCATATGGAAAACTGGAAAGCCCTGGCCCAGGCAAATCCGGATCTCAATCCCAATCGAATCATTGTAGGGAACGTGATATACATCCCTCAGGAAATGATGAATACCAGCGCGCTTTTGCCCCGCAAGGTGGCTGCTAAAAGCCTGAAAAATTATTTTGCCCATACGGTGCGGGAGCCGGGTGAAAAATTGACGGCTATCGCCGGGTGGTACACCGGAGATGTTGGAAACTTCAAAGCGTTGGCGAAGGCCAATCCCGACATCGATCCTGAATTTTTGCTGGTCGGCAACGAAATTTATATTCCGGCGGAATTGCTAAAAACGCGCGAGCCCCTGAAAGAGAAATCGATTCAGGTTTCAACATCCCAGCCGGCGCAGGAACCGGCCGAATCGAATGCTTCTGCCGAGCCAAAAAAAATACAACTGTTTGGTCCCAAGCAGTTTCCGGCGCATTAAAGCTTATTACCTGAATCTTGCATAAAAATTAACCGGTGCTTTATGAAACAGGGCCGGTTTTTATTTCGCATTATGAATATTTATTCAGTATTCATTCTTGCCTTAGTATATTCATTTTGAATATCCGATTTCTTGATTCTTGAAAAATCAAAATTATAATTTATTGAAATAAATAGAAATTAATTTTTTATTTATTTTTGGCGTCATAGAATTTTCCTTGACAGGATAGTCTTGCGTTTGTTAGATGAATGAATACTCATTCATTACATATATCCATTATCGACGAGGAGGTTATCATGCCGAGAAAGATTAAATCCGCTGCTGTCGTCGGCTCGGGAGTTATGGGTGGTGGTATTGCAGCCCTGCTGGCCGGGGCCGGTATAAAAACATTATTACTGGATATTGTGCCCCCGGATTTAAAGGCGTCGGAAAAAAATGATCCGCTGGCACGCAACCGAATTGTAAAGGCCGGTCTGGACGCAGCCTTGATGAACAAACCGGCGCTTTTTATGTCTGCCGGCGATGCCGAGCTGATTAAGATCGGCAATCTGGAAGATGATTTTGAAAAAATGGCAGACTGCGATTGGATTGTTGAGGTCGTTGTTGAAAACCTGAAGATTAAACAGGCGCTATTAGAGCGGATCGAAGCGGTTCGTAAACAAGGCACCATAGTTTCTACAAATACATCCGGTATTCCTTTGAAGGCCATGTCCAAAGGGCGCAACAAGGAATTTAAGCAACAGTTCCTGGGAACCCATTTTTTTAACCCGGTGCGCTACATGAAGCTTTTGGAAATTATTCCGGGAGAAGAAACCCTGCCGGAAACGCTTGAATTCATGGCAGATTTTGGAGAACGGATTTTAGGCAAAGGTATTGTGTGGGCCAAAGACACCCCGAATTTTGTCGGCAACCGCATCGGGGTGCAGGCAATGGTGAAAGTAATGCGGCTGATGCTGGAAGAAGGCATCAGCATTGCGGAGGTGGATGCACTTTTCGGACCGGCCATGGGACGTCCCAAGACGGGCATGTTTAAAACAGCCGATATTGTGGGCCTGGATACCCTGGCCCATGTGGCTAAAAATACGTACGCGATGATCGAAGGTGATGAGGATCGCGAAAGTTTTGTCCTGCCTGAATTCGTAAACAAAATGATCGCAAAGAATTTGTTGGGTAAAAAAAGCCAGAGCGGGTTTTATAAAACCGAGCTTACACCCGAATGGCAGAAAATCCGCAAAGTGATTGATCCGCTAACGCTTGATTACGCAGATGCCCGGCCGCCCGATTTGCCCTGCCTGGCGGCGGCTCAAAAAGCCAAGACCCTGCCGGAAAAGATGCAGGCGATTGTGTATGGTGAAGACAGGGGCGCTAATTTTGCCTGGAAGGCCGTTGCCGGCAATCTGATCTATGCCGCCAACCGGATTCCGGAAATTTCCGACACCATCGTCGATATTGACAATGCCATGAAGTGGGGCTTCAACCTGGAAATGGGCCCTTTTGAAACCTGGGATGCCATCGGGCTGGAAGCCTCTGTTGCGCGAATGCAAAAAGACGGATTTGATGTTCCGGACAAAATCCAAAAGATGCTCGAAGACGGACACACTTCCTTTTATAAAATTCAAAATGGAACCGTTTTTTTCTACGATTTTGAGTCCCAAAAGTATAAAGAACGGATTGTGAGTAAAAATATCGTTTCGCTGGCATCTTTGAAGGCCAATGAAAAGGTCGTCAAAACCTCGGATTCGGCGACTTTGATCGATCTGGATGGCGGCGTCTTCTGCCTCGAATTTCACACGAAGATGAATTCGTTGAATCAGCAAATTATTGAAGCCCTACATGAAGCCCGAGAATTTGTTGATAGCGAAGGCGTCGGATTGGTCATCGGCAATCAGGCCGGCGGCATGCCGGGCGCCTTTTCAGCCGGGGCGAATCTGGACGATGTGGCCGCCGCCGCAAAGGCCAACCAATATGACGGCATCGAACGGATGATTAAAGATTTGCAATACGGACTCCAGAATCTCCGGTATGCTTCATTTCCGGTCGTCAGCGCGCCCTATGGTTTGACGCTCGGCGGCGGATGTGAGGTATGCCTGGCGTCGGACAGGATTGTGGCCCATGCAGAGCTGTATATGGGACAGGTGGAAATCGGTGTGGGGCTGCTCCCCGCCGGCGGCGCCTGTTTGAATCTGATGAAAAAATTCTTAGGTTCGGTGCCCGACGCGGTAACCGATCTTGACCTGGCGAAATTTTTCCTGCCGGTCTTTATGGCAATCGCCATGGCCAAAGTTTCAACATCGGCCGCGGATGCCCGGGCCAATGGCTTTTTAGGTCCCCGCGATCGCATCGTCTTCAACCGGGACTACCTGATCGGCGAGGCCAAGAAAGATGTCCTGAAATTGGTCGATGAAGGGTATGCACCGCCGCCCAAACGTAAGATCAAAGTATTGGGTCAGGCCGCCCAGGGCATGGTGAATGCGGAAATATCCAACATGCTCAACGGAAAGTTTATTTCCGAGTATGACGCTTTTCTGGCGAAAAAGATCGCCTATGTTATCAGTGGCGGCGATGTGCGCGATAATGCGCAAATCGAGGAAGATGTCATCCTGACGCTCGAACGCCAGGCCTTCATCGCGCTTTTAAAAGAAGAAAAGACCCTGGCGCGCATTGAGCATCTGCTCGCCACAGGTAAACCGCTCAGAAACTAAATCCTTAGTCAAGCGGTATCGAAAAATTTTGGGGATAAATTTAAAATGGTGAGGGCCAGCAACACTAAAATTCGAATATCGAATCTCGAAATCCGAAACAATTTCGAATTTCGTGTTTCGGATTTGAAAATTTTGATCGGCCCAACTTGGCATTGTTAATTTAGGGAGGGTAATAAAAATGAGAGATGCATATATTGTTACTTCGCTACGAACTCCGGGGTGCAAGCGCAAAAAAGGGGCGTTTAAGGATACCCGGCCCGAGGATTTGTTGTCTTTTATTTTGAACGCGGCTGTTGAAAAAACTGAAAATCTGGAAAAAAAAGATGTGGAAGACATTATGATCGGCTGCTCCTTTCCGGAGGCCGAGCAGGGACTCAATATCGGCCGGATCGCGCCTCAAATCGCCGGTTTTCCGGTGGATGTGACCGGCGCCACCGTCAACCGTTTCTGCGCCTCCGGTCTGGAAGCCATTGCCCAATCCGCACTGCGGGTGATGGCCGGCTGGTCGGATATTGTTGTCGGCGGGGGCCTGGAATCCATGACCTATGTCCCCATGGGGGGCAACCTCCCACGGCCCCATCCGGAATATACCCGAAAAATGGCCGATCTGTATGTCTCCATGGGTGTTACCGCTGAAAATGTGGCCAGCCGTTACAAGGTATCCCGTGAGGCCCAGGACGAATTTGCCTATCAATCCCAGATGAAAGCGGCCGAGGCTAAAAACAAAAAGCGCTATCAGGAAATTGTGCCCACGCCGGCCAGCAAATATGTCCTTCAAAAGGACGGGACTTTCAAAAAAGAAACTTTTTTACAGGATTTTGATGACGGCATCCGCGAGGAGACCACCCTGGAGGGGCTGGCGGGTCTCAATCCGGTCTTTGCCGCCGGCGGGACCGTAACGGCCGGCAACTCCTCCCAGATGACCGACGGTGCCGCAGCCAGCGTCATTATGAGTGAAGGCAAAGTCAAGGCCCTGGGCGTCAAGCCGATTGCCAAATTTAAGTGTTATACCACCGTGGGCTGCCAGCCCGATGAAATGGGCATCGGGCCGGCGCTGGCCATCCCCAAGCTATTGAAAATGGCCGGAATGGATTTAAAAGACATCGGCCTGTTTGAAATCAACGAAGCCTTTGCCTCCCAGGCCCTTTACTGTGTCAATGAACTTGGAATCGAAATGCAAAACGTCAACATCCATGGCGGCGCGATAGCCCTTGGGCATCCGCTGGGCTGTACCGGCGCCAAACTTTGCGCCACCCTGCTCAACAACATGCAGGAGCGCGGCGTCAAATACGGCGTGGAGTCCATGTGCATTGGCGGCGGTATGGGAGCGGCGGCCTTGTTTGAATTGTGTGACTGAGGTTTGGGGACAGAGGCGGTCTGATCAATTAAAAATGTCATTATCGAGGACTAATACGAGGACGAGTACAAGGACGACGATGAGTACGAAACGCAGAAAGACCGCCTCACCTCATATTCGTCCTCGTTAGCTCGCGTCCAAGAGCCTCTCGAGCCCCCATAAAATGCTCATCCTCCGGGATGTTCGACGGACTGGGGGAGCTTCATTTTTCCGATGTGACCTGCAAAAAGACCCGCTCGTTTTCCCAGCTCATTTCTAATAGCCCGGCAACATCTGTCTCCTCATTATTCAAATGAATGGCAATGCAGGCAGGTTTTAAATCTTCCGAGTTGCGCAGCGCAAAATCCTGGAACGTATTGCCTTCAATAATAACGCCTTTCTGCAAAAACACCGGTCCCAGCTCTTTTGCAATCAGATTAAATAATTTAAGCTTGACCTCGATCTGCCTGTCGTGGTGTCCTGATGCGTCTGCCACATAGGAAATCTGACTTCGCATGCCTGCAAAAACGCCTTCCTTGCGAAACGTGGAACCCACCATTCCCGGCATGGCAGCCGAAAGGGCCAGGACAGCCCCATTTTGGAGCGTGGCAGATTTGCTGTCATCCACGGCTTTACCGTTCAGGAAGATCGTTTGGATCCGATCATCGATGTATGCTTGCGGAATACCAAATTCCTGACTGAGCAAATCATTTATGCTGCAGCCTGCTTTAGCAATGACGGAAAAACCTGCTGAAAGCAAACTGAAGAAACGCGAAACTGACTCGGCCGCGATGTTCATGCAGATATGAGATTTGAAGGGCGTGTTGGCGGGATGTTGGCCTTCGTTTATGATGCGCTTTTCCATATCAATTAATCCAATGGCGTGAAACATGAGTTATAAATATTGCGTAGAAAAATGGGGAGACCCGCTTCGGGGCTCCCCATTGGCACCAAATCAGATGCGCGCTGGATTAATAGTTATGGACCTGATCCAACTCCTCGTCCGTAACCGCAAAGGTCACGTTATGCGGTGAGAGCTGCTCTTTTTTGAAGTAATCCGGCAGGCGGTCATCTTTATTGGTAAATCCCGCCGCGGCGTTAAAGTCTCTTTCCAGCTTGAGGATTTTCATCCCCAGTGCATTGACATCATCGGCCGTGAGATTCGCTCCGGCAAATGAATTGATCAAATCCAGCAATGCCTGGAATGTATCTGCCTGGTCCAAAATGGCAAATGCAATAAATACGCACATTCCGGTCGAATCGACCGCAGCCGTGGCAATCTGCAGATTCCTGGAGAGCTCAACCTGTCCCTCGGCCTTCAACGGATCGACGGTGCCACCGACGCCTAATATATTTGCCGTCACAGCATAGCCTGCGGTGTGGTCGGCACCCATGGTGGTGGTGGCGTAAGTAACCCCAATGCCCTGAACGGCTCTGGGGTCATAGGCCGGCATGGCCTGGCCCTTGACGACCGGCACTCTCTCAACGCCGAATACTTTGCCGGTAACCGCCGCACCATTTC
>Ga0209536_100000523_pt1 | contig 61980 bp, 57 predicted proteins | sample DeeMarSeWOR28_12_FD_187461 | JGI IMG/M metagenome (GOLD analysis project Ga0209536, IMG submission 187461) | Marine sediment microbial communities from White Oak River estuary, North Carolina - WOR-2-8_12 (SPAdes) (version 2) | ecosystem: Environmental > Aquatic > Marine > Intertidal zone >...
GGGAGCGGTCAGAGCGTCCCCCAGGAACTTGAGCTCCTTTTCGATCAGGAAACCGGCATAAGCCGGCAGATCATGGGCGATCCCCTCGGTCGAGGCATGCGCCCGGTGGACCGTGCCAAAGGCGTCCGAAACGTAGATGTCGGCCAGTGAGGCCAGCTCCTTGGCGAATTTGGGGTCGTTCTTTTCCTCTTCCTTGTGGAAGCGCAGGTTCTCAAGCAGGAGAACGTCCCCATCTTTCAGACCATCAACCAGTTTCTTGACCTCCGGCCCGACGCAATCCGGCGCCATCTGAACTGGCTTTTTCAGCAGCTCGGCCAGCTTTTTACGGACCGGTGCCAGGCTGAACTCCGGTTTGGCCTGTCCCTTTGGCCTGCCTAAATGAGAGGCCAGGATAACCCTGGCCTCTTTCTTGATCAGATACTCGATCGTGGGCAAAGCCGCCTTGATCCGCTTGTCCGACGTTATGTTCTGCTTGTCATCCAGCGGAACGTTGAAGTCGCAGCGGACAAAGATCCTTTTGCCCTTTAATTCCTTATCCGGGATATCCGCGACCGTCTTCTTCGCCAAGGGATCTCTCCTTAAAGCTTAGCGGCCATCAATTTGACCAGGTCGTTCATGCGGCAGGAGAAGCCCCACTCATTGTCGTACCAGGAGGCCACTTTGACGAACTTGTCGCCGATCTGCATGGTCAGGGGAGCGTCAAAGATCGACGAAAGCGGGTTGCCGATGATGTCCACCGAAACGATCGGGTCCTCGGTGTAGCCGAGGATGCCCTTCATCTCTGTGGTGGCGGCTTTCTTGACCGCAGCGTTGATCTCCTGGACCGTAGCGCCCTTTTTGAGCTCTACCGTGAGGTCGACCACCGAGGCGTCAAAGGTGGGAACGCGCATGGCAAAGCCGTTGAGCTTGCCTTTTAGTTCCGGAATAACCAACCCCACCGCTTTGGCCGCGCCGGTGGTGGTGGGGATGATGGACATGGCGGCCGCCCGCGCCCTTCTTAGGTCCTTGTGCGGCAGGTCCAGTATCTGCTGGTCATTGGTGTAGGAGTGCACCGTGGTCATCAATCCCTGTACGATCCCGAACTCGCGATGCAGAACCTTGGCCACGGGAGCCAGACAGTTGGTAGTGCAGGAAGCGTTGGAAACTATATCATCGGCCTTGGCATCATAGCTGTCATCGTTCACGCCCATGACAAGGGTTTTCATCTCTCCCTTGGCCGGTGCGGAAAGGATGACCTTCTTTGCGCCCGCCTTCAGGTGTAGGCCGGCCTTTTCCTTGTCCCGGAAAATGCCGGTGCATTCCAGCACGATGTCAACGCCCAGGTCCTTCCAGGGCAGCTTGGCAGGGTCCTTTTCGGAAAATACTTTGATCTTTTTACCCGCCAGGCTGATCTCACCCTGCCCTGCCTTGACCTCTTCCCCCAACACTCCGTGAACGGAGTCATATTTCAATAGATACGCCAGGGTCTTTGCATCCGTAAGGTCGTTCACCGCCACAAACTCCATATCCTTGCCCCCCAGATCCAGCGCCGCCCTGACCACGTTCCTGCCGATACGCCCGAAACCGTTTATACCGATCCTGACCATTATCCTTTCCCCCTTTCAGAAAATTCGCAAATCAAGGCGAAATTATAGCTTATTACCAAGAGAGTGTCAACCGTGATATAATCTTGTGCCATGGACGACAACCTTTCCTGGAAGATCATTTATCTTGCCGCCATCTTCTCGATGGTCGTGATGGTCTTTGCCTATTTCATGATCTCGCCCCAGGAATCGGCTTTCTTCACCGAAGAGAAGATGGAAAAGATCGCGGAATTCAAGAACACGCGCGTGGCGGGCCGCAAAGCCGGCAAAAAGGTGTGGGAATTTTTCGCGGAAGAGGGCTGGACCACCAAGGACCGCGAGGTTACTTTTCTTTTCCGCGTGAGCAAGGGCAGCATGTACATGGCGGGCAAGCTGGTGGTCAACCGGCTCAAGGCTCCCTGGGCCAAGACCTACCAGCGCTCGGAGATCGTGGAGGTCTTTGGCTACGCTGACGAAAAAAAGAAAGGCCCCAGCCGCCTCAGCGGTTACATAGAACTGGGACGGATCTCGGATAAACCCAGGGAAGCGGCAGAATGGACCCGGCTGGTATCAGACCACCTTAAATACATCCCTGCCCTCAAGCGCACGGAGATCAGCGATAACGTAAAGCTCTTTAAAAAGGACAGCTCCATCTTTGCCCAAAAGATCACGGTCGAGCATGAGGAAAAGATCGCCTATATCACCGGCGGGGCAACGCTGGTCCGGCCTGACGGTAAACTGACCGCGGAAACCATGCGCTACCACGGCGAGAGCGAGGATCTTGTGGCGCAAGGAGGCGTGGCCGTCAACCTCCAGGAGGGTGCGCTCAAGACCCGGATAAAGTCCAGCTCCGCATCCTTTTCCATCGACATGTCCAAGGACATGGTGCTCTCCGGCAACCCGGAGGTCATCCAGGGCAAAAAGGCGGCGGTGGGCCAGCGGGCGGTCTACTCGCAGCGCAAAAAGGAACTGCTCCTGTCCGGTGAGGCCAAGGCCGTGTTCGAAAAAGCGGCGGTCATACTCAAGGAAGGAACAGCCGGAAAGCTCAGGAACCCGGAGGGCCAAAAGATCCTTAAAGAAAAGACCGTGCTCACAGCCGAGGAGATCGTCTTTGCCACCGACAGCGGGGATGCCCGGGCGACGGGGTCGGTCCATGTTAGCCAGAAAGGCCGCGAGGCAAGATCGGAGCGGGCCGTCTATGACGACCAGAATGAGGCCCTGGAGCTGACCGGCAATGTCCACATGAAAAAGGAAGCAGAGTGGGTCAGCGCCAGGAAGGTCGTGGTCTCGGTGAAAGACGAGACCTTTGAGGCCTTCGGAGAAGTTGAGGCGCAATTAAAGCTCTAAAACCTCACCCCCTATCCCCAAAGTCGAGGGTGAGGATCAGAAGATCAGCTTCCTTCGCCGCATGGCGATGCTCTGCAGCATTCCCACCGCCATCATGTTCATCAGCAACGAAGACCCCCCAAAGCTTAAGAAAGGCAGCGGCATGCCCACCACCGGTAAAAGGCCCAGCGTCATCCCGATGTTGGCAAAGACATGAAAAGCGGTCATGACCACGATGCCGGAAGCGAGCATGGCGCCGAAGGGATCGGTGGCCTCCTCCGCGATGACCAATCCGCGCCAGATGAACACGGCGAAAAGCGAGAGGGTAATGAACGCCCCGATAAAGCCGAACTCCTCGCCCACCGCAGCGAACACGAAGTCCGAATGCTGCTCGGGAATGAACTGGAGCTGGGTCTGGGTGCCGTGCAGGAACCCCTTGCCGAAGATCCCGCCGCTGCCGACCGCGATCAGGGACTGCAGGCTGTGGTATCCCGCGCCCTGGGGATCGGAAGAAGGGTCAAGAAAGGAAAGGATGCGCTGCTTTTGGTACCCTTTGAGCATTCCCCAGATATAGGGTAAAGCTATCCCCACGGCAATGTTGGCTCCGAGGATAAGTATCCAGTCCCAGAGCGAGGCCTTGCTCAGGAAAAGCAGGGCCGCGAGCAGCACCAGATAGGCGATCCAAACATAGATAAACGGCCGCAGCATGATCGAGACCATGGGGGTCACCATCAGGATAAGGAGCTTGTTGGAAAAGCCGGAAGCTGCCACCATCCCGACCAGGATAAACGCAAAGACCAGAGCCGTACCCAGGTCCGGCTGCTTGAATATCAGCAAAAAAGGGATCCCGACCATGGCCAGAAGCAGGCCGGCGTCCCAAACGCTGACCATCTCCTTTTTTTTTGCGAAAAAGGCCGCCAGGCAAAGCACGATGATGATCTTGGATATTTCCGAAGGCTGGAATGAGAACACACCCAACTGGAACCAGCGCTGAGCGCTTTCCCTGCCCGATCCGATGAAAAGGATGAGCACCAGTGACCCGATCATGAGCAGATAGAAAAGAACAGACATCTTCTTGAGGTGCTTGTAATCTATGTAAGCGAAGACCGCAAGCCCCACCCCGCCCACAAGCAGGGAAAGCAGCTGGCGTTTAAGGTAGAAAAGCGGGTCGCCCCCCAGCTTCAGCTGCAGGGAATAAGTGGTGCTGAAGATCGCCAGGAACCCGATGACGGTCAGGCCCCCGAACGCGATCCAGAGCAGAAGGTCGGACAATTTCAGCATGCGGAAATTTATCATGCCGCTAACTCGATGGCCCGGAGCATGGCCCGGGCCTTGTTGATGGTCTCTTTATATTCCTCCGCGGGCACGGAATCCGCCACGATCCCCGCCCCCACCTGGATATACGCCTTATCTTCCTTGAAGATAATGGTCCGGATGGTAATGCCGGTGTCCATTTCTCCGGAAAAGCCAAAATACCCCACACAGCCGGCGTAAGGACCGCGCTTGACATTCTCCAGCTCGTCAATGATCTCCATGGCCCGGACCTTGGGCGCTCCGCTGACCGTTCCCGCCGGGAACGTGGCCCGGAGCAGGTCCACCGCATCCATGCTTTTTTCTAATTTGCCGGCGACGTTGCTCACGATATGCATGACATGGGAATACCTTTCGATGACCATCTCCTCGGTGACCCGGACGGTGCCAAACTCACAGACCCGCCCCAGATCGTTGCGCCCCAGGTCCACCAGCATGATATGCTCTGCTCTTTCTTTTTCCGAAGCCAGCAGTTCTTCTTCCAATCTCTGGTCCTCTTTTTTATCCTTGCCCCGCCTGCGGGTACCGGCGATCGGCCGCACGGTCGCCTCTCCACCCTCAAGCCTGACCATGACCTCAGGGGACGATCCGGCGATCCGGATCCCGCCCAGCTTGAGATAGAACATATAGGGCGAAGGGTTGATGGTCCGCAGGACCCGATAGACATCAAAGGGATCGACCCGGCACTCGGTCTCGAGCCGCTGGGACGGCACTACCTGGATGATGTCGCCGGCGCGGATATATTCCCTGGCCTTTTCCACCACCGCCTCGAACTGCGGCTGCGTCATGTTCGAAGAGAATTTCATCTCCCCTTTTCCGGCGCCCGGGACTTTTTTCAGTTCGACCGCCTTCTTCAGTTTCGCTTCCAGCCCATCGATCTGGGAACACGCCTGCTGGTACGCATTTGCCGCGTCACCCCTGACCTCCGCGTTGGAGATGATAAGGACCTTGCGTTTAACATGGTCAAAGGCCAGCAGCGTTTCTGTCAGCAGGAACACCATGGGAGGAAGCTTCAGCTTGTCCGGGTTCTTGTCCGGCAGCTCCTCGATCTGGCGGACCATGTCATAGCTGACATAGCCGACCAGCCCACCATGGAAACGCGGAAGACCGGGGACCGCCACCGGCTTAAAGCGGGAGAGCGCCTTTCTGACCTCCTCAAAGGACCTGACGGAATGAAGGTCTTTCTTTGTAACGCTTCCCAGGAAGGAATAACGCGCGATCTTCTCCTCGCCTTCGATGGACTCGAGCAGGAAGGAATATTCCCCCTCGATCTTCTTGAAAGCCGAAACCGGGGTTTCCTTGCCGACCCCGATCTCCTTATAGACCGGGATCAAGTTCCCTTTTTTGGAAAATTCTATAAATTCATCTTTTCCGGGATAATACATATTCAGCGATCTCCCTTAAGGGACCTGCCTTACGGCCAAAAATATCCAGCGCTTTTATGGCTTTATCTCTTCCGTGTGCAGCCAATTTCTTTGATCTATCCAGTCCCACAACATAAGGAAACCCTTTGCGCACATCCGCCCTGACCGGTTTTCCCAGCTTTTTCCGGGTCGAAGTCGCGTCCAGTATATCATCTGCGATCTGGAAGGCAAGGCCAAGGTGAAGAGCATAAGACGTGAGCGCCTTCAATTGTTTTGGCCTGGCGCCTAAATGGATGCCGGAAGACCGCACGCACGCGCAGAGCAGGGCCGCGGTCTTGTTCCGGTGGATGTCCATCAGCTTGTTCAAGCCGATCTTTTTACCTTCGGACTCCATGTCCATGACCTGGCCAACGACCACTCGCATCAGCGCCTCCCCGATCTCGGACACGATGCGTGCATTCCCGGTCTCTTTTGCCAGGACCTCGAAGGCTAAAGTATTCAGCGCATCGCCCGCCAGGATGGCGGTCGCCTCGTCGAACTTCTTATGGCAGGTCAGCTTTCCCCGGCGGTAATTACTGTTGTCCATGGCCGGCAGATCGTCATGGATCAAAGTGAAGGCATGAAGCATTTCAATGGCGCAGGCAATAGGTATGACCTTTTTGGGATCACCGCCAAGGGCACTGGCGGTGGCAAGACACAGCCTGGGCCGGAACCGCTTGCCCCCTGCAAAAATTGAATAGCGCATGGCTCGAGCCAGTTTGCCCTTTTTTGGCAAATATTTATCCAATTTGTTATTTATGATATTTAATTCGTCATTCTTCATTTTAAATTCGTCATTACTGCCTGACGGTAATGCCTTTATTGGCCAGATAATCCTTGATCTCCTTTATACTGAGCTCGCGATAATGCAAAAGCGATGCCAAAAGCGCCGCATCCGCCCGGCCCTTGACAAATGCCTCATAGAGATGGTCTATCTTGCCCGCCCCTCCCGAGGCGATCACCGGGACCCGGACCGCATCCGCTACAGCGCGCGTCAACTCCAGTTCATAGCCGGCCTTGGTGCCGTCGCGGTCCATGCTGGTCAGCAGGAACTCCCCTGCCCCCAGTGATTCTGCCTTCTTGGCCCATTCCACTGCATCCAGGCTGGTGGGCGTCCTTCCGCCGTGAGTGTAGACTTCCCATTGCTTATCGCCAGTTTTCTTGGCATCGATGGCAACGACCACGCACTGGCTGCCGAACTTTTCCGCCCCCTTCTTGATAAGGTTGGGATCATTGACCGCGGCAGTGTTGATGGAAACCTTGTCCGCCCCCGCGACCAGGAGCTTGCGCATGGTCTCGATATCGTTTATCCCTCCGCCTACGGTAAAGGGGATATATATCTTCTCCGCCACCCGCTTGACCACGTCCAGCATGATGTACCTTTTGTCCGAGGAGGCGGTGATGTCCAGGAATACCAGTTCGTCCGCTCCTTCTTTGTCATAGATGGCGGCGAGCTCAACGGGATCTCCGGCGTCCTTGAGGTCGACGAACTTCACCCCTTTGACCACCCGACCCTCGGTCACATCCAGGCACGGGATAATGCGTTTGGCCAGCATCTACCACATCCTCCCTTCGATCTGCAGGAGCCTGCGTTTTAATTCGACCCCGCCGGAAAAACCGCCCAAATCGCCGGATTTATTTATGACACGGTGGCAGGGAATAATAATAGGCAGGCGGTTGCGCTTCAATGCCTGTCCGACCGCCCGCACCTCTTTGGGACTGCCCACTTGCTTGGCCACCCAGTCGTAAGACCTCACCTCTCCATAAGGGATCCCGTAGACCGTATCCCACACTCTCATTTCAAAAGGGGTCGCTCCGCCGACGTCGAATTCTTCCCTGAAAAAGACCCTCTTGCCGGTCAAATAATCACCAAGCTTCCGGGTGATGCCCGACAGTCCCTTCTCATCCCTGAAAAGCTCGACCGCATAATGTTTTTCCAGTTCTTTTTTGATCTCTTGCTCGCTCTTGCGCGGCAAAATTATCATGTGCAGACCTTTGGGGGAGACCACCAACCCCATCTGGCCGAGCACGGTCTTGAATATCGAGTATTTATACACGGGTTAACAAACCCTGCCCTTTAAGAAGAACTTATCGATCTTGCCCATTGAAGTGTTGATCACATGCTTCTCGGACAATCCCGCTTCTTTGATAAGTTTGAGGGCCTGAGCAAAATCGCCCAGCATGGCAGTTATATGCGAATCGCTGCCGATGACCACCCGCCAGTCCTGGCGCTTCACCTCTTTGGCAAACAGCAGACATTTGTCCCAGCTGCCGGCACGGCTCACAAAGGAACTGTTATTGATCTCGATCGCGACCTTCTTTTCCCTGGCCGCGGCCACGGTTTGTTCAACATTGATCGGATACTTCGGGTTGCCCGGATGGGCAATAACGTTTATGCCCGGGTTCCTCTCAAGCGCCTTCAGCAATACAGCTGTGTTCTTTTCCTCGCCCTGGTCATCATAGCCGCAGCGGGGATGCATGGCGATCATCACGACCTCAAAAGGGGTGAGCCACTCCGGCGGCAGATCAGTATTGCCCTCGGCATCGACCACGTTAGCTTCGATGCCCCGGTAGATCCTAACTCCCTGGAGCTTTGCCGGGACCATACCCAGGTTCTGAAAATGATAGGCATGCGGGGCTCCGGGCATTGCCGGGCCATGATCCGTGATGGCAATGGCCTTGAGCCCGATCTTTTTGGCCCGGGCAGCGTATTCTTCAATGGTCGAATAAGCATGCCCGGAAGAAATCGTGTGAACATGCAGGTCTGCAACGATCTTCATTGGTCTTTGGTGATCTGTTCTATCTCGGCATCCGAAATGTCAAAATTGGCGTGGACTTTCTGGACATCATCATGGTCCTCCAGCTTATTGACCAGGCCCAGGACCTTCTGGGCGTCCTCTCCTGTGACCTTGACCGTGTTGCTCGGAACCATGGTGACCTCCGCGGTCTCCGGTCTGAACCCCTTGCCTTTTAGCCCTTCCCTGACCTTTTCGAAATTTTCCGGCGAAGTCACGATCTCAAGCGTGCTTTCTTCAGAAATTATGTCTTCGGCTCCCGCATCGATCGCGGTCATGGCCAGCGCTTCCTCATCAATGCCCGACTTTTCAAAGACCAGGGTGCCCTTGCTTTTAAACAGATAGGACACGCAGCCGCTCGACCCCATGTTTCCCCCATTTTTCTCGAAAATACTTCTTATTTCCGGCGCGGTGCGGTTGCGATTGTCGGTCATGACCTCGATCATTAAGGCCACTCCGCCTGGCGCATAACCTTCGTAGGTCAGCTCTTCCATGGCCGAATCGCCTCCGCCTACCCCCTTATCGATCGCCCGTTTAATGTTATCGTTGGGCATATTGGCTTCTTTCGCCTTATCAACTGCCAGGCGAAGCCGGGGATTACCAGCAGGGTCGCCGCCACCGATCTTGGCCGCGGTAGTGATCTCTTTGATGATCTTGGTGAAGACCTTGCCGCGGGCAGCATCGGTCTTAGCCTTTTTATGCTTGATGGTTGACCATTTGGAATGACCTGACATGATATTCGATTTTACCACAAAAAGCGCGGCTGGAGAAGCGATGACTATTTGATGACCTTGTCCAGGGCCTTCATGTAAAGGGAGATGTATTTTTTAGCCGAGGCATCCCAGGAATAATTGAGGTCCATGATCCTTTCTTGAAGCTCTTTCCAGAGCGTTTTGTTCTTATAGGCCTCCAGCGCCCTCTTTACCGCTGCGGTCAAGGCGGCAGCAGTATAATCCTCAAAAATAAAACCATTCCCCTGACCAGTGGCCGGATCCAGATCGTGTACTGTATCCGCCAAGCCGCCGGTCCTGCGTACGATCGGGACCGTGCCATACTTGAAGCTGATGAGCTGGCCCAGGCCGCAGGGCTCGTACCTGGAAGGCATTAGGAACATGTCCGACCCGGCATAGATCCTCTGAGCCAGGCCAGGGTCAAAGCCCAGCTTTAAGCCGATACGCCCGGGGTATTTCTTACGCATCTGCTCGAGGAGCTTATGGTACCTGGGGTCGCCCGTTCCCAGGATGACCAGCTGGCACTCAAGCCGCATGATGTCCTCCATGGCATCGGCCAGGATATCAAATCCCTTTTGCACGTCCAGCCGGGAAATGATGCCGATGAGCGGCGTCTCGCCCCGCGACAGCTCCATTTCATCCTGCAAAGCGGTCTTGTTCTGGACCTTGAGGGAAAGGGTGTTGCGGCTGTAGCGTTTCACGATCTGGGGGTCCTTGGCGGGGTTCCAAAGCCCATAATCCACGCCATTGACGATGCCGTAAACATCCGCCGAGCGTTTCTTCATCAAACTTTCCAATCCGTACCCGAACTCCGCGGTCTGGATCTCTTTGGAATAGGTCCCGGAAACGCTGCTGACCACGTCCGCAAAAAGGATGCCGGCCTTGGCGAACAGGATCCCCCCATCATGCACGACATTGCCCATATCCATTTCATTGAGCAGAGCGACCTTTTCTTCCGGAAAAGCCCCCTGATAGGCCATGTTGTGGATGGTATAAACGCCGGCGCAGCGTTTGAGGGTCGGCTGCCGCTTCCTCATCTCATGCAGATAAAGGATCAGCGGCGCTGACTGCCAGTCATTGCAGTGGACAACATCAGGGATCCAACCAAGTTTTTTCACAAAGGGGATCGCCGCGCGGCAGAAGGCGATAAATGCCTCGAAATTGTCCGGATGATCCCTGCCGCCCTTCATGTAGAGCTCGTCGCGCTCCGCGAAATGCCGATTCTCCGCGAAATAAACTGGGAGCGAGCTCCCGGGCATCTGGGCCTCAAGGATGTCGACCGTTTCCCTGTCCCCGCCCATCTCGACCTCAATGCCCGTGACCGCGGACCGCAGGCCCCACTTTCCCGGATCGACCATCTTGTAGCGCGGCATGTAGACGCGAATATCATGGCCGATGTCCCGAATGGCTTTGGGCAGGGCTCCGGCAACGTCTGCCAACCCCCCGGTCTTGGCAAAGGGGACAACTTCAGAGGAAACGAAAAGGACCTTCATTAAAGGCTAGATCTTGACTTCCCTCAGGAATTTGGCGGCCTCTTCGGGCGCGGTGGGGTTGATGTAGAGGCCGGACCCCCATTCGAAACCCGCCATCTTGGTCAGGCGCGGGATGATCTCGATGTGCCAGTGCCAGTCATACTCGAGGGTCCCCCAGTAATCGGGCTTCCCCGGCCGGGGCATGGGATTGGGCGCGGTATGCAGCACGTAATTATAAGGCGGATCATTGAGGCATTTGCGCAGCCGGTCCAGGATATCTTTGAGGCATTTGGCCAGAAGCCGCCGTTCCTCATCCGGCATGACCTGGAACCCGAACTCGTGGCGGCGGGGCAGCAGCCAGATCTCAAAAGGGAAGCGGGAAGCGAAGGGGCAGAAGGCCACGAAGAACTCGTTCTCATAGACCAGCCTTTCCCCGGAGCCGAGCTCCTGGCGAATGATGTCGCAGAAGATGCAGCGCTCTTTTTCCAGGAAATACTCGCGCGATTTGCTCAGCTCAAGCTTCACGTAGCGCGGTGTGATGGGGGTGGAAATGAGCTGAGAATGCGGATGGGAAAGCGATGCGCCGGCGGCCCGGCCGTAGTTCTTGAAGACCAGGGTATAGCGGAAACGCTTGTCCTTGCCCAGGTCCAGGATGCGCTGCTTGTAAGCCCAGAGGACCTTTTCAATGTGCTCGTCATCCATGTCCGGGATGTTCATGTTATGTTTGGGGGTCTCGATGATGACCTCGTGAGCGCCGATGCCGCTCATCATGTCAAAAACACCCAGCCCGGTGCGGTTGATGTCCCCTTCCGAGGTCAGCGCCGGGAACTTGTTCTGGACGATCCTTATCTCCCAGCCGGGGGTATTGGGGTGGGTCCCCGGTTTTCTCCAGGCCTTTATTTCCGGAGGGGTCTTGGTCTCTTTTCCTTCACAGAACGGGCACTTTGCGGAGTCAGCCGATTCCTCGGCCACGGCCGGAAGCTGGAAGTCCGAGGGCCTTCTGCCGCGCTCGGTGGAGATGACCACCCAGCGGTCGGAAATAGGGTCCTTTCTCAGTTCAGGCATGCTTCCTCCTTGTCCGGGCTATTCCTCAACGCGCAGCGTCAGCTTGACGCGCCAGCCCTCTTCTGGCGCCAGCCGGAATTTCCAGCTGGCAAGAACACAGGAGCTCTGGAACTCACTTGCCGGGCCGCGCCCCCGCCTTTCCACCGGGAACTGCCAGAGCAGGGCCGGCTTATCGAATTCCAATGATACATCAAAAGCGTTCTTCTCGTCAACGAGTTTAAGCACGGTCGCTTCGTGGACTTCCCCGGCTTTACCGGGCAGGCCCAGATTGAACTCGACCCCGAACCGGAATTCATCTGTTTCGGGACCCAGGTTCTTCACCTCGTAGTCCACGGTAAAGATGGAATGCCGGCAAAAGAGGGCCACGGATCTTTCCACTCTTACCGGCGCGCCATCCACCGTTCCCTCCCTTGACAGCCGGATGCCGACCTCAGACGGCTTGCGGTTGGGCATGAAATGGTACCCGTTCGGGATAAAATCACCGGCCTCGCGATACCCTGAGGCCCGGAACCTCTCCAGATCATCCTCCGGAGAAAGGAAATGGTCCAGTAGGCAGAAGCGCGGATGCCGGTCATTATCACGGCCCAGGGTGTTGCAAAGGTTAATTGCTTTTGGTTTATAATCGAGCTCAAAAAGCGCGCCGCCCCGGCCGGGAGCAAAATAGAGGTTAAGCAGGTCGTTACTAAGGATGACCTCGTCGCGGCCGTCCTTGTCAAGGTCGCAAACCGCCAATTCCACAAAAGACCTGCCCCCATGGCTCTGTTTCTCCATCTCTGCTTCGGCCCGGATGAGATGGGAATAGGCCGCGCCGCGCAGGTGGCCCTGGTAGACCCCCTGCGGGTTCCCGCCACCGTAGGCGCACCCGCACTGACCTTTGTAGAGCTCGATCCGCGCCTGCTTCAGGTCCTCTTTCTTCTTTTCAACACCAAAGATGGTCTTGCCCCGGCTCAGGGTGTTCAGAGATTGGCTGACGCGCAGCATTTTCTTGTGGAGATTGTTAGCCTCAAAGCATTGCACCAGGAAGCTCCGCTGGTCAGTGGAGGCAGCGGCGGCCGGCAGATAGGCCCTGCCCTGCGCCGGATATTCATCCAGATAAGCCGAAAAAGAAAGGGGCTCGATCAGGGACGAGTTCTCTTCGATCAGGGAAAGCAGGCGCTCCAAACAATCCGGTTCGATCGCCTCGCCCTCCAGCACCAGAACGGCTGCCGCTTTGCCGACGGGGTTCGGGATATCCCTCAGATATTCGATCACGGCCTCCGGGGGCTGGGAGCCTGCCATTTCCCCAAGCCTGCGGTTGATGGGAAATAGCCTTAGCATGTCCCCTTCCTCGTCCGCAATAGAGTAACCAAACAATCTTTCCGGCGGAACACCCGCCTCCAAAAATACCGCTTCGTTCAATAGCACATATTCCACCCCTGCCCGGGCAAGCGTCTTTGGAAGGTCCGGTTCCCACGCCCCCGCGGTGAGCCACATCCCGCGCGGGGCAAGGAAGAAGTGCTGGCGCAGAACATCATTGGCCATTGCGATCTGGCCCAGCTTATCCTCGCCCGGGATAAGGCAGAGGACCGGCGCGTAATAGCCTGAAGTAAGTAGCTCCAGCTGGCCCCTCTTAACCAGCTTCTTCATCAGTTCGACGAACTCAGGCCGTTCCTTGATCAACCAGTCCAGGAGGGCTCCGCTGTAATGCGCCGCGAACTTGACGCGGGGATGGGCCTCAAGGGTCCGCAAAAAAGGAAGATAAGCGCGCTCATAAGCGGCTTCCTGGTCAGGGCCGAAGTCGCCAACGGGCTGGTGGCAGTGGACACCAAAAAGAAGTTTGACCTTTAGCATGATTTTATTGTCTGGATCTTACAAAGCTGGTCCTGGACAATATCTCTGCGGCCTCTGCGCGAGTAAAAGCGCGGTTCGGCTCAAAATCCCGGCCCTTAAGATATTCCAGATGACCCGCGGATCCAGCCGCCTGGATAAAAGGGGCTGCCCAGTGGTTGATGCTCAGGTCCGGAAAGGGGTCGCTCTTTACGCTCACGGTTTTCAGTTCATCAAAAGAGGCCAGAATCTTCACTGCCTCCGCCCGGCTTAAGGGCCGCTTGGGCATGAAAGTCCCATCCGGATATCCCCCTGCGAGTTTGAGGTCAACTGCGGCTGCCACATAAGGAGCAGCCCAGTGAGCGGCAGGCAGATCTGGAAAGGGATCTTGCCCCGGTTTATCCACACTGATCCCCTTGGCCTTGATCAACAGGGTGCAAAGCTCCGCCCGGGAAAGGGTCCGATCCGGCCGAAAAGTGTCATCTGGATAACCGCTGATGATCCCCAGGGACGCCAGGCGCTCGATCGGATCTTTTGCCCAGTAATCATGGGGGACATCAACAAAGGTTTTCTGTGGGGCGCGAACGACTCGAGCCGAGAGGGCCTCAGGGTATGGCCCTATTTTATAGCCCAGGGAAAAGTAATGGGTGGTATTTTCTGCGATGCCAGAGTACTCATGATAGGCATAATCAAAAACAAAGCTCCTGAATTTCACCCCGATCCCTGCGGTAAGATCACTGTTCACCTGCACATCGCTGGACTGCTGATCAATGCCTAAACGCAGGGCCAGGCTATGGACCGGCCACCACTCCACGCCGGCATGCCAGACGCTGGGTTTGGTCTGTGAAATATAGTTATCCAGATCAAGGGTCAGGAACAACTCCTGTTGCCGGAATTGCCGCAAGCCGTTCGCTCCCAGGACCTGGAGTGCCACCCCCAGCTTGAGCACGGCCGGGATCCCCTCTTCCACGCTGTTCTTCTGCCAGGCAAATTTTCCTCCCAGGCTCGCAGGAAGCGCGTTCTCTAAGTTCAAACCCAGCGCAAAAGGGGCGTTGGGCCGGTAAGAAAGGGCCAGATCCAGGTCCATGCCCGAGCCGCTTGCCCCTTCCAGGGATCCGGTCTGATTGGAAAAGCCCTGGGCGTAGTATTTAAGGTTCGTGCCAAAAGAAAGATGGTCCACTAATTCAGATCGCGGGATAAAAGCCACCCGGTCGAGCGGAAGCGCATAAGAGACCAGTAAAACATCATTGGTATAAGCGGTCGAATCATAGACCTCAAAGGTCGTTCCGACCGCGCGGGTAAGAGGGATCGAACCAATGCCCTGCCCCACATATCCAATGCCCAGGCTCCCAAAAGCAAAGGGGTTGGAGATCCCCACCATCACATAGTTAACATCTGAAAGCAATTTGCCGCTCATGCTGGTAATATTGATGCCATCGATATCGGAAATGCCGGCCGGGTTCATAAAGAAATTATCGCTCAAGGCGACAAAAGCCTTGCCCATGCCAAGTGGGCGCGCTCCAACACCGATCTCCATGGGATCAGAGCTGATGGCAAAGGCCGCCGCGGATAAGGAGAAGGCGATCATTGTCAATATTATTTTCTTTAGCATGCCATAGCTCCTTATTGCAGAAGGATTATCTTGCCGCTGCTCATAAGCTTGCCGCCGCTCATGATCTTATACAAGTAAACACCGTTGGGGGAGATCTCTCCATTCGCTTTTCTGCCGTTCCATTCCACCCGGTTGTAGCCGATATGCGCGCCTTCATCCGGCGGAACAATGTTCTGCCGGAAAACCATTTCTCCCGAGGCGCTGAATATATAGACTGAAATTTCCATTTCCTGGCTCAGCTGATATGTAATATAGGTCGATCCGCTAAGCGGGCTGAAAGGATTTGGCCCGGAAACCGTGGTTAAAAACACCTGGCCGCCGCTCAGCCTGGGATCAGTGGCATAATCCAGACTCAATGACTGAAGGCGGGAAGTTGCCGTATTCAGATCGCTGGGAGAAAAATAGCTCCTGAACTGGATCCATTTATAGCTCAGGTCAAAGGCATTGGGGATAGTGGAGTTGTTGGAAACCACTGTCCAAGATGTGTTATCCAAAGCACTCTCGGAAGTCGCGGCCTTGACCTCAGCGGTAGCAATTCCGGCCCCGACCCAGCTCAGCGTTGTCCATCCCGAAAAATCCACATCGGTATTTTCGATCTTTTCCGTGGTATATCTGCCGGACACAAAATACACCTCATTTATTCTTTGTGCGTACACATCCCAAAAACCACCGGCCCGTAGATCCTGCCAGGTAATGATCGCCCCGCCATTACCATCTGAGATCATCTCGGGCTCTTCCTGCCCAACGGTCGTGGCACAGACCGGGATTCCATTCGTTGCCAATTTTAGATTGCCGTTACTGTCAATTCTTTGCGCATAAACATCTTCACTTGATCCGGATCGAAAGTCCTGCCAGACGATAATGGCGCCGCCGCTCTCATCTGCGACCAACCGCTGGTTGGTCTGCCCGCCGGCCGCGGTACAGACCGCGACTCCGTCTGTGGTCCATTGCGCCGCGCCGCTCCCGTTCAGCCTTTGCGCGTATATATGATAGTCGACCGTATCCCTGTAATCATACCAGGCAATGATGGCTCCTCCGCTGCCGTCCGAGACCAGATACGGGGCCTGCTGCGTTTGGGCAGCTGTGCAGACCGGCTCACCGTTCGCCGTCCATTGCACCACCCCACTGCTGTTGATCCTTTGCGCATAAATATCGTAATTACCCGGGCTGACCTGGCGTTCAAAAGCGATCATAGCGCCCCCGCTGTCATCGGGCATCATAAGGGGATCTCTTTCCAGATCGGAACTGTTGGCGATCACCTCGCCGTCCGCTGCCCAGAGCCGAATCCCGTCCCCGTCCATTCTTTGGGCATATACGTCCGAATTCGCGCCCCGGTCGTCGCGCCAGCAGAGGATGGCCCCGCCGGAGCCATCCGGAACGAGTTGTTGAGCCTCCTGGTTGCTGGTGGTCGCGCAGACCCTGATCCCGTTCGCGGCCCAAAGAACGTTCCCGTCATGGCCCACTCGCTGGACATAGACCTCGGTCAGGTTCTGGTCTTCCCAGGCAATGATGGCGCCGCCGCTGCCATCAGGGACCAAACGCGGCTGGGATTGGGTCCCGGTCGCGGCGCAGATCGTGACGCCGTCGGTCGTCCATTGCGGAACACCGTTGCTGTCAACTCTCTGGGCGTAAATGTCAGAGCTTCCCGTCCTGCGGTCTTCCCAGACAATGATGGCGCCGCCGCTGCCGTCCGGAACCAATTCCTGCAGGCGCTGCATATTGACCGCGGCGCAAACCGTTACCCCGTTGGTCATCCATTGAACCGCGCCGCTGTTATCCACCCTCTGCGCATATATATCATAGTTAGCACCGACCCTTGAACCCCAGGCAATGATGGCGCCGCCGCTGCCGTCCGAGGCAAAAGAGGGGTTGCTTTGATGGTCGTCTGCCGTAGAGATCGCTGCGCCATCGCCGGTCCACAATCTCGCTTCACCCGAGATCTCCAGGATCACACTGCCGGGCTCAATGGTAGCCGTCGTGCTTTCAAAAGAAGCCCCACCCCGTGAAAAATCCGACTCGCTTTCTTTGGTGATCGATGCTGCGTAACAGAACTCAAAGCTCAAAACCAGGACTGCCAAGACAAAAAAGGAAAATTTCCGCATAACATCCTCCGATCCAGCTTATAGGCATTATATCAGGAGGAAACCTGTCTTTCAACGGCTTGAAACCCACACTCCGGCAGGGTCTTGGGTTCCTCAAAATAATCAACTAACGGGTAATTGCGGCAGATGTTGGGCCGCCAGAAATAATTGCCGCATTTGCCGTCCGGCCGCAGGTGCCGGCAGGTGAAGACCAGATAAAGATTGTCGCGATCGACCCGCAGAAGGGAAAAGTCGAATATCCAGCTTATCCACCTCACCGCCAGGTCGGTGAAGAACCTGCTGGAAAGCTGGCGGGGGGAGATCTTCATGTAGATCTCCTGGCAGCAGGTCCCGCATTTTTTGCATTTCCCTTCCAGGACCCAGCGCGTCCTGAAAAGGGCCTTCTTGGGGAAATTGGCCAGGAAGTTATCGATCAGGATAACGGAAATGACGGCCCTTTTCAGCGCCCTCACAGCACGTTCCGGCGCAGCCGGATCTCTTCGCGGGCGATCAGGTAGCTCAGGCTGCCAAAGACCAGGACAGCTCCCAGCAGGAAGCGCGCGGTTATGACCTCGCCCAGGAATATCACCGCCAGGATAACGGTAAAGGCGGTATAGATGGGAGCCACCATGCTCCCTTCCGCGGTGGGGATAAAACGAAAGGGCCGGGCAAAGGCAAGCTGGGCAGCCGTCCCCAGTATGCCGACCAGCAACAACAGGCCCCATTCCCCCGCATCCGGCACGCGGAAACCCGCGGGCAGAAGGACCGCGGAAAAAATACCGGCGCCGACCATCTGCGAGAGCGCGATCATCCATGAGGAATCGGTCTTGCGCAGCTCCCGGATGGAAGTGACCGCCACCCCCCCGATCACCGCCGCGGAGATCGCCAGGAAATAGCCGATGTCGATCTTGCCGAAGCGCGGGTCAAGGATCAGGAACATGCCGCAGAACGCCAAAAGCATTACCGCCAGCGAATCAAAGTTGGGCTTCTCCTTGATGATGATCGCCGAAAAAAGGATGGCGAACAACGGATAGGAATTGGCCAGCATGGCCGCGCTGCTCAAAGGGATGCGTGAAATGGCCGTAAAATAAAGGAGGACGGCGAATCCACCGAAGACCCCCCTCACCACCAGCATGTTCAGGTTATGGACCCGTATCCTCCCCCGGTAGACGAAGACCAGAGCAGCGGCAATGAGCAGGATGCTGACGACCGCCCGGATGAAAAGGATCTCGGCCGCCGGCATGCCGGCTGACAGCACCTTGACCAAGAACGCCATGAGCGCGAACAACAGAGCGGCCACAAAAGTGGTGGCTTGCGCCTTGAGGGTCTGGGAAACCATTTAAAACTTCTACTTATTCCTTTTGAACGCGCGGATGATGGCCGCCAGGCCGAACATGAGCACCGCCACCATGCCGTTCAGGATACCGCGGAAGGCCATGCCCGTGACATCCGGGGTGGGCACAAAGTGGACGTCATCGTCCTTGATCTCGATGTAGCCGACCGGCTTGCTGTCCACTCGGAGTCCCATTCCCCCGCCAACGCCACCCGGCATCTTTTCCTTGCCAGATTTTCCCTCTTTGGCAAAGCCGCCCCCTCCCCCGCCCATGACCGAAACCGTGGCCACGGGAATAATGGTGTGGTGGCCAACCCTCACCGGATCGCCAAAGACCGTTTTTACATTCGCACTCTTTTCAATGTTTTCTGAAACATCCCTCAAGACATCATGGATATCCATATCCTTTCGTTTTTTTATCCCTTTTTTCATTATTTATCCCTCCCTAATACTGCGGCATCATCCCGGGCTTTTTCCCGAACTGCGCCGCATAGATATCCGGATAAGCGTCCTTGCCGCCGATAAAGAGCATGGCCAGCGGCATGGCCTCTTTTGCCAGCGCGCTCATCTTCGAACTGACGGCGCGGATGTCCCACTGGGCGTGCTTATCCTCCCTCAGCCGGGAAATATGGTAGAGCTCACGGGCATTGACCCGGAGCAGGGCGCGGCGGCGGTGGGCATTGGTCAGCACATACTGGGCGGCCAGCGGATCCTTGGCCGCGAGCTTTTCAAAGGTCCGGTCGGTGATGTTTATGACGCGGTTGAACTCCTGCTCCATACCTGCCTTTTTGACGGCTTCCGGTATCGTCACCCCCAGTGCCGGGTCATAGGGCTGGGTGGTAATGCTGGCCATGCGGTGCCGCTTGAGCTGGCCGAAGCCAGCAGCGGAGATGACCAGGGCATAGGTCAGGCCGAGGTACTCAAATTCCCTCAGGGGCCGGTCGTAGAACTCCGCGTATTGAAAACAGCTCTTGATCAGCTCCTTTTTTTGCTCATCCTCCATCTTCTTTGCCTGCTTGAGGCACTTATCATATGCAAGATCGGAGGTGCTGTACAGCAGAGCGGCGACCAACTTGTTGTCCGCTTCCCGGCTATGGTCGACCAGTTCGACCTCGTTCTTGACCCGCCGTTTCTGTGTCCTGCGTTCGGTGTTCAGCGCTCGAAGTTTTGAGTGGGTTTTCTGGTCAAAATCATTGGCCTCAGTGAAGAGAATAATGGAGGGGGCGATGGGCTCCACCAGTCTGAACATCTCCTGGCCGATCCTCCGGACCTCGCAAAGCGGATGGGAGGCAAAGCGCCTGAAAAGCGCCTCAAGGTTGCGGGCGTTGATGGTCTGGCCGACCTGCCCCTCGGTCGCCAGGGAAGTGATGTAGCGGGCGTCCTCGGGCTCGATCTTGTTCTCGACCATCACATGGTAGAACTCGTTCTGCTTCTTGACCGTGTCTATGAAGTCCTTTTCCAGGGAAGAGTTGCGCAGCTCGCCCGGCACCACGAAATCGTCCTCCAGTTTCTGGTAGCGCTGGGATTTTTCAGTATAGGCGCAGAGCCGGAACTTCTCTATCTCTTCCAGCGCCAGCCGGGACACCCCGAGGATATCGAAATTGAACACCGCGTGCTCAGCAATGGAATGGTGCCCCATCTTGAAGATGATGGTGGAATTGGACTTACGCGCCTTTTCCACTTCCTCGCGGGCCTCTCGGCGCAGTTCATCGATGGGCCGCGGGTCCCTGGAGATGCGGGCGTAGGAAGCGGAAAGGGTTTCCGGGGTCACGTCATTTCGGGGACGGCTGGTCTTTTTGAGGTCCTCGATGACCTCGGTGTCGACGTTGTATCCGGCGAGGATTATCTTCATGCAGAAGATTTTAACACAAAGGAAGAGGGCTCACAAGGAAGAGACATCGAAAGTGATCGCAACTCCCCGGCGGGTCTGCCCGAAGCGGCAGTTCATGTCCCCCAGGCGGAACAAGGTGGAATGAAGGCGGATCAAAAGCGAGAACTGCTCCGGGACCATGAGCCAGCGCGCCCTGCCCTCAGGAAGCTGCAAGAGCCTTCTGGCGACCGGATTGGATCGTTTTTCCCCTTCATAATAGAAGAAAAGATATTTCGAAATAAAGGGGGAAATGACCTCGTCAATGGCATGGTCCAGGCTTTTGCCGGCCTCAATCATCTGTAGGATGCGGCGCCCGCTCTTGCCGGAGCTGGAGGCGATCCAGTTAAAGTTCACTTGCTCTGAGTTCATGGTCCTGAGCTCCTGGACCATCTCGGGATTGGAGCGCTCGCCTTTGAGCGGGGATAGCATGAAAAGTGGCTCAAAGAGATCAATAAAGGGGCTGAGCTGCTGCATCCGCTCCTTCAAGGGAGTGGCGTTCGGCTTCCTTGCCGACGCCTCATTGGGCAGAAACACCACGCCGTCCCCGCAGCCCTTGATCATCGCCTGAGCAGCCAGAACAACATGCATGGGATGGATGGGATCAAAGTAGCCGGTGAAAAGCGCGATCTCAATGTCTTGTCCCGCCGCTTTCTGGCGATCGATAACTTTGGGGTTGTCGTGCCTGAAGTTCAGAGGGGTCCTATCCATGCCGCGCGGGACATTCATGTGGATCCGGCAGTGCCTGGCGTAATATTCGACCCGCATCGACAATCTGGTGGCCGAAGGCCTCATGTCCTCTCTCCTTTTATTAAACGGCGCAGGACACTCTCGCGCAGAACGAGCAAAGTCATGATGTACCGTTCTCTCCAGTAGAGCAAACGCACCACGATACTCGCTTTGGCCCGGCATTGCGGATAATACTCGTCAAAACGCTTGAGGTCGACCGCCCTGAACCTTTCGTACACTTCGCGGTCACTGAGCACCGGGAGGCCCAGTGAACGCTGTCTGGCCGGCTTGAAAAAAAGGTTCTTCTCCGCGTCAACTTCGGAGATATCGATGTAGACGCTGAGGTCAAGCTCCCGGGAAAGCATGGCAATGGCTGACATGCCCTCTATCAAGAGAACGTCCAGTCCCTGACCCAGTATGCTCTTGACCGCGCCGCGATAATCCCGTTGATAACGGTCCCTGGTCTGGACCTCGATCATCCGCCCCTGCCGGAGGGCATCAATGTCTTTTTGCAATCTTTGCAGATCGATCCCGGCCGGGTCTTTGCCCTGCCGCGCCGGATCAATGCCGTTGGCACGGAAGAACTCCCATGGCTTGAAATAATTGTCCATGGACAAGAGGGCCGCCCTATTATGCTGAGAGAGAACGCGGAGCATTTCTTTTGCTGTTCCGGATTTGGATGAATTGCGCGGCCCGGCAATGCCCACCTGATAAGGCCTTGCCTCCCTTTCCGCTCTCATCATCCTGGCCACCAGCCAGGACAGCACCCGAGGATGACTTCTGAACCGGGGATGCGGTTCTATAGCGGCGGACCCGTGGCGGTCAAAAGAGACCACCCCGATCCTGCCCAGAAAAGAAAGGGGGCGCCATGATCTGGCCCCGCGGCCGCAAGGATTGACCCCGCTCATTTCTCGCCACCCCCGTAGAAAACATCTTCCAGCAGCTCCCCGACCCCGCCGTAGACCTCAAGCTGGCCGACCCACCTGAGCGAGTTCCTCAAGAACCGGATCGGCCGCACCCGGTCCTTTTCCGCCACGACCACAAAGTCCGAATTCCAGAACTGGGCTTTGGGCCCCGCGTCTCTCCAGGACCTGAAATCCTGCCGCGAAGGAAAATAAAGCACATCGCCCGGCGCATAGGAAGCGTAGTGCTTCGTATTCCTGACCGTTACCCGCTGGGGGAACGGAGGAGCATCTGAAAATATGGGCATCTTGGACATGAAGCGGTTCTTTTTCCAGTAATATTCCATGCGCTCATGCACCGCTTTCTTCATGCCGTCAGAGAGGTTCTGATATACCCAGAAGAACACGAAATTGCTCATGCGGCGCAGCACGCGCGCGCTGGTGGTGGTGAGGTCCCCGGCCGCATCCAGCAGCCTCACCGCCTTTCTCATCTGCCAGAAAAGGAACTGGTTGTTGATATCCTCAAGTATCAGGTCCCTGGTGCGGTAGCGGAGGTAGACCAGGCCCAGCGCCATGTTAACCTGGGGATTGCTTGTCCTTATTGCCCGCCGGTATTCATCCAGGGTGGCGCCGGAGGCGGAAGTGTCATCAATGATCAGGACCGAGGTCGTGTCCACGCAGCCCCTGGCGATCTTAACATAATCCTTTTTACGCGCTTTCCTTTCATTGGGTTCGGTGAGGCTCGCGTACGGCCGCGGGCTGGGTTTCTTGTTCTTGCCGATGAACCTGTCCGCAAGCATGGGAATATTAAAATGCGCGGCTATCATTTCCCCCAGGTCGGTTATGGGCCGGGGCAAGGGGCTCTTGGTGGGAGGGACCACCAGGGTGACATTATTCGGGTCAATGTCGCCGGCGGTGATCGATCTTTCCAAACAGGCGATCATCTCGGTGGCGATGCGCTTCCTGGCCGGGACATGCCCGAACTTGAACTTGGCCACTCTTTCCAGCACCCCCCGGTAGCGGGGGCTGTAACTGCCGGCATTATGCAGAACGATCTTTCTCATGATCGGAATATCCCTCCGCCAATATATCCCCTGTTTATTCCGGGAATTTCACCCTGAAAACTGGTAAAATAGATATGATGGACATCGGCATCGACATAGACAATGTGATCGCCAATACCTTTCAGGACCTGGTCCCGTATTACAACCGGTTCATGCGGCGGGAATCCTCTCCCCAGGAAGTGATCCAGAGCATGCGGCGCGAAAAGCTTAAGATGCTCGCTTACTACTATAATGCCTGGCGCAACCGCATCATGAGCACGGTCACCCTGGTCGAGGGCGCGGCGGAGGCCATCCAGCAATGGCACGCAAAGCATACCATCAAGCTCATCACCAGCCGCCTGCCCCTTTTTAACCGCCAGACCCGGTCCTGGCTGGGCCGTCACAACATCCCCTTCCACGAACTGCATTATGCCCGGGAGAGGACCAAGCATTTAAAGGCCGGGAAATGTGATATTTTCATTGAAGATAACCTTGATGAATGCGAGGTCCTAGCAGACCACTGTGGCAAGGTCCTGCTTTTTGACCATCCCTGGAACCGCCGCTCCCCTGCCCGAAAGAACATCATCCGCGTCAGCAGCTGGGACCAGATAAGGGATTTCATCGCGTCGTCCCAGATAAACTGAAATTTCCCCTGATTTATCCGGATAAATTGCCGTGAAATCATGAAAATCTTCAGCATGAACTCGAACCACTGGTCGTTCAACTGGACCCAGCCGGACCGGATCGCCGGCAACCAGCGGCTCTGGCGCGCGGGCTGGCGGCTCAAGGAGATCAAACGGCTTGCGACCACACTCCAGTCCGCCCTGCGAAGGTTCGAGAAAGCGACCGACCGGCGTCAGCTCTTCAGGGTGGATTTCCTTTTTGAGAATCCGGTCCTGGAAGACGCGTTCTTTGCTATCGACAAGGAAAAGAACGTTATCGAGGTCTATCTGCGCACCGGCCCCAAGAACGTCTTGGGAAAGATCCCCTGGTTCTTTGCCCAGGAACTGGCGGACCTTTGCCTGGAGATATGCCAGCAGCCCTTTCCGCCTTCCGGCGTCCGCTTCAGCCTGCTGGAGGACCGGTATCTCATGGAACAGGGGATCAAGAGCATCCGCTATTTCTATCTGGAGGAAAGGAAGGCCCCGCTCAATGAAGAGGGCTTGAGGGAAATCTTCCTGAAGCTGGCCGAGCATTACGGAATGGACATCATAAAAAGAAAGCTCTGCTATCATTTTCTTGAGCCGCACATCAGCGCCAGGAGCGACGTGGAGATCATGGTCAACAGTGTGGTGGCGGACTTCATCGCCAAGGTCATACCCTTCATAGTGGACCCCGATGAAGTCCCCCTCTGGAGCATGATCGCCTTCATGGCCATGCAGGCAACCCTGGCCAAGAGATACGGCCATGCCATGGGCTACCTGAAATGCCAGGGGGTCCTGGGAGGAAAAGTGGGTAAAGGCATGGCAAGCATCGAGTTCCTGCAGATGCCGGAGCGCGAGCTGGACTATTTCCGCCAGTACCCCATCGAGACCGAACGCCAGCTAAAGCTCGCTCCCGCCGGCTATAACGTGGTTTTTAACGCCTTCCAGATGGTATTTGAGCATTATTTCGCCCGGGTCTGGGTCGCAGCGAGGTGAATCTACCTGTAGATGTCCCTGAGCCGCTCTTCCATCTCCATTTCTTTGAGCTTGCGGCTGCGGCGCAAAAAGTACATCACCACCGCCGCAAGGATAACGACCGCCATGATTATCTGCCCCATTTCGTTCTCCCCTGATATTGATTATAACACACCCATGAACTCAGGTGAAATTTCCGGCATGATCGGCGGATAAAAAGGGGATGACCACGAGCAAAATAAGCCCGCTAAAGGATCTTGCCAGAAGGGGTGCCGGCCTTATCATCCGCACTCACCGCCATTGCCTGTGGGGCCTGAAAAGATTCTCGAGGGAACACGGCCTTTTTCTAAAGAAATACGGCAATGCCTCCAAGACCCTGACCATGAACGGTTTAAGAGAAAAAGGCTACCCCGGCATCGCCAGGGCCCTGGCAGACAACGGCATACGCGCGGTGGATTTCACGCTCTATATCGACTGCCTATTCCCGCCTCCCAAGCAGACCGATCTCCTCATCGCCCGCTCCATCCGGGTTGCGCTCCGCAACCTAGCCGCCTACGGCCTGCCCAAAACCGAACAGGAGGGGACTCTCACTTTTTATCTCGGCGACCTGATCTGGCTTTCAAGCCAGATCACGATCAAGGCCCCGAACCAGGCCCATCCCCAGATCATGATCCGCGTAGACAAAGAGGGGCTCATGGAAAGAGGCTGATCATCGGCGCAGCTTCAGCATTCCAGCCAGGATAAAGAGCGCGCCGGTGAGGATGAAAGGCCCGGCCACAAAATAATACGTTTCCATATACATGCGCCCCCACATCCACCCCACATACGCCATACCCAGCAGCACGAATATGATGCCGCCGGCCAGGTTCCAGCGCCAGGCGATGAGCGCCACTACCAGCACCGTTCCTGGGACCACCGACTCAACCAAAGAAGTCACGGACATGCCGTGTGAGGCGATCACAAAGAAAACCCACCAGAGCACCAAAAGCACGGAAAGGACCTTGGCTACGCTGAGACAACATCTCTGTTCCATGATCCGGTCATATTATACTACCCATTTATTGAAATGTCAGCAAAAAAGCTGAAATTTTCCCCAGATTTCGATGATAATTATAAGTGAAAAGGAGCCACGGGATGGCAAGTAGCACCGTATTAATATTTACCAGGTCGCACCCCCGGGTGAACTGGGCAAGGGGATCCAACTGTCGGGTGCCAAGCACGATCGTTGAGGAGCTATCAAAGCTTAAAACGCTTTCCCATGCCCAGGCATTTGTCAGGAGCGCGGGGATCGAGACCATTGAACAAGGCAGCGGTTCAAGCGCTACCGCCCACGGCGTGCGGGTCATGCCGCCGGATGCGCTGGACCTGCTGGACAAAGCCAATGTCCATTTTCACTCCCCTCAAGTCGTGCTGCCCTTAATCGGCTGCGGGACCGTGCCCTTCGGGACCGTGCTCATCAACTGCCTGCTGCCGAAAATAGAAGAAGAGGCCCGGGCTCTGGCGCTCTTCGGACGTTTCCAGTACCTGGTCAACAGGCTCTCGGAAAGGCTGGCAGCCAACCCCTTTGCCTGCATAACCGGATTCAAGAACCGGGATGACGGCAAGCATGAACTCTATTACCGCGGCTTCAGGTTCTTTTACAGCTCCCGTCCCAACATCCTTTATAAGAGGATCGAGCTGCAGCTCAGGAACTGGATATCCTTCAGGCTGGGCGCGGATGAAAAAGGGAGCCCGGACCGGAGAAAACAGATCGAGGGGATACGCTCCTGCCTGGTCGGCGGCAGGATGATCGAACATTCGATCCTTGACGACGCGACCCCGGAAGACGCCGACACCGTGCTGGTCGATATGAGAACATCATAATAAGGAGAAGCCCGATGCAGTCTATGACCAAGATCACGATCCATCCCATGATCACGACCCTGAGGAGAGCGGTCAGGATGTGCCGTGAGACCTTTGCCAAGCCCAGAAAGACCAATTACCTGAAAGGGCTCTGGTCACTTGCCAAAAAATACGGCGGCTACCGCGGAGCCGTAAAGGACATCCCGCTGGACGAATTTCCCGCCATACAAAAAGCTCTGGGAGGGATCAAGATCGGCTTTTCCGTCCGGAACTATACCAACACGCTGGTCCCATCCTCCCTGATCAGGAGGGCGATCAAGGCTTCCATCAAAGAGCTCGCAACGTTCGGGATGCCGGGTTCCAAAAAAAGAGGATCGATCACGGCCGTCAGCCTGTACGAACAACCGCTGGTCTGCGACCTAAGCATCATCCCCGAAGGAAAACGGAAGGCCAAATTAAGGTTCGATATCTTTCAAATGCGCACTATCTAGGTCAGTAGATCCGGTACCCCAGCTGCAGCACCAATCTGGCCTTGTTGGCCACATCCACCCCGGCCTCGAGGAAAAGCGGGCTTATGTTGAACATCCGGTCAAAAATGAGCGTGAGCGAAAGCCCGGCGTCCGTCTTGTCCTTGCCCGTGTAGGCCACCGCCCCCACACAAAATGACATCGGCGTCCTTCCCACCCGGGTCAGGTAGAACTTGCCGTTGATGAAGACGATGATGGGCTGCTGGCCGGTGTTCGCCTCCAGACCGAACTGCATAGCGACATTGCGCGCAACACTTTCTTTCCCCATGATGCCGACGGCCAGGCCGTCTCTTACCCCGCCCACTACGGCGGGCTGCATGGCCAAGGCGGAAGAACTTACAACTAACAACAAACAACTTACAACAATTATTTTCCTCATGATAATCACCTCTGCTTGATTATAACACAGCCGTGCGAGAAAATCAGAACAAACTCGCCTGTTCCTGCCTGGAACCTTTGGCCTTTTGGCCTCCGGCCTTTGGCCTTTTGCCTTTGATCCTGCCCAAATCGCTTTCCACCATCTCCAGGGTGTTGTAGACCTCTTTGGCGCGCTTGACCACTTCCTGGGGCAGACCGGCCAGCTTGGCCACCTGGATGCCGTAGGAGCGGTCCGCCGGGCCCTCCGCGATGCGGTGGAGAAAGGTCACATGGTCGCCTTCTTCCTTGACCAGGACGTTGAGGTTCTTCATCCCGGCATGCTTGTCCGCGAGCTGGGTGATCTCATGATAGTGGGTGGCAAAAAGGGTCTTTGCCCGGATCCGGGTATGGATGAACTCCGCCACCGCGGCGGCGATGGACATGCCGTCAAAGGTGGCGGTGCCGCGGCCGATCTCATCCAGGATGATCAGGCTTTTCTCCGTAGCATTGTGCAGGATGCTGGCGGTCTCGGTCATCTCCATCATGAAGGTCGATTGCCCCGAGAAAATGTCGTCCATGGCGCCGATGCGGGTAAAGATGCGGTCGACCAGGCAGAGCTCCGCTTCCTTGGCCGGGACGAACGAACCGACCTGGGCCATGAGGCAGATAAGCGCGATCTGGCGCATGTAAGTGGATTTCCCGGCCATATTGGGGCCGGTAATGAGCAAAAAGCGGCTGTTCGCCCCGTTCAGCTCAACCTGGTTGGGCACGAAACGGTGTTCTCCCACGGTCTTCTCGACCACCGGATGCCGGCTTTCAATAATATGAATCCTTGTTCGGATCTCGGATTTCGGATCTCGGATCTGGGGCCTGCAGTACCGGTTCTCGACCGCAACTTCTGCCAAAGACAAAAGCACATCTATCTGCGCCAATACCCGGGCCAATCTTTGAAGTTCAGAAGTATGTTCAGCGACCTTTGAGCGCACATCACAGAAGACCTTGTATTCCATGTTCTTCAGGCGCTCATCCGCGTTAAGGATCATTGATTCTTTTTCCTTGAGCTCGGGGGTGATGAATCGCTCGTTGTTGACCAGGGTCTGCTTGCGGATGTAATTCTCGGGCACCTGGGAGAGGTTGGCTTTCGTCACCTCGATGTAATAGCCAAAGACCCGGTTGAACCCCACCTTGAGGGACTTTATGCCGGTCCTTCTTCTCTCCTCGTCCTCCAGGCGCGCGATCCAATCCTTGCCTTCGCGGGCCGCTTTTTTTATTTCATCCAGCTCAGGATCATAGCCTTCCTTGATCAGGCCGCCCTCTTTTACCGTGAACGGCGGGTCGTCCACGATGGCCCGGCCGATAAGGTCCTGGATCTCGCTGAGATCGGGCTGTTCACGCAATTCCCCAAGCAGGCGGCTGGAAACCTTCACCAGCAGAGCCTTCAGTTTTGGCAGCCGGCGCAGCGATTCCCTGAGGGCGACCAGGTCCCGGGCGTTGGCCGAGGCGGAGGCGATCCTTCCTACTGCCCGCTCGATGTCCGCGATGTTCTTTATCTCCTGTCCCACTTCGGCGCGCAGGACCGCGCTGCCGAAGAATTCCTGCACCGCATCCAGGCGCTGGTCAATGCTTTCTTTGTCCAGCAGGGGCTGCAGCACCCACTGGCGAAGCAAGCGGCTCCCCATCGAGGTCCTGGTCCGGTCCAGCACCCACAGCAGGCTTCCCCTGAAAGAGCGGTCCCGGATGGTCTGCACCAGCTCCAGGTTCCTGCGGGTAGCGGCATCGATGAACATGAACTGCGAGGTATGGTAGGGCCTTATCTGATTGATCTGCTCCAGGCCGGTCTTCTGCGTTTCCTTGAGGTAATCCAGGATCGCGGCCGCCGCGCCCCAGCCCGCCCTGACCGCGCCCAGGCCGTAGGAATCCAGCGTCTTGACCTTGAAGAACTGCTTCAGCTTCTCTTCCGCGGCATCGCGATCATAGTGGTCTTTGTATTCCGTAATTAGATAGGAACCTGCGAGTGAACCTCTCAGTTCCTCTGGCAGCAGATCGGAAGCTAACGCCTCTGCCGGATTGATCCGGTTGACCTCATCGAGGAGCTTCTCAACACTCTCAATTTCGGTCACCCGGAATTCGCCGGTCGACGCATCGACGTACGCCAGACCGTATCCGCCTTTCTCTTTTGTTATTGCCAGCAGGTAGTTGTTCGATCTTTCTGATAATAGATTCGATTCGATGACCGTGCCGGGAGTAACGATCCGGATCACCTCGCGCTTGACCACTCCCTTGGCGGTCTTGGGGTCCTCCACCTGCTCACAGATCGCCACTTTGTGGCCCTTGTCGATCAGCCGGGCGATGTAGTTCTCCGCCGCGTGGTAAGGGATGCCGCACATCGGCATCCGGTTCTCCTCCTGCCCCCGACCGGTCAGGACCAGATCGAGCGCCTTTGAGGCAACCTCCGCGTCTCCGAAGAACATCTCATAAAAATCTCCGAGGCGGAAGAACAGGATGGCGTCCTTATGCCTTTCCTTGATGGAAAGATATTGCTTTACCATGGGGGTCTGGTCAGCCATGATCATCTTCGGATGCGCGCGTTAAGCTTGGTCTCAAGCGCCTTGACCACGGTCTCGTGCCGGGCGTTGACCTCCTGGTCGGTGAGGGTCCTGGCCGGGTCGCGGTAGATAACCCGGTACGCCAAACTGTCCTTGTACCGGTCGAAGAGGTAAACATCCTCCACTAGTTTTCCGCCAGTCTGGCGGATGAGGTCGGTCACCATCCGGTGGGTGACGCCTTTGGGCGCGAAAAGGGCCACATCGCGCGAGATGGAAGGGAATTTGGGCAGCGGTGCGTATCTTTGCCTGGCCGCGGCCTTTTTGAACAGGGCGCTGAGGTCGATCTCAAAGAAACACACCGGCCGGTCAAAACCGTAATTCCTGGCGATCCCGGGATGGAGCTCTCCGATGATCCCCAACCCCTCCACCCTGGCCGCCCTGCCCGGCTGGAGCAAATGGTGGCCGGCGTCCGTGAAATTTACCCCCTTAACGCCCAGAGCGGATAAAAGGTTCTCCAGAACGCCTTTCAAGTAGGAATAGTCGACCTGCATCTTGTCCAGCGCGCTCAGGAACGGAGAACCGACCGCCGCTCCGGCCAGCACCCATTTTTCATCCGGAAGCTTATTTGCCGAGGGATGATAGGTCTTGCCGAGCTCAAAGATGAATACATTTTCCAGCTGGCGGTTGAGGTTATGCTGGATGACCTTAAAAAGGCCGGGCGAAAGCATGGTGCGCATGCAGCTCTGGTCCACCACCAGGGGGTTGGCGATCCTGAGCGTTTTGTCGGGGTCCAGGCCCGCCAGTTCCAGGTCCTTGGGGCCGACCATGCTGTCGGTCTGGGCCTCGGTCAGCCCGCAGCCCGCCATGATCTCCTTGACCCGCTGATGGAAAAGGTCCTCCTCATCCACCCCTTTCCCCGGAAAGGACGTATTGGGCATGGCGGCCGCGATCTTATGGTAGCCATGGACCCTGGCGATCTCCTCGATCAGGTCGATCTCGCGGTAAATGTCCGTGGCGCGGAAAAGCGGGATGCTGACCCGGCTGCCGCTGACGCCAAAGCCCAGACGTCTGAGGATAGACATCATTTCCGCTTTGGGAATGTCAGCGCCCAGCAGCTGGTTAACACGCTGCGGCCGCAAAGTGACAACTTTGGGCTTACGGTTGCCGGCCCTTTTATCGATCTTTCCGGCCAGTACCCGGCCCCCGCCCAGCTCCGCGATCATGGCCGCGGCGCGGTCCAGCGCCTCTTCCACCGCTACCCAGTCCACCCCGCGCTCAAAGCGCACTGAGGATTCAGAGCGAAGCTTGAGGAACTTGGAGGTCTTGTGCACGGAGACCCGGTCAAAGAACGCGGATTCAAGCACCACCGTCCTGGTGTCGCTTCTGACCTCGCTGTTGGCCGCGCCCATCACCCCGGCGATGGCGATCGCCTTTTCCGCGTCCGCGATCACCAGCATGTCCTTGCCCAGTTCATATTCATTCTCATCCAGGGCCTTGATCTTTTCCCCTGCCTTGGCGCGGCGCACGATGATGGTATTGTCTTTGATCAAACGCGCGTCAAAAGCGTGCATGGGCTGCCCCAGCTCCATGAGCAGGTAGTTGGTAATGTCCACCACGTTATTGATGGAGCGGATGCCGACATTCTCCAGGCGCTCTTTCAGCCAGTCAGGGGACGGCCCGATCGTAACGCCTTCCACCACCCTGGCCATGTAGCGCGGGCAGAGGTCCTTATCTTTGACCTCGACCCGGATAACCTTGGCCGCTTTTTTGGACCCTCCCTTTATTTTTGACTTTTGAGTTTTGACTTTTGACTTCGTAAGCGCGGCTACTTCGCGGGCTATCCCGCGCACACTCCAGCAATCGGAGCGGTTGGGTATGATGTCCACTTCCAGGATATTGCCCGGCTCGACCACCGTTTCCAGCCCGGCCATGGTGAGCATGGCCGCCAGCTGGCCGGGCGGCTGTTTGAACTTGACCATTTCCTTAAGCCATTCGATGGGTACTTTCATTTCCTCACCCCCGCTTTCGCGAGAGCCTCCGCCCCCCTCTCCATCAGGGATGGAGAGGGGGAATAATGTACTAATCTATTTTAAAACTGCTCCAAGAACCGCAGGTCGTTCTCGTAATAGAGCCGGATGTTGTCCACGCCGTACTTGAGCATGTCGATGCGCTCAATGCCCATGCCGAAAGCGAAACCGGTATATTTTTCGGGATCATAGCCGACCGCCTTGAACACGTTGGGGTCGATCATGCCGCAGCCCAGGATCTCCAGCCAGCCCGTGTTCTTGCACAGGCGGCAGCCCTTGCCGTTACACAGGATGCACTGCACATCGACTTCGGCCGAGGGCTCGGTGAACGGGAAAAAGCTGGGCCGAAATCTTACGTTCCTGTCCCGGCCGAACATCTGGCGGGTAAATTCCGTGAGTGTCCCCTTGAGGTCACCGAAGGTAACGTTCTTGTCCACCAGGAATCCTTCCAGCTGCTGGAAGACCGGAGAATGCGAAGCGTCCGGTGTGTCGCGGCGGTAGACCCGGCCCGGGGCCACAATGGCCAGCGGCGGCTTCCTTTTTTCCATGACCCTGATCTGCACAGGCGAGGTGTGGGTGCGCAAGAGGACCTTGTCCGTCACGAACAGGGTCGAGAAGGCGTCGCGCGAGGGATGGTGCGGCGGAATGTTTAAGCCGTCAAAATTGTAATAATCCAGCTCGATCTCCGGCCCCTCTGCTACCTCATAGCCCAGGCGCAGGAAGATGGCCTTGGCCTCTTCCATGGTCCGGGTCAGGGGATGGAGCCTTCCGCGCTTGATGCCCTTGCCCGGCAGGGTCACGTCGATCCTGGAGGACTCGATCTTTTTCTGCTGTTCTGACTGGGAGAGCGAAGCCCGCCTGGCAAGAAAAGCTTCTTCAAGCTGCTGTTTGGTGGAGTTGATAAGAGCGCCGATCCGGGGCCGTTCCTCGGGAGAAAGCGTGCCCAGCGACTTCAAGAGCTGCATGAACTCGCTGTTCCGGGAAAGGTATTTCACGCGCGCTTCTTCCAGCTGCGCAATGCTTGCCGCGCTGTTTATCGCCTCCAGCGCTTCGTTCTCTATCTGCTTTATCCTATCTTCCATCCTCATCCCGACCTGTTCTTGAAGTCCTAGCTTATCTTAAGCGCCCTTCTCCATCTTTGATGGAGAAGGGTTAAGTTTTCCTTCTCTCTTTTCTTTGCCTCAGCGCTTCGTACAAGATCACCGCGGTGGAGATCCCAACATTAAGGGATTCCGCCTTGCCCGGCATCGGGATCCTGACCGCCTCATCCGCCAGGGCCAGGACCTCTTTATCCAGCCCTGCGCCTTCGTTGCCCACCAGGATGGCGCAGGGGAGCTTGTAATCCGCCGCGTAATGGTCCTTTTTCGCGGCCGCGTCCGCGGCAATGATCCTGACGCGCCGTTTTTTCAACTCGCCGAGCGCTTCAGCCGCCTCATCCGCCTGTACAATGGGCAGGTGGAAGACGGAGCCCATGGTCGAGCGCAGGGCCTTGGGGTTATAAAGGTCGACCGTGCCCCGGGTCAGGACCACGCCTGAGGCTCCCACCGCGTCCGCGGTGCGGATGATGGTGCCCAGGTTGCCCGGGTCCTGCACCCCGGCGCAGACGACGACTAAAGGGACCGCCGCCTGGAGCACGTCACGCAGGCCGTAGGGCCGCTCTTTCACCACCGCCAGGATGCCCTGGGGGGTTTCCACCCCGGACAGGTCCGCGAACTGCTCGCGCGAGACCTTGTAGCAGTCGATGCCCTGCTCTTTCAGTTTTTCAAGGACCGGGAACCGCTGCGCATAGACCACGAAGTCGATCAGGTCCCCGGCTTTACCCTCCGAAGCTCTGAAAGAGCGAAGGAGGGCTTCCTCCACCAGGTGCGGCCCTTCCACCACGAACCGTTCTTCCTTGCGCCTGGACCGGCGCTTTTCCAGGAGGTTCCTGACCAAGCGGAGCTTCTCTTTCATTGGTTAAATTATACTCAAAATCGAGCCAGAGGGCAACTTTTATCGGGAAAAGGACTACTTTTGGGCGGGATAGACCTGCACCCTGAGCAGAAAGACCCAGAAGACGGCAGCCATTACCGCCACGATCATGGCCAGGGAAACGAACTGCTGGAAGGTCGAGTTGACCATGGCCAGCGCGATCAGGCCCAGAATGACCTGCACCGCGTAGAGGATGAGCACGGTCAGCCTTTGGGACAGCCCCATGAGGTGGATGCGGTGGTGGGAATGGTCCGTGCCGGGCGTGCTCATTTTGATATGGTGCAGGAACCGGTTGGTGAACACGAAGAACGTGTCAAAGATGGGGATCCCCAGGATTATCAGCGGGACCACGAACGACACGAACTGCAGGCGAGGAAGGTTGAGGACCAAAGCTACGTCCCAGAGCTCAAAGATCCTTAATTTCAGGCTCATAACCGCCAGCAGATATCCAAGGAAGGTCGATCCGGACTCCCCCAGGAAAATGGAGGCGGGATTGAAATTGTACCTGAGAAAACCCAGTGTTGCGCCCGCGACCGCCAGGGACATCAAGGCCAAACCAGAGAGATTGCTGTTCAGCGCCAGGACAAATAAGAACAGCGAGGCGAAAAAGGAAATACCCGCGACCAGGCCGTCCATGCCGTCCAGCATGTTCATGGAATTGGTCATAAAGGTTATGAAGCAGGCTGCCAGGACAAAATTGACCGGATCGAATTTGAATAATTCAAAGGAAATGCCGGTGACCAGGATGAATATGCCCGAGAACAGGAGATGCGACCATATTTTATTGCGCGCGCGGACCTTGATCCCGGCGTCATCAAGCAGGCCAAAGAGGACGAAGAGCAACCCGACTACGAGGAGCCCCGCAAGCTCCCGCATTTCCAGCCCCAGGAAGCCCGAGGCGGCCGCAAAGGACAAGAAGATCGCTACTCCCCCCATGAGCGGGACCGGTTTGGCATGGATCTTGCGGTGTCCGGGGTGGTCGAGGACCTTGAACCTGTGCGACAGGTATTTCGCCAGTGGCGTCAGGATCAATGCCAGGACAAAAGATGATAGGAAAGCAGGGATAAATCTCAACATTTGGTTTTATTATAGATCACGAGCATGGAATAGGCAAGCCTCGGGGAAATTATCGCCCCCCTATCTTCCGCTTCACGACGAAACGCCGGAATTTTCTGGCAAAATCATAAATATGCGGCTCCACAGGAAAATACCAGAAGTTAAATCTTCTACGGGCCTGAAAAATATTAAAAATAATCCTTCTCAATGCATTAAATAAGAAGAAAGGGAGGGCTCGATACCGGGTTGTTCTCCACCACCAGGATATGGACGATCCTGATTCACAACCCAATATTTCACAGAGATAATATATGGTCAGTTTTGTTTTACCATCGCGGCCAATCCAAGGCAACACATCGCCAATTAGGCCCCCGCCATGATCAATAATGTTTTCAGTCCAGTCAGTTATTTTCCGAGGGCCCTTAAACCCAAATTTTTTGCATTCATCATATAATGGGCCTCCGGGCATCGGACGATAAATTACCGGGTATGAAATCATGGTAAAGGGCCCAATATCGATCAGCTTGTTAATCAGATCAACAGTTGCAAGTCTGTCATCGTGGCCTTCCCCGGGCAAGCCCGTGATAAATGAATGGCGAACGAAAATCCTGTGTTTGTTCAAAAGCTCTGTCGCCTTTATAGCCTGCTCGACCGAACAATCTTTTTTAAGGAAATCCAATATTTTCTGTGAGCCGCTTTCAGTACCAATGCTAAGCACCAAACAACCGTTACTTCTCATACGCTCTGCTAATTCATCATTGATATAATCATCCTTGAAATAGTCAGCGCGCACAGTAGCCGACCAGCTGAATTTCAATTGACGACTTTCAATGCCATCTAATAATTTCAATAAGCGCGATTTATCTAGAAAAAATATTTCATCGATAAAATTGATGTATTGGATATCATAGTTCTTGATCAACAATTCGATCTCATCCAGGATCCTGGCGGCGCTCTTGCCCCTATAGCTGCATTTTGCATGATATTTACCGGAACGATAAACGATCGTATTTATACAATAGGTGCATCTATACGGGCAGCCCATGCCGGCAACAATCGGCGCCATTCTAACATTCTGGTTTTTGCCCCGATGCTTCGGGACATCCCAGACCCGGTTAACATATTGCTCCACATCAAAAAGCTCATCATATTTTGGCAACGGCATACTATTTAAGTCCGGTGGGATACGCGGACCAGTAAAAACACTTGCTCCATTTTCGTCTTTATACATGATCCCTTGAACATCATTGAGGCCCGGCCGTTTTCCCGTAAAAACTTCGACTATTTCGGGGACGATCTCTTCACCTTCTCCGATCACCACCAGATCAACAAAATCTTCGGCAATGGCCTCTTCCGGAAATAATGTGGGATGGACCCCACCCCAAACGATCGGGATATTCGGATATTTCTCTTTGATGATCCTGGCGGTCTTGACCGCGTGAGGCAATTGTGAGGTCATGGCGGAAATCCCCACAAATATGGTTTCGTTCTGCCTGATATCGCCCAATAAGCCGCTGAAGTATTCATCAATATGCATGATCGTTCCGTCTAAAACGCGAACTTTATGACCTTTTTCAAGAAGAATAGAGCCGATGTTGGTATATCCATTGGGAAAAGTACGCTTAGGCCTTCCTAAGACATCGGGCGGATTGATCAACACAACATTCTTAGACATACGATCAGCCCCCACCTGCCCTAAACATGGTTTTTGCTAAACTCAATACATCATGGCTTAATGATTCAGCAGGATTATTTGCCATGTTGCAAAAAGGACATACTTCTTTCCGCATCCATTCCCTTACTTGTTTTGCTTTATTGGAACTCCAGAGCCTGCCAACGTCATCTTCATAGATATTGCCAAAAATCCCGAAGTCTCCCGTTCCGCAAAAATGCAAGTTGCCATCCGGCAGCATAAGAATGTGTGTGTGCAGATGCGCGCAAGGGAAGCTGCGCCGCTTTCCCTGCCTCATTCGGAAATAGTCACTCCAAAAAGCCTTGCTCGGCAGATTTAGGGATCTATTACGCATTATAAAGCCTTCAAGCTCATCAAGATCAGAGACATCAGGGACCAATTCATTCTCAAAATTATCTTTGCTCCCGCATAAATGAGTGACCGGATTATAGGCAATGGGTATGTTGATTTCCCTTGCGTAATCATCGAGCGCCTTTAAATTATCGACATTCAGCTTCTGGACCGTGCAGAGGATCCCCAGGCTAAAGGGCCGGATCTGTTGTAGCCTCTTTAATCTTACCAGGGTCTCATTTGCTTTCTCAAAAGCCTGAGGCACTCTTCTGATCTTTTCATGGACATCACCGAATCCATCTAACGAAATGGATACGGAAAAACGCCTTAACCGGCTAATTTCAGGGAGGCTTAAAATATCATTAACTCGTTTTTCAGCAATGGTCGGGCTTAAGCCGTTCGAAATAATATCCATCCCATTAAGGTGCGGATTTGCGCGGCAAATCGTTTGAGCGATCGCGGGGAGGTCTTCCCTTAAGGTCGGTTCCCCTCCAAAAAAGCCAACATCTTTTATGCAGCTCATAAATGGGTCGGCAAAGATATCCCGGATGTCATTGATGGTCGGTTCTTTGCCGGACGGCCTTCTCCAGATCGAGCACATTATACATTTGGCGTTGCACCTGTTCGACAATTTTAAGGCGAAAAATCGGGGTTGGGGGGTATAGATACGCCCAGCCGCATAGTGCTTTATTGTTCTTGGAATAAGTTCCAGGAAATAGACCAAATGTTTTTTTAGGCGCTCTTTTTTTGGCATATCAGCCTAAATACCCCAAAGCCATAAGCCGTTGTTTAACATTTTCATCCAGATCAGCGCGTTCGCGGCCAGAGACTGAGCCTGTCAATGATCGCTGCCAATGAATGAGCTCTTTTTTAAGGCTATCAGCCCTGCCGGGAAAAGCGCCGCAAATATTTTTCAATTCGCCGGGATCCATAGATAGATCATATAGCTCGGTCCGGTCGTCTGAAGACCAAATAAGTTTATAACGGTCAGATCTTACTGCCAGCAAGGAGCGCTCATAGGGAGAAAAATCAAATTCAGGGAATCTGCTCTTCCACTCTGCCATGCCGCAGCCGGACCACTGTGCAAAAGCGTATTTTCTCCGCGGCACTATTCTGCCTCCGGCATAGAAACTTATCCCTTGAAGCTGTTCGATCTCTTCCTTGCGTATACCCAAGATATCCAGCAGGGTCGGTAAAATATCAATATTCTGGACCTGGCCAGAGATCCTCTCCCCGGCCGCAAAGATCTTGGGACAGCGCATGATAAGCGGCACCTTGATCAAGCTATCGAAAAGACACCAGAAGTGCCCCATCAGTCCATGGCTGCCCAGGTTCTCTCCGTGGTCAGCAGTGATTATCACGATCGTATCCTCAAGAACGCCCTTTTGTCTTAAAATGTCCACGATGCGGCCTATTTTATGATCCAAGTAATTGAGGGCCCCGTCATACAAATCCCCCAAGACCTCCTGGTCGCGCCCATCGGCCTTTCCCTGCCTGAACAAGGTGGCGACAGAAGATAACCCCCGGTTGACCTTGATCCCCCTGACAATGTCGCCGAACCTCTTCTGGTACTTTGATAGGAACGACCAGGGAGCTCGATAGGGATCGTGCGTCTCCATATAATGAAGATAAAGGAAAAATGGCGCCCGCTGCCCGGCCAGCAAGTTCTTCACCTGCTTTTCTATCCAATTAGCGCCATTATCACCGCCGATCTTCCAGTTGTCCATGGTCTGGTCAATAAACGCCTTGATCTTTCTGCCAGCTCGTTTTAAAGACCCCGCCTTGGCCATGACCGGGAAATAACGCCTTTGCTTGACCTGCTCAAAGCCTTTATCAGTGCCCCACCGCCGGTCAAAGAACATCCCCGAATGGCAGGCCATGGTCTGATAGCCGTTCCGGCTCAATATCTCTGCCATGGTCGCGTAATGCTCGGGCAGCTTGTCCATAAGGTCCTTCAAGCCGAGGCTCGAGGGATAGACCCCGGTAAAAAGTGAGGCCACTGACGGCAATGTCCAGGGAGAAGCGCTGATCGCATTATCAAAGATAATGCCCTCACTGGCTATCTTGTCGATATTCGGGGTGGTCTTACGATCATATCCATTACAGGAAAACCTCCCCCATTGAGCGGCATCCAGAACGACCAGTAAGATATTCGGTTTATTTACCGCCATATCGTAAATACCTAAGATAGGCTTGAGGATCAGCGAACAACTTGCTCCTGACCTTTTCATAAATAGCGAGATTTTCGGCTTCTTTCGCCTTTAACAATCGCTGTCGGACGCGCGATTTAATGACTTCCGGCAAGAGCGAGGCGATAAAGCCGAGCGACCTGGCCGCAAATGACGGTTGATCGCCGCCGGTCAGGCTTAAACGGTCCAGATTGAACAGCTTATCCGGCCGGGCGGCCGCCCCCAAATGAAAGATCAGATCGCCGTATATGGAGCCGATAAGATAATGGTCCTGGGCACGATTTGAGCGGACCAGCGGATACCAGGTTAAGCCTTTTCGGTAGGTTTGCAGGCCGTAGCCAACGCCGGTCTCGTTAACATGAGGAAATTTCCTGGAGTAACTCGCATACTCATCGGACCCCTTTTCAGCGGCTGACAACGTCAATCTGGGCCTCTGAGCAAGATAATAATCACGCGGGAATAATATGCACATAAGATTAGGCTTGAGATCCCGGGCTTCGTCCCTTCTGACCGCAGCGAAAACACATCTATCCGACAATTTTTCCGCCAGTTCTTTGGCCCAGCCGGACCGGACAGGGAAAGAATCCACATGCAGAACGGCCACATGCGACACGCCATCAGAGATCGCTTGCCCGAACAGGTGTTCAAGATAGAAGGCGTGTTCTTCTGATATTCTGAGGTCGGTCTTAGGCAATTGACAGATCTTGACCTTCTTATGGGCCTCCAGCATCCGCCTGAACCCTGGCTGCAGTCGATTGACCCCGGCATAGATCGTGTACGGAACGGTGGTGGATCTTTCGATCTGATCAAGATGGACCCTGAGCAGCTCCTCATCCTCATCCTTGACCAAATAAACGACGACAATGCCCAGCTTCATGTATTTACCTCGGAACTTTTTATTTTCCGGCCCTTTTTGATGTCATGCTTAAGCTTTAAACCCCGGCTTAATGCGATCGGTATCCCATCATTGCCTGAGTCAACGTTCTCTATCAGGCCGTAGCAGGTGCAACCGCCTATCCCATCAAGTGATTCACCCGCTTTGAGCTCTTTTTTTGCGTAAGCATACACATTGGTCTTATGCCCGTAATCCGGATGAAGGATCCCCTGCTTATCCAGGACAGCCCTGGCCACCGTAAGCATAGTTTCAATATGGCATAGATGATAAGGCCTGTAGAACAGGTAATAAGGCCCGTCGCCCATTTTATAATATTTCAACATTCTGGTTTGATAAGGGTCCTGGCAATGGCCCACCACAAAAACCCCCCCGTCAGGCTCAGCGCCCAGGACAAAATCAACGACCGGCCGTCCGGAGGCGCGGACCTTGTCAAGATCAAAAAGCTTGAACACTTCCGCCACCTTGCCGGCCCTGGGCCCCATCATTCCTGGCCTGGCCGTCCGCAGGTCAAAGGCATTGGCCAGCAGGGCCATTTCTATGTTCAATTTCGTGCCGTCGGTCATCGCACAGCACATGTGCGCGGACAGCCCGCGTTTGTCAGCTTCTGACTTAATGCCGGCAGGGGTCGCTTCACGATCAAGGAAGCCCTTGATATTGCCGGCCATGACCAATTCCAGGCCCCAGGTCTTCAGCTCCCGGATCAAATGTGAGATCACGGCCGGCTGGTCCCCGTCCGCTGATGTGTAGACCGCCCCGTTAGCATCTGCTAAAGCGAGCAGTTCCGGGCCAAAGGCCAGGTCGGCCTCGGCATTCATCATGATCACGTGCTTACCGGACTTAAGGGCGGTCCTGGCGAACTCTCCGGCAGGCAGGATAGAATCAGAAGCCTCGATAAGGACATCGATATTCTCTGCGGCGGCCAATGATCCTCCGCCCTCATAAACAGCGGGTTTGCCACTCTCAGGTCGTAATTCAGCTATCGCCTCATGGATCTTGCCCACATCGATGTCAGCTATGCCCACGCACTTGATCCCGGGAGTAATAAGGGATTGATAGAATAAACCCTTCCCCATAGCGCCACAACCAATAATACCTATCTTTATCGGTTCTTTTAAAGCGGCCAGTCTTTTGATCATTAATGCCCCCCCAGAACCCTAATTATAATATCATGGATATCCGCTAAATTCGTGACCCGGCCACCAGCTGGCAGCCGCGTATAAAAGAAAGCGTCATCAAAAGTATGCATCCCGTCCACAGCCGGGCCCAGAAAAACCTCCGCGGCTTCCGGCGCAGCCTTGAGGTCATAGCCTTTATTGGGTCGAGCTATCAGGTCCGGGGCCTGGTCAAGCGCCTGTCCATGATAAAGATCCGCTTTTGAATAGACCGCCTTGATAACAGCCGCTCCACCATCAGGATCGCGCAAGGACATTAAAAGCTCCTTGATCTGATCGAGCCGCGATCTGTCATTAAGATAGATCCGTCCGGGAATAAGACTATAGGCGGCACTTGGAACATGCTGTTCCAACAAACGGTTAAGCTGGACCTCCTTTTTGGCCGAACAGAAGCCATGGTCTGAAAGACAGATCAACTCGGCCCCATCTTTTAAGTTCTCCATAAAACGGCCGACATACTTATCCAGCAAGCGATAATAATCACGGAAGAAAAGACCGCGGCTATTGTCTTGATCGCGGTCTGACCAGAAAAAATGATTTATCCGGTCTGTCCCCATAACGTGAAGCTGGAAATAGTCCCAGGACTCGTTTTTCAGAAGATAAAAGGCGGCCTCAAAGCGCGCCTTAAGGGTTTGCTCAAGATCAAGCCTGAAGTCATTCTCATGCCCCTGCCGCATCTTGGCAGCGTCCGAGTCAATTTTATAATTAAGCCTTTGCAACTGAGGCAAAATGGACACCGGCCACACTGCCTGTTCCAGTGTTGGAGCCAAAAAACCACTGATCAGCACACCATTGATCTCTGGAGGCGGATAGGTCAAGGGCACATTAATAACTATGGCCCGCTTTCCCAGCTCACTTAACTTCTGCCAGACAGTTTTGGCCCGCACATCCCCGGACAGGGGGATGGTCAAATCAGAAGTTGTTTTATTTAATTCAACAAAACCATATATGCCATGCTCGCCCGGACCAACCCCGGTGGCAAAAGTAGCCCAGGCCACTGAAGAGACCGTCGGCAAAACAGAATCAATGCGTTTAAATGTCCCTTGTTTAAACAAGGCCTGCAGATTTTTTAGTTCTGATCCGGCAAAATCCTCCCTTAAAAAACTGTACGGCAATCCGTCCAGGCCAAGGACCGCGACTTTTGAGCTCATTGAATGATGCCTCCAGCACAGACCCGGCCGTCCTTTTCAAGCACGAACCGGCCTAATTCCGGCAGATCATTAAAAGATGAGGCGACCAAACCGTGCTCAGCAATGATTTCGACATCAGCGACTTCCCGTTCTCTGATGCGCTCCTTACCATCTTCGATCAGCCGGAGATCCTCAGATCCGATCCGGCTCTTGATCGATCTGATCCTACACCGCACTTGCTGTGTGGCACAGCGCATAACAAGAGGGTCATTGATCCCGACCTCATCAAAAACCAGCCAGAATATCTGAGCCTTCAGCTTCCGAACCACCTTCAAACAACTGTCCATACCGGCCAGCACAGCGCCCCGCCCCGGCTGATCAGGCCCAACGCTCAGCGCCACACTTTCACCTTTTGTTGCCCGACCAACGACTTCAGGATAGCGATCGATCGTTCTTACCGTGACCAATTTGCCTGCCGGCAGGACCTTTACCTGATCGCCACTCAGGATCGAACCAGAGCAAACACGGCCCAATACTTTGCCTTTATAAAGACCCTGTACAGGAAAAACAAAAGCCGCTTCAGCGTTGTTTTGTTCTGGACAGAAATTATCAAGCACCTCAAGCAAACACTTGCCTGTATACCAAGACATAGCTTGCTCCGGCCTAATGATATTCACGCCATTTTTAGCGCTGATGGGCACAGAATCTGTCGCCTTAATGCCGAGAACCGCCAGGTGGTCAATGACCGCCTCACGAACTTTTTCATAAGCTGCCTGCGAATAACCGACCAGATCCATCTTATTCACAACCACCAAAACCCGGTCAATACCCAACCAAGCCAGGACCGAAGCGTGTCGCCGGGTCTGCTCCCTGACCCCATCAACCGCGTCAACAACGAGCACGGCCGCGTCAGCCTGAGAGGCTCCGGTGACCATGTTCTTGAGAAATTCCACATGACCCGGCGCGTCTATGATGACATATTCCCTTTTCTCCGTGCGAAAAAATGTCTGCGTGGTGTCGATCGTTATTCCCTGTTCCCGTTCTTCTTCAAGATGGTCAAGCAGGTGCGCCAGCTCCTGGTCCTTGACCTCGGCCAGCCGGTCACCAGCAACAGATCCCGTATCAGCCAGCAGGCGACCGATCAGGGTTGATTTACCATGATCAACGTGACCGACAATCACAAATTTAAATGTTCCCGCCATTGCTACATATACCCCAGCGCGCGCAGCTTTTGCATGATAAATGCCGACTCTTTATCCTGGGCGCGGCCGCTTCTTTCCGATACCTTGGAGACCTTGAGCTCCGCCACTATCTTATCGATGGAATCAGCCGTTGACCCGACCGATCCGCAGCAGCACTCGCAGCCGATGCTTCGAAATCGCCTTCCGTTCTTGGCCAGATATAAAGAGACGACAGGGATCTTTTCCCTTTCAACATATTCCCAAACATCTATTTCGCGCCAGCCTAACAGGGGATGTACCCGGACATGTTCGTCAGAGCGTTTGCCGGAATAATACTGGTCCCAAAGTTCGGGCGGCTGGCTTTTGTAATCCCAGCGGAAGCTTTGGTCACGCGGACTGAAAACCCGTTCCTTGGCCCGGACACCATGTTCATCCCTGCGGATCGCTAACAGCAACGCCGCATGATCATTCGCTGCCAAATACTGCTTAAGCGCGTTGGTTTTAAGTTCAGTGCAACAGTCTATTTTGCTTCTGTTCGGCCCCATACCGTCGGCCAAAGCCCGGTCATTCCTGGCCACGCGCAGGTCCAAACCCCATTCAGCTGCAAGGCGCTCACGGAATTCATATATCTCCTTGAATTTTCTCCCTGTATCAATATGGATGACTGGAAAAGGCACTTCCCCCTGAAAAGCCTTGCGGCAAAGCCAGAGCAAGGCGGTCGAATCCTTACCCATTGACCAGAGCAATCCTGTTCTCCTGAATCGAAAATACGCTTCTCGAATAATATAAATGGATCGGCTCTCCAGTTCATCGAGATGACGCAGCGCGGATGTTTCAACCATTGTATTCCTGGCTCCTCAACCATTCAGGCCTGAACTTTAGATACGCTTCGCGCAGCATGGCCTTATCTTCCCGAGTAATGCCAAGCAAAATGATCAACGCGCCATAGACCGTTAGATAGCCCAGAGCAGCAACGGCCAGCCAGCCAAAAGTGAGTCGCGAACCAACGGGGAATAACCACCCGACCAGAAGACCGGCAAAAAGTGTTGCGGCTATCGGTTTGAGCAAATACCAGGTGTACGGCCCGCCCCCAACGATATGCCAGGCCTTGCACAATCTGACCAGATTTACAAAAACAATGCCTGCCGCAAAGGCCCATGCCCCGCCGACCAGACCATAGCGCGGCACAAGGACCAGCCCCGCTGACAGCGATAGCAAAGCCATCATGAGCAAATAGCTGAGATTCAGCCAGGAGCGGCCTGACATGGCAATGATCGCCGAATTAGCGCTCGTGGCATAATTTGAGAACAACCCCACCGCCAGGATCACCAGACAGGCGCCGCCGGCCGCAAATTCAGGACCAAACAGACCCAGCCAGGCAGCAGGATACATGATGGTCAAACAAAAAATCGGCAATGAACCAATGAACAGCCAGCGGGTAACGGACCGGAAATTACTCCGCAATTCCGGCCACTTGTTCTCCGATACCAGTTTGGAAGTGACCGGAGCGAACATCGTGATCAGGGCCACGTAGAGATAATTCCCCAGCAAAGCAATGCGCAAAGCCACATTAAAGATAGCCACATCGGACAGATCAAGAAAATAAGCCAGCAGCATAGAGAACAAACTGTCAAGCCTGAGCAGATAAAAGGCAATGAACGGCATAGCATAGAATATTACGCGCTGTTTTTCGGCGTTGTCTATCAGCCTGCCCCGGCCAAAACCGTGCCTTTTGGCGATGTAAAGCAAGGTCAGTAATGCCAATATCATATACGCCGCCAGATCAGCTCCCGCCAAGGCATAATATTTCACGCCAAAGGCCAGGATCGCCAGCAGGAACAGGATCCTGACCGCACCTTTAATACCATCCTCGATGATCACACTTGGCAAGACATCGAATCTGGCAACCAGGTAACGCAACAGCAGCGGCATGGAGGCCATCGCGGGCAAAGCCAGACTGAACAGCCTTAAGAGCGGCGCCAGGCCGGGCCGATGGAACATTCCGCAGATCTGCGGAGACAGGATAAATATCAAGAAAGCGAATAGACCTGATAAAAAGAACACGACCAGCACCGAAAAGCTCAGCAGGTCCCTGGACGAACCAGCGTGTTTGGCCTCGTATCTGGGCACAAAATAGCTCATGGCCTGCGGCAGGCCAACCAAGGCGATATACGCAAAGAACATAATAATGGCCGTTGCCCAGTAATAGGCGCCCAGCAGCTCCGGGCCAAGCAGGCGTGAGGCCAGCAATAGGAACAGATAGGCCCAAAAGGCGTTCAGGCCGTCACCGCCCAGCAATAACAGCCCGCCCTTGGCAACTTTTTTTAATTGATCCATCAGATAATTATTCCCGCAAAGCTTTAAGCAGTTTGGTCCTGAACCAGCCGCGCTCCAGGATGCGATCAATATAGCCTGGATCGACCCGTTTTTTTGCCTGGATCTGCCGCCGCTTCCTCAGCAGAGGCTTTATTAGGGACAGGATATCAGCTTTAGCGCGCAAAAAGCTCAACAATCTCCCCTTTTTAAGATAAAAGAGGAAAGCTCCAAGGACATAAAGAACATGCAGCGGCAAATAGCGGATCAAGAGCTTTGCAGGCAGGTTCTTGAAATACACATATTCAATATTGCGTTGGCCGTAATAAACATACTGGGGGCTATGAGCGCCGATGCTGGCTGAAACGGCGTGAAAAACGAGCGCATCCGGCACATAAAGGCATTTATACCCCATCAACTGGGCGCGAAAACTGAGGTCAACATCTTCCAGGGCGAAATGCATATCTTCATCAAATAATCCTATCTCCTCCAGCATGGAACGACGGTAGATGGACGAAGAAGCTGACGCGCCAAAAACATAACGTTTTTCCAGGTGATTTTTATGAGCCGTCCGCCGGTGACCGATCTTATGCGGAGTGCCGGCAATGGTATAGCAATCGCCCGCTGAATCGATCATGGACCTGTCCTTGAGGAAAAGAACGCGGGAAGCGCAGAACCCGACCTCAGGATGATCATCCAGCGCCTGTTTCAGGGCGCCCAACCAGCCAGGGTCGACCTCTGTATCATTGTTCAAAAGCGCAATGTACTCGCCACGGGCCCGCTTAAGACCTTCATTGCAGGCCCTGGCAAAATGGCAGTTCCCGGCCAGGGCAATGACCTTGACCCCGGGAAAATCCCGGCCGACCTTGCTCACGCTGCCGTCCGGAGAAGCATCATCGACCACGATGACCTCATACCTGAAATCGGCCTTTTGATCCATCACGGAGGTCAAACAGGCTTTGAGCAGGTCGTATTTATTATAATGAGGGATAATAACGCTGATTCTCGGGGCCAGATCGCTTTTCACCTTATAATTTTACCATTTTTAGAGGAGAAAATACATACTGAGCGGGGATTTATCGTCTTAAGAACGAGCGCCCCAGCAGCTTTAGGCTTTTCAGCGCGGTCAAAAAAGCCATTCCCATCAGGGTCAGGACGGCCATCGGATGATACGGCCGTCCAAAGTGATGTTTTAGGAAATAGGCATAAGCCGACCAATGCATTTGACAGATCATATGAAGCTCCAAGCCGAGGGATCTCTGCCCCCCGCCCTTGCCCGTGTAATGGAGGATCTCCGCCTCAGGAGTAAAACATACGCGCCAGCCGGCCCGGCTGGCCCGCAGGCAAATATCGGTGTCTTCCCAATACATCTTAAAACGCTCATCAAGCAGGCCGACCTGATCAAGGACTTTTTTCCTGATCATCAAACAAGCGCCTGAGACCCAATCGACCGACCTGAACGAGTTATAATCCCAATCAGATAATGTATTCCGCCGAGAGATCGGATTTTTTGGCCAGATCCTGGTCATAAATGAGGCTCTGCCAAACAGCGTATCAAAGGGGCTGGTATATGACCCACGGCAATTCTTCTGGACCTTCCCGGAAGGCTCATACAGCTTACAGCTTAGGATGCCGATGGTCGGGTCATTTTCCATCAATTGGACCATGATATCAAGCACATTGTTCTTCAATAAAGTATCATTGTTCAATAAAAGAACAAAAGAACCCTTGGCTAATCTGATCGCCTGGTTATTAGCCGCGGTATAACCGATGTTCCTGCGGTTGATCAACAGTGTTATATCCGGAAAGCGCTCTTTGAGCCGGCGGGGATCACCGTCAGTCGAGTTATTATCGACCAAAATGACCTCATAAGAGATCTTGCTGGTTTTTTCCAGGATCGACCGGATACAATCGCTGGTCAGGCCACCAGCGTTGTGATTCACCAGGCAAACCGATAGAACGGGTTTATTATCAGGCATAAAAGATCCAGCGAGCCTCTTGCTGCTTGGCTGCGAGCGACTTAATCTACAATGCCGTCCCAAAGATGGGAGAGCTTGGCGGTGCCGATCATTAATTTCACGACACGCTGAGAAACATCATCGATCTCATACTCAAAAGGGATCCGCCGCTTCTGGGCCAGTTCCCATTCCCGGGTGATCATTTCCACCGCATTCACGATCGTTTCCGGGCACAGGCCGGTCAGGACGATGTTGCCGGCATCCAACCCTTCCGGCCGCTCGGTGGAGTTCCTCATGGTGACCGCCGGAAAAGAAAGGATCGCCGACTCCTCGCTGATGGTCCCGCTGTCCGAGATCGCGCAGAATGCGTTCATCTGGAGGTTGACATAATCGAAAAAGCCGAAGGGCTTTAAGAACCGGATCTTCTTGTTCAGGTTCCTGGGAGCAAGCTTTTCAAGCCGCTTCCTGGTCCGGGGATGAGTGGAAACTATGACCGGAAGGTCATACTCCTTTGCCAGAGCGTTCAGGGAATCCAGGAGCGCCTTAAGGTGGGGTTTGATATCGACATTTTCCTCGCGGTGCATGCTCACGATAAAATAGCGTTTCTTTTTCAGCTTTAGACTTCTGAGAACGTCCGATCCCTGTATCTGGTCCATATAGCGGTCAAGGACCTCTTTCATGGGAGAACCGGTAAGATATATCCGGCGGGGATGGATACCTTCCGCCAGCAGGTTCCTGCGGGCGTGTTCAGTATATACCAGATTGAAATCGCTGATATGATCGATGATCCTGCGGTTGACCTCCTCCGGCACATTAAAGTCGAAACAACGGTTGCCGGCTTCCATGTGATAGATGGGGACCTTCATGCGCTTGGCCATTATCCCGGCGATGGCGCTGTTGGTATCCCCCAGGATCAGGACCGCGTCCGGCTTCTCTTTGACCAGGACCTTTTCAGCTTCGATAAGCGTGTTCCCGTAAATGTTGCCGAGGGTGGAAGCATCGATCCCCAAAAAGTGGTCGGGTTTGCGCAGCTTTAGTTCCTTAAAAAAGATCTCGTTAAGCTCATGATCATAGTTCTGGCCGGTATGGACCATGACATGGTCGACATGCTTATCCAGCAGCGCCATTACCCTGGAAAGCCGGATGATCTCGGGCCGGGTGCCAAGAATGGTCATTACCTTCAGTTTTTTGCTCAAGATATAACTACCTCCTCAGGATAAGTGTCAGTATCATTCGGGTCAAAAAGCTCATTGCACCAGAATAAAGTCTCAAGCTCCCCCTCGCCTGTGTTCTCAATATGATGCGCATGGAAGATCGGGATATCAATGAAGCTCGGCTGGTCCGAATCGACCATATGTTCTATGATCTTGTCCGTTCCGATCCTCCGCAGCCTGATCGCGGCCTTGCCTTTCACGACACAGAACCTCTCGATCTTCCTGGCATGATAATGGTTCCCTCTAATGACCCCGGGCCGGGAGGTTGAAAAGAACACCTGCCCTCCTTGAGCAAGCTTGATGATCTCAAAAAGCCTGCCCCTTTCATCACTGTTGATCTTCGGTTGATAGGTCCGGTCCTTTTCCTCAAGATAAGAAAGGAAAACATTGTAAAGATCGACCAGGAAGGGCTCCGATAAAGAAGGGACTACCTTGTGATCGAACACCTGGTCCCGGAACCTCTCCAGGATCGAAAGCAAGGCAGAAACGGCGATCTTTTTCTTGCCTTTGATCCTATAGTTATTTGCCCCCTTAGGCGGCTTCCTGATGGCAGAAATCATGGTCTCGATCAGATCATTGATATAGATGAACTCGACCTCGCGGTCCTGGATGATCTTAGGCTTCTCTCCGCGCGCGAGCTGGTGGCAGAAAGTGGCCACCACCGAGTTGTAAAAGGGCTTGCCGCGGTCGCCAAAAACATTCGGGATAGTAAGCAGGGAAGCGGGCGCCTTGTTCTTCTTTGCCCATTCCTCAAAGATCCGGCAGGATTCCTTCTTTGAGCGGCCAAAGGCGCTGTCCGTCCCAGCCAGAATGGATGAGGAAAAGATCAAATGAGGGCTTTGGCCATTACCCTCAAAGGAGCTGACCAGGGCCTTTGCCAGATCAATATTGGTCGAATAGATATCCTCTTCTTTGCCGCGGTTCATCCCCGCCAGATGCACAACGCAATCACACCCTGCCACTGCTTGCTTGAGCTGCTCAACGGAGCTGAACAGTTCATCATCAATGGGGACCACCCTGATGGTGGATTCGCGGGAGAGGCGATCGACCAGGTGGGAACCGATAAAACCAGTATAGCCAGTTATCCCGACGCTCAGTTCCTTCATGCTAAAGCTTTTTTGATCTCCGGCAGGGAAAGCAGCAGTTTCTCGACTTCCGGAACACTGAGCTGCTGTGTATTGGATGAATTATATCCCTCTTTGGGGAACTTTCCGGCATGGCCCTTGGTGAAAAATTCCTCATAATCGATCTTGCGGTCGCTCTTTACCCTGAAATAATCGTCAAATTCCTCGGCCACGAACAACTCTTCCTGGGTCACCAGCGTCTCATGCAATTTTTCCCCTTCGCGGATGCCGACTTCTTTGATCTCATTCTTGGCCTTGAATATATTGGTGGCGGCGCGGGCCAGGTCTCCCATGGTGCAGGCCGGCGCTTTGCGCACGAAAATATCGCCATTTTCCGCGTTCTTGAGAGCGAACAGGACCAGATCTACCGCCACCGAAAGAGGCAGAAGGAACCTGGTCATGCTTGAATTCGTCACGGTCAAAGCCTTCCCCGCCTTGATCTGGTCCACGAACAGGGGGATGACGGAACCGCGGGAATACATGACATTGCCGTACCTGACCCCGCAAAAGACGGTCTTGGAATTGGAGGTATAAGAGCGGGCGATCATCAATTTTTCCATGAGAGCTTTGGTCATTCCCATGGCATTGATCGGATAGACCGCCTTATCCGTGCTCAGGACAACGACCTTTTCAACCCCGTTATGCTCGGCAGCGTCAAGAACATTGTTCGCCCCGAAAATATTGGTCTTCACCGCTTCGATCGGGAAAAATTCGCAGGACGGGACCTGCTTTAATGCCGCGGCGTGGAAGACGTAATCAACGCCCGCCATTGCATGAAAAATAGCGTTCCTGTCCCTGACATCCCCGATATAGAATTTGAGCAGGGGATTATTGAGGCGGAGCCGCATGTCGTGCTGCTTTTTTTCGTCCCGGCTGAAAATAATGATCTGCTTTGGGCTGAACTTCTCCAGCATCGCCTCAAAAAAGGCATTGCCGAACGAACCTGTCCCTCCGGTCACCATGATGGTCTTATTGTTGAACATTGGCATCCTCTCCTATAGTTTTTCCATGATCCCGATGTACTTAAAAACCGCGTCCTCACGCGAAAAAACCCTCTCAGCCGCCTTTCGCCCGTTCTCCCCCAAGCGTGAGCAGAGCATCTTATTATTATATAATTTTAGGACGGCTTTTGCAAGGTCGCCGGCCTCCCCCGCCTCCACGCATATGCCGCAGTCAAAGGCATTGATCTTCTTTGGCACATCCCCGGCCAAAGGCACGCTGGCGATCACCGGCCTGCCCGCGGCCATGATGCTCAACAGCTTCCCGGGAATGGAAGCGACCGTCAGCTCCTTTCTAAGCGTGACCAGGCAGGCGTCTGATGCGGCAAGGACTTCCGGATAGACGTCCAGGGGCTGTGTCCGGGCAAAAATAACGTTGCTCAACCCCTCTTTTTTGGCGCGCTGCTCAAGGGCCGGCCTTTCGACCCCATCTCCCACTAAAATAAACGAGATCTCCGGCTTATCCTTTAAGAGTTTAGCCGCGTCAAGCACTACGTCCAACCCCTGAGCAAAGCCCATTGTCCCGGCAAAAGAAACCACGAATTTGCCGGTCAAATTGAACTTTTTGCTGATGAGATTGTCTTTTGGCCCGGGCTTTACCAGCCCTGTATCGACCCAGTTGTACACGACCCGGGTTGAATCCGGTTTAGAACCCCTGCCCACCACATAATCCCGGTTGCCTTCGGTATGGACGGTAATGATATCGGACCTTCTGTACACGAAAGATTCCATCATCCTGGATACTTTTATGAGGAGCTTGTTCTTAAGCAGGCCAAGATCAATGACCCCTTGCGGCAAGGGGTCCTGAATGTTGACGATCACAGGGATCTTCTTTATCCGGCCAAGCCAGTACCCCGCGACCCCAAGCGGAAGCGGAGGAGAATAGACCAGGATAACATCATGATCTTTTAGTTTTAATGCCCCAAAAAAGAAGACTAAAGCTAACAGAAAATGCTCCAGGCCCCTGATAAACGGGACCCTTCTGGCAAGCGGAGGCATCCGGAACCGATGGACATTTATTCCGGAGATCACCTCATGCGCCGGGACCTTATTCGAAGCTGTCCGCTCCGCGATATTATAACGGGGCATGCGCGTAACAACCGAAACACCATGCCCCCTTTTGGCCAGCGATTCCGCCAGCTCAAAGAAAAGGGTCGAAGCTGATTTTGTCTCCGGCGGGAAGGATTCAGAAAGGATCAGGATGCGCATTAGCCTCTTACAACCTCCCGGCAATTTACAAAATTGAAATCATTTATAAGATCTTTGAACCGCCTCTCTGTCTTGTCCAAATTATAATAGTGCTTTATGTTATGCGGGAACGGCAATTTGATCCTGGGCTGGTCAGCATCAAATTCCCAGCTGTGGAAATTCAATGCGGCGGCGATCCCCTTTCTATTAAGCCTGTTTATCGACCATTTTGTCACAGCATATGGAAAGATCCTGAAATAGGAGGTAGTGGCTACCGGTACCTTCAGGCCGAACAGACTGGCCGTGATCAGGGGGATTTCCTGAAGGCCCCCCTCGACCACAAAAGGGCCCTGCGGAAAACCACCTGCCCCACCCCGGGTGAAAAGTCGCACAGAAACAGGATAGATGCTCGAATCGTATTGTAGGCCGCATTCCTTGATCACGCGCAGGGCCCACAGGGTCTCCCTGGTTATCGTATAACCCGGGGCCCGATAGCCGACCACTTCTTTGCCCGTTATCCCTTTTAGAACATCCATCGAACGCAAAAGGTCTTCCTTGAATTCAGCCGGGGTCATGGAGGAAACCGGTTTATGCGCGTAACTATGGCTGGCCACCTCGTGCCCTTCCGCGTCGATCATTTTAACGAGCCCCGCGTTCTCCTCGGCCAGCTTCGCCACCACAAAAAAGGTCGCCTTGATCTTTTTGGGCCTTAAAAGGCCCAGTATGTTCTTTACTCCGATCTCTGCGCGGCGCATTTGCCTGAGCCTGTCCAGTTCGCCGTCAGCCAGGCAAAAAGTATCGCACCACTCTTCAACATCGAATGAAAGGATATTTTTCATCTTACCTCACGTCAAAATTTGACAGGTTCACGTTCCAGTTATTGATGTCGAATACGCGCCGGTCGATCATCGAATCGATCAATATCCTGCCGGCCATCCGCATCTTCCTGGGCTCGATCTTCTTGGGCGCCCTGAACAGGTTCAAGGGCGAAGACCTCAGCTTACCCACGTATAATATAACATCGATATTAGCGCCTTCGCTCTCAAATATGTATCTGACCGCGCGCTCGACCAGTTCTTTTTGCAGGGGAAACACATCGACCAGATAAGCGGTTCGAACATTGTCCTCCAGAAAGACCTTGTAGGCAAAATAGGGCCCGCCGTTGAATTTTATGATCTTATATCCACCGGCATATCTGTATTTCACGAATTCCTGGTCATTCACCTTTTCGACAGCGCATTCAGCGCCTTCGGCTCGGATGCGGCGATCCACTTCTCCGGGGACCAGATTGATCAGGCGAGCGAATATCCCAGAGACTACATTGAATATCCTTAATCTCCGCGCAACCGCTCCGATCCTGACCGGCAGGATATAATAATCCAGTTCCCCCACATCTTCCCATTTCAACACTTTCTTCCTGATCAGATAGACATTCTCGTTGGGAAAACCAAAAACAAAAGGGATGCCGTCCCTTTTAAGGGCATCGTAGACCATGTTCGCCATTTTTTTAAGGGCAAAAGGGTCTCCGCGATATTTCTCATCGATCATGGTATCCACCGACAACGCGAACATGTGATCCTTTCCAAAGAATCTATATTTAAAGGGAATAGCCGAATATCCCCCCACGATCGTTCCATTATCGGCCATTAAGCCGTGATATGAATAATTCATAACGGATCCCGCATATTTATTGTCAAATTCCCCCAAGGCCATGTTCTTATTGAACACTCTCCCAAAAAGAGCGCAGAGCTGCCTCTTTTCTTCAGCCGACAGCTGATCCGTTCTTTTAAAAACAAATTCCACGATCAATCCTCATCGCTTACCGGCCTTTTGCGGAAAGTATACATGATCTTGTGAAGAATATCGGCGAACATGGACTCGTAAAAGAAATGCGTCAGCCAGGGGTTATGGAACGCCGACAGGGCGAGATAATTCCAGATATCCCTTTTCAAATAAAATTTGTCGGAAAGGAATCTTTGAAAGTCCTGATTGGTCTCTATGTCGCCGATCTGCGGCACCAGCCGGTTCTTATAGGCCAGGCGGTAGTGCTTGATCTTTTTAAGGTCGACCCCCATTATCCTGGCGGCGATCAGGTCCGCGGCCTCAAAGCTGTTTGAGGCGATCAGCCATCCCAGCTCGAAAGGGTCCCCGGCCATGGGGCCGCTGCGGGTCAAGCCATAAGTCCCGTCAATGATGGTTATCCTGTTCCTGATCGCCTGATTGATGGCGAAGATCGCCTCGTTGAAGACCGGATGATAGCGCAGGCGCATCACGTTGGGCACACACCCCCACTGGTTCTTGTAGGAAAGGCTTATCTGCGTCATGACATGCACCTTGGGCACCGGCAAGGTCACAAAAGCGTCGATCTCATGCTTCAGGATCCTGGGTATCTCGACCTTGAAATCCCGGCCGAATTTCCTGAAATGGAGATATTCGAACGGCAGTTTGGTCAGGTTCACGACCCTTATCCCGTATTTCTTCTCAAGATCGAACAGGCCAAAATCATGGAAGACATCCTTTACCGCGTGGGAGTTGTAACCACCGTCGGATTCACCAACGATCACCTGGCAACCGCGGTCCTTTAAGACCATTATCAAAGCTTCCAGAAGCCCGGGGGTGGTGGTCACGCCGGGCTTGAACCTGGGATAGGTCAGATTGGGCTTGATAAAGACCCTGGAGCCATTCTTTACCAGCGGGCCCAATTGAAGCCATTGAAAAGCCTGCTCGATCTTATCTTTGTATCTGCCCTCGATATTATCGATGAATACCTTATACTTCATTTATCTCATGACCTCTTTATATATCCGCTCATACTTATCAATGATCTTATCCCAGGTGAACAGGTCCTCGACCATTTTCTTGCCGTTCCGCCCGTACCTGGCCCTCAGGTCCTCATCGGACAACAACTTCTCCATTGCCCTTAACAGATCATCGCGGCTGAACGGGATCACCTCTCCCGCCCTCCCCCGGATATAGCTTGCGATGCCCTGGTTTTCAGTGACGATCACCGGGGTGCCGCAGGCGCAGGCCTCCAGCACGGATATGGCAAAGATCTCGTAGCGGGAGGGAAGCACATAGATGTCCGCGTCCGCAAAAGCCAGATATTTATCGTCATCATACAAAGAGCCGGTAAAGATTATCCTGTCCATGACATTAAGGGAATCGATCTGCCTGTTGATCTGATCCAGATAATTCTCGTCCGGCCCCACCAAGACCAACCTGACGTCCGATCTTTTCTTTGCCAATTCCGCGAAGGCGTTGATCAACAGATCAATGCCTTTTATCCGATGGATCCTGCCCAGGAAGAGGATGATCTTTTCATCGTCCCGGATATCGAACCTTTTGCGGAAAGAACCTTTTCTGACCGATCTTACGGCTGATCGATCCACGGCGTTGGGAATGACCGAGATCTTATCGGGCCGGATATTCCTTTTTTTGACCTGATCGCATTCCATGTCGCTGACCGCGATGATCCTGGCCGCGTTCTTGATTATTCTATTGCCGAAGAACTGCTCGAAGAGATATTTTCTGGCATAGCCCCGCATCATGATAGGCAATGACCCGTGCGGGGACAGCACATAGGGAACATTATTCTTCAACGCCTGGCTCGCCGCGATAATATTCTGATAACTCCAGTAATTATTTAGATGGACCACGTCATACTTCGATATCTCCTCGGCCAGAGCGGCTCTCATGGACGGCGAATAGCGCAGCAGGCCCAGATGGCCGGAGAACGGGACGACCCTCGCGGGCGAGACCGAGCCCGCGAACCCCGGATCGAATTTATCGTCGGTGGTGAAGATGCTGACCTGATGCCCGCGCTGCTGCAGGTGCCGGGTCAGGTTATATACATAATTAACCGTCCCGCCGCGCTGGGGGCAGAAAAATTGGATCACCTGCAAGATCTTCATTGTTTTTGGATCAAATACCTTGTATTGACCCCTCCGGGATTTTCCACCCTTATTAATTTGACGTTGTTCTGCAAGAAAAGCTCTTCCATTTCTTTTACTCTTATATAGTTCATTGAAATCGGATAAAGCTTAAGGTTGTTATACAAAATATCAGAGGGAACGCCTAGATTTCTCAGGAGTTTATAGGCCCTTTGCTTGAGCTGCAGCCTGTTCAGCAATGGGATCGCACTCGGCAATTGGAAATATGCCACGCCATTGATACTAAGGCACCTTATGAATTCCTTGATTGATCCCTCGATCTGAGATCTTTTGGGAATATGCTGCAGCACAATGTAGGAATAGATAAAATCAAAATGATCGTCCTTGAAGCGTGAAAGAGGCTTAGTTTCATTTATACAATAAAAATCGGCATTCCCATAGCTCTTATTATATTCCCGCGCTTTTCTTATCATCTCCTCGGAAATATCAACTCCCACATAATTTTCAAAGTATCTATGGAAGTGCCCCGCGACCCGGCCTACCCCACATCCAAAATCCAACACTCTTCTTCTTGAAGCAAGGATCCCATCTGATACCAGGCCAGCTATAATACTGTCTATCTCATGTCGCCCCACCTTGAAAAACTCATTTTCGTCCCACTTCCCGTTCCGTTTCAATGGGTCGCTTAAAATAGCCCATAATGGGTCTTTTTTTGCCAGATCTTCCCAATCTCTTTTAGTATTCATGATCTCACCTTACCACCCTGTTAAATATTTCTTCATACCGTTCCGCGGCAGACCGCGCCGTTAGTTTTGCCAAAACAAATTCCCTGCCATTTCTGCCGTATTCCGCACATAATCCCGGGTTTTGATAGAGCTTCAATATCGCCCGGGAAAAAGCATCCGCATTACCCGCCTCCACCACGATGCCGCATTTGGCCGCTTTTATTAATTTGGGAGCATCCCCCCCCAACGGGAAGCTTGCCAGGACCGGCCGGCCAGCGGACATGATGCTCTTGATCTTTGAAGGAACGGTCGGGGTGGCGACCGCCGGGTTCAGCGTGACCATGCCTGCGTTCGACGCCGCCAGCAGCTGCACATATCTTGCGCGCGGCTGGATCGGGATCATTTTGACATTATCCAGACCTCCGGCGGCGTGGATGGTCTGATCAAGTCCGGGCCCATTGGCCGCCAGCAGGAAAACGATATCCTTGTGTCCTTTAAGCAGCCTGGCGCTCTGGAGGATGATATCCATATCCTGCGAAGCCGCGATGCACCCGGCAAATGAGAGCACAAATTTGCCCTCCAGGCCGAATTCCCGCCTGAAATCATTCTGATGGTCGCCAGGAACGATAAAATCAGGGTCAACCCAGTTGTGCACCACCATTACCTGGTCCGGCCTGCTCGAGGCCTTATCGACGATCTGTTTGTTCCCCTCTGACATGACGGTTATCCAGTCCGCGCGGCGATAGACATCCTTTTCCAGAAAGCGGCTTAGAACGATCAGGAACTTATTCTTGAGCACGCCGAGATCGATGAGATTTTGCGGAAAAATATCCTGGACATTGAGAACGACTTTCACTTTCTTGAAAAACCTGACCAGCACCGCGGCATACCCCATCACGAGCGGCGGAGAGGAGGTCATGATCACGTCAATGGGCCCGCTTTTCAAACCTGCCCAGACCAGAAAGAGCACATGCAGCAGGTAATCCAGTTCACGCACCAAGGGGATCCTGCGGTTGAACTGCGGGATATTGACCCTGATAATTTCGGCCTCCGGCCTTTTTTCCTTCACCAACCATTTGCCAGCCCCCTGAAAAACGAAGTCTTCCGGCAGATGCCGGGGGAACCGAGTGACCACGACCACATGATTCCCCCGAGCGGTCAAGGCTTGGGCGAGCTCAAGGCACAGGTTTGACGCGCCCCCGATCTCGGGCGGATAGGCATTGGTCAGAAGCAGTATCCTCACAGTGTACCCTCCAGGGACGGACTTTCATCCCGCACAAGGTCTTGAATGACCACGCTAACTCCCATGAATGACCAAAAGACCCCGGCTTCAAAGGACGCTCCGATACCGGTAAAGAATCCCGAAAAGAGAAAGGTCAGGGTGGCTGCCATCACTCCGTTCAATGCCTGCTTCAGGAATGGGTCTCTCGTTCGCCTTTCTGTCCGGACAAGGACCCTGAAATATCTGGCCATTATCCACAAGAACAACGCCACCCCCACAATACCGATATCTGTATAAAGCTCAAGATAATAAAGGTCCAAAAAACCGCTCTTGAACCCTTCTTTTTCAAATGCTTCTGGTACGGCACCAGTTGTGCCCAACCCACGCCCGAATAAGAACGTTTTCATATCCTCTGTCGTGACCGCATATTTGACGAACAAATTGCTCATGCGCGCCTGCCGCGAAACATCATCCGGATCAAATACCGACATCAGGCGGAAATGCACCACCGGGATATTTATCACAAGGATAAACGCAACCACGAGGATCAGGGCAAAGAAAAAGAATTTCCTGAAAAGATACTTGAACTTGAAAAGAGCCCAGAGCGAGGCCCCGCAGAAGATCGCCACCCAGGCGCCCCTCGAAAGCGTCATAAAAAGCCCAGCTACCACCGTAAGTAAAGCAGCAGTTTTCAAAAGCAAGAGGCCGAACCTCTTTTCATAGAATATGTCCCCAAAAAGATAGGCCCCGATAAATGCCAGATAAAAACCCAGCACATTGGGGCTCTGCACAAGCGAGGACGCCCGGCCGGTCGAGAACGAATAGCGATACAAGCCGCCGCCGGCAAAGGTCCCAGAAGTCAAAAGCTTGGGGAAAAATACCCACTGCGCCACAGCCCCAAAGGCTAAAACAATACCGACCAGCACCACATATTTGATGAATTTAACGACATCTTCCCTGGTGTTCAGCACCGAAACAACGATCAGGACCATAAAAATGTACATAATGGTCCGACGCAGGCCGACTATCCCTGCCAGATAGGTCTGCGAATTAACAAGGAATTCCACTATACAGAAGAACACAAACAATATTAACGGGAAATACAAAGGCGAAAAGCTGAAAGAGTATTTTTTCTTCACGAAAACCAGGGAAGTCACCGAGGCCAACAGGAAAAATATGAGCATGTCCTTATAGACGCCCACAACGCTCGCCAGGAGGCCGGGCATAAAGAACTGCAGAGCGGATTTCACGAAAAAACCAAAGGGCAACAGGATGATCAAGAGGTAAAAGGCTTTCTTCTGGTTCAGGAGAACAAGCAGAACGGCGACCGCCAGATAGAGCACCGCGATTATCAAATATTGTTCTTTAGCGATAAAACGGCCAGAAAGGTAGATCATATAGGTCAACGCCGCGAATAACACCAATTCCGGCCTGCCTTTGATCATTGACCAAAAACGATCCAATATCATTGACAATCTGTTACGGATATTTGAGGCGACCCGATAGTTCATGATGTTCTACCCGCGATCAGGCGCGAGATCTCCTCTGCCCTTTTTTCCCAGGTATTTTGCCTGGCTATATCCATCCTTTTTTGGGCCGTTGCCTGATCATGATCGTTCAATCCCTGCTCGATACACTGGATGAAACCAGCCGTATCGTCCGCGAACCTGACAACAGCCGCATCATAACCTTGGGCACCCTGCAAGCCGATGCTGGAAACGACCGGTTTCCCGGCGGCCAGATATTCATAGAACTTGAGCGGCACCCAGAAGGTCGCGCTGAAATCATCTCTGGCATACGGAAGCAGACAAACATCCAGCGCCCCCAAATAATCCCGAAGAGCATCCTGAGAAATATTGCCGGAAAAACAGACATTTTGCATTTTCTGCAGATCCCTGACCCGCGCCAATTTGTCCGGGCTGATCTCCGCGATCGGACCGATCATGAGAATGTTCCAGTCCCGGCGCTGGCGCGCGACCGCGGCGATCAGATCGTAATCCAACTTATCGTGGATCGCCCCAACATAGCCGATACGCGGAGAACCGATGTCCTTCAACGGCAAAGGCAGCCGGTGAACCTGGCGATCGATCATCTCTGCCCTGACCCCATGCGGGATTAGATAAGACCTTCTATTGAGCCTAGCCTTTTCTTTGACCAGATCATTGGAGACGGCAAAGACCCAATTAACCTTTTCAATCAAACGCCGCTCGATCTCGTGGATACCTTTCCGCTTGCGGCCGGGGGGCGCGAACATGCCAAAAGGATCGTTGCAGAAATATATGGAAAACTTTTCGCTGAACTTACCGACAAGCCCACCCCCGGTAAAGGCAAAGATCCAAAGAACCGGGGAGCCCATTCCCAGTTTGCGGGCAGCAGCTTTGACCGACAGTTCAATGATCTTCTGATTTACCGCATTGACCCAGGGGACCCAATCACCTCCGGGCAGGTTTGGCAAAGGCGCCAGAAGGAACAGATTGTCCTGTTTTCTTATACCTTTGAAAATCTTCAATAGCCTCTTCCATTCATTACAATTTCTCAAAAGGGACAGCAAGTTTACAGGCCTCTCAACGAACAGTACCCTGTTGTCCTTTGACAGAACAGACATCAGGTGATGCCGGCAGCGCTTGGGCTCATCCCAGTCCGACATGGTGACACATATGATATTTTCGTTACGCATTGTTCCTGATACCGACCAATTCCCTGTAGATTTCTTCCAGTTTGCCAAAATTCTTGCCCCAGTCGGCCCGCTGACGGGCGATCTCAAGGTTTCTGCTTCCGAACAGCCGCCGCTGGTCTTTATTCTTCAATAAGCGGATGATCCTGTCCGCCAGCTGTTGAGAATCCTTTCTGGGAACGATATATCCATTGTGGCCATCAGCGACCCATTCGCAATATGAAGGAACATCAGAAAGAACCAGCGGCAGACCGCAGGCCATTGCCTCTAAAAGCGAATTGGAGGTCCCGTCGCTTAGGGAGCTTGAAACATAAACATCCGCGGAATTATAGTAAGCGGGCAGGTCTTGATTGTTGATGAATCCGGCGAAGTGCACAATCTCTTTCAGCTTGAGGTCATTGACGAGTGCCTGGAATTTATCCATTAAGGGCCCGTCGCCCGCCAGGATGACCCTGGCATCCGGGCAATCCTTGACAATTTCAGGCAACGCTCTCAAAAAATACTCTATTCCGTATATCTCTTTGAACGAGCGGGTCATTAGAACGATCTTTTTGTTCTGCCATCTCAGCTTTTTGCGTATCAGATCGACATCCACATTTTGATTGAACCGGCCCAGGTCCACACCTCTGGGAAAGACCTTTATTTTTTCAGGCCGGCAATTGATCAATTTGATGATCTGGCCCTTGACGTTCTCACAATCGCTCCAGATCAGATCGGCCCTTGATAAAGTGTATCTTGTTTTGACCCTTAGTCTCCAGCTCATTTCCGGAACGACCAGCACATCGGACCCCCAGGTCATTGACAAAATCGGCCGAAAACCGGAAAGCCGGGCCAAAAACCCCTCGGCATCGGTCCAACCGGCATGGATAACATCAGGACGCATCAGCTTGATATCGCGTTTTAACCTGAGCAGACTTTTGGTAAAGGCTGTCCAGCATTTGATCTTTCTGGTCATGACCGGCTCACGCTCCGCCCCGGCGCTGAAAGCCAGGGGATTATTGTAATTAATTATGGATATCCCCTTGATCTCCATGATTTTTTGCGGCAAATCCTTCCCATGGTAATGGGTGATCAGAAAGACCTCATGGTCTGTTCCCGCCA
>Ga0209536_100000524_pt1 | contig 61895 bp, 57 predicted proteins | sample DeeMarSeWOR28_12_FD_187461 | JGI IMG/M metagenome (GOLD analysis project Ga0209536, IMG submission 187461) | Marine sediment microbial communities from White Oak River estuary, North Carolina - WOR-2-8_12 (SPAdes) (version 2) | ecosystem: Environmental > Aquatic > Marine > Intertidal zone >...
CGCATCTCGCATAGCGGATTTCGCTCAGATATTGTATGCCATATATCCCCCATCCACCGGAATAGATACGCCGGTCACAAATCCCGATGCCCTGTTGCTGGCCAAAAACAAGGTAGCCCCGATCAACTCTTCCGGCTCTCCGAAGCGACCGTACGGTGTATGGTTGATGACGGCCTTTCCCCTCTCAGTGTACTCTCCGGTTTTTTCATCGATCAGCAACGCACGATTCTGTTTACCGAGAAAAAATCCGGGGGCAATCGCATTTACCCGAATACCGAAAAGAGCAAATTCATTGGCCATACCCTTGGTCAGATTCAACACACCGGCTTTGGCCGCGTCATAGGCCCAGACGCCCGAAAGCGGATTGTACGACGCCATCGATGTCAGATTAATAATCGCACCTTTGATTTTGTTTTCGATCCAGTAGGCACCAAAAACCTTGGTCGGTACCATTAGACCGGCAATCAGGTTCAGCCGCAGCACTTCTTCGAATTGATCCATTTGCGTTTCGATAAGTGGTGCCTTGCCAATGTTGCCCCCCACGGCATTGATCAGTATTTCAGGGGAACCGAAGGACGTGATCGCCGACGCTAAAGCCTCAGCGACTTCGGATTCCACTGTGGTATCCACTCTTTTCCCGGCAATGCGTGCCGACAGTTCCTTGGAGGTTGCCAACTTTTTGAGGGCCTGATCGATGGACGTCTGCGTTCGGCTCCAGATGACGACGCTGGCGCCGGCGCCTAGTAGTGCCCCGGACATCACCGTACCGATTACGCCGGCACCGCCGGCTACAATCGCGGTCTTTCCTTCAAGACCGAAAATATCATTCAAAAAAGACATAAAGCACCTCCAATCTTTGGGTGTTTCAAATTTATCAATGAAAATGGGGGGTCGTGAAAATGGGGGGTCGCGTCTTGATTAGTGATTAATGTTAATAGACTAATCATCGATTAAGATTTGACGTAATCTTCTCTGCTAAATGTTGAATTACCAGTCACCTGACAAAAACTGGCGTTTTCTTCAATGATTATTTGGGCAACACCAACTCAAGACTTGGCTCTGATTTTCCCATATAACACAGATATTAAATCACTTCCTAAATCCTTAATATGCTCAGCTTTTCGAGAATGCTATATAATTTTATGAATGTTGCTCAAATTCAAATATTTTGGGCTATATCCGCTATAAAGCTTAATATTTACTCCTTTGGCAATGGGATGCGGAGGCCAGGATATGTCACCGACCGTCTTACATATTTCCATAAATGCCTACTTTCTCCAACCGAACCAATAATGCAAAAGCATATTTTGTGAGTTGGTATCAAATGTTGATTTGTGATTTAATTTTATTAAGCTTGATTTGCAGTGCTTGATTTTTTCTGAGCAAATCTTTAAAAATTGAAACTCGTTGGCTCACAGCCGAGTAAGTTAGGCCGAATTTTTCACCAATCTGCTGGTTGGTCAGCTGACCTGACTGCCACGCTAAATAAATGAGCAGATCGCGGTTCAGTTTCTGCGCTTCTGAAATTCTTTTAGATTTGTGAAAGTGCTCAGGATTGCAATTCAACATTTCAGATGCCTGCAAAAATACTGCTTGCGGATCCACGTTTATATCCAGCTGCTTTTGCTGGGGGATTTCCTGATGGGGTGCGCCGGAAAGATATTGCTTTTTAATCTTTTCGGTGAATTTTTTAGTACCCAAAAATATCCCGTGCCGCAGGTTTTCCCAAATCCGCTGCTCCTCTTTTGCATATTTTTGAGTACTTTGCCGGTAAGCCCTATGCGGGTTTTCAGCATTTGCAAATTGCGATAAAATAACTTCAGTATTGAGCCACTTTGGAATCCCTCTTCCATACGCGTATGGCCGATAACTGCTCCATTTAAAGGCAGACAGGCGCTTCACCATCCCGGCTCTTAAAGGATTGCGATGAATATAATAGGAAAGCTGCAAAAGGTAAGCATCATTTTCAACCAACATATTTTTAAAACGTCCCTGGAATAGATGACCGGATCGGTTGTGGGTAACATTGAATCTGCTGGTGTAGGTGGCCCCAAACCATTGCATGCTTTTAGACAGGTTGGCGCGATGGGTGCGAAACAAAAGATGGTAATGGTTGTCCATCAACACATAGGCAAAAATGTCAAGCTCAAAGCGCTCGGACATCTGTGCCAAGGTGTCCAAAAACAACTTGCGATCCTCATCATCGATAACAATCGCACGCTGTTCGTTGCCCCTGGAAAAAACATGATACAGAGCACCTTCATATTCGATTCTCCATGCACGGGCCATAAATGCTCTTTAACACAACAGGAATGAGCATGTCAATCTATAATCACTAATCAAGATTTGACCCCTAATTTTTTACAAAAAAAATTTATTTCTTACGTCAAGAAAAAAAGTCTTTCGCTTTGACATCGGTGTGGCAACATGCAAAAAGACATAGAATACAGTCTGTGAGATTTTAATCTGTGTAACAAAAGGAGGCAATCATGGCATCATTTATAAATCGGATGATACGGGCAGCAAAACTGGATGCAGCTCTTTATGAAGAAGTCGAAGCAGACAAAGGCGCCATGGGGCAGGCCATGGGAGTGGTGATTCTTTCCAGTGTTGCTGCAGGAATCGGAACCATCAGCATTACAGGGATAAAAGGACTCATTTTCGGAACCATAGTTGCCCTGCTGGGTTGGTTTATCTGGGCGTTTCTGACATATTATATTGGAACCAGACTGTTACCTGAACCACAAACAAAAGCTGATTATGGGGAGTTGCTGCGCACCATCGGATTTTCCAGTTCTCCGGGAGTTCTGCGTGTTTTGGCAATCATCCCCATGCTGGGGGCCATCCTCAATTTCATCATTGGCATCTGGATGCTGGTGGCGATGGTCATAGCCGTCAGGCAGGCGCTTGATTATAAAAGTACTTGGCGTGCGGTCGGAGTCTGCCTTATTGGCTGGATTGTTCAGATCCTCATTTTCGCTTTGTTTTTTTGGTTGGTAGGGGGATTCGGAGCTTCACAGGCATAATTCATATTCAAACCGCAACTATTTAGTTTAGCAGATTTGAGCTGAGCTTAAACTCAAAAAGGATAACCTATTATGAAATATCTGCATGTATAGGTTGCCGTAAATGTAACTCGGATGATTGTGTTTGTCTCATAGACGATGACTGAAATGTTACTGTGATCTTTGTGAAATTGAATTGAGATGGCATGACTTTGAAGGTGGTTGTTTCTTATATCCCGCTCCATGATCTGAATCAGAAGATAAGCGGATTGCGAAGAGAATCACATTGTAGGAAGTGAGAAAAATCGGGCACGACGGGTACCTTCACGCTGCGATTTCCCGGAGGATAAAGGATTGACATATTCAGAAAAAACATCTATTCTCCGAAATTGTGAGATTGGGCAGTGATAAATTCTTGCCTATGCCAGTCAAATAAGGAGACCAAGTCATGAAGGTTGTTGCATTCAACGGTAGTGCTCGGAAGGACGGAAACACGGCGATTCTACTTAATTTTGTGTTTGCGGAGTTAAAAAAGGAAGGGATAGAAACGGAGCTTTATCAGCTTGCAGGAAAGAAGATTCATGGCTGCATTGCATGCGGAAAATGCATAGAGAATCAAGATCAGCGCTGCGCCGTAAAAGATGATGTGGCGAATGAATGCATTGAAAAAATGCTTAAAGCCGACGGCATTATCCTTGGATCACCCACCTATTTCGCCGATGTCACGACCGAAATGAAAGCCTTGATCGACAGGGCCGGTTATGTGGTCAGGAACAACGGTGATCTATTGAGACGCAAGGTCGGCGCCGCCGTGGTCACCGCGGCTCGAGGGGGTTCCATCCATTCATTCGATACCATGAATCATTTCTTTTTCATTAGTCAGATGATCGTTCCCGGTTCCAACTATTGGAACATGGGGTTTGGGTTGGACAAGGGGGATGTAGAAAAAGACGAGGACGCCTTAGAGGTCACGAGACTTTTGGGCCAAAACATGGCCTGGCTGCTCAAGAAAATACATGGGTAGGTTTCTGGAACTAACTGCAATCCCCGGACATTTTTCGTTGCCCGGGTGGCTTTTTACCTTTGCCTTTTCATGGTCTTCGAGTCCTTTCTCTCTCGTCTGCCAAATGACGCACCAAGGAAGCAACGGTAGGGAAAAAAACAAGCAAAAGCTCAAACCTTAAGATGCACACCACTATTTGCCTGTTCTCAAACTGTTGAATTATAGATCAATTTGTGGTAAGGTTTTGACTTCTCGAATATCTCTGAGTAAATGGGGATCAACTCCTTTTAGACACTCGCCTGCTCGGGATTTGGGGCCCTATGAGCTGTTAAGGAATAAAAGCCTCAGTAATCTTGAAGCCCATTCAAATTGAAAAAAATGAAGGAGGAAGCCATGCTCGATCCAGCCTATAGGGAAGGCATACTGGTTGATAGCCAGTGGCTTGCGGAGCACCTGCAAGATCCAGGAATCCGCATCATCGATCTTCGCTGGCGGCCTCGGTTCGTCGACGGCAAGGGGATCGCGGAAGATCGCAAAGAGGATTACTTGGAGGGCCATATACCCGGGTCGGTCTTTTTGGGCTGTGTCAGTGCTCTGACCGAACCATCGGTTGAGGGCATAACCGTCGTTGCAGCCCCTGCGCATTTCGCCGACGCAATGAGCCGTGCAGGTATCGGCGATGATACCATGGTCATCGCTTACGACGATGCTCCGCTGCCCCTCGCCTCTGGACGGCTTTGGTGGACGCTGCATTATTATGGTCATACCAAGGCCATGGTCTTGGCTGGCGGCCTACGCCAGTGGCGAAAGGAGGGTCTACCCCTAACCAGAGAAATTCCCACCGTACCCTCTGAGACCTTTAGGCCGAGGCTTCAGCCCAACATTCGCGCCACTAAAGAGACAGTCCGCAAATCCCTGGGTGACCCCGGGGTTGTTCTCATTGATTGCATGGCGTTTGAGCACCACAGTGGGGCAGTACCGCGTCCCTGGGGGGTTCGTGACGGACATATCCCTGGGGCTTTATGTCTCCCTTGGTTGGCTCTTGGATTGGGCATTGAGAAAGCCGGATCTCACGAGGCCAGGGCTCAGGCCCTCCAGGGCGATGATCCCGTCCATTATCTCCCGGCCGATGAACTGCGGGACCTCTTTGCACAGGTGGGCGTAACGCCGGGTAAACGGGTGATCACTTACTGCGGCGGCGGCTACGCCGCATGCCATGCTTTTGTCGCCCTCAGGCTGATCGGGTTCGAAAATGCCGCCGTCTACGACGGATCCATTGCGGAGTGGACCAGAGACGCCACCTTGCCCATGGAGATGTCCTGAAACCTGCAGTGCCCGCCGTTGAAAACACGATTGTGCCTTTGCTTCAATGCTTCGAATAGTTCCTGTTAATTCATCCTTTTTTTGTTTCTGTCGATTGTAAATTTAAGACCTTGAGAATATTTTCGACCGCTTGAGTGGTAGCCCTATCTATACTCTGCGATGTGTATCCGCCTATGTGGGGCGTTGCAATAACACGTGAATTTTTCACCAATCTGTAATCCGTGGGTGGCTCCTGCTCAAAAACATCAACGGCAGCTCCCGCGAGCCGGCCGCTCTCCAGTGCTTCCAAAACAGCGACCGGATCCAACAAGGACGCTCTGGCGGTGTTGACCAGATAAGCGCCATTTTTCATCTTGGCGATGGTTTCTTTATTGATCAAAGCTTTTCCACTTTCCAACGACGGGCAGTGCAGACTGATAATGTCCGACTGACGGTATAGATCTTCCAGAGAAACATAGCTGAAGTTAGGCGGAGAAAAAGAATAATCCGGATAACGCCTGAAGCTAATCACCTTCATTCCCATCCCGGTAGCGAGCAAAGCGGTCCTTTTACCAATCTCACCGCAGCCAATCAAACCAAGTGTTTGATTTTCCAACTCAATGCCTTTTCTCCTCTCCCAGTGTTTGTTTTTCAGCTGGCTATCGCTGAAAGGTATAGAACGGACCAGCGCCAAGATCAGCCCAAGCGTTAGTTCGGCCACCCCGCGCGCATTGGCGCCTTCCGCCCGGCAAACCCGGATATTCAATCGATTGGCCGCTCCCATATCAATGTTATCGATACCGGTTCCGTTGCGGCTGATAACCTGCAGTCCCTTTGCCGCTTCCAATACCCCTGCCGAAACCCTTTCGACTCCTGCAAGATATCCTTCACAGCCGGGAAGCAGATCAATGAGTTCTTCTTCATCCGGTTGTTTTCCCGGCGTGGAAAAAATGACTTGGCAGCCTGCCTCCCTTAGTAGATCGAGAGCAGGGTGGCTGGCACTGGTCAATGATCTCGGAGTGACTAACACCTTCTTCATAAATATTCTCCTTTCAACTCCAAATAGGTCGGCTGTTCACGACAAAAAGATATTCTTCAGGCCATCTCCGATTTGGGAAGTCTTAAATGCCGCATTGGCTTTATCAAGTTTAAAACGACCCGTAATCAGAGCTCTGAGATCTATTTTCTTGGCTTCAATCATTTGCAATGTTTTCACATACTGATGAATTGATTGCCGCGATGTTCCAACAATTTTCAAATAATTATAATGAACAAGGTTCGCATTTATCGTACTCATCGGGCGGTCTTTCGGCAATCCTCCAAAAAAGTTCATTCGGCCCAAAGGTGCCATGCACTCCAAAGCCTGATTATGGGCTGATGCAACCGGACAGGCAACAATAGCTACATCCACGCCTTGACCATTGGTTTCCTCAAGGACCACTTCTTTCAAATTCTGTTTGTTAGGATTGACGATGATGTCTGCGCCAAACTTACCAACCTCCCTAAGTCGGTCGTCTGAAATCTCCGAGACGAAGATTTTGGAGGCACCCATGACATTGGCCAGCAACGTATGCATAATACCAATGGGTCCGGCCCCAATGATTAAAATTGTTTCTCCAAAAGAGAATTCAGTGTATTCCAAGCCATTATAGCAGCATGAAAGCGGCTCATTTAAAGCGGCTTGCGCAAAGTCCGTTCCATCCTGCATGGGAATGATGTTGCCTTGCAGAATCGCTTTCGACGGCACAACCATATATTCAGCAAATCCTCCATCAATTCCGATTCCAAAGGCCACATTATTTTCGCAAAGATGTGGATGGCCCCGCATGCATTGGAAACAGCTCCCACAATGGATATTCGGGGCTACGGCCACAGACATACCGGGCTTTAGGGTTTTCACATCAGGTGATACCGCTTCGATAATGCCTGCAATTTCGTGCCCCAAAATTCGTGTGGTTCCCTCAGGAATAAGATGATGGCCATGATGAATAATTCGTAAATCGGTTCCGCAAATAGCTGAAGCTTTAATCTTAAGAAGGGCCTCGCCTTTTTTGATTTCAGGCTTTTTTAGCTCTTCGACGTCTACTGTTTTATTTCCTTTGTATACAATGGCTTTCATAATCGTATGATGATTATATGATTTCTTTTCGTTTATTAAATATGGTCAGCAGTCCATTTATGGTCTCATCATATCCTTGAAAAAAAAGATCATATAATTGAACTTGATCCTCTACCGGCGTTACAGTTTCAAATTCTTTGTTGATCTCCTGAACCTTATTTTCGAGATCGTCAATATCACCGATAGCCGCAGCAGCTATTAATGCAGAGCCCAGTGTGCCGAATTCCCTTTCAGATAAAATATCATACGGCACGTGTGTGCAGTCAGCTTTAATTTTGCAAAAAAGTGGTGATTTGGCCCCACCCCCGATAACCTTAATTTTCTTTAGTTCCACTTCAGGGTATAATCGTCTAAAATTGTTTAAATAGTGTCGATATTCAAAAGCGATACCCTCTAAAAGAGAACGGTAAAGATGCTCCTTTTTATGTTTCCAGTTTAACCCCGCCCAGCTTCCTCTGAGGTTCGGTTCATAGGGAAAATTTCTGCCCGCAAAATGGGGGCAGAAAATTAGGCCTTCTGATCCAATTGATACCCTTGAAGCTTTTTCATTAAGTTCGTTGAGGATCTCTTTTTTTTTCATATTTGAATATCCAAATTCTTCCGCGAACCAATCAATGCACAAGCCTCCGCCATTAATATAGGCCAACGAATACCACAAGCCATCAACCACGCTTCGACAGGACAGCAAGGTTTCCTTTTCAGCATCAGGTCGGAATTCACTACTGCAAAAAGTTAATACTGATGCTGTCCCCGCTGTATCAACTGACTCACCGGGCACGACCAAACCAGCACCCAACAGACCTGCTGCCGTATCTCCACATCCGGCGGCTATCGGCAGACCAGGCTTCAGATTCATCTTTTTGGCATACGCCTCTTTTAATGTACCAATGATTTCCATCGGGGAGATAATACGAGGCAATTTTTCTATATCAACGTCAAAGCGTGCACAAATTTCTTCCGACCACTTTTTATTTTTGTTATCCGATAGGTTCGTAAAATGTATGAAAGTATAGTCCATAAAAGCTGACTCAGAATCTAGCCCAGCGAATTTTCCGGCGATATAGGCCGATGGTTCGATGAATTTTGCTGTTTTTTCATAGACTTCAGGTCTTGCTTCTTTCCACCACAATAATTTGGGGCCAAAAAAGAAACCGGGCGCTGAACCTGATTGTCTGATGACATCTTTTTTATATCTGTTCATTTCTTTGACTTGATTTACACAGCGTGTATCAAGCCAACTGTCGTAATGGGTTGTTGGCGCCCACTTATCATCAATTGCCATCAATCCGGCCATTTGTCCATCGATGGACATCGCCGCAATATCTCCATCTCCCAATGAAGTGACCGCTTCTTGAATGGCTTGCATCGTCTCTGAAAGCATCTCCTCAGGTTTTTGCTCTACCAGGCCCGATGCTGGATAGTAAAGCTTGGATTCTACATATGATTGGGATTTAAGATTTCCGTCAATGTCAAAAATAGATGCCTTTACGCCCGTGGTTCCCACATCAACACCTAAATAAATCTTCATAATCCATCTCCATTAAACTCGATCCGGTTTCAAAACCTCGAATTATGTTCGATTTTTTCTGACGCTTATTACTTCCATTTCGGGTTATTAATGATCTCAGGTTTTCCGTCCCTTTCCACAACGAGTTTGCGAAACCCCTTTGATTCAATTGTTTTGTAATCGTGTCCGGCATCTGCCCGAAAGCAAAAGAAGGTAATAAAAGGTGTATTGCCGACATTAATACTTCGATGGGCAAAGCGTTTGGGTACATACACGGCTTTTCCGGGTGTCAACTCCTTGCAATCCCATTGACCCTCGGGGTTTTCCATCATCATAAAGCCGTGACCTTGAATGCAGTAATATACTTCAGCAGATTCTAAAATATTGTGGAAATGTCCTTTCGTCATAAAGTATTCACTGCCGATTTTACCCGGATAAGTAATACTCGTTCCAAAGGCCAAGTCACCTGAATCTTGCGGCATTTCCAGTTCATAAAATTCATATATGAGTGGATTCTCCACTTTTAATCGTCTTTCGGATTCTTCGTTTTGCAAAAACATATGTTTAACATCAGAAAGATACCGCTTGCGGCTGTCTCTTTCATCACTGAGGCCATCTTTCAGGCTAAAAAACGTCGTAAATGCGCGCTGAATTTCTTTTTTCTCCATTTTTAACTCAAGTGGGGTCAATAAGAATCGGCCGCTTTTCCATGATCGATAAATTGCCTGCATTGACAACCTTTACCGCCATCATACCATCAAAGCCGGTAACCCGCGGTTTGCGATCCTCTAATATGCAACGAATAAAATCAATGTCTTCAGATCGGTAGGCTTCGAAAAATAAGTTCCTCCAGCTTCTGACAATGGGCTTTACGATTCCGTTGGCTTGACTGCACATAATAACTGAATTTTCATTGAGCTGTCCGACAAACATCACACCTTTAGTTCCCAGTATTTCGACTCTGGCATCATAGCCATAGCCCACCGAAACGGCACCATCGATAAATCCCTGCATACCATTGATAAATCTGGCACTCAGAATAACATTATCATAAAAATCCGGAAACTCGTCTCTTGCCTCGGAGCACCTATAATTGCCGGCAATAGCATAAATTTCTTTAAACTCACTTTCTGTAAACCATCTTAACGTATCTATATCATGGCTATTTACTTCGGCAAGTGGACCGTTGCTCTTGTCAATGTCGTACTGCCATCTTTGTGGAATACTGGGTCCATGGGTAAGAGATTTTACAAGAACCACATCGCCAATAATGCCATCGCTTATTCTTTTTTTTGCGGCCACAAAATTGGCATCATATCTTCGCATAAAGCCGATTTGCAGCTTGACATTGTTTTCTTTGGCTACTTTTATCATTTCATCACATTCGGAAGCATTCATGGCCATCGGTTTTTCACAGAGGACATGTTTTCCGGCATTTGCGGCTGCAATAGAGATATCCCTGTGATATACGGTTGGCGCCACAACGATCACAGCATCAACCGCATCATTTTGCAAAGCTTTCTTGTAATTTAGATAATAGTGAGGAATTTCAAATTCCTTTTGGGCTTTAATCGCCGCTTCCTCTAAAGGGTCTACGACGGCAACAAGTCGGGCTTCAGGTATCCCATAGGCAAAATTCTTCAAATGAATTGCACCCGCCCGACCTGCACCAATAACACAGACGCCGATCTTTGCTTTTGCCATAACCTAAAAATTAGCTCCTTTCTGTAATGGTCAACAATTTTAGCTAAGAAAAAAGATGCGACAAAAATTTGTATAGTATTTTTAAATACTTAGCAGAAGGAGGGCTGACCGGGTTTCATAATAGGACTGTATTACTTGAGCGCTACACAAGAAAAATTATTCAGAAAAATGAATTGCCAATCATTTGAATCCCAATGATTGATTCGTTCTGTTTTCATATAATCAGTACTCCAGATCTATCAGCATTCTTCAGGCTCCAAACCGTCGTCTGCGCCATTGATCGAAAACAACAACGACAATGATGACGATACCCATGATGACACGCTGCCAAAATGCCGACACATTCAGCAAATTCAGACCATTACCAAGTGCTCCCATTATGATCGCACCGATCAACGTTCCTATAATGGTTCCTTCGCCACCGAATAGATTCGTACCGCCGATGACCACTGCGGCGATGCATTTTAACTCCACTCCCGTAGCCATCAGGGCGTTGGCCGAGTTCATGCGTCCTGTGAGCACGATGCCCGCCACTGCCGCCATCAAACCCATAATTGTATAGGTTGCAATTTTTATGCGATCGACCTTGATGCCCGACACTCTGGCAGCTTCTTTGTTTCCTCCGACTGCAAAAATGGCTCTGCCCAATCCAGTTTGACTCATTATTATCCATCCGATAATAACGGTGGCAATAGCAATCAGCGGTCCCGTGGGTATGCCGAATATTTCACTGCCGCCCATCCAAATTATCGGCTCGGGCAAATAGCCTTTCAGTTCTGTAGCGGTTAAATGGGAAGGAACAGGCAATCCTCCGGTGACCAGCAATGCTGCACCGCGCGCTGCTTCCATCATGCCAAGTGTGGCGACAAAATCTGGAATTCTTCCTTTAGCAACTACAAGTCCATTCAGAGAGCCAGCGATGGTTCCGACTACCAGCCCAATTAGCATGGCCAACCACACATTAACAGGACCGATGGTCATCCCCAGTATGCTGAGTTCCTGTGTGGCAAGAACCGCCATGACGGATGCGGAAACGGCCATTACGGCGCCTACTGATAAATCAATACCTGCTCCGGTAATTACTAGCGTTTGTCCGATTGCCAGAATAACAAGATAGGCATTTTGCTGGGCAATATTCTTTAAATTACTTAATGTCCCAAAGTGAGGAGTCGCTAAGGAAAAATAGATAAGCAAAAACAATAATGCAATTATAGGACCCCCTCGCAGTAGAACGGACCAACCCGTCTCAGGAAACCTGACATTTTTAATTGGCCAAAAGATAGCAGAAGATCTATCATCTGATTGCTCTGTCACTTTTTTTATTTGGAACATTTTCATTCTCCACCAATCACAGCACATCTGAGGAGATCTTCTTGCGTGGCTTCTCCCCGTTGAAACTCAGCTGAAAACGATCCGCGACACATAACCAAAATCCTGTCTGACATTGCCATGACTTCAGGCAGCTCAGATGAAATCATGATGATTCCAACACCCTTTTTAATAAGTTGATTCATCAGGCGAAATACTTCGATTTTAGAACCAACATCAATGCCTCTGGTGGGCTCGTCAAAGATCATAATTTTAGAATGACTGCATAACCATTTGGCGAGAGCCACTTTTTGCTGGTTACCTCCGCTGAGTAATTCAAGTTTCTGATTTAAACCGGCGGTATGAATATTTAATTCACGGATATATTTTTCTGAAAAGCTTTTTTCTGTGTTTCGTCGCAAAAATCCCAAAGTGCAAAGTCGCTTTAAGCTGGCAAGGATAATATTGGTTGTCACGGATAAACCGGGTACCAAACCATCGGTTCTGTTTTCCGTAAGGTATCCTAAACCCAATTCAATTGCTTCCCAGGGGGATGATATTTTAACCGCATGACCATTAATGAAAATAGTACCACTATCTATTTCATCGATCCCAAATAAGGCCCGCGCAAGTTCGGTTCTACCGGCTCCCATCAGACCGGCAATTCCTAAGATTTCGCCTTCATGCAGAATAAGATTAAGGCGATTGAGCTTATTTTTAACTGTTAAGCCTTCAACTCTGAGAACTTCCCGACCCAAGGGGACTTTTTCTTTCGGGAAATGCTCCTTAAGCTCACGTCCCACCATCATGCGAATCAACGTTTCTTCATCCGCCTCTTCTACCGGCAATGTGCCTATTTTTTTACCGTCTCGCAGCACGGAAACCCGTTGGGCAATCTGAGGCACTTCGTCCAAACGATGAGAGACATAAACAATTCCAACTCCCCTTTTCTGCAGTTGGTGAATGATATCGAAAAGTCTGCCGCGTTCTTCATCGGATAAAGCAGATGTGGGCTCATCTAACAGCAGTATTTTGGCATTAATTGAAAGGGCTTTCGTAATTTCAACTAGCTGTCTTTCTGCCATACCCAGCGCACTGATCCGTTGGTGGGGGTCTATCTCGACGCTAAAATCATCAAGAAGTTTATGAGCTTCTTTGTATAGCCTGGACCAATGGAGTGTGCCAATGGATCGTTTCGGAAAACTTCCCAGAAAAATGTTTTCAGCAACACTGAGACTTTGAATGAGGCTTAACTCCTGATAGACCATGCCAATTCCCAAATTACGAGCGTGGTGGGGACTGGTAAGGTCAACTTCTTGATCGTGGATAAAAATCTTGCCTTCATCTTTGGGTAATGTTCCGCTAATAACCTTCATTAGGGTCGATTTGCCGGCGCCATTCTCACCTAAGAGAACATGTACTTCTCCTTCTTTCAGATCGAAATCGACCTTATTTAAGGCGTGAACTCCCGGGAAGTTTTTATCAACTGCTTCTGCTCGTAAAAGGAAGGCTGAACTTTCCATCTGCGTATTCTTGTGAACTGAGAAAATTTATGGAACCGTATAGCCCCCGTCTATGGAGAGGACGGCTCCAATGGTATAAGGAGCTTCATCGGAGGCCAAAAATAGTATTCCGGCAGCGATTTCTTCTGGCTTCCCCATTCTCATTAATGGCCGGTCCTCGGAAAGAGTTCGCCGTGTTGCTTCAGGATTTTCTGAACTGTTGATGACTTCTTCTACCAAAGGCGTTAAGGTTCGCCCTGGGCAAATGCAATTAACTCTGATATTGTCAGCAGCAAAATCAAGGGCCGTGCTTTTACTCAGAGCGACCACACCACTTTTTGAAACATTATAGGCCACCTGATTTTTTATTGCGACAAGTCCGGCTTCAGAGGCAATGTTTACAATAGCACCCCCTCCACCTTTGATCATTTCAGGAATGCAGTATTTCATGCAAAGGAAAACAGCCGTTAAATTAACTGCCAATACATCCTGCCAATCCGCCTCAGTCGCTTTGACCGCATCCCCTTCTTTAAAGATACCGGCATTGTTAACCAGGATATCCAGACGGCCATGTTGATTAACAGTTTTTTTCACCATGTCCTGCACATCGGAATCTTTGGAAACATCGCTGAGTATCAGTGTAGCATCACCATTGTTTTCTTTAATACGATTAACCGTTTCGGAACCTTTTTCAGAATCGCGGTCGACGACGACGACTTTCGCGCCTTCTTTTGCGAAAAGCACAGCTGTTGCCTGTCCGATACCCGAACTTGCACCGGTAATGATGGCCACTTTATTTGCTAATTTTTTGCCCATTTCACTCCTCAAATTTATTTGGGGGAAGGGCTACTGCGTTCAAGTAACCCTTCCCTAAATATGCTGTTTTCTACTTTACTCGCGGTGAGCCCCCTGTTTTTATCAGATCCCAATTGATGGGTTCAAGGGCAGGCTTGGGATAGAACAAATCAGCGTTATCCTGATACATCGTGCGAGGTCGGATATCGAAGATGTAAGGAACTTTCCCGCCGAGGGCAAGGGTAACGGCAAATTCGGTACCATACCAACCCCACTCCGGAAAACCATGATGGGTCTCGGCAATCATCTTTCCTTCTCGGATCCGATTTGCAGATTCCGGTGTGACATCATTTGTAAAAACTGCAACTTTGCCGCCGCCCGGTCCGGCGCCTTTGCCAACTATCTCTAGCCGGTCGGCTCTTTCACACGCCAACATGGCTCCAAGGCCCATTTCATTGGAGGCCGCCCAAATTGCATCCAAGGACCCCGGTGCATTAGCAGTTAAAAAGTCCTCAGCGGCTTTAATACCCTTTTCTCGGTTCCAATCCGCTGGTAAGGTACCTACAATCTTTATGCCTGGATAAGGATCCACGATCTCGTGAAAGCCGTTCAAACGTGCAGTTGAAAAAAAGCCTCCGGCGATTCCCTCAATTATAGCGACCTTTGCTTTGATGTCAGCCGTCTTGGGATCAATTTTACCATATTGCTCTCTCCACCAGGCTAGATCAAGGTATGTTTCTGGGGCGACTTTTACCTTTTGGTCTTTGCCCAAAATCCCAGGCCCTCCGAAGTAGTCTAACAGTGCATAGGCCGAAATTCTTCCAGCATCTGTGTTATCGAAGCCAATGTAGGAGGCGACTTTAACCCCTTCAATGGGTTCAAGCAGATTGACAATGATGACCGGGATGCCAGCGCGATTGGCTTTCTTGATAGCTGGTTTGATGACCTCCACTTCAATGGGTGAAATCGCAATCACGTCCACCTTTCTCTGAACATAATCTTCAATGATTGCAACTTGATCAGCAAATGCGACATGGGTAGCCGGGGATTGGGAAATAATCTGCACATCGATACCGTGTGCCTTCGCATCCTGGGCCGCTTTTTCAAAGTAGTCTGTAGCCGTTTTGAAAACGCCGGTGATATCGGGCGGCGTCCAACCGATTGTAATCTTATCGGCAGCCTGAACGTTTGAATTGAGGCAAATCACACCAAAAATCAACAGCGTGATTGCGGATAAAATAGCAATAAATTTAATTTTGTGTCTCATAATTTACCTCCTTTCTATAATGGATTCATTCTGTCCATGGATCATACCACCGCGTTAAAAGCCACTAAGACCTTTAAACTCTTACAAAAAATGCATTATTGCTAATACTTCGCTTCCAATCCATTTTTTATTGAAAATGCGTTCAGTTATTTATGGTTTTATTATTTACGCACTTGACAAATGGGGTTGAGAAATATAAAGGTAAAATATATTAGGATGTTATAACATCCTGATGTCCTCATTAGACACAATAATCTGAAATTGTCAAGCGGTTTTATAAGGAGTGTTATTTTGGAAAAAAGGATACTTGATCGCAACAGTGTGCTTCCTCTGTATTATCAGCTTAAAGAAATCGTCTTAGAGAAAATCGAAAATGGAGATTGGGGCATTGGTAGTCAGATTCCTTCTGAAAAAGATCTGCAAGAGAGATATGAGATCAGCAGGGCCACCGTCAGACAGACCATGGATATTTTGGTTAACGAGGGGTTTTTGCAGAAAATCAGAGGCAAAGGTACCATTGTAAAGAAACCGGCGATAGAGGAAAAACTTCCTGAACTAAAAAGCTTTACCGAAGAGATGAAAGGCATCGATGCTTCCAAACAGGTTATTTTAAAAAAATATGTCGAACCATCTGCTTTTATGCAAAAGATCTTAAAACTCTATTCTGACGAAAAGGTTTTTTATCTAAAACGATTGATGATTGTGGAGGGGAAAAATCTGGGTATTCTCAATTCATATATCCCTGCTCGATACAACCTAAGTTTAAAAGAAGATTATTCCAAGTCCCTTTATAAAATATTTGAAAAAAACGATATTCGCCTGGCATGGGCGGAACAGACCATTGAAGCCTCTATGTCAAGCAAAGAAGAAACTCGGATTCTTGGGCTAAAGTCCACTATTCCAATTCTAGTTATTAAGCGTTTATGTTTTTCTGTGCATCAGGAAATAGTTGAATATGTGAAAGCAGTTTATCATTATGATCAGTATAGGTTCAAAATAAAATTAACGCGTCTTTAGCAAAGAATTATAAGTATTTTACGGATGATGCTAGGCACCATCGGATTGTATATATCATTGAAAATATTATATTTTTATCAATAATGGAATGACAGTCGTGTTAGTCTTTTAGGAGGTAGCATATGGTACAATTATTTGGCCAGCAATTCACCCGCGCCGATCTGCTTCAGAGAATCGGAGATGTTTCCCAGATTGCAGGGGTTCGAAGCATGAGACTTGAAGACGGGAGCGAAGCAGGGGTGCGCCTGATTGAGGTACGAACTGGAACGGGGTTTCGATTCAACGTTCTGCCTTCCCGGGGGATGGATGTCTCGTTTGCCGAATATAAAGGAATACCTCTCTCTTGGCGATCTTGCACAGGCGATGTGTCCCCTGCTTTTTACGAACCGGAAGGCGATGGGTGGCATCGCATCTTTTACGGTGGCATGGTGATCACCTGCGGCTTATCTAACGTAGGGGCTCCCTGTGTCGATCAGGGTGAAGAGCTTGGTCGTCACGGAAGGATATCTGCTACGCCGGCTGAGTCTGTCTACGCGGATGGCCGATGGGAGCAAGATGAATACCAGCTCATGATTCAAGGAAGAATGAGACAGGCAACCTTTTGGGGCGAGAATCTCACGATGACCCGAAGCATTCATAGCCGATTAGGGGCATCTTGGTTCAAAATCGAAGACGAGGTAGAAAACCATGGTTTCAGCCCCGCGCCTCTGATGTTCCTTTACCATGTGAATATAGGCTTTCCGCTTGTAAGTGAGAAAAGCACTATCCTCATTCCCTCTAAGAAAACCATAGCCATGGATGCGTCAATGAATGCAGAGGGCTTTCGCGAGCTTCATGCACCCTTGTCTGAGGCACCAAGCCAGGTCTTTTATCATGAGGCAGCTTCTGATTCCGATGGGATCGTTACAGTGGCGCTTATCAATGAGAAGCTTCCACTCGGGCTCTATATCCGGTACAGCAAAGACCGTCTCAAGAACCTGGTTCAATGGAAGATGCTTGGCCAGGGGGCATATGTCTTAGGAATTGAGCCGGCTAATTGCCATGTTGAAGGACGGGCGGCGGAACGTGCAAGAGGAACCTTGGAATTTCTGCCACCGGGTGACAGAAGGCAGTTTGACCTGGAACTTGGTGTGTTGGATTCTCAGGTCGAATTCAGGGAATGGAAAGCGAGAATAGAGCAACTGCGATAACGCAAGCCATTCCAGCGACCTTTTTTGGGGGACCATCCTAATTGTGTCACTGGATCCTAGATGAAAAAGCTGCGTGTCATTTGCCATACGAGAAGCAGTTCATGTCTAATACCATACAAAATTATCGGTACCCTCCTGAGGCAACGATCGATTCGCCAGTAATGTTTCCGGCATTATCAGAAGCGAGAAAAAGGGCCAGGCTTGCGATTTCTTGCGGTTTGCCGAATCTTCTTACAGGAATTTTCTTGAGCAATGTCTCTTTGCCCTTTTCATCAAGAGACCCCCACAATATATCTGTTTCTATTTTGCTCGGAGCGATTGCATTAACCGTTATCGCATACTGCGAAAACTCGCTGCTGAGGGCCTTTGTAAACGCTATTACACCGCCCTTTGCAGCAGCGTAATGAGCACCGGAAGTCCCGCCTGTTATTCCAGATGTCGAGGAAATATTAATGAGGGATCGCCTCACATAATCACTGATCAAACTGGCATTTCCAAGGATTTCTGAACCGGGAATTGTTGTCAATTTCATTAACTTGTTGACAAACCCCCAAGAATTGTGTAGGGAAATTGCTTAACTTGTACGGACAACCTAACATCCTCATAACCTTTATAATTTGGATTGTCAAATGATTTTGTTGCTAGAATATATCTCCTTCATGTTGGAGGTGGGAAATCGGTTTCGAAATAAATTTCTCGTTCACTTCCTGATCTGGCATCTCTGATTATGGATTTTCCAGTTTACAACGCATCCTGCGAGCTTGCTGCCAATTACCAACATACCACAAGAAAATAGGAGGGAATGGATAATGAAAGTCGAGCAATGGGGCTATACCAATCCGATCGTATCCGATTTATACGGGAAGCCTCCCCTGGTTTGGAAGGATATGCGTGTTCAATTGGTTGTCTATGAAACAGACCTCGAAAATGTCAGGCGCGTGGTGCCGGAACCCATGGAACCCCGCACCAACATCGTGATCGTATGGATTTCGGAGTTTGAGCTGGGCACCACCCAGGGTGGATTTAAAGAGGCTGCTATATATGTTCAGGTCAAGCATGAGGATGTTGAGGGTGATTATGAACCTTTTTTGTATGTGAATTCCCATCTACCCCTTACCGGTGGCCGTGAGATCTGGGGCTACCAGAAAAAAATGGCTGAAATCGGTTTATATCATGAATATGAGGCCGTCAGAGGACAGGTAGACCGATTGGGCCATCAAATTATTAAATCCTTAGTTGTGCCTGAAAGCCAGTCGACGATGGACGAAGTGCCATGGAGTTCTGGTGGTGTTTACTCGCTAAAATATATACCAGCCGCTGAAGAAGGCGAGCCACCATTGCGTCAGCTCGTTTTGACACCCGGCGAATTTACCGCCCAGGACGGCAAATTATTTGGTGGGAGAGCTTCGGTTACCTATGAGCGCTCGGAGATCGATCCGACCTATCTGCTTGAGCCCAAACGAATTATTGGCGGTTTCTACGGTCAAGGTGATCTGTATCTGCCGCTGGGTAAGATCGTGCACCGCTACGAGTGAGCAAAGCTTTCAGGGTTAAATACTGTGTTAAAATATGGCGATCCGCGTTTTTGGACCAAGCCAAGGAGGATTTAGCCCATGCGCTATAAGGTGGTGGTGGCCACCCGTTCCTTCGGTAGTACTTCCCAAAAACCGTGGGACGTGCTGGCCAAAGGTAATTGTGAACCCGTAACAGTCGATATTGCTGCAATTGCCGATCAAGAGCTGATTAAAGTTCTTGGCGATGCCGACGGCTTTATTGTCGGCAGACGCAAAGTTACTTCGGACATAATTGCGGCTTGTTCAAAACTGAAAGTCATCTGTATGCATGGCATGGGAGTTGATCATATTGATCTTGAGGCTGCCAAAAAAAAGAGGGTAATCGTGGCAAACTGTCCGGGCGCCAATTCAAACAGCGTTGCTGATTTAACCCTGGGGTTGATGTTGGCCGTTGCTCGTCAAATACCACACGTCAACCAAGCGCTTCAACACGGGAAATGGGGCCATTTCTCAGGTGTGGAAATATGGGGGAAAACCCTTGGGCTGGTAGGATTTGGTGCTGTTGGCCGAGCAGTTGCCAAACGCGCTGCAGGGTTCAATATGATAATTTTGGTATTCGATCCGTTTCTGACCACGACTGATGTGGAAAATGCCGGGGGGCGATCTGCTGATCTTGAACAAATTCTTAAGGACGCAGATTTTGTGAGCCTGCATGCGCCTTTGACAGAGGACAATAGAAATTTGATCGACCGGGAAGCACTTCGAAAAATGAAGCCGAACGCCTATCTGATCAACACAGCTCGCGGCGAACTGGTGGACGAGCAAGCTCTTTTTAAAGCGCTTAAGGAAAATGAGATAGCGGGTGCCGCACTGGATGTATTTTGCAAAGAGCCGCCCATTGGAAATCCACTTTTAGAGTTGCCCAATGTTGTTGCCACGCCGCATATTGGAGCCCACAGCCAGGAGGCCATCACTAAAATGAGCGTATTGGCCGCTCGCAACATAGTGCAGGCCCTGCAAACAGGAGAACCCATTCATCGCGTAATCTGAGCAGATGGTGTGTCGGGTAGCTTTTGAGATTCGTCAGGAGGTAAAATCCGGTCGTTTTGGCATTGCCGACTATAGTTTGGAACTCCCTGAAAACCGATATCTTCGGCAGGAATTCACGCATTGTCGGCGTTAACCCTCAAACATATCGGAAAGGAGAAAAATGATGAACCACAAATCGCTTAAAAAATTATCCCGTTTCGTTTTGCTGTGTTTTGTGGCCCTCACTGTGATGATGTTTGTCTTTCAAACTGCAGAGGCCAAAAAGAAAGTAACCATCACGTGGGCAACGATTGCCGGTTTCTACACGGATTGGGCTGAAGAAGTGGCCAAAGAATATGAACAAAAAACCGGCCACGAGGTGAATATCGTCGAAATCGACTTTGCCCAAATGTACGAAAAAGAAGTCATTGAGATGGTTGGCGGTACCGGCGCTTACGACATCGTCACCTACGATGTGGGCTGGAAGGCCGAGTGGGCAGACAGCGGATATCTGATGGCCCTTGATGATTATATTGCCGCCAGTGACCCTAAGGAGATCCAGTTTGAAGATCTCCACCCGGCGCTGATAGAGACGGCAACCCGCTACCGGGGCAAGGTCTTTGGGCTACCCTACTACACCTTCACCATGGGCTATTTTTTCCGCTATGATCTTTTCGACGATCCCGGAGAGAAGTCGGCATTTAAAGCCAAATATGGTTATGAATTGGGTATCCCCAATACCTATGAACAAATGGCCGACATTGCGGAGTTCTTCCACCGCAAAAAGGGTCAAAAACTGGGAGGAAAGGTATTGGACAAAGAGTTTTACGGCATTGGCTTGATGGCAGGCCGCTTCCCCCACGTCCAGGACGAGATGATGTCCATTGCCTGGACCTGGGGAGCTCAGCTCATTAAGGACGACGGATCGCCCGGGTGCACCGAAGGTCTTTTCATTAAGGCTGTTGATTTTTACGTGAACCGACTGCTGCCCCATGCACCGCCGGGTGCCTTAACCTCGGCATACGACGAGGTTGTTGGCCAGATGCATCAAGGGATGATCGCGCAAACGGCTGCCTTCTACTTGGACCAATGGCCCAACATGGTAAAGACCGAGGACATGGTTCCAGGTGCGGAGATAGGCGCGGCTGCCTCGCCGGGTGCGCATACCTGGGTCGGCGCGCTTACGATGGGCCTTTCCAAGGATTCCAAACACCCGGACGAGACGTGGGAATTCCTCAAATGGATGGCAGGTCCTGAGGCGCAGCGCAAGTTTGCCTTGGGCGGCGGTAGTACCTGCAGAATGAGCATCCTCAAGGATGAATCCCTGCGAAAGGGCCGACGACGCCAGATCGCGCACTTCGGACCTCTCATGCAGGTTCTTGATCACGCATCGGAGTCCAAATTTTATCCCAATTACTATTATGTGCCGCAGGGGGGTAAAATTTATGATGAGGAAACCACCTGGTTTTCAGCCGCAACCAGCGGGCAGCATTCCCCGGAAGCTGCCATGCAAAACCTGGCTGAGGCGATTAAGCGCCATTGCGAAGGCAACTGTAAGGTGGTTAACGATCATCTGGGGGCAGGCTACCATCCGACGCCCCGACCGTTCACTTACGATCCCAGAGGCTGGATGAGGAAGTAGTCGCAAAGCTTTTAGACGGCATGGAGCTCCACATGCAGAGCTCCATGCCCGCATTTACCTGGTTTGCTGGTTTAAGTGCCAGAAGAAATGACGTCGAAAGATAAACATCCAACTTTGTTTCTTCCAGGGCCCTTCGTGATTTTTATCTTCCGATTCATCTATCTTGACAAAAAGGAATCAACATGAATAACGAAGTGGTACAAAAACCCAAAAAGACGATCTCGGATCGAGCGTATGCTTATTTGCTGCTTGCACCTGCGATGATCATCATCTTTTTTTTCGCGATTTACCCGCTCTTTTATGCCATTGACTTGTCTTCGCGGCATGTAGATCTTACCAGTGCGGTGGGCATCGGACCGAAGGTCGGACTGAAAAATTACCGCTTTGCGTTGAACGATGACTTTTTCTGGAGTGCCACGCAACGCACCATTATCTTTGCGGTCGTTGCGGTTAGCGTGGAGATGGTATTTGGAATTGCGATTGCATTTCTGCTCAACGGTTTGCGCTGGTTCAAAGGCATCGTGCGGGGATTACTGCTGCTGCCTCTGGCGGCGGCTCCCGCCGCCGTGGGGCTGATCTGGCGTTACATGTATCACCCAGACTTCGGCGTTTATAATGGCATAATGTCTATGTTTGGACTCCCTGAACGCAACTGGTTGGGCAGTACCGCCCTGGCGCTGCCCAGTGTGATGGTGTTTGACATCTGGCAATGGACCCCGTTTGTCGCCATCATCACCTTAGCGGGTTTGCAGTCGCTGCCTAAAGAGCCTTTTGAAGCCGCCGAGCTGGACGGCGCATCGATCTGGCAGGTGCATCGACGAATTACGTTCCCCATGCTCGCACCGGTGCTGACCCTTGTCTTCGTTTTGCGCAGCATTGATGCCATCCGTTTGTACGACCCGATCGTAATGTTAACTCACGGCGGGCCGGGAACAGCCACGGAGACGCTGACCTATTATCTCTATCGCATTGGCCTGAAGTTTTTCAGGTTGGATCAAGCCAGTGCCATGTCGATTCTTTTCTTATATGCGACGATTGTATTTTGTGCATTGATTATGCGTTCTTTGCTAAAGGCTCAAGGGGCGCGTGCAGAGCGTCAATAAACAGCCAGGAAGGAGATAACCTATGCCGAACGGAAAAATTTTTACAACGGCTGACCTGGTGCGTTATGCCCTCGTTATTGCACTGCTGATCTTTTTCCTGTTTCCTATTTACTGGATGATTACCACATCATTTAAGGCCCCCGGAGATATTCTGACGCGTCCGCCTAAATGGATATTTACGCCTACCTTGGAAAATTACATCTATGCTTTTGAAGAAGCTAATTTTGGCTTATTCATAAAAAACACGCTGATCGTATCGGTGATTTCCACTATATTTGTTATCATATTGGGCGCTTTCGGCTCTTACAGCTTCGCGCGTTACAATATCGGCAAGGGTCACCTCATGTTCTTTATCCTTACCACGCGAATGATGCCGATTATCGCCGTAATTATTCCTTATTTCGTCATCTTTAAAACAATCGGCCGCACAACCATCGGGGAGTTGCTGTGGCTGGGTTTAGATCGGCAGGGAACACTGGTAATATGTTACACCATGTTTAATTTGCCTTTTGCAATTTGGCTGATGCATTCATTTTTCCAGGACATTCCCAAAGAATTAGAAGACTCGGCCCGTTTGGATGGATACTCCCGTTTTCAAGTCTTCCGAAGGGTTGTGCTTCCATTGGCCGCTCCCGGAATTGCGGTAACATCAATTTTTTGCCTGCTGTTTAGTTGGAACGAGTTTCTGTTTGCCTTTTTGCTCACCCGCGCTGATGCGCGCACGATCACGGTGGGCGTAGCTGGCTTCTGGACCCAGCGAGGAATATTATGGGGACCGCTGGCCGCGGCTGCCACCGTGTGTGTTGTGCCGATGTTGATCTTCGCAATGATTCTGCAACGCTACATTGCGCGTGGCCTCACCTTTGGTGCGGTGCGGGGATAAGGAGGCTGCTTTATGGATTTTGCCACTATTTTTGATCGATTTTTCTGGTCTGCCATGATCACCATCTTCGTGGCCCTTTTGTGGCTTAAGTTCGTGGATCCCATTATTGCTATCAAGTGGACGGGTTTTATTGTGGCGATGTTTGTGGGCTTTATCTATTTTTATGTCTGGTGGCGGAAAATGAGGCGGGAATTGAAAATGAGCCCAGAATTGGAAGAGGGAGAAATCTAACATATGCTCGAATTACGCTCGCTAACCAAGAAATTCGACCGAACAATCGCTGTCAATAAACTCGATCTTGCCTGTAAGCAAAACGAGTTTTTGGTCATTTTCGGGCCGGCAGGCGCGGGCAAGTCCACAACCTTACGCCTGATTGCTGGCATTCTCAAACCAGACAGCGGCGCAGTCTACTTCAATGGTACAAACTTAAAGAATGTTCCTCCCGAGCGACGCGACATGTCGATGGCGTTTGAAAACTATGCGCTTTATTCTCATCTTTCAGTATATGAAAACTTGGCATTTCCATTACGTGCCAAGAAATTTAAAGATCAGGACATCCGCACACAAGTTCAGGAAATGGCGGCAATCCTTCAGATATCCGAACTGCTCGAGCGCCGCCCCGGTTTTCTGAGCGGTGGTCAAAGACAACGCGTCGCCCTTGGACGGACGCTCATTCGTGATGCTGCTGTTTATTTACTGGACGAGCCTATCTCGCATCTCGATGCCAAGCTTCGGAATCGCATGCGCGGTGAATTAAAAGCCGTTTGTGCCCATAAAGAAGCCACCGTCGTACATGTGACCCATGATTATCGCGAAGCCATGGCACTTTCAGATCGGATGACGGTTTTAAACAAGGGTCGCATCATGCAACTCGGTACGCCGGATGATGTCTTTCATCGTCCTGCAAACGAGTTTGTCGCCGGTTTTGTCGGTGATCCACCGATGAGTTTTGTAGACGCGGAGTATATTGAGCAGAATGAGAAACCTCAATTTAGACTTGCTCAAAAAGATATTCACATTCCAGCGCATCCGAAAATCCGGGCTTATGTCAAAGAAAATGGTTTGCCCAAATCGCTTAAGATTGGCGTGCGCGCAAAGGATATAACGATTGCATCTTCGCAAGATGATATTCATCATGTCGCCGTAGAAGTTTTTGTGACCGAGAAGATGGGATATCAAAACATCCTCATTGCCCACATTGGTCAGACCCAGATACGGGCGATCACGCCGCCGAAGGTCGCATTTAATAGCAAAGATACGGTGTGGTTGAACTTGAACGAATCCAATGTTCACGTGTTTGCGGACGGCAACGCCGTTTTGCATCCGAAGCGCGAAATCAAACTTGGCACAAATTCTTTTTAGATTTGGAGCGTATATTTGATTGATTATAATGGAGAAGGTTAGATATGGCTTCTGTAAAACTTGAAAATCTCTGGAAAAGATATGGAGATGTCGAAGCCGTAATGGGTATTAATTTGGGTATTGCTGATGGGGAGTTTATGGCTTTTCTGGGACCTTCGGGCTGCGGCAAATCTTCCACCATGCGCATGATTGCCGGCCTTGAAGATATTACTGCCGGCAGCATTTACTTCGATGGAGAACGGTTTAATGAGGTGCGTCCAAGGGACCGCAAAGTAGCCATGGCATTTGAGACCTATGCTTTATACCCCACCCTAAGTGTTTATGAAAACCTGGCATTTCCGTTGCGAGCGGCCAAATGGCGACAAGATCAGTTGGATCAGCGCGTCCGCGAAATAGCTGAGATCATGTGGATTGTTGAATTGCTAGACCGCAAGCCCCATGAATTGAGCAGTGGCCAGCAGCAATCGGTAGGGCTCGCCCGGGCATTGACAAGGGAACCCGCTGTTTTCCTCTTGGACGAACCCATCTCCCATTTGGATACCCGTCAACGAATTCGTATGCGTGCCTATCTTAAAAGCCTGCACCTTAAGCTTGAGTACACGATGATATACGTCACCCACGATCAGGAAGAGGCAATGGCCCTGGCAGACCGCGTCGCCGTGATGAATCTGGGGTTAATTAATCAGGTCGGTACCCCGGATGAGATTTTCAACAATCCTGCCGATACGTTTGTTGCCGGCTTTATCGGCGAACCACCCATGAATTTTTTAAACTGCGAATTTGTACAGGAAAACGACCACGGCTTTCTGAAATACAATGGCATTATGATGGATATACCTCCCCAATACCAGCCTTTGATTCAGAAAGCTGAGATCCCAAAGCGGGTGATATTGGCCGTAAGGCCCTTTTATATCGATATTGGATTGGAGAAGTCCACCCGTCACACCATTCCGGCTGAGGTATTTATTGTAGAGTCGCTGGGCGATATATCAATCGTTAGCGTGGATGTGTTGGAGACGCGGCTTCAAATTGTGACCCGGCCGGATTTTCGGGCCGAAGCGAAACAACAAATATGGCTTGCCATTGATCCCAGTCGTACCGTATTATTTGATGCCGAGACGGAGAAAGCCGTCAGTGTTCCCGTTCAAGATTGATCGGGCATTTTGAAAAAACTAGAACAGGAGGCAAAGGATAAAATAATGAGTAATGTCAAAGATAAGTTGTTCAAAGGAAATGAGTTGAAAGTTTTAGAAGGCGACAGCTCTTTTGCCGCGCTGCTGAGACAGGAAGGTGACGAAATCCGCCGTGATGTCTGGATGGTCATGAACCCCGAAGAAAGTGCCTCCGGCCGGATACAAATTGGGCTGACCACTGTATATCCCGGATGTCGGACCAAAGGACATTCTCACCCTGACAGAGAAGAAGTATATTACTTCACTCATGGCCGGGGAATTATGGGATTAGATGACAAGGAATATGAAGTACAGGCCGGTGACACATTTTATGTCAAGCCGGGTCCCCATCATACCACTAAAAATCCTGATGATGTGCCATTGGAATTTTTCTGGATAACAATAAAGGTCTAGCAGATCACAACCTTGCAAACGCTGCTGTTTTTACCACGCACAGATGCTATAGATATTAGGAGATGTTGACGATGAGTGCCGTTCTTGTTACCGGAGGAGCGGGAAATGTGGGACGACAGGCGGTGGTTAAGCTGGCTCAAGGTGGCCATGATGTGCGTGTGTTAGACTTGCCGGACCTTGATTATTCATTTACCAATGCACATAATAATATCGAAGTGTTCCATGGTGATATTTGCGAAAAATCAGACTTGACACGGGCCTGTGATGGTATCGACTGGGTTGTGCATCTGGCTGCAATTATGCCGCCGATGAGCGAAGAAAATAATGAACTTGCCAACTGGATAAACATTGAAGGCACGCGAAGTATATTGACCGCGTTGAATCCGGAGATACCCGTCATCTTTGCGTCTTCGGTGGCAACCTATGGAGTGCCGACAGCGGAAATCGTCGACATTGATCATCCGCAGAAACCAATTGATTTCTATGGACAGACGAAACTGCAGAATGAGAAGGATATTCTAGGAAATAATAGACCTTTTGTGCTGTTGCGCATTTCTGGAGTTTCGGTGCCGGCATTATTAGAAATTCCGCGTCCGTGGTTTTTTACGGCCGATCAACGCATAGAGTTTGTTCATCTCGCGGACACAGCCGAAGCTGTCGTAAACTGTGTTGGTAATGAAGCAGTCAGGGGGAAAATCTTGCAGATTGCCGGCGGTCAAACTTGGCAAATGATCGGCGAAGAATACTCACGTGCTATTTGCGAGGCCTTCGATTTTCCGCCTGAAAGCGCCACTTTCCAGGAGCAGCCGGGCTGGACAGGTTGGTACGATACAAATGAATCACAGAGACTGCTGCAATATCAGAATCATGCGTTTGAGGACTTTATCGGTCAGTTAAGGGCGCTCTATATAGAAGCAATAAGTTAGTGTCGGTCCGGAAACAGCATCTTTTGGCCCAGGGCGGTGTTTTCGCTTTTTTGCAATCCTCGGAATAGCCGCACTATGCCTGCGGTTGCAAAAACGCTCAGGCCTTGCCCTGAACCAAAATCTACTATTTCCGGATGGACACTAGTTAGCAAAATTTAGGATAAAATATTTAGTTGCGGAGGTAATGTCGATGAGACAAGAAGATTTTTTGGCAATGAAACGCGAGGTGGAAGAAGAAAACGAGTGGCGATATCGTCCTGAGAATGTTTACACGCGGGACGGTAAAGCGCTGGTTTCGATTGTTTCCACCAACGATCGCCAATTAAAGCCAGCGATCAAACAGGCAGTTGACATGATCGGCGGTGTGCGCCAGGCATTGACTCCCGAGAATCGGGTGTTGCTTAAAGCCAATTTTAACAGCGATGATCCTTATCCGGCATCCACTGATCTCGGATTTCTAGGCGCGGTGGTTGAACTGTTGCGGGAAGAGGGTATCACCAATTTAACTTTAGGGGAACGTGCGGGCTGGCCGTGGATGCCCACTGCCCATGTGCTAGAAGAGATGGGTGTTTTCAAGTTCGCCGAAGAGATAGATTTGCCGGTCATTGATTTCGATTCCGGTCCCTGGATGGATGTCAAGTTAGGGCCAAAGGCCAAGTGGTGGAGCAAAGTCGGATATCATCAGTCTTTAAAGGAGTTTGATAAAGTTGTTTTCTTACCTTGTATGAAACATCATTTCTTGGCCCGTTTTACGATGAGCTTGAAACTCATTGTTGGTGTGACCCACCCTGTTGACATGCAGTATATGCACGCCGATTACAATCTGGGGAAGACCGACGAGCCCATGGACATGAAAATGATCGAGCTTTCTTTGCCCCTTGGCCCTGATTTGATCATTATGGATGGACGAAAATCTTTTGTAACCGCTGGGCCTGCCGAGGGTGAAGTCGTCGAGCCCAATGTCATCATGGCTTCAGGCGACCGGATAGCGATCGACGTTGAAGGAGTTAAAATTCTCCAGTCCTATCCGCGCGACAACTTGATCAAGATGCCGGTTTGGGAGATGCCGCTTATTAAAAGAGCAATTGAACTCGGACTCGGCGTATCCAGTGAAAAAGACTATAAGGTGTTAGCCAGTTAAAATACTCAAAGATGTGCGAATAGGTAAACTATCCGTTTAGCGAGTATTTTGCGGAACAGGAGATATTAATGAGTATTGCCCAACTAGAAGAAATCGTAACGGATGCCAAGGTTACTCTGGATAAAGCCGAAGGGGATGACCGCAAAGAACTGTTGCTGTTGATTAAAGACCTTGAGGAGGCGAAACAGACAATTTTTGTAAAAACAGCCGATGCCAAGCCTTTTCTGAAAAAATGTCAAGATAAGGTCAGAGCTCTCAAAGCCGCAGTCAAGCATGAAAATAGCTGGGGGCAAGAATCCAAAGCGGCGTTTTCAGGCTTTGAGCGCGCAGTGTCTAAATTGCGAAATACCATTTTAGTCCGCACCCAACGAGCGACTTAGGCCACTTATTATTTCTCAGAGAAAGAATTCATTGCGAAAGGAGGAAAGCACTCATGTTTCAAGGCGGCTACATGGGCAAGCTGCTCAGAATAAATTTGACCACCCGGCAGCATGTGATTGAAGATATTGTTGCCAAAGATTTTCAGTATTTCCTCGGCGGGAGAGGACTTGGGGCATTGTGGTACTGGCGAGAAATCGGAGCGAACGTGGAGCCGTTAACTGCGGAAAACAAAATCGGACTTTTCACGGGACCGTTAACTGGAGCGCCCCTTGTATCAACCACTAAATTTCAAGTGGCCACGAAGGGACCTGAAACAGGCCATTACCTTTGTTCCAACTCCAGTGGCTACTTTGGGCCACGGTTGCGCCAAGCCGGCTTTGACGCTCTGATTCTGGAAGGTGTCTGCGAGCAGTGGACGGCCGTGGTGGTTGAAAATGATACGGTTCAATTCATTGATGATAAGAGCTGGCAGGGGCTATCCACATTTGAGGCCCGCAAAAAGTTGCTCAATCAGCTGCCAGATCAAAAATGGGCCACGCTTTGTGTAGGGCCTGCTGCCGAAAATGGCGTGGTATTCTCATCCATATTTGTTGATGATGGCCGTGCGTTTGGTCGTGGCGGCAGCGGTGCCGTACTCGCATCCAAAAAGGTTAAGGCCCTGGCAGTCAGAGGAGATAACACCCTGCCCATTGCCGATGCCGAAAAATGCAAAGAAATTGATAAGAATGCCCGCAAGGATCTGAAGACCTCGCGTGAAAAGCATCGCTTGCTGGGCACCGCACAGCTCGTGGAAATCATCAATGAACTGGGTTGCATGCCGACGCTTAATTTTCAACATTCCTGGAAACCCCCTGAAGAGGTGCAAGGCGTATATGCCCAAACCCTGCGTAAGGAATATTTTGAACGAAATTACGCCTGTTTCCGCTGCTCGGTAGCATGCGGCCAATCCGCCAAAGTAAATCTCGGTGAGTTTGCGGGTGCCGCCTCACGCCCCGAGTACGAGAGTATCGGCATGTTGGGGCCACTGTGCGGCCTCAATCGGATGGACGCTGTAATCGCCGCCGATGAAGTGTGTAACAAGCTGGGCATGGACACCATCACATCCGGCAACTTAGTGGCAATGGTTATGGAGCTATTTGAAAAGGGAATGATTTCAGCGGATGAGAACGAAGGGCTAAAGGTCCATTTCGGCGACGGCCAAGCCATGCTTCAAATGCTTCAATTTATCGCTGAACGGCGCGGTCTGGGCAAAATAATTGCTAACGGTGCCAAAGGAATTATTGAAGCGCGACCGGAATGGAAGGCTTTCATCTGCCATGTGAAAGGATTGCCCTTTCCGGCTTATGATCCACGCGGGTTCAACGGTATGGGGCTTGCATATGCCACCTCTGCGAGGGGCGCCTGCCACAATGTCGGCGGGTATACGGTCAGCGGTGAGCTTTTGTCTGACAATTACGACCGTTATGCGCTAAAAGGCAAAGGTGAATTAGTCAAGTCCCTACAGGATAACCGCGCCTACGTTGATAGTCTGGGAATATGTACGGTTGTACGCGGCGCTTATGGGTTTGGCACCAGTCCTCCACCGGATACGTTGCTGGCCGTAACCGGCTATGATTTCGCCCCGCATCTGATGATAATTGGCGAACGAATTTCAAATCTAGAGCGATCTATATTGGTGAGAGAAGGAATCGACCGCAAAGACGACGATTTGCCACCTCGCATGAAGGAGCCGATACCGGACGGACCGGCATCCGGTCATTTCATCAGCGATGAGATGTTAAACGAAATGCTCGACGAATATTATGGCCTGCGCGGTTGGGATCAAAACGGTAAACCGATGCCAAAGATCCTTGAACGCCTGGAACTAAAGGAGTTCATCAGTTAGCCATGGCGACGATTAGCATCAAATTTCTTGGCGGCATGCAGACAATAACCGGCAAGACGTCTGTTCAAATCTCAATAGATTCCGACAGCCAAGTGAAAGATCTGTCCGATCATTTGCAAAGTCTCGGTTTTGATCCTGAATCCAGCGATACGATAGTTGTTCTTAACGGGCGGGGACTGGGACAGTGGGCTCCCGATAGACGAATTCAAGACGGAGACGAACTGATTGTCTTTCCTTCCATTTCAGGAGGTTAGATATTACTTTTTTAGAGCCGTTCTATCACCAACCAGCGTAAAGATGAAGGAAAGGAGGATTACCATGCCAATGTACGGTGCGCATACTTTCCTATGGATTGATGAATGGACAACAGAGAAGGGAAACAAGGCGATTGCCGCCACAGCCGAGGCCGGTTTTGATTTCATCGAGATCTCCTTATTGAGGCCTGACGAGTTCGATGTAGCAGCGCATAAGAAGGCCCTCACCGAAGCTGGGATCGAGGCCACAGGGTCGCTGGTGCTGCCCGAATGGGCGCATATGCCGGAAGAACCGGCGAAAGCCAAGCAGTTTCTCAGCAGCGCGCTTGAGAAGCTCGAAGCGGTGGGGGGAACTTACCTAGGGGGGTGTATCGCATTTGCCTTGGGAAAGTTTACCGGAGATCGCCAGGTGGTGATCGACACCCTTGGAGAGGTGGCAGTCGATGCCAAAAAGCGGGGCATCACGCTGGGTATCGAGGTGGTCAATCGCTACGAAAGCAACCTGTACAACACGGTGGTCGATACCCGCGAGACCATTCTTGCCAGCGGTGCAGATAACATCAAGGTACACGTCGATACCTATCACATGCTTTATGAGGAGGAAGGCTTCTATAAGCCGCTGGTTGAGAGTGCCGACGTGCTGGGCTATATGCACATGAGCGAAAACCATCGCGGCTTGCTCGGCAGCGGCACGGTTAACTGGGACGAGGTATTTCGGGGACTGGTGGATGCCCACTACAAAGGTCCCATGGTCGTCAAGTCTTTCCCGGCGGTCAACCCGGATTTGGCCGCAGCAATCAAATTGTGGCGACCACCGACCCAATCCTCAGAGTTTCTGGCGAGGGAGGGGCTTAAGTTTCTCAAAGAGCATGCCGAGAAATACGGTCTTGGCCGATAGCGGCTTTTTGAACATACCCATCATTACGTTAAAGCTTCTTTTTATACACAGCGTCGTAAAAAATTGCGTATTCGCCCTTTGAATTGTTGATGTTAAAACTATCGCAAATGGTCAAACATACAGAACGCTGTGTATGTATGCGCAATGATTGATGTCGTTCTGTATAGAATTCGCAAGGATAGCTTGATGCTGACATAACACAAGTAGCCGAAAAGAGGTGTAGCTTGAAGCGAGAACTTTTAATGGGAGTTGACATTGGGACCCAAAGTGTTCGTGTCTCCCTGCTGGATCTTGATGGGCGGATCGTGGCGAGTTCAAGTACCGCCCAGGAGATGATCACCCCCAAGCCGGGATGGTGCGAGCAGGATCCCGATATCTGGTGGGCCAATACGGTTGAAAACATTCATAAGGTTAAGCAGGCAGTTGACTTGGATCCAGCTGAGGTTTTAGGCGTTGGTGTCTGCGGACAAATGCATGCGACCATTCCTCTGGGGAAAGATGGAGAACTGCTGAGCCATGCGGTTCAGCTTTGGTGTGATAAGCGTTGCGCCGATTTTGCTGAACAGTTTAAGTCCGATCCCAACATCAAGCGGACCAGTCAACTGGTTGGCAATCCGGCTGTACCGGCATGGCTGGGTTTCAAGATTCAGTGGTTGAAAGAAAACGAGCAGGCGCTTTATCAGAACACCTGGAGGTTTGTGTTGTCTTCCGGTTACATCAATTATCGCTTAACCGGTGAGATCATTGCAGATTGGACCGAGGCGTCCGGTTCTTTTTTGATGGATGTTGCGACAAGCAATTGGTCGGCAGAGGCCATTCAGTATCTCGGATTGGACATCGATAAACTGCCCGAAATCCGTGAATCCTCGGAGGTAATTGGAAAAATTACGGCACAAGCTTCGAAGATCACCGGCTTGGCAGAAGGAACCCCTGTGGTGGCGGGCGCCGGTGATATGTTGTGCATGTTGATATCTTCAGGTCTCACCCAACCGGGGCAAGCGGCAGACATTACGGGGACGGCTTCCATCATGTCTGTGTATGTGGATGAGCCGGTCATGGATGCTCGCCTGATGAATTTGCACCACGCGCTGCCCGGCTGGATTCCGTTTGGCATTATTGATTCCGGAGGCGGCGCTTTGAAATGGTTCAAAGATGAATTGTGCAAGGCGGAAGTATTGGAATCCTCAGAGAAAAACCAAGATATATATGATATCCTGAATGCGAGAGCGGCAGATTTTGAGCCGGGTTCAGAAGGATTGCTTTTTTTTCCTTACCTGATGGGCGAACGATCCCTGGGGACACCTTTTGCGCGCGGGGTATTTTTTGGCATTACGCCGCGCGTCGGAACCGGGGCGATGGTTCGTGCTATTATGGAGGGGGTCACGTTAGAATTGCGCCGGACCCTTGAAATTGTGGAGGAAGCCGGGAACAAGGTCAGTAAAATCTATACTATCGGCGGTGGGGCCCGCAGTGATCTATGGTCGCAAATCAAAGCAGATATTTACAACAAACCGGTTTACACCTTTGAGTCATCAGAAGGAGGTATTCTCGGCTCGGCTATTTTAGCCGGCGTAGGGGTGGGTGTTTATGCCAATGCACGTGAGGGTGCAGAAAGATGCCTTCGGATAGAGAAGAATTTTAAGCCTGATCAATCAAAAACGGATCGATATAATTATTTGTTTGAAATTTTCAAAGATGTCCATGATCGACTGCAAGAACCTTTTGATAAGCTAGCGCGGATGCCTTAAAAATCAATAGAAAATCTTAGCCATGGCAAAATGTTGACACCGCATAAACGGATTGTTGCCGTTGAGATGTCCTTAATATAGGTCTTGGTATTCTTAACAGCTCAAGCCGACAAAGGGTTGCGTAAGAGCTATCTATCATCTGCTGTCAAGCGGTGGGCCAATTGATGGTCAGTGGCACGGATGTTGCAGCTAAATTGACAAGAACTTGAAGACAAAGTCACCTGGGTCAGTGCTCAAATGGCCAAGGACAAAATCCTGATTTATGCAATTAAATAAAATCAAAGAAGCAAAAAATGATTAAACAACTCTTAGTTATTATTATATCACTCAGCGTTGCAACGCTCGCTTCTGGAACTTTGAGCGATGAAATTGTTTCAGGCGAGCCCATCAGAAAGATGATCGCACAAGACGGCAACGTGGCAGTATGGCGCTATGGTGCTCGATATAGTTCTAACCCCAATACTGAGATGGCGGCAATTTACTGCATAGAAATTGGAAAAACCGATAAAATCATCGCGGCAAGAGAGACTAGCAGTTCCCCTGCAGGATTTTTTGCCACAATTGTGGTGGGCTGGAAAAATAATCGGTGGAAAGAAGTCGAGCTTGAAACTGTGTGGGAAAATAACTTCAAACCCCGGATAAAAACAGTTTATGAAATCTTTTATACCAAAGAAAAACTACCGGCACCTCTAGACAAATTCATGGACGAAGAACTAAAACTGGTCGAATCTGTTATAAGGTACAAGCACTACAAAGAGGGTATAATAATTTACATTGCTGCTGAAACAACGCTGGATACAATTGAGAAATTATACGTCAACATTTGTAAAAATTATCTTCAAAAAGTGTCTCCAAAAGTAAACAAAAATAGCCAATTTTAGGCTAAACTGAAACACCTACCCGCTATGTTTGTGAGCATGCTGGTATTTTCTAATCGTTCTCGTCGTCGTCATCGTTATCTTACACCAATTGTCTACACAGACACCATTTTTCTATCCGCTTGAGCCAACTGACGTTGTGCCGGGGTTTCAGATCATCTTTTGCTTTATCGGTCCTCCACCCAGCACCCCCCTTGATCAACAAATCAAAACAATTTGACAAGCCCGTCCTTAAATTTTATTTAACAGATGCCTAACATCCAAATAGGAGTCAAGCATGGGAATCCAAGCCGGCCAACCGGCAAAGGATTTCACAAGCAAATACCTCTTTGGAAACGCCGTGGCGCTGGCAGATTATAAAGGTAAAAAGCGGATCCTCAGAGAAATTTATACCGGCAATACGGTGTGGAATCCTCCTGAATTGGATTTGTCAAGAGCTCTCTTAGATTATCGGTCGACACATAACGTAAGCGTATTGAAACCCGTCGGCATAGGCCTTGCAGCTTTCCGATCATAGCCGGATCTTATCAGCACGCTTACCATCGAGGTGATCTACCCATGTCCTGGAAAAAAATACTTATCGCAACTGGCCTTTTCATTGTTGTTTTAATCGCAGCATTTTACGTGTTTTTGGCTTTTTACGATTTCAACAAACTCAAACCGATGATTGCAAAAACGGTCAAAGACGCCACCGGTCGCGAACTTGCCATCGCGGGCAATATTGATTTTGATATGGGCATCCGCCCGACACTGGTGGTCGAAGACGTCAGCTTCCAGAACGCGGCCTGGGGTTCAAAACCAAACCTGGCCCGGGTCAAACGCCTGGAAGTTCAAATAGCCATTTGGCCCCTGATTTCGGGTAATTTTGATTTTGTGCATGTGGTCCTTATCGAACCGGATGTAATCATGGAGTTTGACAGCGCGGGAACATCTAATTTCTCATTTGATCCCTCCAGTGAAGAAGAAAAAGACGCAGCAATACCGCCCCCTCCTCTGATTTTTAGCGATGTATCAATTGAAAAAGGCCTTTTTACCTACGAGGACGCACAATCGGATATTAAATTTTTCGTTCGCATCGATCGCCTCAAGGTTGATATTCCCGGCTTTGATAAATCCCTGCAGTTGGATTTTGAAGGTGCCTTTAATGATATCCCCTTCACGCTCGATGGCACTCTCGGCCCGATTTGGGCGTGGGTCGAGCCGGGGTATACATTGCCGGCAAACCTGACTCTAAAAGCGGGTGGTGCAACTGCAAAAATCGACGGCGAAATTCGCGCTCCAGCAAGTTTCAAAGACCTGGCATTTACCATCGCAGCCGAGGGCGCCTCAACGGTTGCCATCGCCAAACTGGTCGGCGTGACGGATATACCGGAATTGGGTGCGTTTAAGCTGGCAGCCACGGTAGCCGATACAGAAGGTCCGTTTGCCATCGAGGGGCTGGATATAAAAGTTGGATCCGAAGATTTGGTCGCAATATCCATCACCGGTAATGTCAAAAACGTGCCGGCTCTGCAGGGAATCAAACTGGATTTCAGCGCTCGGGGCCGGGATGTGGCCAACCTGACCCAACTCGGCATGCCCCCGCTGCCGAAGCGAGGTGCCTTCGAAGTTTCCGCTGATATTTCGGATTCCACAGCAAAAGTGTTCTCGGTCAGCGATCTGAACATTATCCTTGGAAAAAATGAGATCAGCGGTCAGATAAATCTGGACCTTGCCGAGCAAATCCCCACATTGACAGCCATGCTAATCTCCCCAAAATTTGAATTCGGGTCGTTGAATCTGGATTTAAAAATGACCGGTCCGCTTGAAAAACCAGCGATTGAAAAGCTCGACCTTAAGCTGGGCACACCGGAGCTGGCCGAAATTCGTCTAAATGGCGTAGTTAATGATTTGATGGAACTCCAGGGTGTCGATATCAACTTCCAAGCCAGTGGCAAAGATCTGGCCAATTTAAAGCAAGTGATCAGACAGCCGCTGCCGGTTCGCGGTGCCTTCAGCGCCGCCGGCAAGGTCCTCATCCCGGTTCCAAAAAATCTCCAGGTCCCCGATCTGAAAATTACCGTCGGAACAAACAATATTAGGGTATCCCTGAATCTGAATTTAATGGGTGACAAACCGCAGCTGGAGGCAAAATTGTCATTGCCGAAACTGGACCTATCTAGTGTTCTCCTGCCGGAGCTAGCCAAGCAAGGGTGGGCCAGGGGCCTGGGGCAGGTCCGTCCCGTTAAGCTGGCCGTCAAGCTTGTCGGTTTTGCCCAGGAGATTACCCTCAAAGAAGTGGACCTGTGGGCCGGAACTTCAGATTCGGTCGAGTTGCGCCTGATCGGGTCGGTTGCAAATATCGTGGAACGGCGCGGCATCGATCTTAATTTTAATATTCGAGGCATGGAAGTTGCCAACCTTGCAAAAATATCAGGCAAAACCATACCCCTCAAGGGGACCTATGGCCTGTCCGGCAGGCTGACAGATCCTACTCAAAAAAATTACAAGGTCAGCGATCTAAAGCTTAAGCTGGGAGAAAACAACATCACCGGCTCACTCGATTTGAATTTAGACGGCAAACAGCTCCGGTTGGCAGCCGATCTCGCAGCTCCCCAAGTTACCCTGCAGCCGGTTACCCTCACTGCCCTGGAAGAGCTCTCCCGGATTGAGGATCTTGGGCCTTTAAAACTGGCAATCAAGCTGGCCGGCGCCGGCAACAAATTGGCGCTGGACAATCTGGATTTTAATTTGGGTCGTGAAGATCTAATCGAAGTTTTGCTCAAGGGAACAATCAGCGATCTGTCGGCAGTGCGTGGAATGAAGCTGGAGTTCACTGCAAGGGGCAACAATATGTCGCTCTTTAAAAAACTGGGAGGACCGGAAATGCCTTTTGAGGGAGCTTTTTATGTTTCCGCTCAGTTTATCGATCCTGCGCCTAAAGTTTACAAGATTCCCGTTTTCAATGCTGTATGGGGAGATAACAAAGGCAACGGTTGGCTGGAATTGGATTTATCCGCTAAACGGCCACGTTTAAAGGGCGAGCTGTCATCGGACAAATTAGACCTGCGGCCGCTTTTCGCACAGGATAAAAAGAAAAGCATCGTAAAAGCTCAATCCATCGAGTCCGCTCCCAAAAAAGATCAAAAGCCAAAATCAAAGACTGACCCCTCAAAATCCGGTATCCAAAAAGCTAAGGTTTTTCCATCTGAGTCGCTTCCGTTGGGGGGACTTCAGGTAATTGACGCTGATCTAAAATTCCGGGACAAACAGTTACTGCTCCCGGCTCTGGTACTTGATGACGTGATCGTGGATGTATTGCTCAAAGACGACAACCTGGAGATAAAGCCGTTTAAATTCACGATTGATGGGGGTAAAGCAGACATACAGTTCGCTCTGCGTTCGCAGGAAAAACCCGCCGCGCTGGCGGCGACCCTAAATATTGATCAGCTGGAAATAGGTCCTTTGATCGATGAGCTGGGATATCAGCGCAGCGTCGAAGGCAACATGGATGCGGCCTTGAATCTGGATAGCTCCGGCGATTCAGTTGCAGCCTTGATGGCAGGTCTCAACGGCAACATTCGTATCACCATGAGCGACGGGCGCGCGGCCAGCGAATACCTTGACCTACTTGAGAAGTATCTTGGCAGCGGTATCCTGCGAATCCTCAATCCTTTTCAGGAAAAAAGAAAATACGCCTCGATTAATTGCTTCGTCAATACTATCGAAATCAAAGACGGTCTGGCGGATGTAAAATTACTGCTGGATACCGACAGAACGAGCATATTCGGCGCCGGTGATATTAACCTGAAAACCGAGCGCCTGGATCTGGGCATCAAGCCGACACCCAAAAAAGGAGCCGGGCCTGCCGATTTTAGCTTGAGCCTGAAGGTACTGTCCCAGCCGTTTAGACTGGGCGGCACCCTCGCCAATCCCTCTCTTGTCATAGATCCCGGCCGAGCGGCGTTCGTTGTAGGAAGACTTGCCGGGGCTTTGGCGCTGGGTCCGTTCGGCATTGCCTCCTTTTTCGGAGATATTTCCGTGGGCAAAAAGGATCCATGCAAGGTAGCCTTGCAAGCGGCCAAGCAGGAAGAACAGACGCTTGAGGGAAAAAAAGCGGATGAGAGCACTAAAAAAGCTGATACTAAAAATAAAAATGAAGAAAAGAAAAAGTCTAAGGGATTTTTCAGAAGGCTGTTTGGCAAGTAAACCATATTTAATAAGTCACGATAGTCAACAACGTCCCTTAACCAGTAACTCAATGCGAAAACGACAGAACACTATATATCGCAGGCTGCTTTTTTTGACTTTTGGAACTGCTTTAGGGATGATACACAGAACATGCCCGTTTGATTCATATATTTTCTTATTTAAGATAACCTAATTTTTGTGAGATTTTAAATGCCGTATTCTTTACGGCAGAAATGTATTCTTTCTCAATTTTCTCACGCGTCATTCGGAAAACTGGACCCGAGATACTAATAGCAGCTATAACTTTTGAATCTCCATTGAAAATAGGGGCTCCGACGCACCTAACGTCATCCCAAAGTTCCATATCATCAAGTGCAAATCCGTTCTCTTTTACCCGGGCTAGATGGTCTCTTAATTCCTCCTTTGATGTAATAGTATTTGGGGTATGACGCGTTAATTCAACAGTGTTGAAATATTCGTCTATCCCTTTTTTATCGAGGTGCGCTAATATCGCCTTGCCCATGGCAGAACCATGCGCATCCGTAGGCGCATCACTAAAAATCCTGATACCTACAGGTTGAGAGCTCTCTATCGACTCAATATTGAAGACTGTGTATTTATTAAGATAACCAATATTAACTGTCTCATTTGATGAAACCGCTAGTTCAGTCAGCAAAGGAATTGCGACCTTGCGAAAATCTATTTGACTAATGTACACACACCCAAGCTGATACAGCTTGTAAGTTAGTCTATATTCCCTTGTTTTCTCATCTTTTTCGAGAAATCCACCCTCTTCCAATGAACTGAGAAGAGCAGTAATTGTACTTTTGTTTAATCCTAATTTTTTAGCAAGCTCTTTGTTTGTATAGGCAGACTCCTCGAAGGTAAATGAGTCAAGAATTCTGAGAGCCCTGAGGATTGAGTTAATAGAATAACGGTTTTTTGGCAAAACAATCTCCATATATTAAAAATTTTTAAACTTAGTTTAATATTTGGAACCAATATTGTCAAGTATAGCTGCCAGGCCTGATCTTACTCAAAAATCTGTTAAACAGTCGATACTATTTGCCTGACTTAGCATTAATTTTCACGAATTTTAGCTTAAAAGATAAATTCGAATTTATTCTTGACAAAAAAAAAGCAATCTGGGAATTGTAAAACACAGTTTGATATTTAAAACTACATTTGGGGTCCAAATCATTCATCAACTTGAAAAAGGACATCAAAAACATAAGAGCAAGAGGAAAATCTAATAAGAAATTTTTTGGCTCTCTGATCAGAAATAGACTAAAAGAAAAGGAGAAGAAGCATGAAAAACACTAAAATTACCTGGTTAGGGCACGCTTCAGCGGTGGTCGAGTTTGATGATCAGATCGTTTATTTTGACCCATGGTTAGATGACAATCCAGTGTGCTCATTAAAAAAAAGTGACGTCGAAAATGCTTCAGCAATATGTGCTACTCATGGGCACATCGATCATATTGGCGATTCATTTGAGCTTGTAAGACAAACAGGAGCGACTCTTATATGCACACCTGAATTGGGGTTTTATGCAGAATCCAAAGGGCTAAGAGAAGGACAGGAAGTTTATGGGCTTAACACTGGCGGCAGCTGGAAGAGCAAGGGGTTCACAATAACAATGGTACCTGCGACGCACACTTCTGAAATCATGGGGGAGGGGTGGATAGATGGTCCCATTCAACCTGGTTCCGGCGCTGTGGGATTTATAATGGATATTGAGGATGGTGCGACGATTTACTTTTCTGGTGATACGGGCGTTACTGCTGATATGACAATAATCAGAAATCTTTATCGCCCAAACATCGCGATAATGACTGTGGGTGGAAAGTATAACATGGGTTACAGGGAAGCAGCATATGCCGCCTCATTGGTGTGGCCGGAATATATAATTCCAACCCACTATGGCACATTTGATGATCAGCAATTGGATTTGGATAAACTTGAAGCAGAAATGAAAATTAGAGCCCCAGGCGTCAAATTGATCAGGCTTAAACCCGGTGAAAGCTTTGATTGCTGAATTTATAAAAACATCTATCAAGTTCCTTGGGTTGCCAAGATCAATTGGAATAATAAGGAAAACCTTTTCTTCATTCGCCTTTCAAGGGTACCGGTCGGTAATTTGCTCTAAAGCCGCTGGAAAAGGGGGTCATTATGATTGAACTGCATATTTATTTAGAACCGCATGACGGAAGAGAAAAAGAATTAGAAACTTTGTATGTTAATGAGTACGTTGCCGGTATAAAAATCCAAGAGGGCTTTCAGAGAACGACATTATTAAAAAACCGGGATGCCCTGAGGGAGTACCAGATAGACATAACCTTTGACAGCGAAGAGTTGAGACTAAAATGGGTTGATTCCAAAGAGCATACCGAGGTATGGCCCAAAATAGCTGCGTTATGCCAGAGGGTTTCTTGGGCAGGTTTTGACACTGTGGCTGAGTGATATTTTTTCAAAGCGCGGCTGCTTTTGTAAACTGTTTGAAGTCTAAATCTAAGTTTATGGATGTGTTCTCTGAAATAAGAGAACGGTTTGTAAACCATTAACAAAGGAGGGTATTATGATGAAAAAACTGCTAATTTTCTTAATTCTTGTTGTAGGCATATTTACCTTTACGCAACCTGGCCTGACAGCGGAAAAATCAATTACTGTGGGCTTTCCGATGTATCTTTCCGGTGGCGGAGCAGTTTTCGGAAAGCCCAGTGCAGAGGGTGCTAAGATGTTGGTCAAAGAGGTCAACGATGCCGGAGGCGTCTTAGGGCGAAAGATAGAACTCCTTGTCCGGGATTGTAAAGGCAGTCCAGAGGAAGCAACCCGCGTGGCTACGGAAATGATCAGTAAAGATAATATAGACTTTTTAGTCGGTGGTCTGACTTCCTCTCAAGGTTTGGCCCTTTCGGAGGTTTCTAAGCAGGAGGAGATTCTTTATATTGCCCCAATTTCCAAAGTGGCCACGATGACCGAACCACCAAGGTTTCATAAATATGTCTTCAGAGCGGCCTGTAATTCTAAAACTGAGGGGCGAAGCGCCGCCGTGCTTACTGCAAAAAAGCCCTGGAAACGGATCGCTACTATAGGTCCAGATTATTCTTATGGGCATAGCGTTACTGGAGCCTTCGTGCCGATGCTGAAAAAGCTTAAACCCGAAGTTGAAATTGTTCATCAGGCCTGGCCTAAACTCGGAGAATCGGACTACATGCCGTTTATTAATGTTGTCATGGCGTCAAAGCCAGAGGCGGTTTTCAGTACCCTATGGGGAGGACACTTTATAACCTTTGCAAAGCAGGCTTCACCATTAGGATTTTTCGAGAAATACGGGTTTGTATCCGCGGGAGAAGCCGGATGTCTCGAAGCTATCAAAGGTGCAGGAGAGGATATGCCCGCTGCGATCATTTCAAATGCCTATGATACGTTCTATTATCCTGACACAGCCTGGCATAGGGATTGGGTCGCGCGCTCTAAGGCATTTACAGGTGAAACCTATCCCTCAAGCTGGTTGGGAACAGGATATGATGCCATGAAATTTCTCGTTGAAGCGATCAAGAAAGCCGGCACCACTGATACCGATGACGTCATCAAAGCCCTTGAAGGATTAACTATTGACTCTTCAGTTGGTAAGTTAACCATGCGTGCCAAGGATCATCAAGCTGCTCGAGGTCAGTATTGGGGCACTTTGACAAAAGTTCCTGAATATCCTTTTCTTATCCTCAAACCAGTGGAATATATCAGCGCAGAGGAATTGATGGAATAGTATGTCATAAAGAGCCGAGGAGCTTGTCTGCTTTTTGCATTTAGAGCGGATAAGCTCCATCAATTTTTGCTTTCATACAAGAAAAGGGGTTATATGGGAATTGGCTTCGATGCATCATTTGTGTTCATTCAGTTACTCAACGGATTGACAAATGCGATGTTTATTTTTCTCATCGCCTCTGGCCTCTCAATCATATTCGGCGTCCTGCGAATTCTTAATTTTGCGCATGGCTCTCTTTACATGCTTGGCGCCTATATGACTCATCAGTGCGTCTCTTTTTTTATTAACTCGCCTGGCCGTTTTTGGTTGGCCGTGCTCATTGCTCCGTTAACGGTAGCTTTGCTCGGAGGAGTCATCGAACGAACTTTGCTTCGCCGGCTTTACCGCCATGAGGAGCTTATTCAACTGCTGTTTACCTATGCCTTGGTCCTCATATTAAGTGATTTTGCCAGATTTTTATGGGGTGTCGATCAACTCTCGGTATCTCGACCACCGATACTCAAGGGCGCAGTTGAAATTTTCGGGCAGTATTTCCCCAAATATAATATTTTTATTATTTTGCTGGGACCCTGCATTGCCTTTTTCTTCTGGTTGCTCATGCTTCGAACTCGTTGGGGAAGAATGATTCGGGCGGCAGCTTTGGATCGGGAGACGCTTGGGGCTCTTGGTGTAAATGTAGACCGATTATTCACTGTGGTCTTCATTATCGGCTCATGGTTGGCTGCACTCGGTGGAGCTTTAGTTGCTCCGGTTACTACCATCAGACCCGGCATGGATGTGGAGATTATCATTAATGCGTTCATTGTGGTGGTTATTGGGGGCATGGGCAGTTTTTGGGGAACTTTTTGGGGTGCAATGATCGTCGGTCCGGTCTATGCCATGGGTATTCTGGTTTTTCCGAGACTGTCGATCATATTTATATATGTCATCATGATTCTAATTTTGATTACCCGACCGTGGGGACTTCTTGGAAGACCTTTGGAGCGTTAATTACATGTCCCGAGAAGATTGGGTTTTTATAGCTATTATTGTAATAATTGCCGTTATCCCATTAACAGGTTCTCGTTTCTATATATTTCTCTTCACAGATATCATGATTTTCGGACTTTTCGCTGTAAGTCTGAATCTTTTGATCGGTTACACCGGTCTTGTTTCTTTTGGACATGCAGCCTATTTCGGGATCGGATGTTATACATGCGCATTATTGATAAAAAAGGCCAGTTTACCATTCGGAATCGCTTTTGCTGCTACCGGCGTTTTTGGGGCTGCATCTGCGTTGCTTATCGGTTTTTTCTGTGTCCGTTTGACCAAGATTTATTTTGCCATGTTGACCCTGGCATTTTCTCAGATCGTATGGGCTATCGTCTTCAAATGGAATGCCCTAACAGGTGGAGACACCGGTATATATGGTATTGACTTTCCCAAATTTATTGATTCGAAAATACGATACTTCTATTTCACACTCGCCATAGTGACCGTTTCTCTGTTTATCCTTCGGAAAATAGTTAGCTCACCTTTTGGCCGAATACTCGCAACGATCCGAGATAACCCCGAACGAACAGAGTTTATTGGTATTAATGTCAAATTATTCCAGCTTATAGCGTTTATAATTTCAGGATTCTTTTCGGCAATTGCAGGGGGGTTGTTTGCCGTGTTCAATCACAGCGTATTTCCGGACTTTGCCCACTGGCCAGTATCTGCAGAAGTGCTGATTATGACGCTTCTTGGTGGCATGTACAGCTTTTTCGGTCCTATGGTGGGAGCAGGTGTTCTGCTTTATTTAAGATTAGAAAGCACCTCTTATACTGAATACTGGCCATTCATCCTCGGCACAATACTTTGCATAATATTGTTTTTCGCCCCTGGTGGGATTGTCGGTTTCATTCAAGATAGAATTGCTAGGTGGGGATCATCCAAATGATTCTACAAGTAGAAAATGTCTGGAAATCCTTTAATGGCTTTGTTGCAGTCAACGATGTCAGCTTTTCAGTTGAAAAAGGGGAAATCTGTTCCATTATCGGTCCAAATGGAGCGGGAAAAACCACGCTATTCAATCTAATTACAGGTCACCTTTCTAAAGATCAAGGCGGTGTGATTTTCAATGGAAATGACATCTCCCACTTAAAGGCGCACAAGATTTGCCGACTTGGCCTGGGAAGATCCTTTCAACGAATCAACATTTTCCCCAGGTTGACTGTTTTTGAGAACATCCAGGCGGCAGTTTTAACATATCGAGGTAAAAGTTTGAATTTTTTCACTTCGGCCCAAACTCTTTTCAAGGAAGAAACTGAAGAAATCCTTGATAAGGTTGGTTTGCAAGTTCATTCAGAAGAGTTAAGCGGCAATCTTGCTTATGGCTTCCAGAAGCAGCTAGAAATAGGAATCGCTCTCGCAAGTGAGCCCGAAATGCTTCTTCTTGACGAGCCAACAGCGGGAATGTCTGCCAAAGAAACCAAATCAACTATTGACCTAATTGGTAAAATTGTACGTGAAAAAGGGATAACTCTGCTTTTCACTGAACATGACATGTCCGTTGTATTTGCAATTTCAGAGCGGATTTTAGTTTTGCATCAGGGCCAATTAATTGCCTCAGGTCATCCCGAGGAGGTCAGGTCTGATCCGGTTGTTCAAAAAATCTATTTTGGGAAAAAATAATGCTCTTGGAAGTGGAAAACATATATACTTCTTATGGATTAAGCCGAGTTTTGTTCGGCATCTCTCTCAATGTTAATGAAGGAGAGGTGGTTGCTTTGTTAGGCCGAAACGGTGTAGGCAAGACGACCACTTTACGCTCAATCATGGGGCTGACACCACCACATATAGGCTCGGTAAAGTGGATTGGCAAGGAAATTTCAAGGCTTCGTCCTTACCAGATCGCACGATTGGGAGTTGGTTTCGTGCCAGAAGATCGAAGAATCTTCTCTGATCTGACTGTATGGGAGAACTTGGATGTAGCTAAAAAAGTATCTGGCGTCAAAGAGCAGAAATGGACCATGGACCGTGTTTTTGAGCTTTTCCCCGATCTTTCGAAACTAAGCAGCCGCCGTGGAGGCAACCTGAGCGGTGGTGAACAGCAAATGCTGGCAATAGCCCGCACATTAATGGGTCATCCCAAATTGTGCCTTCTCGATGAACCCTCAGAGGGTTTAGCCCCTTTAGTGGTGCAACATTTGGCTGAGCAAATCAATAAACTCAAAACAGAGGATTTGACAATACTTCTATCTGAGCAAAACTCCGAGTTCGCTTTGGACTTAAGCGATAGAGCATACATTTTGGAAAAAGGAGAGATTCGTTATGAGGGAAGCGTAGAGGATATAATGAAAGATGAGGATATCTGTCGTTCATTTCTGACCATTTAAATATTAACAGACCACGATTTATCATTCATCGATCGAGTCATGATCTTTAATCCAAGCTTTTAATTCTTTTTACTCATATAAAACGCTACGGCCACGATGATGATCAACCCTTTTACAATCCATTGCCAATAGGCAGACACATCGAGAAGGTTTAACGCATTGCTGAGGATGGCAAAAATAAAAACGCCGGCAATTGTTGCGCTGACCCCGCCTTTGCCTCCGGAGAGGCTCGTGCCGCCGATCAACACGGGTAGGATGGAATCCAGCATATAGCGCTCACCAACCAGAGGGTCCCCCATACCCATCCGACTGGCTAAGAAGATACCGGTCAAAGATGCGGTGAAACTGCAGATCATGTAAGTGATGATCTTGACTCGCTCGGTTTTGATACCGGACAGCCTGGCAACTTCTTCATTTCCGCCGGTCGCATATACGTAACGGCCGAAGGTCGTTCGCCGCAGAACGAAGATCCCCGCTGTGGCAACTGCGGCAAACAGAAGAATCGGAAATGGAATAATCCATACATTTCCCCAGGCCAGAAAATCAAAAACAGGCGGTACCGAGCCGGTGGGAGATTTGGTATAGAGCAATAATCCCCCTTGAACGACCGACATCATCCCGAGGGTCACAATCAGGGGATGGACCCGGGTCCTGGTGATGATAAACCCATTGCAGAAACCGATGAAAAGAGCCAGGACAATGACCAGCGCAACCACGGGAAAAATGAGCGGTTCACGGCCCAGAATCATTCCCGTCGTCAGACACGACGCCATACTGACCACTGAACCAATAGAAAGGTCGATGCCGGCAGTTAAGATGGCAAAGGTTTGTCCGACACTCACCAGCCCGAGAGGCACCACCTGCCGCAAAAGATTCTGGATATTGCGGGAGGTCAGGAATATGTCGGACAACAGACTTGTGGCAGCAATCAAGCCAACGAGCACAAGGTAAACGATAATGGTTGTTCTATCCTGTTTAAAAAAACTATAACGCAAGGGGTTTCTCTTTCTTTTGGTCTTGCTCGATATTTTGGCCTGTGGCCAGCATCAGGATGCGTTCCTCCGTCGCTTCGGATGGAGAAAGCTCGCCCATGACTTTGCCGTCGTGAATCACTATAATTCGATCACTCATTCCAATAATTTCAGGCAGCTCTGACGAAATCATAACGATGGCCGTGCCCTGTTTGGCCAAAAGCCTCATGAGTTGATAAATTTCGGCCTTGGCTCCCACATCGATACCGCGGGTCGGCTCATCTAAAATCAGCAGTGACGGGTTAATGTTTATCCACTTTGCCAGGATAACTTTCTGCTGGTTGCCTCCGCTGAGATACTGGATTTCCTGTTCGATTCCGGTTGTGACGATACCGTATTCATTAACACAGTTCTTACTTATTTCTTTCTCCTTTGCCTCTTTAACAAAGAACCATTTTTTAATTCTATCCAGAATGGTTAAGGTCAGGTTCTTTCTCACAGACAAATTGTAGGCAAGTCCATCCTTGGCCCGGTTCTCAGTTACAAATCCGATGCCGCTTGCGATCGAGGATTTTGGGGTGGTTTTTTTGACGGGTCTGCCGTTCAAAAGGACTTTTCCACCATCGATTTCGCAGGCTCCAAAAATAGCCCGTGCGATCTCTGAGCGTCCGGAACCGACCAGGCCTGCCAAACCCAATATTTCACCGCTGTTAACCTTGAAAGCCACATTTTTTAATAAATTACCCTGGCAAACATCATTCAACACGAGAATTTCTTTTTGATCTCCGACTTCCCTTGGAGGAAAGGTTTCCGTCAGGCTTCTGCCGACCATCATGTTGACGATCTGCGGTTTGTCCACGTCCTTCGTATAATATGTCCCCACGAGTTGGCCGTCTTTTAAAACCGTGGCGCGGTCTGCGATTTGAAAGATCTCTTCGATTCGATGTGATATATAGATGATCGTTTTGCCGCTTTCCTTAAGAGATCGGATGATGCGAAACAGCGACTGCAATTCACGACCTGAAACCACGGCTGACGGCTCGTCCATAACGATGATATCTGCTTTTAGAGACAAAGCTTTGGCTATTTCAACCATCTGCTGGTGGGCCACGCCAAGGTCCTTGACCCTGGATTGAATATCAATATTAGCTTCCAGATCGGCCAGAAGCTCTTTGGACCGCTGTTTTAAAACGGGGGTATCGATAAGGCGCCCGCGCTTCGTTGGCTCCCGTCCCAGAAAGATGTTTTCTGCAACGGTAAGCTCGGGAATCAGATTGAATTCCTGGTAGATAATGCTGATACCGCAATTCTGGGCATGTTTAGGGGAAGGGAATGAGATGTCCTCTCCCTTTAGTAAAATCTTTCCTCCATCCGGCCGATAGACACCGGCAAGTATTTTCATTAAGGTCGATTTGCCGGCACCGTTCTCACCAACAACGGCGTGGACTTCTCCCGGCAAACAACTGAAATCGACCTTATCTAATGCTAAAACCCCGGGAAATGCCTTCGAAACTTTTTGCATTTCCACAATATTTTCGGCCATTTTACATATTCTTTCGAACGAATTAAATGGGAAGGCCCCGCAAGACCTTCCCTTGCTGATTTATTTCGGCAGCCACTTTGCGGGAAGCGTGTTATTCCATGCATCGCCAGGCCAATCTTTGTGAGCCATTTGGCTCCACGGTAGATCACTTTTCACATTCTCCGTGTCCACTGTCGTTATAATTGTCCGGGGAACATCGACGAAAAAGGGCACCGGCTCTCCGTTAAGAATCTTCAATGCCACTTTAACAGCATCAGATCCCATGGACACCGGAAAATCAATGCTCATGGCCGGAAAATCCAATTCCTGGGCTTTTACCAGAAAGGCATTGAGATGGTCTGCCGTAACAGGCACCTTCATGCCGGCTTCATGCAATGCCTCCAGCGCCCCGACATTTTGGAGTCCATCACCCCAAACTCCGTTGATTTTGTTTCCATAAGATTGGATCATCGCCGCCATGATCTTCTTTCCTTCAGCCGGCGACCAGTTGGCGTACTGGAGATCCAGAAGTTTGATGCCCGGGAATTGTGCCAATAATTCCTTACCCCCTGCAATTCTCTCTTCGGCAGGGCTGGCACCGGGGAATCCACCCAGCATCACGATATTACCCTTACCTTTCAGCATCTCGCAAAGCCAGAGCATCTGAAACCGCCCCTGGGTGTAATTGCTTGAATTGATGAAAGATACGAAGTTATCACTTTTTACTCTGCGATCCACGCAGATCACCGGAATGCCCATTTTTGAAACTCGCGTGACAATCGGATCCAGCGCAGCCTCTGTAGCGGCACTGATAATTAATAGATCAATACCCTTGGCCACCAAGTCTTCGACATCGGCGATTTGTTTGTCGGGTTTGTCATTCGCATCCGTGACATAAAACTTTTTGATCAAATCCTTCTGGGCTTCTGCTTCCGCTCTGACCTGTAGATCAAAATACACCCGCCAGGAATTGGAAACGGAAGCATTGCTGAACCCGATGACATATGGCGGATTCTTCTTGAATTTGGAAGTGTCCACCATCTTGAGTGGCCTCGTGTCCCAGAGCCATGAGCGTGGAAAACTGTCGGCAGCGGCAATGGATCCCAATACCGAGAAAACAAACGCGCATACCATAAGGATTGCTATCAGCTTTTTCATTGTAACCCTCCTTTTCTTGTGTTTAGTGTTGTGAAATAAGATTAATTCCAACTCAAACCAATTCAATCGATCGGTTTATCACCTCCTTTCACTTTTCGCACCGAGCCATTTTGCTAGGAGTTTTTCCTAAAAACGGCATAAAAGGATGCCGCCAGGATAATAATGGAGCCTTTGACGATGTATTGAACCTGCACCGGTAAATGGAGTAGCAAAACCAGATTGTAAAGCATGATAATAATTAAAACCCCTACAATGGTTCCCATGACACCGCCTCTGCCGCCGGCGAAGGAGGTGCCTCCCATGACCACTGCAGCAATGGAATCGAGCTCATAGCCTTTACCGACCCAGTTATCCGAAATTCCCACATAACCGGCAAGATAAAGACCGGCAATGGCCGCGCAAAAGCCTGAAATCATGTAAACGACAGTGATCACTAAATCGATGCGGTACCCTGATAGATAGGCCGTTTCGATATTTCCGCCAATGGCATAAATCTGCCGCCCCAGAGTCGTCTTATTTAAGACAATGACTGCCAGGGTCACCAGAATGGCCAGTGAAAGAATTGAGGTGGGAATCGGACCGATGTCTCCGGTTCCTAAAAATCGTAAAATAGGCGGAAATCCTCCTTTGGGCGCACCCTTCGTATAAAAAAATCGCAAACCCTGGACGATAATCATCACACCAAGGGTTGCCATAAAAGGCTGAACTTTGCGTTTGGTAACCAGAAGCCCGTTGACCAACCCGACAAGAATACCAAAAAGCAGACAGACAAAAGCGACCGGCAAAAAAAACGCATCCTGCCCCCCGGTGTTGTGGGCCATAATCACGGCAACCGTTGCCATGACGGAGGCCACGGATAAATCCAGGCCGCCGCCGCCGATCAGAATAACAAACGTCTGGCCGATGGCGACCATTCCCAGGGCCGCCGCCTGATTGAGGATGTCTTTTAAATTTTGAGGATTTAGAAATTGGGGGGAAACCACCGAGGCCGTAATGAAAAGAAGTCCCAGGAAAATGTAAATTCCGTATCTTTCAAATACGCTTTTGAGCGAAATCGATAATTTAGGCGGGTGCGCCTTGACCGAAAGTTCCATAGGGTTTATCTCTCTTGCAATAAAAAAAATGGGGGGGGTGCAGACTGACCCGCACATAGACTCACCCCGTCTGCACCTTTGATCTCGTCATGGAATGAAGTGCCAACCGATAGGATTCCGGTTGGCCCGGACCGCCTATTTTTTCCGGGACTCTTTTTTAAGGCTGCGATAAAGGTCGCGGTAGTATTCATCATGAACGGCACATCCGACGACTTGCTGTGCAAACATAAGCTCCAGACAGCGGTCACAGATGGTGCAGTAATTGACCGCCTCAGATTCTCCGGCCAGAATTTTTTTGGCAAATAGCGGATCCGCCAAGGACTGTCGGCCGACGCCGACCATGTCGACATTGCCGTCTCTGATATTTTTTTCAGCCCAGTACAGAAAGCTTTTTTTCTCTTGATTGGGTTCCGGCAATTTGTTTTTGCCATCTCTTAAATAGGTGTAACCCGACCCGATTACCGGGATACTGACGGCTTTCTTGACAGCCTGGGCCCATCCAAACAGCCGGTAGACACCCTCCGGATATTTTTTGGATGGTTGTGTGAGTTCAGAGCCGGCAATTCCGGCTGAAACATTGATGTAATGCATCCCCATGTCTTCCATCATTTTCGCAAAGGCCAGAGGTTCGGTGAAATCTTCGACAACCTCATCCGGACCAGCCGTGCCAAAGCCACCGGTCACGCCGTCGTAAAAATTGAACCTGACACCCAGCAAAAAGGAATCGTCGTTCAACGCCGCCTTCATCTTCTGGACGGTCTCCCTGAAAAACCGGGTGCGGTTTTCAAAAGACCCTCCGTAGCGGTCGTGTCGGGTATTGGCCGGCTGGATCATTTCCGTGCAGACATAACCATGGCAATGTTTGAAGTCGATGCCATCCGCCCCGACCTGCTTTGCGATAACCGCTGCTTTAACAAAGTTGAAGCCGATTTCCTCGATCTCTTCTTCGGTCAGTACATGAATCTCCGGATCCCCGGTCGGGTAAACCGAGATGACTTTCGAAAAGGCCGCTTCGCTGAGTTGGCCCGACTGATTGAGCTGGAATAAAATCAGGGAATCCTGGTTGACCTCACGCATTGCTTTTATCAAACGTGCCAGCCCCTCTGCGTTTTTTTCCGTTATCGCCATCTGGCTTTTTCGGGCCCTGCTCTCGGTCGTCAAGGTCAGGGACTCAGAGAAGATGATGCCCGCACCACCTTCGGCAAAACGTCGATAGCGTTTAATGGTGAGATCGGACGGGTCCCCACTCGAATCGGCATCGTTACATTCCATAGGCTGAAACACGATCCGATTGGGGGCCGTTTTTTTTTCGATCGGGATGGGGGAAGAAATCATCTGAGTTTCCATTTCACAATCCTCCTCGATCTGCATTTAAATTATCAGAAATACTGGATTGTTAAGTTGCCAACTCCCAGAAGAGTCTGTCCGGATCCGATACGCTCGAATACGCACAAGCAAGATGCCGTACCACCCTTATTTTTCTTAGCGCCTGGTAGATTTTAAAGCAATACAATTAATTTCTGATTGACTTGTACGGACAACCTAATATAAGCACATTTGAAAATCCACGTAATTACAAAAATGGATCATTGTCAATAATAAATTGTCATTCAGGAACGGAGGCTGCTCAAATAACCGTTTTGAGAAAGGAGGAGTAAATGGATTCAAAAAATACGATCGGCGTCGGAATGCTGGGGTACGCGTTTATGGGCAAGGCTCATACAAACGCTTTTAAAAAATTGCCGTACTTCTACTATCCTCCACCTGCCGAGCCGGTGCTGCTAGGCATCTGTGGCCGAAACGAACAGGCCGTCCAGGAGGCCGCCCAGCGTTTTGGCTACCGTTACGGAACCACCGATTGGAAAAAGCTCATTGACGATCCGGCGATCGAACTTTTTGACAACAACGGGCCCAACAATGTACACAAGGATCCCTGCATCGCCGCCCTTAAGGCCGGCAAGCACACCATCGTTGAAAAACCGCTGGCGCTGGACGTGGCCGAAGCAAGAACTATGGTCGAGATTGCCAAAGGGGCCGAAACACAGGGCATTAAAAACATGGTCTCGTTTAGCAACCGGTTTTGCCCGGCGGTGCTGTTAGCCCGACGTCTCATCCAGGAAGGCAAAATCGGCAATATTTATCATTTCCGGGCCGCTTTTCTCCAGGACTGGCTGCTGGATCCCAATTTCCCGTTAGCCTGGCGCCTGAAAAAAGAAGTGGCGGGCTCCGGCGTGCTGGGTGATCTCAATGCGCACAGCATCGATATGGCGCGCTTTTTAACCGGCCTGGAAATCTCCGAAGCCTGCGGGATCACCGAAACCTTTATCAAAGAAAGACCGGTACCCCTCGAAGCGTCCGGACTTTCCGGCAAGGCCGGCGAGGAAAAAGGAGCCGTCACGGTCGATGACGCCTCCCTGGGCATGTTTCGTTTCGACAACGGGGCCCTGGGCAGTATTGAGGCCAGCCGCTTTGCCACCGGACGGAAATCACTGTGGCAGATCGAAGTGTACGGCAGCCGTGGGGCGATCCAGTTCGAACTGACCCAAAACAACCTGCTCCAGTATTTTTCCGTCGATGATCCCTTGGAAGTTCAGGGATATCGGACCATCTTGGTGACCGAAGCCGAGGTCCACGATTTTGTTAAACACTGGTGGCCGCCCGGGCACATGCTGGGCTGGGAGCATCATCATTGCCATACCATCTTTCATTTTTTCAACTGCGTCGCCAACAATCTGGACGTCGCACCCTGGGGTGCCACCTTCGAAGACGGCTTGAAGGTCCAGTTGGTGCTCGACGCCCTCCAGCGCTCCGAAAAAGAACGCAGCTGGGTTAAAGTGCAACAATAAAGAATCCTGGATCAGAGGGCTAGGCTTTGATTTTACCCCAGAGAGAAGGTCTTTACCGTTAGATAACTGATAAAATAATGGAATGGTGGAAAAATGGAATATTGGGTATGAAAAAAGGAGGTATGTGAAATGAAAATAGGAATGTTTACCGCCAATTTTATGGATCATGATCTGGAATCCGTCTTTAAAATGATGGCTGAAATGGGATATGAAACCGCCGAGCTGCCGGCATTTTCCGATAACGGTCACCTTGACATCGATGAAGTGCTTACCGGCAACGGAGCAAAAAAGATCAAGGATCTGGCGAAAAATTATGACCTCACCATTTCAGCCCTGAGCAACCACACCGAGGGGCAGCTGGTATTGGGCCCGCATACCAAGGACACCGATGCGTTTTGCAAGGGGACACCGGACGAAAAAATCAAATTCGGGATGGAACGGATGAAAAAAACCGCCCAGGCAGCCGCCGCGCTGGACGTTCCGGTCGTTTGCGGGTTTATCGGCTGCGAGAATTTTGCCCGTTGGTTCCCCTGGCCCTACCCTGAAGGATGGGACGAGATGGGCAAGGATTTTGTGGAACGATGGGGTGATATTTTAGACACCTTTGAAAAAGAAGGCGTCAAATTTGCTCATGAACCCCATCCCAACGAATACGTTTACAACGTCGAAACTGCCCTTAAAAGTGTGGAGTTGATGGGCGGCCGCAAGGAGTGGGGCTTTAACTTCGATCCGGCCAATATCGTAATTATGGGAATCGATCCGGTCATCTTTGTCCAGGAACTCGGTGACAGGATCTATCATGCCCATGCTAAGGACGGCGAGGTTGTAAAGCACAACGTACACCGCTCTGGACTGCAGGCCCAGGGCAAATGGGGCCGCATCGACCGCGGGTTCCGCTTTCGCATCCCGGGTTGGGGCTCGGTACCCTGGAAAAGGGTGCTGACCGAAATGCGACTGGTCAATTACGATTATGTCCTGAGCTATGAACATGAGGATGTGGTCATGAGCCGCGAAGACGGCATGGAAAAAACAATCGAATATTTAAAGCCGCTGATTATTAAAGGCCGATACGAAGGGCGCGGTGATAAGCTTTTTGAATAGCCTAATTTGGGTAAAGCTGCTATCTTCACAGAACTTGCGATCAAAAATTAATACTCCTCAAGTTCCAGGTCAAAAACTTTGGCTAAATTTGTGATCTGGGGACCCCAACGGCCGGTGACCAGGAGAATGTGATGGGAATAAAACGAATTCATTAACCTGTGACCATCACCAATCTTAACGAGGGCGCCATTGCGGCAGTCCGAGCCGGGAAACTGGGCATAGTCCACCAACTCGCCTTTGATCGTCATGAGCTTGCTGAAGGTGTGATCCAATTTGGCAAGGGTGATGTCACCCACCGGCAGGCGGGCATCAATGGCCGTGGCATTCTCATCGACAATGGACAGCACTTTGGGGCGCAGCCGCCATTCGGTGGACCAGCATTTCGGCAAAACTCCCAGGTATCCGCAATGAACAATCAACAGATGATTTTCGGGATCCGGCACCTCTGGAAAACTCTCGATTTTTTCATGCTTGAGGGCGGCCTGACCGACCAGCTGCGGATACACATTGCTCATCATAATCGGGACATCCAAGGATTTGTGCAGCAGATACTTGGTGATCAGCGTCACGGTGTCCGCCTCACAGGCCCACAGAATGCCGGATTCTTCAAAAAGCATGTTCCAAGCCAAACAGGGGGTCGTATCGGAAAAATGGGATTCGTTTAAACAGTTGATCCCCACTCCTTTGATGGTAGAATCGCCTACCAGTTCACGCTTAACGGCAATATAAATTTTTACGGCACTGTTCAGTGCCCGTTCGGATACCCCCGGGGTTTCCAAGTTCCATTGTTGCCAAACCTCCTGCGCTTCCCGATCGGAGATTTGCTGTGCGGCCTGACCGAATTCCTTGAAGCTTCTTTTTTCGATGGTAACGCCGAATTTTTTCTTCATCTCCCGGGTGCAGCGATCTTCCCACCAGTAAAACCTTTTAAAGATGTCGGCCTGGAAGCCCTTGCCCGGATTATCCTGGAATACCAAAAACTTGGTCTGTTGAAGGTCGCGCCTGACGGCCAGACTCTTGCAGATGGCTTTGGTTAAATCCAGATTGTAAGGCGCAAAGGTTTTCAGCCCTTCCGCTTTCAGAAAAGAGACGATCTCCCAATCCCACATGGCTACGGTACCGAATTCGGAAGTCACCACCACCAGGGGCAGATCGATTTTTTTCAATTCACCGATTTGCTTGAAGGCGTCTCCCAAAAGTTGCGGAAAGATGACGGCATCGGCTTCGGGTAGCGTCGAACCCAGAGAGACCGGATCCAGAAAATCAGCCACCTCCGCCAGAAGTTTCTTTAAGTTCCCCAGCTGTTGTTCAAAATCACTATTTTCCCCGGACATAAAGTAGACGGGGACCAACCGTGCTTTCATCGTTTTATATCCTTTAATCGCTTAATTATCTGATACACGATGCGAATGCGTCCCATCAGTTTAAGATTGCATTTATCGAACGCGCACTAACAAAGCTCGATTTTGCGGCCCTCAGCCGCTGATTGCAGGCCGGCTTCCAGGATTTGCATGGCGCGCATACCGTCATAGAAATTGGGCTCGATTTTTTGATCCTGATCAATGGCGTTAAGAAAATCCACCACGCCGTGCACAAATTCATGCTCATAGCCGATAATGTGTCCGGGGGGCCACCAGTTGCCGATATACGCGTGGGCCGGCTCCGTTGCGATAATGTTTCTGAAACCCTGGGCGTCTGCGGGATCTTCATTGGAAAAGAATTGCAATTCGTTCATTCTTTCCAGATCGAAAACAATGCTGCCCTTGTCGCCGTAAATTTCAAAATAGTTATAGTTCTTGCGTCCCGGCGCAAACCGCGTGGCTTCAAAAGATCCAAGGGCGCCGTTTTCGAATTCCGCCAGCATAAAAGCCGCATCCTCCACCGTAACCGTGCCTTTGTCGGTTCCTTTGACGGCACCCTTGAATGTACCGGCGGCCTCCTCATCAGGCAGGGGCCTTTCCTTGATAAATTGGGAGGTCATGCAGTTGACACTTTTAACTTCACCGACCAGAAACCGTGCCAGATCGACACTGTGGGAATTCAAATCCCAGTGCGGACCCGCCCCCGCATACTCTTTTTGAAGGTGCCAGGTTAAAGGGAAGTTGGGGTCAACGATCCAGGACTGCAGGTAGGCGCCGCGCCAGTGAAATATGCGGCCGATCTTTCCGTCTTCAATCAGCTGCCTGGCCAGCATTACCGCAGGACAGCGTCGGTAATTGTGATTCAGGAAATGCTTGATCCGGTTTTCTTCGGCCACCTCGTACATCTCTTTAGCCTGGGCATAGGACATCGCCATGGGTTTTTCGCAGAACAAATGTTTGCCGGCCTTGGCCGTGGCAATCGCGACGTCGTAGTGCAGGTGGGTGGGAACCGCGACGTCGATAATGTCGATATCCTCGCGTTTGACGAGCTTCTTCCAGTCGGTCTCGGTTTCTTCCCAACCCCACCGATCGGCAAATTCCTTTAGTGAGGCCTCATGCCTCCCACAGGCGACCTTCAGGACCGGTTCGACGTTCAGATCAAAGAAATAAGGTGCTTTGCGCCATGCATTACTATGGGCTTTGCCCATAAACTTATAGCCGATAATACCAACATTTAACTTTTTCATTTCCGCACCCTCCCTTGCCAATTAAGCGCTGAATGCTTTGTTGGCGTTAATGGTTATTTATTATTAGTTATATGCATACTGTAAAACCTTTTGCGATGACCCATCGGCTATAAGCCATGAGCCGGCGTTTTGGTCCCATCGCCCCCAAGCTTTCCAGCCTCAAGCCTTTTACGTCAGACTCTGGGCTATTTTCTTTAATTCCTTAATGCTTTGCGCAACGGCACTGTCTTCATCATCATTATAATCCGGATGCAGCGTGTCGATTTCAACTGCCAAAAATCCTTCGAAATTGGCATTTTTTAATAGTTGCGCTAGCTTTTGGTTATCTACGAGCCCATCCCCAACCGGAGTACAGGAGAAGAAATACCAATCATTCACGGCCGCGTGCGGGTTGATTTTCAAATCTTTGACATGGGTTGCAAAGGTATATTTGGCTAATTTTTCCATGCCCTGAATGGGATCGTCCAGCACCCTCAGAAAATTGCCGGTATCAAAATTGATACCAAAGTTAGGATGGTTTACATTATGTATGATTTCAAGCATTTCATCTGCACTGTAATCAATGTGGTTCTCGTCCGCCAGTTTAATACCGTAGGTATCTGCGACCTTCATGGCATGGGTGAACATCCGGGAAAGTTTTTCGATTTGGGGGCCATGGTCTTCGAATCGGAACATCAGGCTGCTGCCCACAACGCGCATCACCTTGGCACCAATGGCATTGGCATAATTGATGTGTTCTATCATATCATCATAAGCCGCTTCGTTCATGCCGCCCTCGAGACCGTCAGGATGGCCCCAGGCATACACGCGATCAAATTTAAATTCATCTAGCATGCCCTTGATTTCGCTGAGATACTCCTTGTCAAAACGTGGAATGAAACAGGATTCCAACGAAACCCCGTCGACTTCGAGCTCTTTGGCCCGCTTGATAAATTCTTCCAGTGTCAATTGTTTGGCCGGCTGATTCTGATGGGGATACACCTCACCAAAGAATCGATGATAACAGTAGCTGTCAATTCCAACTTTCATTTCAATGTCTCCTTTCCATATTTTCGTGTTTCAATTTTATTCCCATTCATGGATCAAACGGTTTCCCGCTGCTCATCAGTTGAAAGGTCAATCCGTATCTGAAAGGCGGATTGCACCCGATTGTAAAAGCCAAGATATCCGCGGCGTGGATCTGCTCTCGAGCGAACCGATCGCGCCCCAAGCAGATCACGGCGACGGTAATCAAATACTCAATACGAACATGCTTGTCAAGTTCATCGGCCGGAGGAGCCGGCTAAGCTTCCATAATCGCTAATTTTTGCATATATCATCTGCAAATCTGAAAGAAATCGATTACCCCAAGATTGTATATCCCGATGAAACTCGGAATATCAGCCCGCATCTTTCAGGCAATTGAAACTGCAACGGTTATAACAACTGCAAGTTTTCATATCTTGGACCTAAGATGGTGGAGATTCTGATTTAGTTGGCCCTGCTGATCGATTCAATTTCAGATCGCAAGGTGCTATTAATAAAATACCGCCCTTTTGCATCGACAAGCGACTCATTGTGATTTATTGTTGGTTAAAGGTTGGACGACAAGCGTCCAAGAATGCACCACTTGTACTGAAGGAAGTAAACGATGTCCACTAAGAAAATGTCCCGATATGAAAGCCCTTGTGCCAAATACATCTACGATCCCGAAGCTGGCGACTACGAGCACAATATTCCCCCGGGCACGCCTTTTGAAGACTTGCCCGAAGATTGGTGCTGCCCCAAATGCGGCGCCGAGAAAGAATATTTTGAAGAGCTGGACGACTAAAGCCCATCTGAAAAAAGTCTCATCGGTATGTGGATCTGAACGGCGTCTTGATGATGGTCTCTATGACCGCCATTGGCAGCGAGGTGCTGGGCGACGTTTTGATTAAACGGCGTTGATTTGAGTTGTGCATCCGAACCTGTTGCTGCTTACCTCACTGACGGCCTTAGTAAAGGTGGTCGTCGGGCGTTTTATCCTGGTCTGCGCGCCGAGGATAATGTGTGTAATGTAATACCTGGAATTCCAGCACAATCGTTTACGCGATGCACAGGTGATCGGTAAAATAGCGCAAAAAAAGGGGTGGATTGCAAAGATCCACCCGATTGTGAAAGATGTATAAAGTAGGTTTATAGGCAGACGGATCCAAGAGTCATGCATTTCGATCCGTCAAGTCATTCAATGACTTCTCTAAGATGCCGTTATTTTTCGAGGTAATTGCCTTTAGTATCAGCGATGAATTTCCTATAAGCTGTCAGGGGTCGCCCTCAAAAAAGATGCACGTTCATCTGAGAAGTCTTTTAAATGCCATCTCAGACTTTTATTTATAAATTATAACCTTTGGAGGCATCCGTGCCGTCACGTGGTTTATTCTATTGGTTTGAAGCCGGATGGCATTTAATGCACGCATCTTTAGATGCTTTATCGATTTAACCTACAACAAGTGTGCCAAATACCGGAATTATTATTTTTTAATTAATTTTCAGTATGTTATTGCAAGACGTGTTCAACAGCAAAAAGGAAATTAATGACAATATTTGTCACAATTGCTGACAAAAAATATCAAGAATACCCGGTTATAAATAGTGGAATATAATTCTATCAAAACTTTAAGGCTTCATATATACGCCTTTAGGCGCATCCGCAAACCTACCTAAGTGCTTTTTCCTTCATTTCAAGGTTGGTTTTTATTTGTAAAGATTCTCTTTGCGAGCATCATCATCAGCCTTGATCTTACTTTCGTGCTTCCAAGGATGTCGTTAAAAAATCCTTGAATTTCGGATCATACTATTTTTCGAGTATACCCACCGCGCTGCAGTATATAGTTTCATAGATTTTACATACTTTCTGTGAAGTATTTTTCATATTTTTGAGCAGCATTCTTCATATTTTATATAAATCTATAAGGCACACAATTGTTTAACTATTTAAGATTCCGTAAGATTTACAATTTCTGACCGGGTGGCACATTTGCTGCTATAAGTCCTAATAAGACGCCAATTTGAAAGTTCTGGAACTCTTTTTTTGAGAAATAAATCCTTTTTTGGAGGTTTGGCCTTGGACAATCCCAGTACGATATGCATTGGCGAATATATAGTTAAATCTACCAAACAGGAAATCTGGAGACTTAAAGCTATTCTTGACAAACTGGCAGTACCCCACATTCTTGATGATATAAGTTTTCACAATACCTTATTAGACCTCAATCGAATGAAAACCATCCACAATACGAATGTGTGGAAAGTGGAGAGGGATGGTAGCCTAAGCTTAACGAATCGATTTGGTCATAGCGGACGATTTGATTACCGGCACATTGACATGCCATGTTTACTTGAGTTTCAATTTGTAGATCTGAGTATTCTGGATAGAGATGAAATTGAGTTTTTAGATGATCTATTTAACAAGGTTGATTGTATGCCGGAAGCCTTAAGACCAAATGTAACATAAAAGGATATCTTGTCGGATTGAAATAGCATTGAAATTCATAGAATAATACAAAAGAGGGGTAGTGTCTTCTGTGGCTCTACCTCTTTTATTGCCTAGCCCGAGTATCATAACAACTCCATTCGAAATTCCTTGTCCGACCTCCCACATTCATGATACGAGTTAATTGAAAGATCCTCTTAAGACTTCGGTAAGGAGTTCGACTGAGGCTCACTCGAGGCCCCCCTTCAGTTTGAGTTTTTCGGCAGTGAGCCCTTCGGGTTGAGCCTCAGGGTCGAAACCTCAAGGCCGAACTTCTCAGGGTCGAAGACAGTCGAGTCGTTAGCACTTTTACTTCAGAAGAAGGGATTTGACTGGTTTCGGATCATTAAAAAAAGGAGGTTGTATGGGAAAAATTATGACGCGCATGGGGAGCGGATTTCCGGTTGAAATGAGCGCAAACCAGCTCATGGAAGATTTAGAGTCGGGAACTGAAGATGCGGCCGACCGCGGCAAGATATCCCCACTTGCCAGAGAAGAGATAGAGTATTTATTGGGTCTGTTCACCTCTTCTGACCGCTTTGTCAGCGTGGCGTCCGGCAACGAAATTGTCCTTTCCTATGATGCGGCTCCCCTTAAATTGATGCGCACGGCCGTGGATGTTCATCGGATCCAATCGCTGCAAATCTACGAAAAGCTTTTGGGCGCAGATACCCTTGAGCTGGGACATGTAGACTACAGTTTCAAACCGGTGAAACCGATTGTGGGCACCGAACAGACGGTTCTGGAGCAAACCTTACTGGTAACGCATGCTCCTCTATTTTATGGCGCTATGCCGAACCTCGGCCTGTATAGCCAGCCGGACGGTCCCTTTCCCAATCCCTCGGAATTGATGCCGTT